>Ga0306920_100016725_pt1 | contig 10115 bp, 7 predicted proteins | sample flu12Cox44000170_FD_204666 | JGI IMG/M metagenome (GOLD analysis project Ga0306920, IMG submission 204666) | Lab enrichment of tropical soil microbial communities from Luquillo Experimental Forest, Puerto Rico - flux4day.12C.oxic.44.000.170 (v2)... | ecosystem: Environmental > Terrestrial >...
TGTATGGCGAAGAGACCGGCCCGTGCGGCGAGACGTTGGGAAATTTTCCTCAAGCGCTGACTCATCTAGCCCTGATCAGCGCCGCCTTCAATTTGAACCGCGCTCTGGACTCCAACGATCACGAGTGGCCGGGACTTCCCCGGCACCGGCAAACGTGAGGCGAGTCGCATCCCAAAAAAGGACGCGGCAAAGTAAAATAAAATAAGCGTCCAACCCACTGAAACTTTTTAAAGGCAGTGCGCGGGACTTATCACAGCGACTCGAATGCAATAGTATGAATTTATACCGTCATCACGAGGAGAGTGGAGGAACGGCCAGGTGAATCAATCGCTGGATACGCTCTGTATTAATACGATTAGAATGTTGTCGGTGGACGCCGTTCAGAAAGCCAACTCCGGACACCCCGGAGCGCCTATGGGACTGGCTCCGGCGGCCTATACGCTCTGGACGCGCTTTCTTAAGCATAATCCAAAAAACCCGGAATGGTGGGATCGCGACCGTTTTGTCCTATCGGCCGGTCATGGTTCGATGTTGCTCTACAGCTTGCTGTTTCTCACCGGGTACGACCTGTCGCTCGAGCAGATTAAGCAATTTCGCCAGTGGGGGAGCCGCACGCCGGGTCACCCCGAGCGCGAGCTCACGCCTGGTGTGGAAACTACCACGGGCCCGCTGGGCCAGGGCTTTGGCAACGGCGTCGGCATGGCGATCGCCGAAGCCCATTTGGCGGCCCGCTACAATCGGCCGGGGTTTGAGATCGTCAATCATTTTACTTATTCCATCGTCAGTGACGGGGATCTGATGGAGGGCGTTGCCGCGGAGGCGGCGAGTCTCGCCGGCCATCTGAAATTAGGCAAACTGATCTACCTCTATGACAACAATCGCATTTCCCTTGCTGGCGCCGCTGATTTGACCTTCACCGAGGATTGCGCGAAGCGCTTCGAGGCTTACGGATGGCATACCATATCGGTGGAGGACGGCAACGACATTGAGGCGATCGATCGCGCGCTCCGCGCCGCGCGTGAGGAACAATCGCGGCCATCATTGATCTTGCTCCGCACCCACATCGGTTACGGCTCGCCGGGAAAGCAGGACACCTTCGAAGCGCACGGTTCGCCGCTCGGCGAGGCCGAAGTGAAACGCACCAAAGAAAAACTCGGCTGGCCGCTCGAGCCTCCGTTTTATGTTCCGCAGGAATGCGAGATCTATTTCCGCGCCGCCATCAGCAACGGGCAAAAAGCCGAAGCGAGCTGGCAAGAACGCTTCAATGCTTACCATGAAAAATTTCCCGATTTCGCGAAGGCGTTCGAGCAAATGATGAGCGGCGCACTGCCGGCGAATTGGCAGGCTTCGATTCCGAGTTTTCCCCCCGATGCCAAGGGGATTGCGACGCGAGCTGCCTCGGGAAAAATCATCGCAGCCATCGCCAAGACGCTGCCAGGCCTATTCGGTGGATCCGCGGATTTGGATCCTTCGACATTCACGGTCTTGCCCAAGCTCGGCGATTTCGAGAGCCCGCAGCGAAAGTTCAATGACAATCAGGGTTCCGCGGGTGGAGAATGGAGTTACGCCGGGCGAAACTTGCATTTTGGCGTGCGCGAGCATGGTATGGGCGCATCTCTCAACGGCATGGCCGCGCACGGCGGCCTGATTCCGTTCGGTTCGACGTTTTTGATTTTTTCTGATTATCTCCGGCCGTCGATTCGTCTCGCAGCGCTGATGGAGCTTGGCGTCATTTATGTCTTCACCCACGACAGTATCGGCCTTGGCGAAGACGGACCGACGCACCAACCGGTGGAACAATTGGCAGCGCTTCGCGCCATCCCCCGTCTGATCGTAAGTCGCCCAGGCGACGCCAACGAAACCTCGGTGGCATGGCAGATCGCGATTGAAAACCGCTCGTGTCCAGTGGCGTTGGTCTTGAGCCGACAGAACGTACCGACCCTCGACCACAGCCAGTACGCTGCCGCAGACGGTTTGCGGCGCGGCGCCTACGTATTGGCCGAAGCACCGGCCGGAAAACCCGATATCGTCTTGATCGGCACGGGTTCGGAACTGTCCCTGGTGGTCGCAGCACGAGAAAGACTCGCGCAACAGAATGTTCACTCACGTGTTGTTTCGATGCCGAGTTGGGAGTTGTTCGATCAACAACCAAAAGACTATTGCGAAACAATATTACCACAATCGGTGCCGGCGCGCCTCGCCGTAGAAGCGGCTTTACCTATGGGATGGCATCGTTACGTCGGTGATCATGGCGATGTTATCGGCGTGGAAAGATTTGGCGCCTCAGCGCCAGGAAACGTGGTGATGGAAAAACTGGGCTTCACCATTGATCATGTCGTGCAGCGCGCAACGGCGTTACTGGGAAAATAGTCATGCGCACTGTAGTTGGTGCTGACCATGCCGACTTCGAATTGAAGCAAACGATGGCCGGTCATTTGTGTCATCCTGGACATCAGGTGCCGCGCCGGTCGATTATCCAGATTTTGCCGAAACCGTCGGCAAAGCGAGAAAGAGGGGTTGGGGAGATTTTGAAATAACGAAATTTCCGGGAGAGAACCGATGAATCCTTTAAGACAGTTGGCCGAGCAGGGTCAGTCGATTTGGTTGGATTATATACGGCGCAGTTTGATCCGGAGCGGCGAGCTTAAAAAGTTGATCGAGGAAGACGGGTTGCGGGGCATGACCAGCAATCCAACCATTTTCGACAAAGCGATCTCCGGGAGCACGGATTACGACATGGCGCTGCGCGCTTTGCTTGCCGATAATGCCCAAGCCCCGGCCGAAGAACTCTACGAGCGACTGGCGATCGAGGATATCCAGATGGCCGCCGATGTATTGCGGTCGGTTTATGACGAAACTCACGGCGATGACGGCTACGTGAGCCTGGAAGTCTCGCCCTATCTCGCCCATGACACCGAACGTACGATCAAGGAAGCACAGCGGCTGCGAAGCGCCGTCGACCGTCCAAACGTGATGATCAAGGTGCCGGCGACTCCAGCCGGGGTCCCCGCGATCGAAGAGCTGATCGCAACCGGCATTAACGTCAATGTTACATTGATGTTTTCCATGAGTCACTACGAAGCCGTTGCGCGCGCATACATCAAAGGCTTGGAGCGCTGCGGCAATCCTGGGCAAGTGGCGTCGGTGGCATCGTTCTTCGTCAGCCGAGTCGATACCATGGTGGACAAGGCGCTGGAGGCAAGCGGCAACCCGGAGGCCAAAGCGCTGGAGGGAAAAATCGCTATCGCGAACTCTAAGTTGGTTTATCGGCGCTTCATGGAAATCTTCCACGGCGAGGGTTTCGCCACGCTGCGCCAGCGTGGCGCGCGCGTGCAGCGACCGCTCTGGGCGAGCACGAGCACAAAAAATCCCGCCTACTCGGATATTCTTTACGTTGAAAATTTGATCGGTCCCGAAACGGTCAATACCATGCCGCCGGAAACCATCGAGGCGTTTCGCGATCATGGCAAGGTTCCCGGCCCAACCGTGAAGCAAGATTCGGAGAGAGCCGAAGCCGAAATCACGCGTCTGAGCGAATTTGGCATCGACTTCAATGCCATCACCGAAAAGCTGCAGGAAGACGGAGTTAAGGCATTTGCCGCATCATTTGACCAGTTGATCGCCGGTCTCGAAAAAAAACGCCAGGCGATGATCGGGACGGAGTTGGACCGGCTCGAGCTCCATCTGGGCTCTTATCAGAAGCGGATCGACCGACGAATCACGAAATGGCAAAAGGAACAGCTGGTAAGCCGCGTTTGGAAAAAAGATCCAACAGTTTGGTCCAAGGAGCCGCAGCCGGAACTGACCGATCGGTTGGCGTGGCTGGAATTACCAGAAACGATGGCCGAACAGTGCGACAAGCTTCACGCTTTCCCCGATCAAGTCAAAGCGGACGGGATGAGATACGCCGTCCTCCTCGGCATGGGCGGCTCGAGTTTGGCGCCGGAAGTCTTTCAGCAGACCTTCGGCAACGCCGCGGGTTATCTCGAGCTTCACGTGCTTGACAGCACCCACCCGGCTGCGATCAAAGCTCTCGAATCCCGAATCGATTTGGCGCACACGTTGTTTATCGTCTCGAGCAAATCGGGGACGACCACAGAAACGAACTCGTTCTTCTATTATTTCTGGGACAAGCTGAAGCAAGTGGAGAGCGCGCCGGGTTCTCATTTCGTCGCCATCACCGATCCCGGAACGCCACTGGAGAAACTCGCCACCGACAGGCATTTTCGAACCATTTTCTCCGCCCCCCACGATGTCGGCGGGCGCTACTCGGCGCTGACGGTATTTGGACTGGTGCCGGCGGCGCTGATCGGTGTCGATGTCAAAGAAGTTCTGGCGCGGGCGCGGCGCATGAGCGGCGCATGCTCGGCGACGATAGCAGAAAATCATCATCCCGGCGTGCGTCTTGGCACTGCCCTCGGAGAGTTGGCGATAGCAAAACGGGACAAAGTCACTTTCCTGTGCTCGCCTTCCCTCGCGGTCTTTCCCTCCTGGCTGGAGCAATTGATCGCCGAAAGCACCGCCAAGGATCGCAAAGGTATCGTTCCCGTCGCCAACGAAACGTGGGCTGCGCCGGAAACATATGGCGCCGATCGATTTTTTGTCTACCTGCGGCTCGATGGCGATGAAAATTCTTCCCTCGACCGGCAAGCGGCGGCACTTGAGGCCAATGGTCACCCGCTGGCCCGCATCGAGCTAAAAGACAAACCGGATCTCGGCCAGGAATTTTTCCGCTGGGAATTTGCCGTGGCAGTGGCCGGAGCGGCGATCGGCATTCACCCGTTCAATCAGCCTGATGTTCAACTCGCCAAAGATCTGGCGAAAAAAGCGATGAGCGAATCGACCGGCAAGAACACCAGCAAGGCGAAAGGCGCCACCGCGGTTTCCGATGGCGAAGCTTTACGCAAAGCGCTGGATGCATGGCTCGGCAAGAAAAAAACGCGCGACTATGTCGCGGTGCACGGATATATCAATCCGTCGTCGGAGAATGCCGCTAAGCTTCAGACGATCTGTGCGTCGATCCAACAGCGCACTGGTCTCGCCACCACTCTGGGATTCGGTCCTCGTTTTCTCCATTCCACCGGCCAGCTGCACAAAGGCGGACCCAACTCTGTGATGGCGCTGCAGCTCATCGACGAACCGAGTGAAAATCTATCTGTGCCGGAAACCAATTACACATTCGACGCCTTGATTCAGGCACAGGCGTTGGGCGACTTTTCGGCGCTGAAACAACGTCGCCGGCGCGTGCTCAGAATCGATTTGGGCAGCGATGATGCCGCAGGTTTGAATGTTTTGACCCAAGCACTGCGTGACAGTTAGTTCTTCTTAGGAGAAACGCGCAATGGAACTTGGAATCATCGGCAACGAATTTGGCGGCCATGCGGTAAAGCGAGGCTAGCACTATGACTCCAGATCCGCACGATTATATTCTGTATACGGGCGATGGCGCCGGACCAGTGAAGAAGCCCCATGCTTGCGTGCTCGTGATCTTCGGCGCGTCAGGCGATCTTACCAAACGCAAACTCATCCCGGCACTTTACAATCTTGCACTGGAAAAGCGCTTGCCGGAACGGTTTGCCGTGGTCGGCTATTCGCGCAGCGAAATGACCGACGAAACTTTTCGCGAGAAAATGCACGAAGCGATCAAGGAGTTTTCCCGCACCGGGTTAAAGGACGACGTATGGCAGCAGTTCGCAAATACGCTTTACTATGTGCGCGGCGGCTATGAGGATCACGATGGATTTGAGAAGTTAAAAACCTTCATCGAGGGCTTCGATCACGGCAGCCGGGTGCTGCCCGTGCGGGTTTTCTATCTGGCGACCCCACCCGACGCCTACGAGCACTTAATCCGGTGCATTGCCCAAACCGGCTTGGCGCCCAAGGAGAGCGACGGTGAGCCGCGTACGCGGGTGGTTATCGAAAAACCGTTCGGTACCGATTTGCAGACCGCTCGTGAGCTCAATCGTCGGATTCATGAAGTTCTGGACGAACGACAAATTTACCGTATCGATCACTACCTCGGCAAAGAAACTGTGCAGAACATTATGGTGTTCCGTTTCGCCAACGCTGTCTTCGAACCGATCTGGAACCGCCGCTACGTGGATCACGTGCAGATTACCGCGGCGGAAACTGTCGGCGTCGAAAATCGCGGCGCCTATTACGAAAAAGCCGGCGTGGTACGGGACATGTTTCAAAACCATCTCTTGCAGCTCCTGTGCGCGATCGCGATGGAGCCGCCGGTCGGCCTCGACGCCGACTCGGTGCGCGATGAAAAAGGCAAGCTTCTCAAGTCGGTTCGCCCAGTGGCATCGGAGGAAGTTGCCGCTGCTGCGGTGCGTGGCCAGTACGGTCCCGGCAGAATGGATGGTCAGAAGGCCCCCGGTTATCGTGAGGAGCCCGGTGTTGCGAAGAATTCGACCACTCCGACCTATGCGGCGATACGCTTTTTCATCGATAACTGGCGTTGGGAGGGCGTGCCTTTTTACCTTCGCTCCGGCAAACGCCTGCCCAAGCGCGTGACCGAAGTCGCCATCGAGTTCAAACGTCCGCCACTGCTGCTCTTCAAGTCTCACGCGGTGGAAAATGTCAATCCCAATGTGCTGGTCATGCGCATTCAACCCGATGAGGGCGTGTCGTTGACCTTCGAGGTCAAACCACCTGGGCACGACATGGAGATTCGTCCGTTGAGCCTCGATTTCAATTATGGAGAAGCTTTCGGCAACAGCCCACCGGAAGCGTATGAAACCCTCTTAGAAGACTGCATCGAAGGCGATTCGACCTTGTTCACGCGCCACGATTGGGTAGAACTAGCTTGGTCCCTCGTCGATCCCATCATCCAGGTCTGGGATCTGAGCAGACCGAGAAATTTTTCGAACTACGAAGCGGGTTCCTGGGGCCCCAAAGAAGCCGACGATTTCCTGGCGCGCGAAGGCCGTCGCTGGCGCAAACCGTAATGTCGCAATCGATATTTCTCCCGCGAAGACCCAAAGACGCTAAGTTCGAAACTCTTTTTTACCTTTGCGCCTTGGCGCCTTTGCGGAAGATTTGTATTAGGCTTCGTGCCCCTGGTGGTAAAAGATAATCCATGTCTCGTAACCTCGTTCTCGCCGGCGATATCGGCGGCACAAAAACCAGTCTTGCGCTGTTTTCCGTGAACGGCGACAAGCTTCGGATAGAGGCGGAGCGTCAATTTCCAAGCAAACAATATTCCGGTCTCATACCGATCCTCGAGGAGTTCGGCGTTCATAATAAGATGATCGACGCGGCATGTTTCGGTGTCGCCGGGCCGATCGTCGATGGGCGCGTCAAAACCACCAACCTTCCATGGATCATCGATAGTCAAGTGCTTCGTCAGGCACTTAAAATCGACACGGTTTATTTGCTCAACGATTTGGAAGCGGCAGCCTATGGCGTGTTTACGCTAGACAACGAAGAATTCTATACGCTCAACGAAGGCACCATGCATTCCACCGGCAACAAAGCATTGATCGCCGCCGGTACGGGTTTGGGACAAGCCATTCTCTACGATGACGGCCGGCATTTTCGCGCGCTTCCTTCGGAAGGCGGTCACGCCGACTTTGCGCCACGAGACGAGCTTGAAATCGAGCTTTTGCGCCATTTGCTCGCTCGCTTCGGGCACGTTAGCTACGAAAGGGTTTTGTCCGGTCCCGGACTGTTCAATATTTATCGCTTTATCAAAGAAGGTCGCGGCGTGGCAGAACCGCCGTGGCTGGCGGAACGTTTCGCCGCCGGCGATGATCCTGCCGCGGTCATATCCACGGTCGCCCTCGCCAAGGAAGCTGAAATCTGCTGCACAGCGCTCGATTTGTTCGTCTCGATATATGGCGCGGAAGCCGGCAACATGGCGCTACGTTTCAAGTCTGTGCGCGGGCTCTATGTTGGCGGCGGCATCGCGCCCAAGATTCTCCAGAAGCTCAAGGACGGGACGTTCATGCGGTCGTTTCTGGACAAGGGACGTTATACCGAGCTTCTCGCGGCCATGCCGGTGCAAGTCGTTTTAAATCCGAAAGCCGGCCTGCGGGGCGCTGCTTACTACGCCGCGTTTCTTTGCGGTGACTGAGCCCGCCGTCATAATTTGCTGCGACGCTGATGACCTGGCGCGAAGAGCGGCGGAATAGTTCATTTCGCTCGCCAGAGATGCTCTCGCTTCATCCGGCCGTTTCACCGTCGCACTTTCGGGTGGCTCCACTCCGAAAGCGCTCTACTCTCTCCTCGCCACGGCGGAATATCGCGAGCGCATCGACTGGCGCCGCGTGCATCTTTTTTGGGGCGACGAGCGCTGTGCGTGCCGGCCGGACCATCCGAAGAGCAACTATCGAATGGTGCGCGAAGCGCTGCTCAGCAAAATCGAGATTCCGCCGGAGAACGTTCACCGCATGGCTGGTGAAAAAGATCCCGAAACCGCGGCGGTGGAATACGAGCAGGAGCTGCGCAATTTTTTTCAAGCGAAAGATCTCCGCCGCGTTTCGACCTGGTCCTTCTCGGCCTCGGCGAAGACGGCCACACGGCATCGCTCTTTCCGGGCAGCGCAGCGCTGAAAGAAACCACCCGCTGGGTCGCCACGGCCTACGTCGAGCGCTTGCGCGCGCATCGTCTCACTTTGACCCTGCCGGTCATCAAAGCCGCCGCACAGGTGACGTTTCCCATTTCAGGACAGAGCAAAAACAATATCGTCCGTGAGATTCTGGCATCGGACAAAGCTCCGGCGAACTATCCGGCGGCGCAAGTGCGTCCGAAGAACGGACGGCTTCGCTGGTTTATCACTGCGGACGCCGCTGAAAATTTGCCCCACCGATAACGAGCCGATGGCGCTTCTAAAGGCAGCGTCATTTTATGATCTCCTTTACTTTCATGCATGGGTACCACAACACACTGTCCCGACGCACGGGAATCTGAAAAATTTCATAGATTCCACCCCACCATCAAACTGATCATTTGCGCGTTTGCGCAATTGAGCAACCGAGACGGTCGCGTGAGCTCGATCTGCCGAATTTTTTTAGATATACGGGCCTGACCCCTAAAACTGCAACGTGAGACTGCGGCGCTGTTGTTCAGTTTTGACGAAGGCAAAAAACATCGGGCAAACCGGCCATGGGAGAAGGAATTGCCATTGATAGCGCCGGCAATATCTTCACGGCAGAAGCCACCGTGCGAGGCGTAACAAAGTACGTCAAGAATTAGAGCAACGTGAGCATGTCGCTGCCGCTTCCCTCTGACGGTAGCGGCGGGCAACGCAAATTTATCAAATTGTTAATATACATGCCTGACTCCGCGCTCTCCCCGATCTGCAAACTAAAAACCAGAAACTAGAAAGCAGAAACTCCGCGCAACGAATCTTGCGCCCAAAATTTCCCAGTGCGCTGCTTATCGGCGCGCCCGGTGCACCGCGCGGTTCGGCTTGGTCGCCTAGTTCCACACAACAATATCGGCTTTGGTTTTTCCGACGATCTCGAACAATTCCTTCTGCTCGGCGGCGGGAACTTTGAACTTGTCCAGGGATTTCTTGAATTCCGCAGCCATGATATCCTACTCTTTCTCGCTAATATTCAGGTGCGCGTGGGCCTGCTTCATGGCCTTTCCCGTGTACTTGCACGGTCCGCCACTGACCTCGCAAACCAACTGGGAGACCTGAAACTTGAGATAGGGCGGAGGAGAATTCTTTCGCCCCTCATTGATTGCAGGATTCTTGTTCAATGTCTTGTTCACGACCAGCCGATCAATGAAGTCATCCGATACCATTGTAATGCCTTTCAGTCCGCCCAGCCGTTCGTAAAGCGTTTTTTGAGCGCCCGCTTGCTGCGCCCACGCAGCGGAGCCAGAGGATGCGCTTAGCGCAACTACAACAATGAGTACCGCCATCTGCAGGATTTTCATATTGCCTCCTTTGGGATCAATTGAAGCCGCCGTCAGTTTTCAGCGTTGCCGCCGCCGTGAGGCAGCCGAGACATTAAGTGAGCCGCCGAACGGGGTGATAAAACAAGCGGACGTCGCCGCAGTAGCCCTAGTCGATCTGCCACGCTACAATCGCGCGGCATGTGCCATCGGTTGGAACATAGTCGGCATGATGATTTTTCCTCCTCTAAAAAAGTTATCGT
>Ga0306920_100016727_pt1 | contig 10114 bp, 11 predicted proteins | sample flu12Cox44000170_FD_204666 | JGI IMG/M metagenome (GOLD analysis project Ga0306920, IMG submission 204666) | Lab enrichment of tropical soil microbial communities from Luquillo Experimental Forest, Puerto Rico - flux4day.12C.oxic.44.000.170 (v2)... | ecosystem: Environmental > Terrestrial >...
CTGCCCGGCAAGAGAGCGCGCGCGATCTGCGTCGAGGTGATCGGCATCGACGACGAGCCGGTAGCCGCCGTCCGCGGTCGCGATCGGGTCGTCACCGTTGACGGTCAGCGTCTTGCGCAGCTTCGAGACGTAGACGTTGACGGCCTTCCTCGCCGTCGCGGGTGGCGCGACGCCCCAGAGCTCGTCGATCAGGCGCTCGCGCGAAACGAACTCGTTCGCATGGAGGAGCAGGACGGCAAGAACCGTCCGCTCCTTCAATCTGCCGAGGGCAAGCGGGCGGCCGTCCTCGAGCACCTCCAGCGATCCGAGAATCCGGAACTCCACAGCCCCGTTTTACCGCATCGCAAGTCACTTTGAAAGGGCGGTCAGGCTGGTCGGCGGCCACTGCTTAATCCAGTTGTGGCCGCGCTTTTACCGCGACCGGCCACGCTCAGCGCGATGGCTCGCCCACTCGAGCAACCAGCACCGGACACGGTCGCCTACCACGGTGAGGTGTGGACGGACACGCGGGGGTACGCCACGATCAGGCTGCCCGCCGAGGCCGACGCGCTCCAGCCGCCGCTCGAGTACGAGCTGCGTGACCTCGAACCGCAGAGCAGCGCGCGCGTGACGGCCGAGCTCAAGGAGGGCCGTTTCACGATCGCGACCGACCAGCCGCACGTGAAGGTCGCCTGGCGGATCAGACCTCTCAAGGAGGAGTCGCAATGAGCAGAACGGTCGTCCTGATGCTCCCCCGCGCCGTCGTCGTAGCTGGCGTGCTCGCCGCTGGCTCGAGCGGCGCTCGCCAGACGCAGCGCACGATCGGCCTGCTTACCCAGCAAGGCGCGGATCAGTTCTTCGGCGAGGTCGATACCAACCCCAACGGGAAAGGAGAAACCAGATGAACGGCAAGGCCCTCATGCTGTTCCGCACCGTGATCGTTTCGGTGTTCGTAGCTGCGGTCGTCGCCCTCGGGACTTCCGCCCAGGCCTCGATCCGGCCAACGTCAGTACATGCAACTCATAGAGCCGCGCTGGTGACGACGACGATCAAGGTCACAACCTTTAACTCCAGTTACCACCTCAGCGCGAGAACCGCACCGCGAGGCGTCGTGATCTTCAAGGTCACAAACGCCGCTGTGTTCGGCCACGACTTCAGCATCAACGGCCACACGACAAGGGTGCTCAAGACGGGCCAGTCGGCGACCCTGCGGGTCACCTTCCTCAAGCCGGGCCACTACGTGTACAGAGACACCGTTGACCACCACGTCCAATGGGGCGACGTGGGCGGCTTCTACATCACCTAGGGCGACACGCGCACCGAAAGGACTCGGGCAAGTGAGCGTCGCGACCCGTCCGCAGCCGGCTACGCCTCCGGGGCGCGAGCAGCCGCCCGTCCCCGGCGGGGCGCGTCACGTTCCGGAGGGTGCCTCCGAGCAGGCGCCCTCCTCGAACCAACGCCGCTTCGTGGTCGGGTTCCTCGGCTCGTGCCTGGGCCTGCTGGCGGCGATCCTGGCGTTCAACGTCGTGATCGATCCGTTCGCGCTCGCCGGGAGCGGGATCGTTCCCACGGCGGTCGAGTCCGACCGCTCGATCAAGCTCGACCTGCTTCAGCACCTGAAGCGCGGGCCGGAGACCCTGATCCTCGGCAGTTCACGCTCACGGCAGGCCGAGCCGGCCTTCCTGCGGAAGCTGACCGGCCACTCGGGCTTCAATGCCGGCGTCACCGGCGGCACGTCGGCCGACGAGTACGTGTTCGTCCGCTTCGCCGCCGACCTGTTCCCGCACCAGAAGCGCCGCTACATCTGGTTCACCGACGTCGGACTTGCCGGCGGCGGCGTGCTGCCGCAGTTGGCTCACGATCCCCGCGCGCACAGGTACCTCGCCGGGGGCGCCGGCTTCGGGCTCGGCGACGTGAAGACCTACCTGAGCACCGACGCGACCAAGGCCTCCTGGCGCGTGTTCCGGAAATGCGTGCTCTCGACGTGTCACTCGCAGATCCGCTACAACCCGGACGGGTCGCTGACCAACCAGTCGCTTCGGTACCTGCCCGAGCACGCGAAGTCGCTGCGCGCGTCGGTGGCGAAGGAGATCGCCGGCGTGCGTACCCATCACGAGACGCTGCCGCAGGCCCGCGCCGACCTGGCCCAGCCGGGGCGCTTCTCCTACTTCGAGCGGGCGCTCGCGTTCATGAGCAAGCGCGGCGAGGAGCCCGTGATCGTGCTCAACCCCGTCTACCCGACCGTGCTGGCCGAGCTGAACAAGTACGGGTACGCGAGCCGGCGGGCGACGCTGGAAAAGGTCGCCGCGCTACACGAGCGCTTCCGGTTCGTCTTCGTCGACGCCCAGGACATCCGCACCTGGGGCGGCAACGACTACGACTGGACGAACGCCACCCACATCAACCGGGCGAACATGCGCCGGCTGCTGCGCTACGTCGTCGCCCACTCGGACGGCGCCTTGCGCTGACGCATGCTCTTCAACAGCTACATCTTCCTGTTCGGCTTCCTGCCCTGCGTCCTCGCCGGCTGGTGGCTGCTGCCTCGAAAGCCGCTTCGGCTCGCGTTCCTCACCGGCGCGTCGTGGTTCTTCTACGCCTGGTGGGACTGGCGCTACCTGCCGGTGCTGATCGGCGCCACGTCGGTCGACTACGTCGCCGGGCTGTGGATCTTCCGGAGCGAGGACGAGCGCCGCCGGCGGCTCCTGCTCGCCGCCTCGCTGACGACGAACATCGGCATCCTCGCCTACTTCAAGTACGCCGGCTTCTTCCTCGACACGCTGAACGGGATCGGCAGCGGCCTCGGCCTGCCCCCCGACCTGGCGACGCTGCACATCGTGCTGCCGATAGGAATCAGCTTCTACACCTTCAACTCGATGTCGTACACGATCGACATCTTCCGGCGGCGGATCGAGCCGACCCGGCACGTCCTCGAGTACACGACCTTCGTCGCGCTCTTCCCGCACCTGATCGCGGGGCCGATCGTCCGCTTCACCGACCTCGCCGGCCAGCTTCGCCGGCTGACGCCGCGCCTGACCTCACGCCACGCCGCGCTCGGCGTCTTCTTCCTCGCCTGCGGCCTGGTCAAGAAGCTGCTGATCGCCGACCAGCTCCACCCGTACGTGAGCCGGCTCTACTCGAACCACGCCCACCTGGGCCTGCTCACCGGCTGGGCGGCCGCGGTCGGCTACTCGCTCCAGCTCTACTTCGACTTCTCCGGCTACTCGGACATGGCCGTCGGGCTCGCCTGGCTGCTCGGCTTCCGCTTCCCCCAGAACTTCAACTCCCCCTTCAAGGCCGAGAACATCTCCGACTTCTGGCGCCGCTGGCACATGAGCCTGTCCTCGTGGTTCCGCGACTACCTGTTCATCCCGCTCGGCGGCTCACGACTCGGAGCCAAGCGGACGGTGGCCAACCTGGTCGTGACCATGTTTCTGGCCGGCCTCTGGCACGGCGCCGCCTGGACGTTCGTCGTCTGGGGCCTCGTACATGGCTTCTTCCTCGCGGGTCACGCCGTGCTCCGGAAGGCCGGGTTGACGCCGCCGTGGGTGTCGGTCAACCGGCTCGTCACCTTCGCGCTCGTCAGTGCCGCGTTCGTCATCTTCCGCTCGCCCAGCCTCCGCGTCGCCGGCCACATCCTCGGGTCGATGATCGGCCTGAACGGCCTCGACAACGCGGCACAGATCGACGCCCTGCTGCCGTTCAAGTTCGGGCTGCTGATCGCAGTACTGCTCGCGTTCGTGAACGTCGCCCCGAACACGTGGCAGATCCGCCTCAAGCCGCGCGTGTGGCAGGGCATGGTCGCGGGCACCGCGGCCGCGGTCGCCGTCATGACCATCGCTCAACCCCACCCGTTCATCTACTTCCAGTTCTGAGATGAAGGCGACAAGGACGTGTCAGCTCTTCTTCGTGCTCGGGGTCCTGGCCGCCGCGAGCACGAGCGCCGCCTCGCTCCCATTGCCGACCGATCGCTCGGTCAAGCTCGACCTGATCGGGAAGCTGAGGCGAGGCCCCGAGATCCTCATCCTCGGCGATTCGCGCGGCCGACAGGCCGAGCCCTCCCTCCTGCAACGGCTGACCGGACACACCGGCTTCAACGCCGCCGTCACCGGCGGCTCCGCCCCGGACGCCTGGGTGTTCACCCGCTACACTGCCGACCGCTTTCCCGGCCAGAAGCGACGCTACATCTGGTTCGTCAGCGCCGGACTGACCACCAACATCGTCACGCCATGGCTGACAGCCGACCCGCGCGGCCGCCGCTACCTGCAGGAAGTCGCCCCCTACCTCAGCGCGCAGACGGTCACCGTCCCCTGGAACACAGACACCCATTACCGACCGGACGGATCCCTCCCGGACGAGCAGTCCCCGCCCACGCCAGTGCAGGTGAAGCAAGTCAAGGCCGAAGCAGCCCAGATCGTCGCGCGGCTAGGCCAGCACCCGCCCGTGACGCCGCCCTTCGACCCCGCACGCGTTCAGCTCTTCGAGCACCTGCTCGCGTACGTGAACGCGCGCGGCGAGCGGCCGGTGATCGTCTTCAACCCCGTCTACCCGACCGTCCTGGACGAGCTCGACAAGTACGGCGATCCGCTCGCGACCAGCTCGCTCGACTACCTACGCAGCCTCCAGCCCCGCTACCACTTCGTCGTCGTCGACTGCCAGGACATCCACAGCTGGGGCGGCACCGGCGACGACTGGACAAATCCAACTCACGTCGACCGAGCCAACATGCGCCGCATGCTCAGATACATCGTCGCCCACTCAGACGGCGCTCTCAACTGAGCTGAGTCACGCGGGCTCTCCGGGCGGTCTGCGAGGCACACCCAGCGTCGCCCGCGATGGTCAGCTGCGCTGAACTCGAGAGACGGCCGGTGACCTGGGCGCCTGGCCTGCCGCCTTGACCCTGCCGCCGAGATAGAGCTCGGCGACGCGTGGGTCGGACAGGAGGTCGGCGCCGCTGCCCGTCAGCTTGACGACTCCGCCGTCGAGGACGGCGCCGCGGTGCGAGACGGCAAGCCCCGAGCGCGCGTTCTGCTCGACGAGCAGGATCGTCCACCCTGCCTCGCACAGCGAGACGAGCGTGTCGAACACCTGCCGACGCGCACGGGGCGCCAGACCGATGGACGGCTCGTCGACGAGCAGGACCGTCGGCTCGAGCATCAGTGCGCGCGCGAGCTCGACCAGCTTCTGCTCGCCTCCGGACAGCGAGCCGGCCCGCTCGGTCCTCCGCTCCGCCACGATCGGGAAGCGTTCGGCAACGGCCTCGGCCCGCCTGCGCACCTCTCTCCTGTCCTTGACGACGTACGCGCCCATCAGAACGTTCTCCCAGACCGACATCAGGGGGAAGAGGCTGCGTTCCTGCGGGACGTGAACGATCCCGAGCCCGAGCACCTCACCCGGATCGAGGCCCGAGATCTGCTTTTCGCCCAGGCGGATCGAGCCCTTGCTCGGCCGGATCAGGCCGCTGATCGCCCGCAGCACCGTCGACTTGCCCGCGCCGTTCGGCCCGATCAGGCAGGTGATGCACGCGGGCTCGACCTCGAGATCGAGACCGCGCAGGACGTCCCCGAAGCCGTAGCCGGCGACCACTCCCTGAAGGACGATTCGCCCCATCACTCTCCCAGATAGGCGTCGAGGACGGCCGGGTCGCGCTGAACCTCGTGAGGCTTACCCTCGGCGATCGTGGCGCCGCCGTCGAGCACGATCACCGGATCGCAAAGGCTCATCACGACGTTCATGTCGTGCTCGACGACCAGGAACGTCAGGCCCTGCTCGTTGAGCCGGCGGACGTGGCTCGTGATCCGCTCGACGACGACCGGGTTGACGCCCGCCGTCGGCTCGTCGAGCAGCACGAGCTTCGGCCGGCTCATCAGCGTAGCGGCGAACTCGAGCAGCTTCTGCTGGCCGTAGGAGAGCTCCCCCGCCGCGACGTCGGCGTGGGCGAGGAGCCCGAACTCGTCCAGCAGATGCTCCGCCCGGAGCCTCTCTTCGCGCCCGACCGAGGCACGTCCGAAGCCCCACCACGGCTGCGGCAGCGCCAGGACGAGGTTCTCCACGAGCGTCAGCTGCGGGAAGATGCGCGCCTGCTGGAACGTCCGTATCAGCCCGCGGCGGGCGAGCAGCGCGGGGGACGGGCGGCGGATGTGCACGCCGTCGAACGTGACGGCACCGCCGTCCGCGCCGACATAGCCCGTGACCAGGTTGAACACCGTCGTCTTGCCCGAGCCGTTCGGGCCGATCAGGCCGGTGACGGTGCCGGACGCGACGGAGAACGTGCAGTCGTCGACGGCCACGACACCGCCGAAGCGCTTGCGCAGCGCGCTCGCCTCGAGCAATGCGCTCACGACGTGGCGGGCTCCTCCGCCCGCTGCGAGGGGCGAGTCGGCCTGCTCCTCGCGCTGCGGCGGCGCCACTGCTCGGTGAGGGAGGGCAGGATGCCGCGCGGCATGACGAGCATCACGGCCAGGAAGACGCCCGCATAGGCGATGAGGTAGAGCTCGCTGCTGCCGTAGTCGTAGGCCAGCTCCTGCTGTGCGGGCACGAGGATCAGGGCGCCCAGCACCGGGCCCCAGAGCGATCCCTTCCCGCCGAGATAGACCATCAGCACCATGCCGATCGTGATCAGCGGGTCGACGGCGAATTGCGGATAGATCTGCCCGAGGTGGTACGCCCAGACGGCACCGATCATCCCGGCCAGACCGGTGGAGAGCGCGAACGCCATCAGCTTCGCCAGCGTGACGCGCTCGCCCAGCCCCCGGGCCCGGTCCTCGTCGTCGCGGATGGCGAACAGGGTCAGGCCGAGCTTGCTCGTCGCGACCCAGCGAGAGACGAGGAGCCCGAGCACGAGCAGGCCGAGCATGGCGTAGTAGAACGGCTGCTCGTACTCGGAGTTCGGGAAGCTCGGCTGCGGCAGCAGGATTCCCAACGAGCCCTGCGTGAGCGAGTGAAGGTTGAAGGCGAGCTGCTGTACGACGAAGAGCAGCGTCAGGGTCACGATCGCGAACGTCGCCGCCCGTGTCCTGAAGGCGATCCAGCCGATCGGAACGCTGACGAGCGCGACGCCGATGCCGATCAGCGGCAGCACGTAGAAGGGCCTGTAGCCGCCGCCGATGCTGAACCAGCGCGTGAAGGCGACCGCCACGGCATACGCGCCGACGCCGAAGAACGCGACGTGGCCGAGTGAGACGTAGCCCGCGTAGCCGCCGACCAGGTTCCAGGCGGTCGCGAGGCCCGCGTACATCAGGGTGAGCACGCCGATCTGCACCCACTGCTGTCCGACCAGGAACGGAAAGAGCGCCAGCGCTCCGATCACGATCGCGGCTCGCGTCGCGCCCGCGAGACGGATCCTGCTCACGCCGATCCGCGGGCGGCGACCCCGAAGAGCCCCTGTGGCCGGACGAGCAGGATCGCGATCAGCAGGACGAAGAAGGTCAGCGGCGACCAGGTGGGCGAGATCTCGACCTGGAAGACCGCCTCCGCCGTCCCCATGAACAGCGCTGCGAGGACGGCGCCGCCGAGGCTCCCGAGGCCGCCGAGGACGATGATCGTCAGGAGCCGCGAGATCAGATCGTAGTGCGAACCGGGGTTGAACGAAAAGACGATCCCGAACACCGCGCCGGCGGCCGCCGCGGTCGCAGCGGAGAGACCGAACCCGATCGCGGACACGCGGGCGGCGTCGACGCCGAGCAGCCTGGCCGAGACCGGGTTCTGCACCGTCGCGCGCACGGACCGCCCGAACCGCGTTCGCGCGAGCACGACGTAGAGGAGCGCGATGATGCCGATCGAGAGCGCGAAGGCGAAGACCCGCACCTCGGGGAAGAGGAAGCCGCCGACGTCCCACGAGCGATTGGCGTAACCCGTGTTCGTCGACCGGTAGGTGGTGTCGTAGACGTAGCTGAGCACGCCCTCGATGCCGAGTGCGATCGCCCAGGTGACGAGGAGCGAGAGCTCTTCGCGCTCGCCCTCGCGCAGCACCCGCAGGAACGCGAGTTGGAGGCAGACGCCGAGCACGAACATCGCCGGTGCGATCACGAACACGCCCACGAACGGGTCGATCTGGAAGCGCGTGAACAGCGTGTAGCTCAGGAACGCGCCGAGGACGATGAGGGCTCCCTGGGCGACGTTGATCACACGCATGATCCCGAAGGCCAGCGTGAGACCGCTGGCCATCAGCGCGTAGACGCCGCCCGTCAGGAGCCCGAGGATGCAGGCCTGGACGAAGAGGTGCATCTAGCGAAGGTCTACCATCATCCTCCCTAGCGTCCCCAGCCCGGCTTCGGGACGACCGGCTTGTGCAGTGCCACGCTCGGCGGATAGACGGGCACGAGCCTGCCGCCGATCCACTCGACGAGGAGGTCGCTTCCCTTCGGCGAGCCGTACCTGTCCCAGCTCAGGTTGCCCTCGACCGTCGGCCACGTGCCGGAATGGAGCGTCTTGATGATCGTCTTGTTGTCGATCGAGCCCGTCTTCTTGGCGACCGCCTGGATGATCTGCCCGACTGCGTAGGCCTCGGCCGATCCCGAGTCGATCCCGTATGCGTTGCCGCCGTACTTCTTCAGGTACGCGGCGATGAACTGGTTGTTGCCCGGCGCGTTCGAGTTGGGGAACCAGTCGCCGCAGCTGAAGATGCCGGTGGTGTTCTTCTTGCCGACCTTGTCCGGGAACTCGGTCGGGGAGCTCGCACCGTTCGACAGGAAGAGGAACTTCGGGCTGAACTTCAGCTGCACCATCGCCTTCACCTGGGCGTACGCGTCCTCGGACTGCGTGCCGGCGACGACCATGTCCGGGTGATTCGAGGCGACCTTCTCGACGATCGGCGTCAGGTCGGTGGTCTCGGGCGGGTAGATCGTCTTGTACACGGTCTTGACGCCGGCGGCCTGGAACTGGCTGCGCATCCGGTCGGCGATCGGCGACGAGAACGGATCGTCGAGCGACGGGTAAGCAGCCGTCTTCGGCCGCTGCGACTTCGGCAGCGACAGCAGGAACTTCGTGAACGGGTCGCCGCAGTTGATGACCGGAGCAGGCTGCGCGAAGAACACGTTCGGAAGCTTCTCCTGGAAGACAGCCGGCCCGCCGCCCGACGGCTCGACGAAGGCATAGCCGTAGCGGTTCGCGATCCGCGCCGCGGGTGCGGTCAACAACGTCGAGAACGGCCCGAAGACGAGGTCGACGTGGTCGCGGGTGATCAGGTTCTGGTAGTTCGTGACGACCTGGTTCGGGCTCGACGCATCGTCGACGATCTTGAGCTGAACCTGACGCCCGAGCAGCCCGCCGTGCGAGTTGACGACGCTCTGCCACAGCAGGTACCCGCGCTTGGCGGCCTTGCCCGGATCCGAGAAGTCGCCGGAGGCGGACAGGGAGATGCCGATCTTGATCGGGCCTGCCCCCGCGCCTCGCGACGTGGCACTGGCCGTCGCGGCCACGGCCGTCGCGATCGCCGCGATCACGAGCAGGAGGAGTACGGCCTTGAACATGCGCTGGCTCACGAGAGCTCCTTCCATGTCAGACGATCAGACAGCCGAGCATTATGCGACTGCGGCCTGCCGTGCGCAAGTGGCATCAGGGGAAGGATTTGGCTACGCTCCGGTCTGCTTGTCAGACACTAGCCCAGCCTTCGTGACGCTGTCCGGCCCCATCGCCCGCAAGAAGACCTACGAGCTCGTAGCGGAGCGCCTCGTCGCAGAGATCGGGGAGCGCCGGCTCCTCCCTGGTGACACCCTCCCCACCGAGCGGCAGCTGACGCAGGAGTACCGGGTCGGTCGCTCCTCGATCCGCGAGGCGCTCCGGATGCTCGAGTCGCAGGGCCTGATCGAGCCGTGCGGCTCGGGCGTGTTCGCGGTGGCGGAGTTCCGGAACCCGCTCAACCAGTCGCTCAGCCTGCTGCTGTCGCTCGATGCCTCGAACCTGGGCGAGCTCTACGAGATGCGCACCCTGATCGAGGGAGAGCTCGCGGCGCTCGCGGCCGACCGCCGAACCGACGAAGATCTCGGCCGCATGCTCTCGGCGCTGCAGGAGATGCGCGGAGGACTCGACTCGGAGCAGCTCTACATCGACGCCGACGTCCGCTTCCATCTCGCGATCGCGGACGCGACCAAGAACCGCTTCGCCCTGCACATGATGCAGGCCATGCGTGAGCTCTTGC
>Ga0306920_100016728_pt1 | contig 10113 bp, 7 predicted proteins | sample flu12Cox44000170_FD_204666 | JGI IMG/M metagenome (GOLD analysis project Ga0306920, IMG submission 204666) | Lab enrichment of tropical soil microbial communities from Luquillo Experimental Forest, Puerto Rico - flux4day.12C.oxic.44.000.170 (v2)... | ecosystem: Environmental > Terrestrial >...
AAAACTTCTTGCACTACCCTTCGACAAACTCGTCGAACCCCTCCGCCTCCAGCAACTCGTTCAGCCGCTGATAAAACGGATGCCCTGGAGCTGTATCCGCTCCGTGTGTGCAATCCAGATGTCTTCTTGCTTCTCGCGCCGCTCGCGCGTCCCCATTGACATGCACGCATTCTACGAACAAAGACTATGGATGCTTCGACAATTTCTGCGCGCAGGAATCCAGACTTTAACCACAGACTGCTAGACCAGCCGTCCGAGGCCAAGAGCAGAAAGGCTAAGAACAGAAACTGCCAGTCAGGAATCAACGCTCGCGCGTCGATCCTGACGTTAACTGGTGCGGAAGGTGTCGCTTCATTGGGATCAGGTTGCTCATCCATAGTCTTTACGTCAGATCAAATCGTTGAAATAAACAAGGCAGCCGAGCAGCGCTCCGCCGATGAGTGCGAATAGCACAAGCCAGCGTCTGGCTGTCCCTCTTATTCGTGAGTCGAACGGGCTGCCCAGAGCAAGGACCCTAATCAAGCACGGCCTTGCACATACCTAAGTCCGGCTGGTTGCGGAGGTGCCGCCGGAGGATGACGTAAACTGACTTTCGTCATTGTGCTTTTCATGCATGCCCCCACTTGCCGCAAGCCCTTACCGCACAACAAAGGCAGCGCCCTGCGCCTGCCTGCTCTGGTTCGGATCCTTCCCCCCTGCATTCAGGGACGGAAAATCTAGGCGCAAGACGGTGGGAGTTGCGCTTGACACTATTGCAAACAATCCCGTCGACCCATTCGCCAAGGGCAATTTGCCCGGACTGCACTTCCCCGTCCAAGGCCTCACTGGAGTTTCTTGTTTGATCTCGAGCCTGCTGATTTGCTCGTCATCCAGCTGGGAATTGACGAAGCCATGTAGCGACTGCTGGGAGTGACGCTGGTCAAGCTCGTACACTTGCGGGTTATCGATCTGGTATCACTGCGCGCTGTGATTGCGAACCGAGTAGCGGATTAGGCGTGCGTTGTCGGGAAGGCACCTTCCGGACTGGTTTGCCAGTAAGCAGCTGCATTCATTCCCGGCATTCCCGAACGCCAGTCTCGGTAGCCTTAGACTTTGGTTGGTGGTCCGATCCGGTGTATCTCGCTGGCGTGCTTCAGTGCGAATCGCAATGTGCCGTCCGGTTCGGTGATCTCGGTGATCGGCTATCGGCTGGACGGGAAGGACGCTTTCTCCGGTTGAGATGGACCGGTCGATTAAAACTCTGGCAGTGGTAGATCATCCGACGCCGTGGAGTAGAATCCGACCCAGGAGTATGCGCCATGGAAAGCAAAGAGTACATAAACCCGTTCGTAGATGTGCATAGAAAGGCCAAAGCTCTTAAGGACCGAGCTCTCGAAGAGTCGAAGAAAGATGAGGAGATTCGCAAGCAAAGACTGATCGAAGAGGCCAAATCCGCCTTCGACAAAGGACGCGGCTAGGTGCTTTGAAGGGCTGGTACTAGGGAGCGTCTACGTCCCCCTGGGCCGTTGCGTGCGACAACTCTACATTCCGGGTGTCGTGCTGATTCAAGAGCTGGTCGAATTACTTGGTGCACCCTCTCAGTGCACACCATGGCAAACACGCTATGTCGAGGGGCCGAAAGCGTGAGCACGACGGCTCAGAAGTTGCGCGGGTCACGAACCATTGGCGCGGACCCTGACACGCTGTGTCAGGTGTGGACGGATCCCCGAAAGTGAATACTGTGCCGGTACTGTAATGGTATGGGGTAACGGAACACGTGTGCCGATAATACTCGCGTCGATGCGACTTCGCGAAGAGCGGACCTCAAGTTCGCGCTTCATGGCGGGAACCCGAACGGTTCTTGGGGCACTGGTTCGCACGCCCGAATCCGGCTCGAATACCCGGCACTCGTCATGGCCGCTCATCAAGCAGCGCGATCAGTGCGCGAAAAGGCGGCACATAAGAGTTTAACGACCATATTTCGCGCTGACTTATCGGCTGCTTGCGGACTTCTATTCGTCGTCTGTCCCCCACTCCTCTCACCGCTTAGGGTGTTCTTTAAACCCGTGCGGAGCAGCATTTGGGTAGAGTGGGGCCTATTCAAATTCGTTTGACGCCCGCTTGCTCCCAAAGATTCGACATCCGGTACCGCGTGATTGGCCAGTAGTCGGGCAGGCCGGTTTCAGAAACTTAATTGATGAACGAATGCTCAGCGATCTCAAACCACACATAGCGCGGCCGGATTTCCGTCGCTGGCTTTGAGAATTTGTGGGCACTCCTTTCAGCCCTTCTGTTGAAACTTCGCCATCTCCTCGCGGTTCGGCCCATAGAGCGCCGGAGCACGACCTCCGGCTAGCCGACATAACACCGACAGTTGTCCACGATGATGAATCTGGTGATGCAACAGCATCGTCCAAAGAATCTGCCGGGTCGTCACAGGGCTGCCTGTGAAAACCATTAATTGCCGGTCCAGATCGGCTGCATTAAGCTTGCGCACTCGTTGTACTGCGTCGGCGTGGATGCGTTCGAACCCCGGCGCCAGCTCCCCAATCGTCTTCGGCCGCTCAATTCCCGGTGGTTTTGCCCCCATCTCGAATGCGCCACGCTCGATGCCATATGTCATGTAGGCGTCGGTTTCCGCCAGGTGCCAGGCCAGTTCTCCTAGTGACCGGCCACCCGCATCGGGCCGGAAATCATACTTCCCATCCGGAAGAGACCGCAGCATGGCCCCTGTTTTTCTCGCTTCTTCATCCCAGACTTCGAGAAACGTCTGCACTTCGTTTGACATTTTACCTTCTCCTTTCGCGCACCGGAGTGCGTACAGGTTCCTCTGCATTTAGCCGTTGCCCCCGTTTCGTCCAATGCAAACTTTCGCCACAAGGACCGCCGGACAAAGTTTCCAAGGCGACGCATTCCTTACCATAAAAGCCCTCGCGCAGCCTCCAACACGATATCGCAAACGCGGTGCCGGCTGTCTGCCGCACACACGACGAACCTGGCCACGAGCTCCGGCGACAAGAAGCTCGCGGGCCGCGGCCGCTTATTGCAGAATTTGGCCGGAAAATTCATGCACCTCTCGCCATAACTCGATCCTGCTCTCTCAACCAGATCATTGTGTCCCGCCCCAGGAACTTCAGGGGTCGGTCCCCCACGAACCCTAAGCCTAACAGGGTTTTTTCGGTGCAAAAACGATGAGCACTCGTGCTGCAAGAAGTCAACTCTACAAAAGTGGCTAAGGTAGACCTAGTTGGCGGCCATTTGATATAACCATTATCATCCCAAGCGATGCGAAAGACCCCTTCAGGAATATCTCCGGTCATCGCACTTGACCGCAAGGCAGAGACTCCTCTTTATCGCCAGGTTTATGATGCTTATCGAACTGCAATCGTTGAGGGAAGGCTGCGAAGCGGGGAGCGAGTCCCATCGACTCGAGTTCTGGCCATCGAGTTGGGAATCTCGCGCATTCCTATCCTCAACGCGTACGCTCAGCTTCTGGCCGAGGGATATTTCGAAAGCCGTGTTGGGGCCGGGACGATTGTATCCCGATCACTGCCAGACCAAGTGATCCGATCGCAATCTCGTGTTCGTCGGCCCATTGGAGTCAGTCCGAGGCCACGCCCACTGTCGCTACGCACCTCATCTCTTCTTCCCCTCGAAACTGGCCCGTGGCAGCGTGGTTGGGGAGCCTTTGGAGTAAGCCAGGTTGCTTTTGAGCAGTTCCCCTTTGCGATCTGGAACGGTCTTGTGGCACGTCACAGCCGCAACATGCAAGCTCAGGCACTGGACTATGGCTCCCCGATGGGCTCGAAGGATTTGCGCGAAGCGGTTGCCAGCTACTTGAGAACCGCTCGCGCCGTTCGTTGCGAGGCGGACCAGATAATGATCGTCAGCGGATCGCAGCAGGGGCTGGAGATTACTGCCCGTGGTTTGCTCGATCCCGGCAGTCGCGTATGGATGGAAGAACCAGGGTACAGGTTTGCGCGAAGCGTGTTCGTTTCAAATGGCTGCGAAATCATTCCCGTTCCAGTAGATGACGAAGGGCTCAGGGTAGCGGACGGCATTCGGCAATGCCGTAAAGCGCGCGTGGCTCTTGTGTCTCCTTCACATCAGTATCCGCTTGGTGCAACCATGAGCGCCTCGCGCCGCTTGCAACTACTGGAATGGGCCGAGAACTCGGCTTCGTGGGTGATCGAAGATGACTATGACAGCGAGTATCGTTATGAAAGTTTGCCCATCGCCTCTTTGCAGGGTCTCGACACAAATTCGCGTGTCATCTATATCGGAACATTCAGCAAGGTCTTATTTCCGTCTTTGCGCCTTGGATACATAGTGATTCCTGCTGATCTCGTCGACCACTTCGTTGCAATTAGACTAGCGATGGACCTCGCTCCGGGAGGCTTTTTTCAGAGGGTCTTGGCAGATTTTATTCAGGAAGGACATTTTTCTCGCCATATCCGGCGCATGCGCCTACTTTACAACGAACGTCGGAATGTTCTCTTGGAGTGTATCCGCAGAGAATTGGGAGGAGTGATAGAAGTAACTGGAGCGCAAGCGGGTATGCACCTGTCGGTACTCATAAGAGGCATTTCCGACAGGCAGCTCGCACTGCGCGCCGCAAAACAGAATCTTTGGCTCGTCCCTCTCTCGTCGTCCTATCTTGGAAAAGTCCGGGAGCAGGGGTTCATCTTGGGCTTTGGCAGTTCGGCAGCAAAAGACATACCCAAAGCTGTGTGCAGACTACAAGCACTGTTAGAGTCGAAATAGATAACGGTGACACACGAGGCTTCGCCATCGTCATTTCAATTCTCGGCCCATGTCGTTCCCCTTTCCGGTGTCACTTTGCATGATTGCCCGTAGTGGTACTGGTAGGCACCGGCAAGTAAGACAGACCAAACAGAGGGCAGAGAGACTGGAGCTGGACGTTCCGGCGGTTTGCCGGAATCAGGGCGTTCTTAAGCACACGAAACGCCGATTGCGAACAAGACTCCTCGAAACCTTAGTCAAGAAGTGAAGCGTACTTGCGAGCGTAACCTAGACGAGTGATCAGAAGGGGCAGCACTCAGCGTTGACCTGGCGTGAATTCGATTCGCCGGCAACCCAAGATACGATCTCATTTTCTTAGTAAGCCTTAACAACGTCTATATCCCCTTCACGATGGCTGACATATCCACATGTCGACGATTTCCCCGGGTCTTGCCGATCCCGCAATAGAAGCGGATTAGGGTATTGTCTCAGCTTGAAACTTCAAACTGAGACAATACCGGGTCGTACCAAGTTGGCGGCTCTCTTTCCGCCGGGCTCACGCCAGGTCGTAGCGATCCAGGTTCATCACCTTGTTCCATGCAGCCACAAAGTCCTTCACAAACGCCTCTTTCGAGTCGTCACATGCATAGACTTCCGCAATTGCTCGGAGCTGAGAGTTCGAACCGAAGACAAGGTCGACACGGGTGCCGATCCACTTGAGTTCGCCCGTCTTGCGATCGCGCCCTTCATATACACCTTCGGATGTCGAGGAGGGCTGCCACTTCGTATTCATGTCGAGTAGGTTGACGAAGAAATCATTCGTCAGCGTCTCGGGTTGCTTGGTGAACACGCCGTGCTTAGACTGCCCGAAGTTAGCATTCAGGGCGCGCATGCCGCCGATGAGAACCGTCATCTCGGCGGCAGTCAGCGTCAGCAACTGCGCCCGATCCACTAGCAGCTCCTCCCCTGTTCTTTGGCGTCCGTTCCGGAGGTAGTTGCGGAACCCATCCGCGGTCGGCTCCAAAACGGCGAATGAGTGCACATCGGTCTGCTCTTGCGAAGCATCTGTGCGCCCCGGCGAGAAGGGAACCTTCACGTCGTGCCCGGCCTTCTTCGCAGCTTCCTCGACGGCTGCGCAGCCGCCCAGAACGATCAGGTCAGCTAGCGAGACCTTCTTCCCCTCGGACTGCGAGCCGTTGAAATCTTTTTGGACCACCTCCAGCTTCTGAAGGACCTTCGCCAGTTCGGCCGGCTGGTTCACTTCCCAGCCCTTTTGCGGCGCCAGGCGAATGCGCGCCCCGTTTGCCCCACCGCGCTTGTCGGAGCCGCGGAACGTCGCCGCCGACCCCCACGCAGTCGTGACCAGTTGCGAGATCGACAGTCCGGATGCCAGGATCTTGGCCTTCAGAGCAGCAATGTCCTTCTCCCCGATCAATTCATGGTCCACTTCGGGAACAGGGTCTTGCCACAGCTGGGCCTCCTTAGGAACGAGCGGGCCGAGGTACCGCGGGAGAGGCCCCATGTCGCGGTGCGTCAGCTTATACCAAGCCTTGGCGAACGCGTCTGCGAATTCCTGCGGATGGTCGTGGAACCGCTTCGCGATCGGCGCATAGATCGGGTCCATCCTGAGCGAGAGGTCCGTCGTTAACATCATCGGGGGGTGCCGCTTCGAGGGATCGTGGGCATCGGGAACAGTGCCCGCTCCAGCCCCGTTCTTGGGAGCCCACTGGTTTGCACCCGCCGGGCTCTTTACCAGCTCCCACTCATAGCCGAATAGGTTTTCCAGGTAGTTGTTGTCCCACTTTACCGGGTTGGTGGTCCATGCGACCTCGATCCCGCTGGTAATGGTGTAGTCACCGTTGCCGCTGCCATAGGTGTTTTTCCAACCCAGGCCTTGCTCCTCGATGGGGGCACCCTCGGGTTCGGGGCCGACGTACTTGTTCGGATCGGCAGCGCCGTGGGTCTTGCCGAACGTGTGTCCGCCGGCAATGAGCGCAACCGTCTCCTCGTCATTCATCGCCATGCGGGCGAACGTCTCGCGGATGTCACGTGCCGCCGCGACTGGATCCGGCTTTCCATTGGGCCCTTCCGGATTCACGTAAATCAGGCCCATCTGAACAGCGCCGAGAGGATTGTCGAGCTGTCGATCGCCGCTGTAGCGCTCGTCCGCCAGCCACTTGCCCTCTGGCCCCCAGTAAATGTCCTCTTCGGGCTCCCAGACGTCCTCGCGTCCACCGCCGAAACCGAAGGTCTTGAACCCCATCGACTCCAATGCGACGTTACCGGCGAGAATCATGAGGTCGCCCCAGGAGATTTTCCGGCCGTACTTCTGCTTGATCGGCCAGAGCAAGCGGCGCGCCTTATCAAGGTTCGCGTTGTCCGGCCAGCTATTGAGGGGCGCAAAACGTTGTGTTCCAGAGCCTGCCCCGCCGCGGCCATCGCCGATGCGGTAGGTGCCAGCGCTGTGCCACGCCATACGAATGATCAGCGGCCCATAGTGGCCATAGTCCGCCGGCCACCAGTCCTGCGACGTCGTCATCAAGGCGTGCAGGTCCTTGATCACAGCATCCAGGTCGAGGCTCTTGAATTCTTCGGCATAATTGAACTCCTTGTCCATAGGATCGGACAGGGGGGAGTGCTGGTGCAGAGTCTTCAGGTTCAGTTGATTCGGCCACCAGTCAGCATTCGTCTGTCCGCCAGCCGCCATGCTTCTGCCAGCGCCGCCCGATACCGGGCACTTGGTTTCGGTTGACAAGTTTTGCTCCTGATGTTCGGGGACACGCGCCCCCGCTGCGGTGGTGAGTTCTTTTTCCATGTGTTCATCTTCCTTCGAATTAGTCAAAAAGCTGTGGCGGACTACCAAGCATCCCTGGCTTTCCCATTCGCGCATTCGCCGCCGGTCGCGTTGACGCGCGCCATTCACCCCGGTATCCGCACGCCAACGACACTTAACGAGAACCGTGCCGCGGAGCGCACTTCGTGCAGAGCCCCCGAAAAATGAGTTCGCATTCGCGAAGAATCCGCTTACCGAGGGAGCCCGAGGCGGGCCTGGGCACGTCGTACCAGTCCATGTCCTCAACATTGCCGCAGCGGTCGCAGATGAAGTGGTGATGCCGAATGCCTTTCGCATCGAATCGCGCGGCGCGGCCTTCAACAGCCACTTCACGCACCAAGCCCGCTTGCACCAAGTCCCGCAGATTGTTATAAGTCGTGGCCCGTGAAGAGCGCGGATCCACGCGATTCACGGCTTCGAAGATCTCCGCAGCGGTGGGATGCCTGTTGCTTTCCATCAAGAATGCCATTACAGCGTAGCGCTGCGGAGTGCATCGCAACCCGCTGCCCTCCAGGGACCGTTTAACCGTCTCGATGTCCATAAAGAACTTAGAATATATCTAATGTGATATTTTATCAAGACTCAACTGGGCCGGTTGTACAGAAACGAATCTCCGCACGCGGAGCCTCGCAGTGATCGAGAACGGTCGGATCAAGCGTTTTACTGATTACTACGACATGGCGATCGCTTCTCGCGAGCTACCGACTGGTGGTTCAGCCACCGATCCCTACACTACAACCAACAATGGCGATGAGGCCACGATCAGGGCGCTGTACGACCGATGGCCGAAGGTCCTTGAAGCCCACGATATTGAAGGCATCATGGCGAACTATGCTCCCGGCGATGCCGTCGTGGCCTACGATGTGGTAGCGCCGCTCCAATACAAGGGGAAAGACACATATCGCAAGGATTATCTGGAATTTCTCGCCCAGTACGATGGCCCAATCCAGCTGGAGTTCCGTGATATGCGCGTTTTGAGCAGTGGCGATGTTGGGTTCGTACACGCACTCATGACGACGACGTAGTGGTCCTGTAGCATCAACGGGAGTACGCGCAGAAGGTGTTCGATTCGATAGAGAAGTCTTCGGCCTTTGTACGCTTCGGGAGGGCAAAACTGGCGCGTGCCCAAATGTACTACTTAGATACAACGGCCATCGCGCAGTTCGTGGCTACAGCTGGACATTGCTGGGCTCGTCGGCAGGCTCGGTTAAGCTTGTCAGGCGAGGTCTGCGTCTTTTAGGTCATGTGCTGTTGAGAGCGTGTCTCCCGCGATGAAGGCGAAGGCACAGATTGGAGATGCCACTCTGGCGTATTTGCGCCAAGGTCATGGCATGCCTTTGCTGTGTTTGCATGGCGGCATGGGGGTTGATTCAGGAAGCTTGCATGTTCCCGGTATTCTTGACCTCGCCAAGGAGAATTGTGAGCTGGTTCTGTTTGATCAGCGTGGTCATGGAGAATCCTTGGGATCAGATGATCCCGCGGCGTACAGCCACCAAATTTGGGCAAACGATGTTCTTCGGCTAGCACAGCACTTCGGCTGGAAGCGGTTTGCCCTGCTCGGTCACTCGTATGGCGGATTCATCGCCCTCGAGTATGCCGTTCGTTGGCAGCAGACCTTGAGTGCCCTGGTCCTGGTTTCCACATCGGCGGGGCCGGTCTCCAACGCAGCCCGCTTCCATCCTACAAATCAGGAACACTTACGAAGCTGTTTTGAGAAGTGTTGGCCGCAGTTCTTTCATGGCGCAGACAAACATTGGGAGATATTCAACCAACTTTGCTTTTCGCCAGCCCCATACAACGCGGCATTTGAAACGGAATTGTCTGGCTACGACTTGCGCTCGAAAGCAGGTGCGATCACCGTTCCAACCCTGCTCATCGTAGGAGACCAGGATCATTACGTAGCGCACATGAAATTGCTATCAAAAACGCTGCCGAATGCCCAACTGCACGTTTTCCCGAATGTAGCGCACTTCCCATTCGTGGAGGCGAGAGATGCTTTCGTCGCGACCGTTTCCGGCTTCCTAAAAAGCATCCATCACGAACCGAGGACCGGGAAATAAACATGTAGGAAGTTAAGCAGAAACCCCCGGTTGCACCTGAGAGCTGAAGAGAAGCAATCAGCAACACCTGTGCACCAGGGCATTCGAACGTGTCGGCTTTGCTGCCTTGCCATGCTATCGTCGTGTCCGCGGCGTCAAATTCATTCAAGACAGCACAGAGAGCACGGTCCATCCTTGTGAAGCATTCGTGTGATTGTTGAAACTTGTTTGCCCGTGAAAAAAATATCGTTCGCCCTGGCTGCTGTATCCGTTACCGTCGGCCTCGTGCTTGTCATTGCAGCCAAAAATGCGACTTCCCGGAAGATTGCTCTTCCCACAGGCAAAACGATTCGTCTGCCAACCCCCGGCTTCATCGCACGTACGAATAGTTATCCCGCAACTATCGCGATAAGCTCCGATGAGCATTATGCGGCGCTTCTCAACCAGGGATATGGCACAGAAGAGAGCGGAGTGCGACAATCGATTGCGATTCTCAATCTCAGCAATAACCAATTACGC
>Ga0306920_100016732_pt1 | contig 10111 bp, 2 predicted proteins | sample flu12Cox44000170_FD_204666 | JGI IMG/M metagenome (GOLD analysis project Ga0306920, IMG submission 204666) | Lab enrichment of tropical soil microbial communities from Luquillo Experimental Forest, Puerto Rico - flux4day.12C.oxic.44.000.170 (v2)... | ecosystem: Environmental > Terrestrial >...
AGTGGAAGGACTACCGTATCGAGGGCCGAGATCGATATAAGCGCATGACACTCGCCACAGACGAGTTCATCCGCCGATTCCTCATCCACGTCCTGCCCAAGGGCTTCCACCGCATCCGCCACTACGGCCTGTTGGCCAAGACCTCCGGCGCCGACAACATCGCACGGGCCCGCCAACTGCTCGCTGGGCCAAAGGCCCAACGCAAACCCGCCGATGCCGATGCTACCGATCGCAACCAGCCGGCATGTCCATGCTGCGGCGGCCACATGATCATCATCGAGACCTTCCCGCGCGGCGCGACGCCGCGCCATCAGCCAACAGATTCAATCATCAGGATCGACACTTCATGACAGCGCCCGTGCCACGATGCCGCAAATGCGCTCGCTCTGTTCGCTGGTTCTCCGCCGGCAGTGACGGCGCTCGGCCGAATGTCCGCTTGTTCTGTCAAACCGCACAACTGCCCGCACAGTTCGGCGCGCCAGCCGCTCACTCAAGCCCCGCATCCCCGCCGGCCGACGCCCCGGATCCTTCTCATACTCAATCACGCGCAGCATTCGCGGCACTCAAATCGCCATAGTGCGTGACGAACCGCCTCGTCTCCCTTCCCGCGGTTTCCTCCCTTGGAGGTTTTCCGACGCCGGCCGTCCATCCCGCGCGGCACCGTCCGTCAGCGGCCGGCCTCCGAAAACCTTCACATGAGCCGACCGGCGGCCAAGCGCACCTTTAGACTCGTCCGCGAGCGCGAGCAGGACGGCGACTGCAGACGCACTGACGCTCTCGAGGGCAAAGCCGGCCGGCGTCTGCGCGCTGGTGTGCGACCGCGGCTTTCGCGCTAATTGTTAGGTTCCATCAAAATTACAACGGCAACGTTAGCGCAAAAAATGCACCGAGATGTGAGGCGCTTCACATCCGATATCTCGCCCAACTGATATCGCTAACCAACATCATGCGGGCTGCCGCCGCGAGATGGGAGGGCGGAGATGATCACTGGCCTTCGTCAGCAAAGTCTCGCTGCGGCCGCTCGATTGTTCAATTTCGACGCCAATCTTGCCCGCCCAGGACCCATTCTTTTCCCGCCACTTCTCTTCACTACATCCACGCTCGGCCCGGTCGGCATCACGGAAGGCAGCGGCTTCATCGCCTTCCGGATCGGCAATGTTCCGAAGTGGGTAATCGACGTGCGCCGGTTGGCCGGAAATCCGGTGCTTGCGGTCGAGCGGCCGTCGGGTGCGACCGGGCTGCGCGCGACGCTAACCGGCGCCAGGCTGCCGGGGACCAACGTTGCGGCCGACCTCACGCTCAATCTCGCCCTCGTACCGCATATCGGCGGTGCGCGCATCCGCATGACGTTGAAGCTCGTGTACGGGGGCTTCGCGTTCACCGGAGATTTCGTCGCCTGGCTCAACGGCGCCATCCAGGCGACCTCGCCGGTCGAGCTTCCCGGACCGGTCTGCGGCCTCGGCGCCGCCGGCACCGTCACGGCGACCGGCGATGCGACCGCGACGTTCTTTCCAAACTGGACGCTGTTGGCGATCGGGGCTGACCTCGCGACCGTCGTGGGCGTCGGCGACCCGTTGCCGGCGGGCATGATCGCCTTCGTTCTGCTGGAGCCGCAGGCGCATTCGTTGTTCGTGAACCCGCCGCCGCTGCGCACCTCCGTGCTGCTCACCGCGGCCGGACCGTGGAAGAACCTGCTGCCGGTCGCGGCAACTCCCATCGGGACCCTCACCGAGGTGGGGGACAATTTCGATGTGATGGCGCTCGAGGTCGGCGAGGACGCCAAGGGGACGCGCCGCCAGGCGTTTCTCACCGGCAGCGTCGCCGGCGGCGATGCCCTTCAATTCAAGCTAACGCTCGGCAGCGGGCCGAGTGATCCCGACGGTGGGCCGCTCACGCTCGGGCTCCGTCACGCCTTGCTGATGAAAGTCTTCGACCCGCCGGCGCCGACCGGTGCGCTGCTCGCGGCGTTCATGCCGGTGCCGGTCTGGGGCCGAGCGGGCGGCATCGGCTTCGCGGTCGCCGGCATCGCGTTCGAGGGCGAGTTCGTGCTGATCACGACCGGCGACAGCGTTGCAAGCGTGTATTGCCAACCGGGTCTCGTTGGCGTGGCGCCGCCGGTGGCCAGCGCGGTGTCCGAGCCAGCGCCGATTTCGCCGGGTGCGCGGCTCGCCTTCGCCGCCGCCAACCTGCCGTCGGCGAGCCCGCCGCCAGCGAACTGGGTCTCTGTCGGTACCTTGGCGCAAGGCGCCTTGCGCGCGACCTTTTCCGACTACGCCTTCATGCTGTTGCGGCCGAGCGATCTGCTCTGGCTTGGCTACCGCTTCACCAACGTGGTGCTGCAGGGCGATGACAGCGCGGCGCCGAGACTGGTCCCGACAGCGAATGCATCAAGCACGCCCGCGCTGGCGGTGAGCTTGGCGCCGCAGAACATCGCCGAGCGGGCCTATTTCGAGCACGTCGAAGGGCAGAAGATTCCGCAAAATGTCGTGACCAGTCCACCTCAGGACGATGTGGACAACCAAGGCGGCCACGAAACGCCCCCCGAGACGCCCGACGAACCGCCGGTGGCGTCGCGCGCGGCGGCGGAGAGCCGGTTGGCATTCACGCTTCCGGCCGGCGTCCAGTCCTTGCCGCTGGCGGCGGATGCTCTGCTCTCCTGGGACAGCTTCGACCAACGCGTCGTCCCTGCCGCTTTGCCGGCCGGCACGCTGCCGCCGAACGATCCGGTCCCCCTGCGCGCGCCGCAGCCCGACGAGACCGCGATCGAGTTGCCCTACCGGTTGATCCTGTCACCCAGCGCGGTTGGCAGATGGAAGCATGCGACCGCGGCGGTCGAGCATGAGGGCCATACCGAGCTCTGGCACGCGCGGCTCGAGGGCGGCGACGCCCAACGCGCGGTCCGCGCGGTCTGGTCATACGATGTCCCACTACGGCCGCAGGACCACCAGCACGTTCCGTTTCGCATGTCGCTCGACATGCGCGACCGTTATGAGATCGTCGAACTCTCGGCAAATTTCAATCTCGTGCGCCCTAATCAGCAGCCCTACAAGCCCGAGGCCATCGCGGTCGAGCGGATGATGCTGAGCTCGCTCGGCGGTTGGCTGCGCTCGCGCGGCGCCTGGGATCCACCGAGCCGCGCATATCCAAGACAGTTTGCCTCGCGTGCCGTCATCTCAGTCCTCGATCTGGCGCGGTCGCCGGTCAGAGCGCCAACTGCCATTGCGGGATTGGGCGCGTTCTTCCCCGCACTCGCCGAGAGATTCTCCGTCGAAGAATGGCGCCACATCGCCAGCATGGGACGCGACCAATATGTACGCGTCGTCTATCGCGGTCACCTCTTCCCATGCGGGCATCGCGCGTCGCTCATGAAGGTCACCGAACGGAAATTCGCCCCGGCGCCGTTCAGCGGACGCATGATGGCCTATCTGCGCCAACGCATGTTCATCGTGCTACGCCAGCATGTGCGCGATTATGGAGCGCTGCGCGGCGCGCTCAACAACGGCGGGCGCGAGCTGCCGTTCAATAGCATCGAGATCACCACACTGACGACGCCGGACCTCGATGATCCGGTATCTCACCAGATCGGTGCTCACGGTCAGGATGCATTCTGGCCCTATGTCAATGGGCAGCCGTTCCTGTTCCACCTCATCGCCACCGACCAGGTCGGCCAGCGCTCGGAATTTTCCGCCCCGCAGATCTTCATCTCGCAGTCCGCCACCGGTGATCCCGTTGCGGAGGCCCTCACCGATTACAACAGCAGGCCCGACCTGCGGCGGCACGATTTCGCCGGCCAGAAGGTTGCCTTCGCGGCCATCAAGACCCCAGGCGACACGACGTTCGAGGCCGACAAGATCCTGTTCGCGGCCGACCGCTTCGTGCCGCCAAGCGAGGACGAGGCTCCATACAATCCGAAAATCGAAGCGGCCGACGTGCATCTGCCCGCCGTGCGGCAATTGTCGAGCCCCGGCAACGCCGATGCGCCGGTGACGATCAAATACTACGCCGATTTCGTGAGTCACGACTTCAAAGCGGGCGACGTATTCGCCGAGCTCGCCAACCCGCCCGACATGCGCTTCGGTGGAGACAAATCGCTCGGCGTCGGCGCGCCGAACCTCAGCATCGTCGGACTCTCGCGCCGCTTCGGCCCGGTCGGCGGCGATCCCGCGGATATCGGGGGGACGCTCGGCAATTTCGCCGGCGGCACCGTCGATCCCAAACAGTTCTTCGACACCTCAGCAAAAATTCTCGGTGCGATCACGCTGCATGACCTCATCGCGCTGCTGCACCCGAACCAGATCACCGACGATAAGGTGCTACGCGTCAAGACCGATACCAGCGATCCGGCGGTCGTGAAGACGTTCCTCGACTGGACGCCAGACGTTCACGACCTGCCGGTCCTGGTCTTCAACAGAAACGACGCGACGATCGTGCCGCTCAAGTTGCACGCAGAGGTCACCGTTCCGCTCGGCCATCCGGAGCAAAAGAGCAGCACAATCGTCGGCACGCTCAATGAATTCCAGATCAATCTGGCCGAGGTCATCAAGCTGAATTTCCACCGGCTCGTGTTCACGGCGGTGTCCGGTCACAAGCTCGACGTGAACGCCACCCTCTACCGGCAAGATGAAACGTTCCCACACGCTCCGGCTTCGGGCGGAGTGGTCTTCGATGGCCCGTTGGTATTCATCAACGAGCTCCGCAAGGTCATTCCATCGGACGGTTTCAGCGATCCGCCATCGCTCGAGGTGACCCCGGAAGGGGTGACCGCCGGCTACACGCTCAAGCTGCCGTCGGTCGGCGTCGGGATCTTCAGCCTGGAGAACATCAGCCTCGGGGCCGCGCTGACCATTCCGTTCACCGGCGATCCGGTGCGGGCGCGCTTCCATTTCTCCGAGCGCGAGCACCCGTTCCTGCTTTCGGTGGCGATCTTCGGCGGCGGCGGCTTCTTTGCGCTCGGGGTGGGCGCCGATGGAGTGGAGCTGGTCGAGGCCTCGCTGGAATTCGGCGGGCATCTCGCGATCGACCTCGGCGTCGCGTCGGGCGGCGTCTACATCATGGCCGGCATCTATTTCAAGGGCGAGCAGAAAACCGCGCCCACGACCCACGTGGCGGTGACGCTCACCGGCTATCTGCGCGCCGGCGGCGAGCTCGAAGTGCTCGGCATCATCTCGATCAGCATGGAGTTCTATCTCGGCCTCACCTACGAGAGCGACGGCAACAAGGTGTGGGGCGAGGCGAGGGTGACCGTCGAGGTGCATGTGCTGATGTTCAGCACCGGCGTCACAGTGACGTGCCGACGCGAGTTCGCCGATCCGCCGTTCAGCATCCAGCAAATGCTCCCGACCAAGCAGACCTGGATCGACTACGCGGAAGCCTTCGCGTGAAGGAGACGCGCCCATGAGCAGCCAAACCTTGATGTGGACGGCGTTGCCGAACGGTTGGAACACCACGCAGACCAACGCGCTCAATCTGTGCGTCTACCTGTCGCCGCGGCTGATCACCGAAGCCGGCCACGATGGCCACCTGGAGCCCGATTTTCCGGATTTCATCGACTGGCCCAAGACCGTTTCCAGCATCGCGTTCAAGGTTTCATTCGGCGGCGGGGCGCCGATCACCGTGGCGGCCGATCATGCGGTCCTGCAATCGACGCTGTGGACCGCCTTGTTCAAATCCGGCACCCGGGTGCGTTCGCATCGCTTTCAGGAGGAGTTTGCGAAGCGTCGCATCCGCTCCTATCCGGTCGGCGAGGTTCACAAGACCGTCCGCAAGGTCCACCAGGCTATGATCCGCCGGTCCGGCGCCGAGCGGCCCTCCTTGCAGGACCTCGGTCTGGCCGTTGGCCGCGATGCCGCGGCGCCTGGCCGCCCAGAAGGGCCGATCGCAAATCTGCTTCCGCTCGCGACCAACGCCGCGATCGATGAGCAGTTGGAAGGCGTGATGGGCCTTCTGTACGGCACCGGGCGCGCCGTCACGGTGGCGCAGGTCAACAATTATGCCACGCAGGTCGCCTTCCGCCCGGACCAAATCGAGGCAAAGGCCGCGCAGCTCAACTTCTATCAGCTGCGGAAATTTCACGAGTTCAGTCCTAAGGAGGGCGCGAACAAGATTCCGGTGCCGCCGCCGCAACCCGATTTCCACGAGGTGCTATCGAGCCTTGCGCGGTTTCCAAAATTGTTGCGCCCGCTCGGCCTCGCCTTCGATCTTGTCGTGCCGATGTCGGCCAACGTGCCGTTCCATTCGGACGTGCGCGTCGTGCCGACCGACCTGACGCTGCGGGTAACCTCGCAACACCCATCGCCGCGCACCCGCTACCGCATCGATCAGGGCGCGCGGCTGTTCGTGACGGCCTCCGACGGTTCGGAGGTGGTCGACGGGGTGCTGCAACCCGGCGTGTCCGAGTACAATGTGGTTCAGGTCGACGTCGACGGCGCCGCACTGAAGCTCGCCGCGTTGGCCAGCAATGTCGTCTTGATGGAGACGGCCGGCAAGACGTCGATCGATACGCCTACCGATGCCGGTATTCCAGCTCCGCGGACGTCCGGCTTCTCGGTGGCGTGCACCGACCGCGCTCAAAGGCTCGCTGACACCTTGACGAAAGGCAAGCAGCAGAACGATTCGCTCGGCACCGATCCGCAGGCCGACAAGCTTTTCCTCACTGCGGACGATGTGACGCGCGGCTTCGTCATCGACGTGCACGATTCCGTCACCGGTGCCTGGCATTCGCTGTGTGGGCGGCACGGCCTTTACAAATTCCTCGATATCAATCAGTCGCGCACCTTCGACGACGAGGGGCTCGTCTCGCTCAACGTGACCGAGCCGACCGACGGCTCCCCCGATCTCAAGCACCACGAGTCGCTATTTCATTGGCAGGGCTGGAGCCTGGCGGTCGCCCGACCGGGCCAGGTCGTCGACAAGGACAGCAAGCCCGGGACCGGGGCGCACCCCGCGGGCCCGGATTATCGGATGGAGACGACGTTCCTGCCACGCAAGGATCTGCCGCTGCCACGCCTGCGTTATGGTTGGAGCTACCAGTTTCGGCTGCGTGCGGTCGACCTCGCCGGAAACGGCTTGCCGATTGATACGCCGACTGATCCTGCCGCCAATTTGCCCCTCACGCTGGTGAGCTATCTGCGCTATGACCCGATCGCGGCTCCGTTCGTACTGGCGCGGGACGATTTGACAGACGCGAACAAGCACCCGGGCGAATCATTCGAGCGCCTGGTCATCCGCAGCAACTACAACACGCCCTTCGAGGGCCCGGCCGACCGCCACATCGCGCCACCGAAGGCTTCGCAGTTGCTGGCCGAGACGCATGGGAAGTTCGACGACCCGCATACCGGAAAGCTCGATCCCAACGCCTACGATCGAATCATCGCCTCCGACAAATCCTTCGACAAGGATGCGCAGACCGAACAGGCGCAGCCGCACCCCGAGGCGCAATTGACCATTCCTTATCTGCCGGACCCTTTGGCGCGCGGGGCCGCACTGTTGTTCACCGACGGCCCGCCGCTCAACACGGTGCCGAAGGTCGAATTCGACGGCGCTTGGCCCGACAACAAGCCGTTCCGCATCAGCCTGGTCGAGGGTGGCGGCGCGCCGAGCTTCGACGCCGCCCAGCGGGTATTGACGGTTCCGCTGCGCAAGGCCGAGCAAGCGACGCTGCGGCTCAGCTCTCATCTCGACGAAGCCGACCTCGGCCTGATGGGAGCATGGCAAGACGGGCTGCTCGATCCGCCGGCGGACTTCGACGTGCAGAAGGCGACGGAGCAGGCGATTGCCGGACGATTGTGGACACTCACGCCGTTCCGCGAGCTGAAGCTCGTCCACGCGGTGCAGCAGCCATTGCTGGAGCCGAAATTTCAGCGGCTGTCCGTCACCCGCGGGCTCGGCGCCACTTTCGCATGGATCGCCGACGAATTTCCGATCGACGGCAAGAGCACCATCAAGGTGGCACTGGAGGCCGACTGGCAAGAGCCGGTCGACGACGGCGCGAGCGATGACGCACCGATCATCCAATCGGCTGGCGCGAAGCCCTTCGAGATCCAGCAAGTCATCGGCAACGATGTCGCGGCGCTGAGCGGCCGTCACGAGTTCCACGACACCAAATATCGGAAGGTGAATTATCAGGCGGTGGCGACCACACGGTTTCGCGAGTATTTTCGGGCCGACATCATCAAGGATCAGAACAACATCACCCGCCGGTCTGCGGCGGTGGCGATCGACGTGCCGAACGCCGCCCCGCCGCCGGCGCCGAAGATCCTCTACGTGGTGCCGACCTTCATCTGGGAGAATTCCGCCGACCCGGCCTGGCAGACGCGCAAGCGGCGCGGCGGGGGATTGCGGGTCTATCTCGATCGGCCCTGGTATTCCTCGGGCGAGGGCGAGTTGCTCGGGGTCGTGCTATGGAACTGCGCCCCGCCGCGCCAGGACGCGAGCGAAGGCATCACCCTGTTTCCTTTGAGATTGATTCCCACAACGCCGCAGGTGCCGGATCATCTCGTGCCCTACGCCACCCAATGGGCCATGGATCCGATCTTCGACGGCCGGCCGACGCCGACCCAGACCACGCCCTATTTCGAGCATTTCCGCAACACCGTTGCGACCGAGGTCGACCTGCCGCTGCTCGAGACCGGCGAGTTCACCGTCGCGGTTGCGGGTCACGCGGTGAAATTCGACGGCGTCAACGAAAAGCATGTCGGGCGCAAACTGTGGTATTGCGACATCGATATGGATCCGGGCGACGCCTATTTCCCATTCATCCGCTTGGCCCTGGCGCGCTTTCAGCCGAAGTCGGTGCGTGGGGCTCATCTGTCGCGGGTCGTGCTCGCGGATTTTGCGCAGCTCACGGCCGATCGATCGGCCTCGATCAGCTTCGATGGCGCCGATCCCCTTGCACTCACGGTGGCGGTCTGTGGTGTCGCGCCGATGGATCAGGCCTCCGTTCCGGCATCGCGCGTCACGGCGACGATCCAGCTCAAGTCGGTGGATGCCGCCGGGCGCACGATCTGGTTCCCGTCCTCCGAGGCCGAGCTTCACCGCGCCGCTGCCGAGGAGGGATTCGCCCCGCGCCTATGGAGGGCCTCGCTCACGCTGCCGGCGCCGCGCGGCAGCAAACCGATGCGGCTGATCATCAAGGAATACGAGCATCTCCACGTGGATGCTGGAGATCGCAGCAACATCATGGCCGTCGGGAGTGCAGAGCGTCTTGTCTATGCTGACGCGATCGATATCTGATCTCGCACCCAATTGCGCATTGTAGACGGTCTGGCCACCCCACCAGGCCACCCCCTTGGTCCCATACCGGTAGGGTCACGAAGCCCACCCTGCCAGCTTTGCATCATATGGAAGTTGTCCGCACGCGAGATCGAGTTGCAGGCGGGGGCTACGCTTGCAACGCGATGCGACCGTCACAGCGAGGCAAGCAGCGTGGGCGGCCTATTTCTCAATTCGGCCGAGCGGCACATTCCACAATGTCGCCGCCCGTTGACGTCCAGGCCGGCCATACCGGCCTCGGGCTCGAGCGGCGTGCGCCGCGCGCGCCGCTCAACTATCAGACTATTCCAGGATAGCAGATGCGCGAGGATGCGAGGGTGCAATAGTCACATAGGGGTCACGCAGCCCGACCCGGCATGTTTGCAGCATATGCAGCGCGGTCCGCACGCAAGATCGAGTTGCAGGCGCTGGCCACGCTTGCAACGCTCGCCCGCCATCTCCACACGATCTGCCGCTCATTTACTGAACGCTCATCAGCTCTTCGTGCAAAATTTTGCGGCGGATCGAGATCGGGAAAAAGGCGTGATCGCGGTTCTCATGCACATCCTGTCTGGCCACCCGCCAGGCAAGGGGCCTGTCCATGTGGGGGGTAGGGGTCCGAAGCCCAGCCGCGGCAGCTTTGCATCACAAGCGGGACCGCACATGCGCGAGGAGCGAGTTGTACGCGTTGGCTACGTTTGCAACGCGATGCGACCGGCGGGCAGCGGCCTATCCGGCAGGATGGCGTATGCGCCGCGCGCGCCGCTCAACTATCAGACTATTCCAGGATAGCAGATGCGCGAGGATGCGAGGGTGCAATAGTCACATAGGGGTCACGCAGCCCGACCCGGCATGTTTGCAG
>Ga0306920_100016733_pt1 | contig 10111 bp, 9 predicted proteins | sample flu12Cox44000170_FD_204666 | JGI IMG/M metagenome (GOLD analysis project Ga0306920, IMG submission 204666) | Lab enrichment of tropical soil microbial communities from Luquillo Experimental Forest, Puerto Rico - flux4day.12C.oxic.44.000.170 (v2)... | ecosystem: Environmental > Terrestrial >...
CGCTTTTCCGTGACATAGGCGAGCATGGCCGAGATGGTGCCGCCGAGCCCGGGCGCCGCGCCGCAGAAGAAGCCGACGCCAGCGCCGCGCAGGATCGCCGGGAACGCGCGCCGCCACTCCTCGCGCGTGAACCAGATGCGGCCCTGAACCCGCACGATCTGCAGGGTGCCGCGCAGCGTATCCTCGACCATGCGGCCGACCTCGGCGAGCGCGAACAGCCCGACCACGACGACGAGGAACGTCACGCCTTGCTGCAGTTCCGGCACCCCAAAAGTGAAGCGCGGCCGCCCGCTCTGCAGATCGATGCCGATGGTGGAGATCGCAAGGCCGAGGAAGACCGAGATCAATCCCTTGGCCAGCGAATCGCCGGTGAGCGCGCTCACCGTCGTCAGGGCGAACAGCATCAGGGCGAAATACTCGGGCGGGCCGAATTTCAGCGCGAACTCGGCGAGCGGCATGGCGACGAAGGTGAGCGCGGTGACGCCGAGCGTGCCGGCGATGAACGAGCTCACGGCGGCGATGGCGAGTGCCGCGCCGGCGCGGCCCTGGCGCGCCAGCGGATAGCCGTCGAGCACCGTCATGACGGCTGCGGCGTCGCCCGGCGTGTTGATGAGGATCGCGGTGACGGCGCCGCCATACATGCAGCCGTAATAGATGCCGGCCAGCATCATAAGGGCGATGGTCGGGTCCATCCCGAAGGTGACCGGCAGCAGCAGCGCGATGCCGGCCGACGGACCGATCCCCGGCAGGTGGCTGATCATGGTGCCGATGAACACGCCGGCGAGGGTGTAGAGGAGGCTCGCCGGCAGCAGCGCGATGCCGAGACCGTGCAAAATGCCTTGCCAGCTTGCCAACATTGGGGGCTCGTCAGAAATCCAGGATGCCGCGCGGCAGCGCGACCTGGAGGAACGAGGTGAACAGCATATAGGCTGCGAGCGTGAAGCCGGCGGCGCTCGCCGCGTTCACCCACCAGCGGCCGCGGTTGAAGAAGGCCAGCAGCGCGAACATGTAGACGACGGTCGCGACCACATAGCCGGCACGCTCGAAGGCGAAGTAGTAGAGCCCGGTCCAGGCCGTCATCGCCGCGAGGATGGCCCGGCTCCGCCGCTCGATCGGGTCCGCCGGAACCGTTGCGCCGACGCCGGCGGTACGGCGCCGCCGCCAGGTTTCACCCAACAGCAGCAGCCCGGAGGCCAGGAGCCCGATGCCGACCAGCGCCGGAAACGCCTGGGGCCCCATGGGGCCGCCGTTTTGAAGCACCGGAAGATCGGCATCGGCATGAAGATAGACCGCAGCGCCTATGATGACGCAGACGCCCAATAGCACGTCGCCCACCCGTCTCCTCCCTGGCCTTCGTCATCGTGGACAGGACACATAGCACCAAACCGGTTAGTGTCCGGACAAGAACCTTTGCGAGAGCCTCGGCGGGGCCCTGGCAAAAGGTTGGGAGGAACCAGCATGTCGACGACTTGGCGTTGCGCGTTCGGCCTCACGGCGTTGGCCTTTGGCCTTGCATGGCTCGGGCCGGCATCGCCCGCCGCTGCGCAAGCCCCCTGGAAGCCCGACCGTCCGGTCGAGATCATTGTCGGCACCGACCCCGGCAGCGGCAATGACCGCAGCGCGCGGACGCTGCAAAAGATTTGGCGCAGCAACAAGCTGGTGGACGTCCCCGTGACCGTTCTCAACCGGCCCGGCGGCTTCGGCGCGGTCGCCTGGAGCTACCTCAACACCCATCCCCGCAGCGGCACCTATCTGGCGGCGATGTCGACCCTCATGCTCACCAACGAGATTTCCGGCAACAGCCCGCTGAGCTACCGCGACTTCACTCCGCTGGCGATCCTGCTCAACGAGGAGATCGCGATCGGGGTCTATGGCGGATCGGCGATCAAGACCGGCCGCGACCTCATTGCGAAGCTCAAGCAGGATCCCGCGTCGGTGTCCTTCGCGGTGTCCGGCATCGGCGGCCAGAACCACATCGCATTGGGCCTCGTCGCGGCGCCGGCCGGCGTCGATGTCGCCAAGCTGAAGATGATCGGCTTTGCCGGCTCGGCCGACAGCATCACCGCGGTGATCGGCGGCCACGTGGAGGGCACCGCGGCGCCGGCGTCGCTGATCGCGGCCCAAGTCGCCACCGGGCGGCTGCGGGCGCTGGGGGTCGGCGCCGAGCACCGCATGTCAGGCCCGCTCGCCGATGTGCCGACCTGGCGCGAACAGGGCATCGACGCCGTCGTCTCCAACTGGCGCGGCATCGTCGGCCCCAAGGACATGACCGCCGCCCAGATCGCCTATTGGGACGACGTGTTCGCGAAGACGATCGCAACGGCGGAATGGAAGCAGGAACTCGAGCGCAGCCAGCTCGAGCAGCACTATCTCGACTCCAAGAACGCGCACGGCTTTCTCGATGCCGAGTACGGCAGGATCGCCGACATCATGAGGAAGATTTCGCTCGCGAACCAGCAGCCGGCGTCGAAGTAGGAGAGCGGCTCACCGATCCGCAGGTCTATGCGCTGGGCACGGTGACCACCGGCCTATCGTTTGTGGTCATCTCCACGGCCCTGGTGCTGATCCAGTCGCTGCGGCGCTGAAGGTGCAGCGCGGATACCGCGTGCGCCGCCGTTTCTCGGGCTGCCGACCGGGCGCGCCATCTGCTCACCATGACGGCAATCAGCCATGCGGCGGCGAAGACAAAGACGACCACGTATCCCAGCGTGTCGACGTCGAACAGGCCCGCCGGGAACCCGCCGCCGGCCGCGTCGTCGCGGGGGCTGAGCAGGCCCGCCAACCCGATGCCCGCAATCAACAGGGCGACGAATACCGACAACCCCGTGATGATGATGTTGTAGACGAGCCGGCGCTTCGGTCGCGACAGCGCCCAGCCATAGACGCCGATCATCATCGCCCCGTCGGCCGCATCGAGAAGCGACATGCCGGCCGCAAACAGTGCCGGAAACGCCAGGATCAACCACGGGGACAGGCCATTCATCATTTCAGAGGCCGATAGGCCGAGGAGGCCGATCTCGGACGCGGTCTCGAAGCTGAGCCCGAACAGGAACCCCACGAACAGCATGTGCCAGCCGCGGTTCACGCAGCGTGTCAGCGGCGCCAGCAGGCGCGCCATCAAGCCGCCGGCCGCCACTTCGTGGCCGTGGCCTCCTTCCCCGCCCCCTGCCCTTTGGCGCCGCAGCGCACGCACGAGAGAGACGAGCGTCACCACGTTTGCCGCAGCGATCGCGACCAGGAACAGCAACGACAGTGCGGCGCCCACCACCGATACGAACGCCCGGATCGGCTCGATCAGCGTCGCGAATGTCGCGGTGGTAACGGCGACGGCAAAAGTGAGGGCGAACACGACGGCCGAGTGCCCGAGCGAAAAGAACATTCCGAGCGTCACTGGGCGGCGGCCGTACTCCATCATCTTGCGGGTGGCATTGTCGATCGCCGCGATATGGTCCGCATCCACGGCGTGGCGCAGCCCGAGGCCATAGGCCAGCACGGCGGTGCCGACCAGGACCGGACGGCCGTCGAAGGTGACCCACACCCACAGCCAGACGAGTGCGTTCGCTGCCGCCAGCAGAATCATCATCGCGACGACTCTGGCGCGCACGGAAAGCGGATTCGGCAGCGCCGCGAGATCGGTGGAATGCGTCAAGGTCGGCTGTCCCGCGTGCGCCAAATGGAAAGGAGCAGAGTGCGGGCAGTATATAGCCAAGTCTACGCGATGGGGCGAGCCCCGGTCGCATCTATTGTCGCGGGCGATGGGGTGGCCGGCACGTCGATCATTCGGCGGCGGATTTCAGGGTGCCCCCTCCCCGACCCTCCCCGCAAGCGGGAGAGGGAGCAGAGGTGCCGCACCGAAAGCGCGATTCTTCCCGACGCATTCGCGCGGGGGCAACGAAGTCGCATTCGCCTAGGGCAACAAAGAAGAGGCCGGCGCGAACGCCGGCCTCCGCTCGGAAACGCGGTCGCAACAACTGTGGGAGAATCAGTTGTTACCCGACCGGGTTGCCGGCTTGGCGGAAACGACTTTGTTGGCGGTGCCTGCCACCTTGTGGCCGTTGCCCTTGTTGAAGTGGCGGACGTGCTTCACGCCGTTCTTGTGCATGTGCTTGGCCATGTGGGTGCCGTTGTGGCGCCGGGCATGCTTGCGGTGTTTCAGGGCCGTCTTGTCGGCCTTGATCGTCTTGACGGTGGCCGCCGAGGTGGCGCCGGCCGTGGGCTTGGTGGTGGAGGCGGCAGCCTGTGCGATCACCGGCGCCGCGAGCATGGAGGCTGCGAAGAGCGCGATGGCGACTTTGCGGAACATGGTATTGCCTTTCGAAAAAGCGGTTCGCCCTGCGAACCGGTGGAACTGTTCGACCGGCTCATGACCGATCTTGCCGCCATCATGCCTGCACGGCGCTGAACCCCGCCTGAAGGGGCGCGGCATTTGCGGTTCATGTAGATGAAAGAATGCGAACGAGCGCGTTGCCGGCCGTTCATCTCGCCGGATCAAGCCTTCTCGGAAGGCTTGGTAGAGGCCATGATCCAGGCGAAATAGGTTTCGTCCACGCTCTCGATCGGCATCACGAGAATGGCCGGCGTGTCGTAGGGGTGCGACCCTTTGACCGCCGCGCGCACCGGTTCGGCCAGCGACGCCCGCGTCTTGATGAGCATCACCGCTTCCTCGCCGCGCTCGACCGCGCCCTGCCAACGGTAATGCGAGACCATGCCGGGCAGGATGTTGACGCAGGCCGCAAGCCCGTTTTCGACCAAAGTCCTGCCGGCCTTCTCAGCCTCGACAACCGAAGGGTAGGTCGTATAGACGAACACCGCGCGGTCCATATCTGCCTCTGATCCCCGCGGCCGCCGCGCAGCCGCTCCCGCCGAGACGGCTTTGACATGACCACCCGCGACCGCATCGCCTTCGTGACGGCTACGACGCCCGAGGCCGAAACCGCGCGGAATGCCTTGGTCCGCCGCTACGGCGATGCGACGCCACAGGAAGCCAGCGTCATCGTCGCGCTCGGCGGCGACGGCCTGATGCTGCAAACCCTGCACAACTTCATGGACACAGGCAAGCCGATCTACGGCATGCATCGCGGCACCGTCGGCTTCCTGATGAACGAATACAGCGAGGACAATCTGAGGGAGCGCCTCGCGACGGCCTCGGAGTCGATCATCCATCCCCTGATGATGCGCGCGATCGATGCCGAGGGGGCCGCGCACGAGGCGCGCGCCATCAACGAAGTGGCGCTGTTCCGCCAGACCTCCCAGGCGGCTCGCCTGCGCGTGCTGATCGACGGCAAGGAACGCCTCTCCGAACTCATGGCCGACGGGATCATGGTGGCGACGCCGGCGGGCTCGACCGCCTATAATCTGTCAGTCCAGGGCCCGATCATCCCGATCGGCGCGCCGCTGCTGGCGCTGACCCCGATCAGCCCGTTCCGGCCGCGCCGCTGGCACGGCGCCTTATTGCCCGACGGCGCGGTCGTGACTCTGGAGGTGATCGACGCGGACAAGCGCCCGGTCGCCGCCGTCGCCGATCACGCCGAGGTGCGGTTCGTGCGAAGGGTGGAGACGCGCCTGGAACGAAGCATCGCCATGCGCCTCTTGTTCGATCCCGGCCACGCACTGGACGAACGCATCCTCCGCGAGCAGTTCGGGGTGTAGGTCGGCCGGCACGGCATAACGCCGATACTGACGACGCCCCATGATTTCCGCACCAGCATCGCCCCCGAAACCGTCATACTCGCCACGGCGGCAACATCGTGCTGCAGCGACTGCGGCGCTTGTGGTAGGTTGCGAACGTGTTTCGAAGCCATCCAATTCGTCGGGCATCCATCAGGTGCCCTGTTGAGGGAGGAAATGTGACATGAGAAGGCACGACTTCGCGGGCGCAGCATTGGCGACTGTCGCACTGACTGCCCTTCTCGGCGGGCCTGCGTTCGAGCGGGCCGCCGTCGCGCAAGACCAGAAAGCGGGCGCGGTCCTGCCGATTTTCGAAGTGGACTCCCATTTCCCCACCATGCCGGACCATATGCTGCTGGGCGGAGTCGGCGGAGCGACCGCGGATTCCCACGGCAATGTCTGGGTGCTTCATCGCCCGCACACCCTCGAGGAAGGCAACGTGACCCAGAACGGCTACGTTCCGGCTCCGCCGGTTCTTCAATTCAGCCCGACGGGCCGGTACATCGGGGGGTGGGGCGGTCCCGCAAAAGGCGGCGGGTACGAATGGTTCAATCGCGGAGGGCTGCATTCGGCGTTCGCGGAGTGCGCGTCGTGCACGGCCGAGCGGCGCCTCAATGGCGACGGACGTCCGGGGAGCGGCGAGCATGGCATCGCCGTCGATGCCAATGACAATGTCTGGCTGACCGGTAACGGCGACGGCGACGGGCAAATCCTCAAGTTCACCAAGGACGGAAAGTTCCTGCTGCAGATCGGCAAGGGCGGCTCGTCCCCCGACAGCAACAACACCGAGCATCTGAGCCGGCCCGCGGGCATCACCGTGTACCCGAAGACCAACGAGGTGTTCGTTGCCGACGGCTACGGCAACCGCCGCGTGGTCGTGTTCGACGCCGAGACCGGCGCTTACAAGCGCCACTGGGGTGCCTATGGCAACAAGCCCGACGACAAGGCTTCGAAAGCGCGCCAGATTACCGGTCCGGGACCGCAGCAGTTCAACACGCCGCACGGCATCGCCGTCTCCAATGACGGCGTCGTTTACGTCTCGGACCGCGCCAACAACCGCGTCCAGTCGTTCAAGCTGGACGGCACCTTCGTGAAGGAAGGGTTCGTGAAGCGGGAATCGAAGGGAACTGGCACGGCATTCGGCGTTGCGCTGTCGGCCGATCCGCAACAGCGTTTCCTTTACGTCGCCGACGGCTCGAACGAACGCATCGCCATCCTGGATCGCACCTCCCTCGAAGAGATCGGCCATATCGGCGGCCCCGGCCGCAAGGCCGGCGAGTTCTTCCACCTGCACAGCCTCGGGGTCGATCCCGACGGCAATCTCGTGACCGGCGAATCCCAGGGCTACCGGGTGCAGAAGTTCGTGTTCAAGGGGCTGTCGACGGCGGCGACCCGATAGGTACCTACGAATACGGTCATCACCCTCGTCCAGAGCAGCGGCTCTTGCGCGCGTTTCGAAGGACGGCCACAAGCGAAGCGCCAGCGGCCATCCTTCGAGACGCGCGCCAAGAAGCGCGCTCCTCAGGATGAGGTCCATCGGGTCCAAATTCCGACTATCCGATCTGATTGGTTCATGGAATCGATTCACTGGTTCCGGGCAACCCCTCGAACGACAACCAACATCGAGACGTAGGAAATGGGAGGCACTGATGCCGGGTATCGGTCCCAGGATCGCTTTGATCGGCTTGGTCGCCGCCGCGCTGCTGCGGCCGGCCTTGGCGGAGCCGCCGAAATTCCAAGTCGATCCGACTTGGCCGCAGCCGCTCCCGAACAACTGGATCATCGGCACCATCGGCGGCATTTTCGTCGATGCCCAGGACCATATCTGGATCAACCAGCGCCCGGGTTCGCTCGACGCCCGAGAAAAGCGGGCGTCGACGGCGACCAACGTGATCTGCTGCGTGCCGGCGCCACCGGTGATCGAGTTCGACCAGGACGGCAAAGTGGTGCAGGGCTGGGGCGGCGACGGACCCGATTACAAGTGGGGCAATGACGGGCACGGCATCTTCGTCGACCACAACGATTTCGTCTGGGTTGCCGACAATGTCGAGGGCGGCGGGCACGTCTACAAGTTCACCCGCGACGGCAACTTCGTCATGCGGCTGGGCAAGCCGGGCAAGCCCGGCGGCTCGAACGACATCGAGCACTTCAATCGCCCCGCCGACATGGTCGTCGACCCCACGACCAACGAGATCTTCGTCGCCGACGGCTACGCCAATCATCGCGTGATCGTGTTCGATGCCGCGTCCGGCGCCTACAAGCGCCACTGGGGCGCTTACGGCAAGCCGCCGACCGACGCGAAGGTCGACTGGGACCCGAAGGGCCCGCCGCCCCAGCAGTTCGGCAATCCCGTGCATTGCATCACCATGACCAATGACGGGCTGGTGCTGGTGTGCGACCGCAGCCACAACCGCATGCAGATGTTCCGCAAGGACGGGACCTTCGTGCGCGAGATCTCGGTCCTCAAGGAGAGTGCGCCCGGCACCATCGGCTCGATCGTAAAATGGCCGGATGCGGCGCAGAGCTATCTCCTGGTGGTCGACGATCCCAATGGCCAGTTCCACGTGATCAACCGCGCCGACGGCAAGCTGGTAGGGTCATTCGGCCGCGTCGGCCATCAGCTCGGCGAGTTCTACAACCTCCACTTTATCGGCATCGACAGCAAGGGCAATGTGTACAGCGCCGAAGTGCAGGGCAAGCGCGTGCAGAAGTTCCGCAATCTCGGCGGGCTTTAAGCATTGTTTGCTGCGTCGACACCCGCTCCGCTGTCATAGTACTGGAATGCCCGGTCAAGCCGGGCAATGACATCTATGGGCCAACTTAATCGTCAGGCCGCTGCGCGGTCGTGCTCGCGGTCGTCGGCGACGAGCTCTTCGCAATAGAGGCGCGCGTCCTCGCGGGCGGCTTCGGCCGCATAGCGCCGCAACAGGATCAGCAGCGGCTCGATGTCGCCGACATCGGTATTCTCGCAGCTCGTCAATACCCGCTCGACCACCCGCCGCCTGAGTCGGCTCGAGGTGGCGCCCTCGCCGCCGTCCTCGGCGTCGCGGATCGCTCCGATCGCCTCGCGGAACGCCACATAGGTGGAGGCCGGCATGCCCGCCTTTTCGTAGATGGCGCGAAATCCCGCGATGCCGCGGTCGTGAACGAGGGCCTGGACCCGGGCGAGCGGCAAACCCGACAGCTCGGTAAGCACGTCCTCGAACATTGCCACGTTGCCCGACAGCAGCGCGCGAAGCACGAGACCGGCAGTGAGCTGGCCGCTCGCGCGCAGGTGGCGGATCAGGGGCCGCGTGTCGGTGTCCGGCGCCAGCGCCGCGATCGCCACGGTGCCTTTCTCGCAGGCTTCCCGCACCACCTGGTCGGCGCGGCTGCGGCTGAGCCATTCGCAATCGACCACGAAATCGGCCAGTAGCGACGACAGCAGCCCCATCAGCACATGGCGCGCCGCGAACGGCAGGTCGCGCCGGGCGAATAGCGCCTCGCGGATCGCCCCGAGGTGTCCGAACCTCGCGACGATGCGGTCGATCGAAGACGGCGCGAAAACCGCATGGGGATTTTCGGCCGCGATCAGGCACGCCTCGGCGGAGCCGACTTCGGCGATCGCGGCCGCGACCGGGCACTGCAACGGCACACGGGCGGCGATCGCCGCCTGGATATCGCACCCGCCGATCGCCACGAGGTCGACCAGTTCGGCGTCGATGAACAGCGGCGAGCGCGCGAGCACCAGCGCCGCGATGTCGGCATGATCGGACGCCAGCGCGTGAATTACGGCATAGGGTGCGTCCGGACTCCCCGCCAGCGCCTCGGCGAGCGCGTGGCGCACCAGCGGAGACGGATCGTCGAGCAGCATGATCATCGCGCCCTCGGCGGCGGCGCGATCGTCATCCGACAGGTCGGAGTAGAGATAGGCCCGCGCCAGGGCACCGGTCGCCTCGGCCCGCTCTCCGGCGGGGGCGGTGCGCGCCCAATGCAGGAACTGACGGACGATCATCGAAGGACCACGCTGTAGCCACCCTCGCCGAGCCCCAAAGGGAATCTCGCGCCTACCGAGAGCAATCTAAGCGGCGAGCATTAAAAATTCGTTCACCATGTTTCTTCAGGAAAAATTCATGGCGGCCGCCCCAACCGGGGCGCCCCTGGGGCGACCCTCCCCCTTGGGCGGATTGGTCAACGACACCTTCACCAATCCCCGCGGCCGGGTTTGGGCGCCGAATTAGCGGTGATAACGAGACTGCGGGCCGCCTGGCGCGCTTACTCCGGTTCCCCCGCGCGCGATCGCTCTCCCGCCCACACGGCGAGCAGGTTGAGGTCCTGGGTGGCAAGGTGTGTCGTGGGCTCGTCGTCGTTTGCGACGACGGACGGCGGCTCTACCGCAGACCCGACTTCCCTTTCGGCCTGTTTCGATAGTTCTTGCGACATGAAGACGTACCGAACGGCGACG
>Ga0306920_100016734_pt1 | contig 10111 bp, 10 predicted proteins | sample flu12Cox44000170_FD_204666 | JGI IMG/M metagenome (GOLD analysis project Ga0306920, IMG submission 204666) | Lab enrichment of tropical soil microbial communities from Luquillo Experimental Forest, Puerto Rico - flux4day.12C.oxic.44.000.170 (v2)... | ecosystem: Environmental > Terrestrial >...
GCGCATGGTGTCGCGGAAGTGGACCTGCCAGTTGTCGCGCGGGTTGACGTTGCCCATCGCGGCCGCACAGCCGCCTTCGGCCATCACCGTATGCGCCTTGCCGAACAGCGACTTGGAGATGACCGCGGTCTTCTTACCCGCCTGCCGGGCCTCGATCGCCGCCCGCAGCCCGGAGCCGCCGGCGCCGATCACCACTACGTCGTAGGAGAGCCGTTCGATGTCAGTCATCTGCGCGGTGCACCTTCCGCCTGCTGCCTAGAAGAAGCGAAGATCGGTGATGGCACCGCTCGCGACCAGCCGGATGTAGAGATCGGTGAACAGCACCCAGCCCAGCGAGATCCAGGCGAACTGCATGTGGCTGGCGTTCAGCCTGGAGATCTGGGTCCACAGCCAGTAGCGGACCGGGTGCTTGGAGAAGTGCTTGAGCCGGCCGCCGAGGGCATGCCGGCAGGCATGGCAGGACAGCGAGTACAGCCACAGCAAAGTGGCGTTGACCAGCAGGATCAGCGTGCCCAGCCCCATGTGCCCCCACTGCCCGTCGTGGTTGCGGAAGGCGATCACCGCGTCGGCGGTCAGGATCACGTTGAACGCGATCGCGATCCAGAAGAAGTACCGGTGCACGTTCTGCAGGATCAGCGGGAACCGGGTCTCGCCGCTGTACCTGGCGTGCGGCTCGCGGACCCCGCAGGCGGCTGGTGCCCGCCAGAACGCCCGGTAGTAGGCCTTGCGGTAGTAGTAGCAGGTGAGCCGGAAGCCCATTGGCCCGCCGATGATGAGGACCGCCGGGGACAGCCAGGTCAGCCACGGGATCCAGTTGAAGCCCGCACCGCTGGTGCAGGTCGAGACCAGGCACGGCGAGTACAGCGGCGAGATGTAGGGCTGCCAGAAGTAGTTCCGGTTGACCAGCGACGCCCAGGTCAGGTAGACCACCACCACCCCGAGCGCGGTGGCGTTGATGGCCGGCTGCCGCCACCACGGGTCCTTGCGCAAGGTGCGCTCGGGGATTTGCGCCCGGGTCTTCTCCGGCGCCGTTGCTGCCTGGGTCATCGGCCGACTCTCCACCTCGGAAGTTAATCCAACTGATATCACCACGCGGGCCCCGCGGCGGGCTGGCGGGGTGTGAACCTTGCTACACCCCGTGCTGGCCGGAGTCCACTCCCAGGGCTTGGCGCAGGAAATCGACCTGCAGCAGCAGCAGGTTTTCCGCCACCTCCTCCTGCGGCGTCATGTGGGTGACCCCGGACAGCGGCAGCACCGCATGCGGCCGGCCGGCCGCCAGCAGCGCCGAGGAGAACCGCAGCGTGTGGGCGGCCACCACATTGTCATCGGCCAGGCCGTGGATGAGCAGCAGTGGCCGGCTGAGCCGGGGTGCTTCGGCCAGCAGCGAGCAGGCGTGATAGGGGTCCTCCGCGCCGGCCTCGGCCGGCAGGCCGAGATAGCGCTCGGTGTAGTGGGTGTCGTACAGGTGCCAGTCGGTGACCGGTGCGCCCGCGATCGCCGCGTGGAACACGTCGGGCCGCCGTAGCACGGCCAGCGCGGCCAGGTAGCCGCCGAACGACCAGCCCCGGATGGCCACCCGTGCCAGATCCAGGTCGGGGTGCCGCTCGGCGGCCGCGTGCAGCGCCTCGACCTGATCGGCCAGCACCGGGCCGGCCAGGTCGTGCCAGACCGCCCGGTCCCAGCCCGGCCCCCGGCCCGGGGTGCCCCGGCCGTCCGCCACCACCACCGCGAAGCCCTGCTCGGCCAGCCACTGGGAAGTGAGGAAGGCGCCGCGGGCGGCCAGCACCCGCTGGGAGTGCGGGCCGCCGTAGGGGTCGAGCAGGACCGGCAGCCGTCCTCCGCCCGGCCGGTGCCAGGACGGCAGCAGGATCGCGGTCCGGATGCCGCGTGGCCCGGCTGCGAAGATCCCCGGCTGCGGGGTGGGCAGATCCGGCTGCTCGGCCAGCGAGGTGACGGCGATGCCGGGCTGGCCGTCCGGTACCGCCCGCACGCTCACCCCGTCCTGCCCCAGCGACCGGTGGCTGACCACGGTGGTGCCGCCCGCCCGGGTGCCGCTGGTCAGCCCGTCCTCCGCCGCCTCGGGCACCCGGGCCAGGCCGTCCGGGCCGTAGGTCCACAGCCCGATCTCGGCCGGCTCCTCGCCGGATGCGCTGAACAGGACCGTCTCACCGTCGACCGCCAGCACCTGCCGGATCTGCAGGCCGGCCGGGGTGACCGGGTCCGGGGTGCTCTCCGCGAATTCCTCGGCGGTGGCGACCAGCAGCCGCCGGGCGCCACCGGCGTCAGTGGTCCAGACGATCCGGCCATCGCGAGTCCTGGCGGGCACGCCGGGCACGATATCCAGCCACCGGTCGTCGGTGTCCTCCCGCAGCACCGCCACCGCCCCCCGCGCCGGGTCGGCCGACAGCAGTTGCATCCGGCGCTGGTCGCGGCTCTGCACCACGATCAGCGGGTCGTCGTCGTCCCAGTTCACAGTGGCCAGGTAGGGGAAGGCGGCCCGGTCCCAGTCCACCAGGTACTCACTGCCGTCCAGGCCGACCTGCAGCAGCGATACCTCGGCGTTCGGGGTGCCGGCCGCGGGATAGGCCACCTCGGTGGGGGGCCGGCCGGGCTGGGCCGGGTCGGCGATGTGCCAGCGGTTGACGCCACTGGTGTCCACCCGGGCCACCAGCAGGGCCGACCCGTCTGGCGCCCACCAGTAGCCGCGCTGCCGTCCCATCTCTTCCGCGGCGATGAACTCGGCCAGCCCATAGCTCAGGCCCGGCACGCCGTCCGGCCCGATGAGCTGCCGGTGGTTGCCGGTGGCCAGGTCGGTGATCCGCAGCGCGCCCGCGTGCACGTAGGCGACCATGCGGCCGGTGGGATCGGGCCGGGGATCCAGTACCGGTGTGGCGGCCGGCACGGTGCGCACGGCCTGCTCCCCAGCCCCGGCCCGCAGGTCAGCCAGGTAGATCCGGCCAGCCACCGCGAACACGGCCAGGGTGAGGGCGTCATCGGTGGCGAAGGCCACGATGCCGGCCGCCTGCTCGCGGGACCGCTCGCGCCGGGCCCGCTCCTCGGCAGGCTCCTGCTGGCCAGCCCCGCCCGGCCCGGCTGATTCATCCGGCCCGGCCGGGAGCGCGGCCGGGTCGGCCACCAGCCGCTCCTTGCCGGTCTCGGTGTCGAGCAGCCACAGGCTGGTCACCGGGTCGCTGCCGCCCTGGCTGCGCAGGAAGGCCACCCGGCGGCCGTCGGGGGAGATCTGGAACGAGCGCGGCACGCCCAGGCTGAACCCCTGGGTCCGGGCATGCTGGCGGGGGAAACTGTCGGTCATGCCCCGATCCTGCCAGCCGGCCACCAGCCCGGCGCCCGCGGGCCCGGCGCCGGCCGGCCTGGCGCCGGTAGGCTCGCCCGGGTGGCGGAGGGTGGTCAGCGCAGGCTGCTGCTGGTGCACGCGCATCCAGACGATGAGTCGATCGAGACCGGGGCGACCATGGCCGCCTACGCCGCGGCCGGGACGGGTGTCACCCTGGTCACCTGCACGCTGGGGGAACTGGGCGAGGTCATCCCGCCCGGCCTGGCCCACCTGGCGGGCGGCCCGCTCGGGCAGTACCGGATCAGCGAGCTGGCCGCCGCCTGCGCCGCGCTCGGGGTGGCCGATCACCGGTTTCTCGGCGGCCCCGGCCGCTGGCGCGACTCGGGCATGATGGGGCTGCCGGACAACGCCGACCCCCGGTGCTTCTGGCAGGCGGACGTGGCCGAGGCGGCGGCCGCGCTGGCCGCGGTGATCTGTGAGGTCCGGCCGCAGGTGCTGGTCAGCTACGACGCGAACGGCTACTACGGGCACCCCGACCACATCCAGGCGCACCGGGTGAGCCGGGCGGCCGTGGCGCTGGCAGGCGCCCCGGGCGCCCCGGTCCACCCGGGCGGGCCTGCCGCCCGGCCGGCGTGGCAGGTGGCCAAGCTGTACGCGACCGCCATGCCCCGCTCGGTGCTGGCCCACCTGATCCAGCTCGGGCCGGACTGCCCGGAGCGGTTCCGGCAGGTTCGTTCGGTATCGGAATTGCCGTTCGGGGTGGCGGACAGCCAGGTCACCACCGAGATCGACGGCACCGCCCAGCTGGCCGCCAAGACCGCCGCGATGGCGGCCCATGCCACCCAGATCGCGGTGGCGGGCGGCTGCTACGCCCTGGCCGACGGGGTGGGCCAGCGGATCACCGGGCGGGAGTACTACACGCTGCTGGCCGGGCCGCGCGGGCCCGGGGCCGGGCCGCACGGCTGGGAGCAGGACCTGTTCGCGGGCCTGTAGGGCACCGGCTGCCGGCTGGGCTCCCGCCGCCTGCCCGTATAGCCTGCTCTGCGTGGAGAGCACGCCGCGGAGCCGGCCGCTGTCGGTGGGCATCGGGCTGGCCTACGTCGCCCTGCTCCTGCTCGGCGCGGCGCAGGGGCTGATCGGCTGCTTCCAGTTCAGCCGGGGTGCGGGCCCGGTGCCGGTGGCCGCGCTGGTGTTCTGCGCGCTGATCTTCGCCAGCTGCCTGCTGGGCGGCTGGGGCATGGGCTCGCCACTGGGCGCCCTGCTGGTCGCGCTCGGCTGGTTCGGCGTCTCGGTGCTGCTCACCATGCCCACCCCAGGCGGCAGCGTGATCGTCACCAACACCGCGGCCGGGCGGTGGTTCCTGTACGGCGGGGCGGTCTGCGCCGGGGCCGGCCTGGCGGTCTCGTTCCGGTGGCGGGCCAGGCGGCCGGCCCGGCTGCCCCGGCCGACCCCGGGCACCGGCGCATGACCGGCGTCGACCAGCAGGCCTTCCGGCGGGCCGCCGGCCAGTTCGCCAGCGGCATCGTGGTCGTCTCGACCAGCCTGGACGGGATCGGTCACGCGATGACCGTGACCGCCTTCGCCTCGGTGTCGCTTGACCCGCTGCGGGTGCTGTTCTGCGCCGAGAAGATCGCCCGGTTCCATGACGCGGTGCTGGCCACCGGCACCTGGGCGGTGTCGGTGCTGACCGAGGACGCCGAGAAAACGGCGCGCTGGCTGGCCACCCGGGGCCGCCCGCTGGCCGGCCAGCTGGACGCGTTCCGGCATCATCCAGGGGCCAGCACCGGCGCGCCGATCCTGGACGGCGCGCTGGCGGCGATGGAGTGCCGGACCACCGCCGTGCACGACGGCGGCGACCATTCCATCGTGGTCGGTGAGGTGCTGGCCGTCACCGAGCCGCGGGCCGGTGGCGGCCCGCTGCTGCATTACGCCGGCCAGTACCGCCGGCTGGGCGGGCCCTAGGCGGTGTCCTGGCCGATCGCAGCCGCGATCTGGTCGAGTGCCCAGTCCAGATCCGGCTGGGAGATGGTCAGCGGCGGCGCCAGCCGGATGGTGGTGCCGTGCGTGTCCTTGGCCAGCACTCCCCGGGCGGCCAGCCGCTCGCACGCCTCCCGGCCGCCCAGCCGGGTGAACTCGACACCGGCCCACAGGCCGCGCCCGCGCACCTGCGCCACCTCGTCACGGGGGAGCGCGGACAGCCGGTCGTGCAGGTGCGTGCCCAGCTTGGCGGACCGTTCCTGGTATTCGCCGGTGGCCAGCATCGCGATCACCTCGCGCCCGACCGCGCACGCGAGCGGGCTGCCGCCGAACGTGGACCCGTGCTGCCCGGGCCGGAACACGCCGAGCACGTCGCGCGAGGACACCACCGCCGACACCGGCACGATGCCGCCGCCCAGTGCCTTGCCGAGCAGGTACATGTCCGGGATCACGTCCTCGTGCTCACACGCGAAGGTGGTGCCGGTGCGGCCTAGCCCGGACTGGATCTCGTCCGCGATCATCAGCGCGCCATGGCTGGTGCACAGCTGGCGGACCGCGGCCAGGTAGCCGGGCGGCGGCACGATCACCCCCGCCTCACCCTGGATCGGCTCGATGAGCACGCCCACCACCCGCGGATCCATGGCCGCGGCCAGTGCCGCCGTGTCCCCGTATGGCACGATCCGGAACCCGGGCGTGTACGGGCCGTACCCGTCCCGGGCATCGGGGTCGGTGGAGAAGCTGACGATGGTGGTGGTCCGCCCGTGGAAGTTGCCGGAGAAGACCACGATCACCGCCTCGTCCTGCGGCACGCCCTTGACCTCGTAGCCCCACTTGCGCGCGGCCTTGATGGCGGTCTCCACCGCCTCCGCGCCGGTGTTCATCGGCAGCACCATCTCCATGCCCGCCAGCCCGGCGAGTTCCGCGCAGAACGGCCCGAACTGGTCGTGCTCGAACGCCCGGCTGACCAGCGTCACCCGTGCCAGCTGCCGCTGGGCGGCGGCGACCAGCCGGGGGTGGCGGTGGCCGAAGTTGAGTGCCGAGTAGGCGGCCAGCAGGTCCAGGTACCGGCGGCCCTCGACGTCGGTCACCCAGGCGCCCTCGGCCTCGGCGATCACCACCGGGAGCGGGTGGTAGTTATGCGCGCTGTGCGCGTCGGTCAGGGCGCGCAGTTCGCTGCTGCTGGTCATCGCTTTCCTCCTGGTCCCCGCAGTTCCAGCGTGCAGCATTTCGGGCCGCCGCCGGCCTTGCGGAACTCCGACATGTCCACCCTGATCGGCTGGAAGCCGCGGGCGGCGAGCTGGGCGGCCAGGCTGCGCGCCTCGGCCGGCAGTATCACGTGGTACCCGTCGCTGACGGCGTTCAGCCCCAGCACCTCCGCGTCTTCGTCTTTGGCCTCGATCAGCTCGCTGAAGTGGGAGGCCAGCGCCGCCCGGGCGGCGTCGTCGAAAGCGGCCGGGTAGTAGGCGGCCACCCCCGGCGCCAGCGCCACCAGCGCGGTGTCCAGGTGGTAGAAGCGCGGGTCGATCAGCCGCAGCAAGATGACCGGCAGCCCGAACGCCGCCGCCAGGTCATGCTGAACGGATGCCTCGGCGCGGAACCCGTAGCCAGCCAGGATGGCGCTGCCGGTGAAGACCAGGTCACCCTCGCCCTCGTTGACCACGCGCGGCCGGTGCACCGGCTGGTAGCCCTGGGCGCCGAACCAGTCGAGGTAGGCGTCGGCTTCAGCGGCCCGTTCCGGGTGGCGGAAGCGGGCGCCGAGCGCGCGGCCGCCGATCACGATGCCACCGTTGGCGGCGAACACCATGTCCGGCAGCCCGGGTACGGGGTCGATGAGCCGCACCTGATGGCCGAGGGACTGATAGGTGTCCCGCAGCGCTCGCCACTGCCGCATCGCCAGCCCGGGATCGACCGGGTCGGTGCCGGTCATCCACGGATTTATCGCGTAGCTGACCATGTAATGCGCCGGTGGGCACATCAGGTAGCTCCTGGCCCGCATCCATCCCCTCCTCGGTAGCATCGCCGATGACGATCATCCCAGCCTAAGAGGGCTTGTGAGCAGGCGAAACGCGCAGAGGCTGCATCAGGTGAGCGATCTATTGCTGATTTATGGCATCAATCGGCGATCCGTTGCGCAGCCTGGCCAGGACGGCCAGCGGGGTCTCAGCCGACGGAACGCAGGCGGCTGACAGCGGCGTCCACGCGTTCGTCGGTGGCGGTCAGGGCGACCCGGATGTGAGCGTGGCCGGCCGGCCCGTAGAAGCCGCCGGGGGCGGCCAGGATCCCGGCCCCGGCCAGCAGCCCGACGCTGCCCCAGCCGTCCAGGCCATCCCTGGTCAGCCACAGGTACAGGCCTGCTTCGGAATGCTCGGCCCGCCAGCCAGCCGCCGCGAACCCGGCCCGGAGCCGGTCCCGCCGGGCCGCGTAGCGGGCCCGCTGCTCGTCCGCGTGCCGGTCGTCGTCCAGCGCGGCGGCCATGGCCGCCTGGACCGGGCCAGGCATCATCATGCCGGCGTGCCGCCGGATCTCCAGCAGCTCGGCGACCAGCGCGGGGTCGCCGGTGACGAAACCCGCCCGGTAGCCGGCCAGGTTCGAGCGCTTGGACAGTGAGTACACCCCGAGCAGGCCCTGCCGGGACGGCCCGCAGACATCGGCATGCAGCACCGATACCGGCTCGGCGTCCCAGCCCAGGTCCAGGTAGCACTCGTCGGCGGCGACCACCGAGCCGCGCTCGCGGGCCCAGTCCACCATCTTGCGCAGGTGCGCCGCGGGCAGCACCCGGCCGGTCGGGTTGGCCGGGGAGTTCACCCACACCAGCGCCACCCGCTGCGGCCCGAGGCTGGCCAGCCCGTCCGCCGCCACCGGCTCGGCGCCGGCCAGCCGGGCACCGATGTCATAGGTGGGATAGGCCAGTTCCGGGTGGACCACGACGTCGCCGGGGCCACAGCCGAGCGCCGCGGGCAGCCCGGCGATGAACTCCTTGCTGCCGATCACCGGCAGCACGGCGGCCGGGTCGGCGATCACCCCGTGCCGCCGCGCCAGCCAGCCGGCGGCCGCTTCCCGGAGCCGCGCCGTACCCTGCGTGGCCGGGTAGCCGGGGGAGTCAGCCGCCGCGGCCAGTGCCGCCTGCACCACAGCCGGGACCGGGTCGACCGGGGTGCCGATCGACAGGTCCACGATCCCGCCCGGGTACGCGCGCGCCTTCTCCCGGTGCGGGGCCAGCAGGTCCCACGGGAAGCGGGGCAGGCGCGCGGCGAGGGTCAGCTTGCTTCTCCCTGCGGCGGCAGCGCCGCCACGATCGGGTGGTCCTTGCCGATCTTCCCGACCTTGGATGCGCCACCTGGTGAGCCCAGGTCCTCGAAGAACTCGACGTTGGCCCGGTAGAAGTCCTTCCACTGGTCCGGCACGTCGTCCTCGTAGAAGATCGCCTCAACCGGGCAGACCGGCTCACAGGCCCCGCAGTCCACGCACTCGTCCGGGTGGATGTAGAGCATGCGCTCGCCCTCGTAGATGCAGTCGACGGGGCATTCCTCGATGCACGACCTGTCGAGAACGTCGACGCAGGGCTGCGCGATGATATAGGTCACGTCGGAACTCCTCTTCCGGCACATACTTACCCGGCGCTGACCGCAGCGGTCTGGCTCCAGTATCGCGGTTCTCTGGCCAGTATGGCGCGGTCGCGCGGCTGCCCGGGCCGGGACGGCAGGCTATCAGCTAGCCAGCACCGCCCCCGCCGCGGCCGGCCGCGGGTCCCGGGTCCAGCCGTTGCCGCCGGCCGACGCCCGCCAGCGCAGCCCGGCATAGCTCACCTGATGAATCCCGTAGCTGGCCGCATGAGTCACCAGCCAGGCGGCGACCGTCCAGCCCAGCCCGGGACGGGCCGCGGGAACCAGCAGGCTGGGGGCGTCCCGGGGCGCGCTCATCTGCCGCGAGCCGACCGGGCCGAACGCGGCAGTCAGCGCCCGCCGGGCCCCGGCCAGGTTGGCCCGGGGCGGGTCGGCGCTGCCCGGCCAGCACCACACCGCGTGCGCGGAGCGGCCGGTGAAGTCGGACGCCAGCAGCGTCGCCTCCCGCTGGTACTGGATGTAGGCGGAGCCGTCGGCGCTGTGCTGTACCGCCTGGGCCGCGCGGTAGACCGGCTGGCGCTGGTAGGCGGGCACGGTGGCCAGTGCCTGGAAGAACTTCGTGCTGGCGTAGACCGGGTTGAGCAGCTTGCGGGCCGGGCCCCAGCCCTCCGACGGCCGCTGCTGGAACACGCCGACCGAATCGCGGTCGCCATAGCTGAGGTTCTGCAGTTTGGACTCCTGCATGGCGGCGGCGTAGGCGACCACCACCGCGCGGCGTGGCATCGCCTGGTGGTGAGCCACCCCGGCGATGGTGGCAGCGATGGCGGCCTGATCGGGGTCAAGGGCGATGGCCGACTGACCGGAGCCCGCCTGGCAGCCGGTCGGGTTCAGCGGGGTGGTGCCGTGGCCGATGGCGAGGTACGCCGCGACGGCGGCCAGGATGATGACCGTGAGCAGGGCGGCGTGCCAGAGGCCACGGCGGGCGGCTTTGGTCGGCACATCTCGACGGTACCGGCCGGTGCCGGCCGGTGAGGGCAAGCTCGCCGCTCCGGCCGGCGCTGACCCGCGCCCGATCCAGCGGCCCTTTCCGGTGGCCTCTACCATCGGCGGCATGACTGCTGCTGCCACCGCGGTGCCCTCACCGCTGCCGGACGAACTGGACGAGCTCTGGCTGCGGCGTGCCGACCTGGGCCCCGCCGATGCCGGCGCCCGGGCGCTGGTGACCGGGGCGGTGGACGCGCTCGACCGCGGCGAAGCCAGGGTGGCCTGGCCCGAC
>Ga0306920_100016735_pt1 | contig 10111 bp, 9 predicted proteins | sample flu12Cox44000170_FD_204666 | JGI IMG/M metagenome (GOLD analysis project Ga0306920, IMG submission 204666) | Lab enrichment of tropical soil microbial communities from Luquillo Experimental Forest, Puerto Rico - flux4day.12C.oxic.44.000.170 (v2)... | ecosystem: Environmental > Terrestrial >...
TGCACGTTGGGTTCGTCGATCGCCGAGTGGTCGTGGAAGTACTGCACCACCTGGTCGCGCGTCCAGTGCTTATAGTGAACTCCGGTATCCACCACCAGGCGAATGGCGCGCAGCTGCTGGTCTTCGAGACGGCCATAATTGTTGTAAGGGTCCTTGTAGAATCCGACCTCTTTCCCCAACTGCTCGGAGTACAACGCCCAGCCTTCGATAAACGCCCCATAAAAACCATGCTGCCTGAAGGGTGGCAGGTCCGGCATTTCCTGGGCGATGGAGAGCTGCATGTGGTGGCCCGGGATGCCCTCGTGATAGGCGGTCGACTCCATACTGATGGTCGTACGCTTCTCCGGATCGCTGGTGTTCACCATGATGTGTCCCGGTCGCGAGCCATCGGGAGTTCCTGGCACATAACTCGCTCCCGAAGCATCTTTTTCGCGGAAGGACTCTACGGGCATGACCACGACCTTGGCCTTGGGCAGACGATTGAACAGCTTGGGAAGCTCAGGCTCCATCTGGGCGATGTAGCCACGATAAAGATCGAGAATCTGCTCGCCCGAAGTGGCGAAGAGCTTCGGGTTTGTCTTGACCAACGCGGCGAAAGCCTTCAGGTCGCTGAAACCCAGGCTCTTCGCGATTTGCAACTCCTGGCCTTCAATCTCGGCGACCTGCTGTAAACCGATCTGGTGAATTTCCTCCGGCGTCTTATCGGTCGTGGTCGAACGTTTCACCATAAAGGCATAGATGGCATTGCCGTTCGGCAACGCCCAGATTCCGATCTCGGTGCGGCCGTTGGGCGCGTATTCATCTTTTACAAACTTGCTGAACTTCACGTAAGCGGGCAACACCTGGTCACGGATGGCGGCGAGTCCCGCGGTCTTTAGCCGGGTTTTGTCGGCATCGGAAAAGCTCTTGGGGAAGTTGGCGAACGGTTGCGCGAACGGTGTATGCTCGGGCGCCTGCGTCGCTATGCCCTTGCTCTGCTCCACCACCTTTTCCAGAAGAAACTTGGGCGGCATCAAGTGGTCCGCCATACCCTTGCGCATGTTGTCCGTATTTTCGTCGAAGACACGCGGCATCTGCCCCAGGCGCGCGATGTAGTCTTCATAGTCCTTCACCGTCTCGAACGACAGGATTGACACCAGATGCGGAGCCTCGATGTGAAATCCGCTCACCTGGTTAACAGGCATCTCCCAAAGCTTCAGGTCGGTCTCTTCAAGATCGTTCCTGAGGTCGACGACTTCCAACTCGCGGTTGAGTTTGTCTTGCCCCGGGAACCCGGTGGTGTCGATGGCCTCGAAGCGCTTGAGAAATATCTTCTTTCGGGCCTGGTCCTCCAGGATGGCCTTCTCGGAGTCGCTGCCCAGTTGGTCGTTGTAACGCTTGTCGCCGATGATGGACGCAAATACTGGGTTCTGCTTAAGGTTGTATTCCCAGTACTCGGCGATCAGGTCGTTCAGTTGTTTGCGGCGGGCATCGGCATCATCGGCAGTGGGTGATGCTTCGACTCGAAGAGTGAACAAGAGACATAAAACGAGTGCCAGCGTACGCATGCGAATCCTTTCTGGAAGCGAACGATTTAAGCACAAATGCGGCAATTGGGCTACATATAAAAAAGCGATCTATTCTGCTTTTCAGCGGCTAAATAAAATAGTGCGGCGCCCCTCTCTCCCTGATTTCGATCCATTTGTTTGACCGCCACCGCCCCGTCCGCGCGGCAGCGCGGCGATCCGCCGAACCATACTTCCAAAAAGCCGCCTCGTCAGATGGCTCTCGGCCAACAGCAGCCAGTAACATCAGGCGTGCTTAACCAGACGGCCGGTCTTCACGAGGCCTGGCCGCAAACTGGCCAGCGAGGGTTGGCGCGAAGGGAACGGGGTGATGTTGCTGGACATGCAAAGTGCCGCATCCGCCAAGTTGCCGATCACAGAGCGGTCCGACCTTCAGCGGCAGTCAATTCCTCGTCTTGCACAATTGAACATCGCCCCTGCGACCGCCATGGCAGCGCGTCTCGCATAGCTCGACGCCCATGTCGCCGCTCAAACATGCCTTAGCACTCGCAATCCGGCGATGGATTGGTTGTGAACAATGCCCGCTAACGTCTTCGACGACGACTCCCTTATTTGCAGCCGATGCAACTGTGTCCGAAGCGAAGTCCGATCTTGAATCACCATCGACCACGAACACGGACTCCAGACCGGCCGTGCTGCAAGCTCAACTGAAGCGTGACGAGGTGACTGGGCCAATACCGTTCGGATCCGATCTGCGGCGCAAACATAACACAGCCCCCAGCCCTTACTTCTTGCAAATGTTTCGAATTCATCACAAACCGAGGCGAGCGCCTCCCTCATACAGACCGCCGGCCGCGAGCAGCACGCCGGCGCGCCGTGTGCAGCTCAACACGGCCCGATTTTTGGACAGAAAACCACAGCCCGATTCCGGGATTCAGGATCGCCATGTGACATGGTGTTCCCGCCCGTACTTGACGACGATCTCCCGGGCGAGGTTCACCTGTTCAGGAAGATATGCCATATAACCGCTCGTTGACCCCATCGTTCCCATCATGCAATCTCCAAAGTCCAAGCGCAGGCGCGGTCCGAATCCATGTTGACGGATTGTGGCCGGCTGGTTGATTGGCGGCCGGGCAGTCGCGGGCAGATTTGGGGCAACTTAATGTCCAGTTTGCCGACCAATCGGGACTTGACTGTCCATCTGAAAATAAATAATGATGTAAATTTCTTTTCGACCCTGCAGTAGTAGAGAGAGCGGCATTACGATTACGGAATCGATTTGTTGATATGAGGATGGATCGCGAAAACGGGTCCGTCCGTTTATCAGGGCAGCCTGACGTTCAGCTTCGTCTTATCATTGGTCAGCGGGCACTCATTTTGCAGCAGAAGCTGCTGATTCACTGTCCCGGTCACGTACGTCAACAGGCCCTCCACTTGGGTCTTCTTCATGCAAGTGCACTATCTTAACTATCAATGGAAAGAGTCTTAGACGTAATTCGGTTGAAAGGCCACGGTGTTTACGGCATTGGCAAGGACGCCTCCATGCGCGAGGCAGCTCAAGCCTTTCTCGACAAGGACGTGAGTGCGCTTGTCGTGTTCAGTGGCGATGACGTGGTCGGCGTTTTCACAAAGAACGATCTACTGAGGCAATACCTGAAACGAACCGATGAGTTCGAGAGCAAAACTGTGGGTCAGTGCATGACGACCAACTTCTTCGCGACAACGCCCGACGCCAATCTGAACGATTTGTTTGCGGAGATGTTGCGGCGCGGAGTTCGGCACGTCCCCGTCTTCGAAGGTAAACGGCCGATTGGCATGATCACTTCCCTTGACATCCTGGTTCATCAGAAGAGCTCGGTTGAGTTCGAAAACGAGCAGCTGATGCGGTACATACACGGGCGGCACTACGAATAACCAACCTTCAGCGGCCGGCCGTTGGCAGGGAGTTCCGGAGGCGGCGGTCAAAAACGCAAAACAGCTACGAGACTTTCACGCGCTCAGTTGTCGTCAGCCGAATGCGTCCCTCGCCTGTGGAAAATTCGTGGATGTAGGAACTTCCACGATACTTTTCCTCCCCGTGAGAGCCCAGAGTCACTGACTGGGATCAACTGTCACATTTGCCCGGTGTTGCATGATTCGTAAAATACCCCGACATTGTTATGGAATCATTACACTCAAAATTCTCAGTGTCCCAGGGTTGGTTGTTACGATTGACTGGAGCAAAAGAAGCGCATGCGCCGGGCAGAGGCACCCATCAAGAACTACAGCCGGAGACACGTTCGCCGGGACGCGCAGATACGCGCGCTCGTGAACCGTCAAGTGCAAGCGTGGGAAAAGCGCGATTTTGGCGTTGCTGCCGACGATTGGCTACCGAACGGAGAGTTGTTTTCTCCTGGAGGTTTTGTGGTCAAGAAGGACATGCAGAGCGCGATTCTCGACTATTTCAAGAATTTCACTGATCTGAAGGTCACGGTAAACGAGATGTTTCTCTCCGAGGACGGAACCAGGCTGGCAATCCAGTGGGATTGGACCGTCACTCGCAAGAGAGACCGCAAAAGAGCGACGACCCATGACGCTATCCTCGTGCATTTGGTTGGAGGAAAGATCGCCACCTGGAACGAATACTTCGGGTGACTGGTTGAGCGCTTTCAGTTCAAACCGTTGTATCCCACATACCTCAGGCTAATGGGAGTGTTGGCATGTCAGTCGACATTGATACCTTCCGTTAGCTTAGCAAAGTATTTACCGCCTCGGCTGCACACCCGAGCTTCATTCCTGAACAAGACACATACGCCATAGAAGCTCTGGCCCTAGCTGATCAGTGGTTCTTCAGCCCCTTGGCCAGTTTGCCGAGGTGCTGGGCCTTGACTGGCTTTGATACGTCCGCATTCTCCCGCGCTTTCTGGCGGCCGTCTAATATGTGCGCTTTCACCGGACGCTCATTCGGCGCAGCGGTCGTACGGATGGGGCCAACGGTGGCGCGTTCCTGGCTGCTTTCATCGTCTCTCACCTCAATGCAGTCTTCATTCTGGGCCCTGCGGTCACCAAGGCGGATACGACCTTTCTATGGGCGTCCAGTGCTCCGGTCGGTCTCCTGCCCGACGCGTGGAACGCGCGGCTCATTCCCCATTGCTCTCTGGTGTTTGGTTCGTCATCGCTCACTCGGTTTCCGGGCGTGCTGCTCGCTCACCGCGTATCACTGCCCGTAACAGTTTCCAGACTGAAGCGCTGGTTGAACTCCACCGTGAGCTTAAGTCGGATGGACTGCAGCGAGCAGGTCAGTACCGGGGAACACCTTTGTGACCAGTAACCGAGCTAGGTCGCGCATGGTTGGCATTTTGACGTGACACGTGCCTGCGGCCATCCGGGCTTCGTGTTTCACAGTTTTGTTACAGGCTCTTAGCAGTGTTGCAGGTTGTCGTCGCTATCCTTGTGAAGGTGTATCGCGGCGCTAGCTGGACGGCTGGAGAAAAGAAGAAGCGCTTGACATGCAAGGCACGACTTGCCTATCATTAGGCAAGTAAATACTTGCGTATATGGCAGGCCGCTACGATACCGACGTGCTGTTCAAGGCCCTGGCCGATCCGAGCCGGCGCAAGCTGCTGGACCTTCTATATGCCCACGACGGCCGTACCCTCAACGAGCTGTGCGAACACCTGGACATAACGCGGCAGGGCGTCACGCAGCACCTGGACGTGCTGGAGGCGGCGAACCTGGTCGCCACCGTGCACCGCGGCCGCGAAAAGCTGCACTTCCTCAATCCGGTGCCGCTGCAGGAGATCTACGAGCGTTGGATTGCCAAGTTCGAAAAGCCGCGCCTCAAGGCGCTCTCGCAACTTAAAAAACGACTGGAGAAAACCCATGGCTAGATCAATTTTTGTCTATGTGACCTACATCCGCACCACGCCGGAGAAGCTGTGGTCAGCCCTGACCGACGCGGAGTTCATGAAGCAGTACTGGTTCGGCATGCACTGCGAAAGCCAGTGGAGGGCGGGATCCTCGTGGAAGATGGTGTCCGGCGACGGTCAAATCTTCGACGCCGGCGAAATCGTCGAAGCGGAGCCGCCACGGCGCCTAGTGATCCGCTGGCAGCACCAGAACCAGCCCGAGCTCAAGTCGGAAGGCGAGTCGCAATGCACGATCGAACTGGAACCCAGTGGAACGGCTGTCAAGCTCTCCATCACCCACACCATCGAGCGCGAACCTTCGAAATTGATCGCGGCGGTGTCCGGCGGCTGGCCGAAGGTAATCTCCAACCTGAAGTCCCTTCTGGAGACCGGATCCATCGCTCTCGAGGAGCCATACCCCCTGCAGAGCGCCCACGCGGGAAAGGAGTAACCATAGCCGAGCTAATTCTTGAAAACCATTCGGTGACGGTCGTCTCAAAAAGCCTGCTGGAGGCGGGAGAGGCGATTGCATTTTCACAAAGAGTTCGATGTTTCACCGCTTAAGGAATGTCCGCTTTGATGCTTCTCGAGCGTTTACAGCTTGAGCGACAACTGATAGTTAAGCAGGAGGCAATGACAAGTGAAGCCAAGAGCAAACCCGATTTCAGGCTGCCAACGGCTTCAAAGTGGAGTGCGCCACATGCTGTGGTAGACGCTGGTGCCGGCTTGATAATCGCGACCGCGGACGTCGCTGCGCCGCCCGAGCGCGTCTTTCAGGCGCTCACAACCGATGATGTAGAACGCTGGTGGGGCCATCCAGACTTTTATCGCCAGACCAACTGGAAGGCAAACCTGAAGGTCTGTGGCGAGTGGAGCGTGAAGGTTGTCTTCGTCGACGGCGACACCAATATGGGAAGCGGCGAGTTCGCCGAAATCGATGCCGCGCGCAAGCTTGTGATGACACGCAGGTTCGAGAAACATCCTCTTCAGGGAGCGCACGAGCCCACGATCACATACCGCCTGGATCCACTAGCGAACGGTAGTGTGACCGTGCGAGACGAAGGTTGCCTCGGAAGAAGCGAGGCCGCTTTCGGGAATGTAGAGCACTGGGAACGGGTGCCCGGTTGGCTCGACGCGTATTTAACACATTGAGAGTAAGGCTTAAAGAAAATCGAGCGGATGCAAGCCAATCAACGAATCGAGCTTTGAGGAATCGTGATTGGCGCGTCGCCAACAGGAAGATCGTTGAGCGTTGGGCGTATCTGGAAACGGCACACCCAGCGACATAGGAGGCCAATAAGATGACGACGATTACAGTCGTCTTTCAATCAGGAAAAGGCCACACGCGAATACTGGCGGAAGCTGTGCAAAAAGGCATCCAGCAAGTCCCGGATGTAGCTGCGAACATTTTCGAGATTCAAGGGAAAGATGTGCGGGAGAGGCGCTTTTCCAGCCCGGGACTGATGGCCGCCCTCGACGCGAGCGATGGCATCGTGTTCGGATGCGCGACTTATATGGGCAGCGGATCAGCCATTTACAAAGCGTTCCTTGAAGCCGCGTTCTTGCCGCATTGGCTAGAGCAGCGTTGGAAAGACAAGATGGCTGCCGGCTTCACAAACTCTGCTTCGCAAAGTGGGGACAAACTCTCAACGCTGTGTCAGCTCATGGTATTCGCCATGCAAATGGGAATGCTTTGGGTCGGAGTCAGCGACTTGCCCGGCAACAACTGGAGCGGCGGATGGCGCGCAGATATTAACCGCCTTGCAACGTGAGTGGGAGCAATGGGCCAGAGCAATGCCGATGAAGACTCGCCCAGCCTTGGCGATATCGATACGGCTGAGCGCCTTGGCCGCAGAGTAGCTTTGATCTGCCGTCGCTTTTGCGACGGCACGCCATTTCAAACAGAAAGAATGAGTGAGCCGGAGTTCCGGCAAGAGAACATGAAGCGCAGAGAATCGTTAGTGAAAACAAGGTGTTCCTCTCCACGATGACTGTGAGGCGATGTTCGAAAGCCTTGCGGTAGACGTTATACATGCGCCGATTCTGGAAAGGCGTAATCGGCGCATGATGTCTGAAACGACGAAAGGATGGTTCTAGTACCGCGGCAAGGCCGGGACAGCATTCGTAAATTCTATTGTGATGTCCTTGGTGGGAAGATGGAAGGGCAATGTATGAACCGACACAGCGATAAAACGACGAAAACCCATGGATACGCGCCCGTCACCGGTCTGAAGATGTATTACGAAATCGAGCGAACCGGCGATCCGCTCGTTTATATCCCTGTGCTTACCAATAACTCATCCCGGCTGAATCGATTGCACTTAGCGTGGGATATCAAGGAGCGGAGGTCTAGGAGGCGGCACACCACCAACGGGAAATCTACTATCTCAAGCAGAAGGCTGCCAGCCTAGGATTTCAAATTATTGAAGCTACAGCATCCTAGTGCCACTGAGCTCTCTCACGTGACTTTGTGGAGAGTGAGGATCTATTTTTTCCCTACGCCGTCTCGAGATAGCTTGCACGGAACCGACCCGGGGAGCCATCCCGTATGCGGTTCGAATCGAAACGCCAACCATGCCACTTCTCCGGAGAAGTCGTTAAACGGCCAAGTGAAATTGATGCATTCGTAAACACTGGGCGACAAGTCCTAGCCGCCCCTCTTGGGGCGGTTACGCGAGCCACAGAGTCACGTGAGAGAGCTCGGGCCCGACTCCGATGGAGAGAGAGTGTGTGAAGTTTCGCTACCCGGGTCGAGCCAGATTGAATTCAGCAACGAGGACAAGGAGAGCATGAAGCTCAGGAAAGAACAGCCGCAGCAGAAGCAGAAAAAAAACGCACCCTCCGCGCGTGGCCCGGAGTCGGCCGGTTGGCACCAGATGAACCGCAAGCAGCGACGGGAGATGGCGCGGAAAATCCAGGCGGAAGACCTCAGTCTGGAGGTGGTGCATCCTCATGCGGCCGGTATTGATATCGGCAACGAGTCCCACTACGTGGCAGTGCCTTCCACCCGAGACGAGCAACCCGTGCGGCGTTTCGGCTGCACCACCGCCGAGCTGAAAGCGATGGCCGCATGGCTGAAGCAATGTGGCATTCGCACCGTGGCCCTCCAATCGACGGGGGTGTACTGGATCCCGGTCTACGACATTCTGGAGGCAGTGGGCTCGGAAGTGTACCTGGTGAATGCACGGCAGCGTCAGGACCTGGTGCAGAGTGCGGTCCGACATATCCAGCGGATGCAGAAGGCACTGACGCAGATGAACATCCAGCTGGCTAACGTGTTAAGCGATATAAGCGGGAAGAGCGGACAGGCCATTATTCACGCCATTCTGCAAGGAGAGCGAGATCCCTATGAGCTGGCGGCGCTGTGCAATAACAACGTAAAGGCAAGCGAAGAGGAGATCGCACGCAGCCTGGAAGGCAACTGGGTCGAAAATCCCGCGTACTCATGTAGGGTTACACCGGTTTAATAATCAGCGGCTCGATCCGGTAGCCGAGGTTTCGCAGCTGCCGAATCATTCTGGCTGTTCGTACTCGCTTCAGCTTTCGTGCACAGCCGGACCCCGTTCCTCATAGCGGACTCCGGTGTGCAGAATTATCCAGATCAGGCGACAAAGCCGATGGGCAAATGCCCCGATTTGATTGTGTCCGAGGCGCGGCACAAGACGGCGATAGACGATTTCAAAGATGCTGCCTTTCGTCCTGATCGCGGCATTGGCGCATTGATTGAGAATGCGCCGCATGTGGCGGTTGCCCTTCGGGGAGCGGTGGCTCTTGGATTCCCGCGCACTCTCTTCGTCTCCGGGACATGCTCCAACCCACGACGAGAGCTGTTTGCCTGAGGGAAATGTCGCTGCTGCAGCCCCCACTGCGGCGATAATCTGCTGCCCCGAATCCACACCCAGACCAGGCACCTCGGCCAGCCGCTGCACCGCATCCTGATGCTGGCTGAGCAAACTGGCGATCTCCCGGTCCAGTTGGCTGATCTGAATTGCAGTTCTGCCAACGCCATCTTCAGCAGTCGGCGGTAGACAGGGCTGAGCTCCCTGCAGGCGCCCAGCGCTTCGCACAACTGAGCCTGCGTGGCTCGCAACCGCTGATCAGCCAAAGCACCCAGCGCCACCGGGTCGGTTTCCCCGTCGGCGAGCCCTTTCAGCATACGCCGTGCACTTGTGCCAAGCCGATCCGAAACCAGGCTAGACAGCTTAATGTGCGCCTCTTCCCGCAGAGACTCCCACTGATTCTGCAGGCGCACACGGTTGCGCGTTAGCTGGTACTTTCGGCGTGTCACCGTCCGCCCAAGGCGTGGTTCGGCATCGGGCACAAAGCTCAAGGTTAGCTCCTGTGCCACCCGTCGCTTCCCCAGGCGTTCAGCGTCACGAAAGTCGTTCTTGCGCCCCCGCCGCCCGCGATTCGACAGCGCCTGCGCCAAATGTAGCGTTCCCGACATCGGCCCTACACCTTCCCGCTGCCGGCATGTCGGCTTCCCGTACCGCTCCAATGCTCCCCAAACCGGCTTCCAGTATTGCGCGGTAGATTCCATCCCCGCTTCCTCGACCTGCTGCTCGACGAGCCATTCCGACAGCGCTCGCAACTGTTCCGGATTGCTGCCGTACCAGCGCCCCTCAAGCTGCTATTCGCCTTCGCCTTCCACGTCAGCTACGACCACAGCCAACAGCTTTTTAGGAACGTCCATTCCCGCTATCCTGTACGACATAAGCG
>Ga0306920_100016736_pt1 | contig 10110 bp, 5 predicted proteins | sample flu12Cox44000170_FD_204666 | JGI IMG/M metagenome (GOLD analysis project Ga0306920, IMG submission 204666) | Lab enrichment of tropical soil microbial communities from Luquillo Experimental Forest, Puerto Rico - flux4day.12C.oxic.44.000.170 (v2)... | ecosystem: Environmental > Terrestrial >...
CCGTATTCTGCCCCAGCGCGATGACGTCTTGTGTCGTTCCCGCTCACCGACGACTGCTGGTCACGACGGCTGGCAGCGTCCCCCTGCCGGGATTGGGCATCACCGGCAGAGCGTTCGCCTGCGCGGCGCATCCGGCCCGCATCTGAGTCAGGACCTGGTGAAACCGGTTGCGGCTGTTGCCTTCCAGGTTCAAAGGCAGGTCAACCGCGGCGATCAGGCGGTCTTCCAGCTCCCAGGGATGCTCGCGGACGACCCAGCTAACGAAGGCATTGTCTGCCATCCACGCCGACAGGGCCTGTTCTCCCTCGACGAAAGTCTTGCGGTTGCCTGATCCCACCCGCCGCAACTGCATGCCCAGCTCCTCGGCGAGCAGGCAGCCCAGCGTCTTGCGCAGCGTCGAACCCTCGGCGTTCCCGGCGTAGTGCGTCCAGACGCGCTGCCGCAAGGTCTGCTGGCTGGACGGGCGCCCGTTCCTGGGCGGCTGGCGCGGGCTGATCCCCGCATACAGCAATCTCAGCTCTCCATGCCTGCGGCAATCGCGAGCATCTACCAGCGGAGGCATCTGGCGGAACCACCAGCCATACACGCCGCCCGCGGCCGGTACCGGCGACGGCCGGGCCAGGGCCTCCTGCCTCGAATACACGCGCGGCGGATTCAAGAAGGCACTCATCTCCGCGCCGACTCCATCATGCACGCCGACAGCCTATTAGCCGGGCGCGTCAAGGCCGATAAAGCACTTACCGGCAGAGCAATGATCCGTACGTCGCGCAGATCCCAATGATCGGCATCCCTACCTCGGACGCTTAGACCATGCCGAGCCCGCTGCGCCGAGCGGAACCGGCTGACCTGCTGTGCAGCGTCACATAGGGAAAGGGTTTCGATGTCGACCGCGCGGAATCGGCAATTTGTAACGTCAGCTTGAAGCGCCGTTGCCTTCCGATACCATCCGACCGTCACCGACCGCGTTGGATGATAACCACTGGCCTGGCGGCCGCAGGTGGTGGGTGCCATTCTGACGGCATGTCGTCGCGGACGGAGACGAGGGTGCGGCCTTATTGCGTGGTGGGCCCGGATGGTTCCGGGCTGGTGCAGGCGTGGTCCGGCTACCCGCTGCAATTCGGCGGGCAGCGCCGGTTCGGGTGGCAGGACACGATGGCCGCCGAGCTGCGGCAGGCTTTCGGCAGGCTGCCGGCCGCGCCCGGTGCCATGCTGGCCGGCGGGTACCTGTCGACGGACCAGGCTCGGTGCGATGTGGAGAACCGGCTGTTCACGAACCTTGGAGCGTCCAGCTTCCCAAGAAACTTGACAGGGATCAGGTTTGAGCGCGGTACCGGGCCACCGCCACCACCGCCGGTCCCGGTCGCGCGCGTCGCGGGACACCTGTATTACTACAGTTATCGCCTTGCAGGGGTGTGGCGATGGTGGGAGCCTGCCACGCTGCTGGCCCGGTGGCACCGGGTGACCCGGCATGCTGCCGATGACGGAAGCTGCCGCCCGGTGTGGCTTGCCATGAAGATGGCAGCCGCCGCCGGCCAGGTTGAAGTCTTCACCCCTCCGCTGGCCGCTACCGCCGAGTTCGGCGTGCGGGTGGTCATCCACGCGACATCCCGGGGTCCGCGTCAGGCCGCGGCCGTAAGCGAGACCGTCGTGGACGGCATCATCGCTGCCTTCCACGCTGGCCTAGGGCACGGCGATGCCGCAGCGGCCGTGGCGGCGGCCCTTGCCCCGCGCCTGGGTGGCATGACAGTGCCCGCTGTCGAGGCCTTCGCCGCCGGATCTGTGCCGGGGCCGCTGTTCACCTCGCCCGCATTCGTGGTCAAGGGAACTTACGTGCAGATCAACCCATGCGACGAGCGCTGCCAGGCAGGCGAGGTCGCCATTTACCCTGACGCGGACGGCCCGCACCCGCAGATCAGCGGCGAACTCTTCGCTCTCCGCCACATACCGGCATAACAGCCAGATGACAGCGCCCGTGCGCCGCCGTTCAGAGCAGCGACGGTGATGTCGGCACGCTGCTTCGCTTGATGTGCACGATGATCGCCTCGCCGTTGGTCGCATCGCTGGCCACACGCCTGCCCAAAGCCAAGCCACAGGTAGCTGCGATTCTCCATCATTCGCGTCCCGCCCGGCCGAAGTGCTTCTACTTGCACCCAACCGAGACTGGTCAGGGCACATTCGCGGCGAAAGTTGCCCGGCCGGAAGCATCCAGACAAACTGGCTGTCAGGGGTCAGGGGTAGCGTTCCCGGTGACTGGTAAGTGAGGCCAAATTACGCTGCCGCGTTCTCGCGCGGCATGGAGGGGTGACGGCAGTGAGCGACCGGAGGCGGCGAGCACTCTCTAAGTCGTCAGACTACCTCGACGCTCTCGCGACCACCTTGCGGGACCTCGGCGGCCCGGCGACCATCCCGCATGAACTAACACAGAACGCCGATGACGCGGAAGACGCAACCATTATCAGATTCACGGTAAGCCCCGAAGCGCTGACCGTATGGAACGACGGAACGTTCACTGATTGCGGAGAATACGGCACCAGGTGCCCTCGGCCGAAATCGTGCGACCTCCATGCTTTCCGCCGTTTCGCGGGTCGCACGAAGGCGTCTGACGTAACGAAGACGGGGGCCTTCGGCGTTGGCTTCACCTCGGTGTATCAGATCACCGATGCACCCGAGCTGCTCTACGGCGACGAACACTGGATCCTCGACGAGATGGCTCCAGAGAACGACCGGATCCAGCCATGCGACGGACAGTGCCGCAGGACCCATGGCACGGCAGGGACAACGTTCGTGCTGCCCTGGGCGCGAACCGCCAGTCCGCTGCGTCATGCTCTCGCCGTACCGCCAGTGACCGATAAAGCGATCGAGCAACTTGAAGAAGCACTGCTCGGCGACTCCCGGGCGGCCCTGCTGTTCTTGCAGCACGTCAGGGCCGTCGAGGTACTGACTCCGACAGACAGCTACACAGTTGCCCGCGATCCGGCCGACGATGGCGTCGTCATCCGCGACGAAAGAATCACCGATCACTGGATTACCGTGACCGCGGACTTCGCCCCGGAAGCTCAGCCCGTGATCGCCCGTGCCGCGGGGCTCATCAGCCCGGACCGACCCGCTACCGTGACGATCGCCTTGCCAGCTGATGGCGGTGTCAGCTCTGGGGTGCTCTACGCGACGCTGCCGACTCAGACGCCGAGCGGACTGCCCGGCCATGTGAACGCCTCGTTCTACCCAAGCACCGATCGCAAGACGGTCCGATTCGAGACGGGATACGACTCGGACTGGAACCGCGCGGCCATCACCGCCGTCGCTAGCGGCCTGGCGAACTCAGCTACCGCCCTGGTAGACGCACTTGGTGTCCCGGCCTTCTGGGAGTTCCTCGGCGCGATCACGGATCTGGACAAGAGAGCAGACCCGGGGCAGCCAAACCACGCGGCCATCTATCTCAGCGCACTGCGCGAAGTCCTCCCGGATCTTCCTGTAGTCGACACGATTCGCGGAGACCGCGTGCGCCCCAGATGTGCGCTGCTCCCCGCAGACGCCGAGCTTTACGATGCTGCGGACGCGTTCGCCAAGGCTGGGCTGCCCATCGTGGAGCGGCAGCTTCACCGTCGCCTGCACACGAACGCTGTTTACACCGCGTACGACATCAGCCTGCTGACTGCCCGGCCCGTTGTGGAGCACCTCAAGATGGCAGGCGCCACCGACGTGTTCGACCCCGACCATGGCCCGTTCACCATGGACGACATGCGTCAGATCCTCTCAGCGCTGAATCGCCTTCCCGGCAAGGTCGGGAACATCGATGGGATCGGTGACGTCGCCATCGTCCCCTGCCGTAACGGCCAGATCGCCCCACCCTCTCTGGCCGCGTGGCCCGCGTCGGAGGACGAAGCGGCGCTGTTCGAGTTGCTGGTCGACGGCCTCCTCATCGCCGACACGGCTGAGGTCGAATCCGTCTGCCCAGGAGTGCGGGAGGTATGCCCGCAGCTGGATGTCGGCCTCGCCGCTCGCATCCTTGCGAATGTCGACACCGCCAGTCTCACCGCCCTCTCTGACGAGCTGCTCGACTGGCTGAATCGGAATCTCCCGGCAATCGACGATCGGAGTCGAGCACTACTCAGCGCGCTCCCGATCTTCCCTACCGCCACGGGCGCATTCGCGCCTCTCGATACGCTCTCGCTGCCTCATGCATTCCACGACCCGATCAATGTCGCAACGCTTGTTGACGAGGCAGCAGTCCGGGATTACCACAAGCTGCTGACCACCCTCGGTGCCCGGCCGCTAGACGTCATCGACTACTTTCGCGTTCATGTCATCCCCGCGGCCGTAGAGCGGCGCCTGTCACTGGACCAGGCCGTCCAGCTCCTTCAACTGGTTGCCGTTCACCAGGTGCAGCTCAGAGATCTCCGGGATGCCCTGGTGGCCGCGCCGCTCGTACCGTGCCTTGATGGCAGGCTCCACCCAGCTCACGAGGTGCACTTTCCTTCGCCCGAAATTGCCTTGCTGGCACCCGAGCTTCCGGTGGCTGTGACAGAAGGAGTTGCGCCGGCCGTGCTGGAGTGGCTCGGCGTACCGAAGGCGCCGACCAACGCCGCGCTGGCCATCGCAGCTCAGCGTCTTGCGCTGGCGCCCCGAGACCCTGACCCGGCCGTCGCTGAGGCAGTGCTCCGGACGCTCGCCGCAAGGCAGGACACACCGGATAGCAGTCCGCCAGAGTTCCTGACATCGCAGGAGTGGCTTCCGCTGCGACGTGGCGGGAAGGCGGAACCGAGCGGGGTCTTGCCGACGAATGCTCGCCACCTGTACGGGATTCAGGGGAGGGAGCTGGGTCTCGCCGCCCCCGTGCAAGGGCGGTACTTCTCACAGCTCCGTTGGCTCGGCATGCCTAATGAGCCACCGATCGCCACGGTGGTGGCGCACCTGGAGCACTGCGCGAAAACAAGCACCGGGATGTCCCAGGATGTTTACCGCGTGCTAAGCAACAATGCCGACAACCGGGCTGTCAGGCAACTTAGGGGCACCCCATGCATCCAAGTTGCCGACGGCCGCTTCGTCTCGCCGGAGACAGTGTTCTGGCAGCAGACACCGTTCGGCAGGTGGAGCACGACACTCCCGGAGTCCTGGCTCGTGTACAAGCCCTTCTTCGACGCCGTTGGCGTGAAGAACGAGCCTGGTCCGGCAGAAATCGCGGCGGTCTTGCGGGCAATCGTCGCTGAACTCGGCACGGACCCCGTCGAACCGGACGACGAGACGGCGATTCACGGATGCTGGACCCGGCTCTCGGAGATGCTCGAACGTCCCGAAGCCAGTGGGGTTCTCGCGGCTCTCGGCCGCATCCGATCGACACTCGATGCACGCGGCATGCTGTCGCGCCCGGATCAGTTGTTCTTCGAGGACAGCCGGGCACTTCACAAGCGCTTTCCACAGCTCGCACACAACGTGATCCCTCGCGTGCACGGCACATGGCCTGCCCTCGCAGAAGCAGGAGTACAGCGAGTCGAAAAACTCATCAAGGCAAAGCTTGTCGATGTTGTGACTCACCTAGACCTTGAGCTCTCCAGCAAGATCGCCGACCGAATGAGCGCCCTTCGCCGGGTACTGGCCAACGACGCCATCCTTGAGGAACTTCAGGGCCTAGACATCCAACGCGCCCCGGCGCTCAATGTGGTCTACCGTGCTGAGCTCTTCGGGTACTCGTACGACGTCGGACCGGAGTCAGTCGATGCTATCTACCTCCCAGAAACTCACCAGCTCGCATACCGGGAGGGTGCATCTGACCGCGCGCTTGCGCGAGAGCTCGCTCGCGCCATAGCGCCCGACGATGACCCGGGCGCGCTCGCCATGCGGCTCGAACCCGTCCTCAGCGCCATATCGGCTGAGGACGCTCACCAGGCCCTCGATGACTTCGGCATCGCGAAGCTCGACACAACCGAGCACGAAACCGCCTGGAGCCCAACGGCAGAGGCCAGCGACGACCTTGCGGGTGTAAACGGATCATCCGACCACGGGTCAGCCGACGCTGACAACTGGGGCAGCGCCTCCGGAGGCGGCGGCGGTGGCAACGAAGCCGACTCGACTCCTGATACCGACTCAGGGAAGAGGGGCACGCCCGGAGGGAGCAGCGGAGGCCAAGGAGCGCGGACCGGAGACGGGCGGGCCGAGGGCGGGAGCGGCCGCACGACGAGGGCAGGAAGCGCCGATCGCCGCACTGGCCGGCAAACCCGGCTGCGCTCCTATGTCGTCGAGTCCGACGAAGACGAAGGTCAGCGGGGAACGGTAGGGGACGAGGCCCCAGATCTCTCACCCGTTGACATGGCCGGCGTGGCGCGAGTGCTGGAGTATGAGAGGAAGTGCGGACGCGACCCGCGGGAAATGGCACACCACAACGCTGGCTTCGACGTGGAGTCCCTCGACAAGCACGGCGACCTCGTCCGGCGGATTGAGATCAAGTCGACTGGCGGTCAATGGTCGATCGCCGGCGTCATGCTGTCGCGTCGCCAGCATCAGCAGGCAGTAGACGACGGCGACCTGTTCTGGCTGTACGTCGTAGAGAACGCCCAGGACGACAACTACAAGATCTACCGCATCCAGGACCCGGCCAAAAAGATCGACTACTTCGGATTCGACGGCGGCTGGAAGGACGTCGCTGAGCCTGACGTGGAGCGCGACGAAACCGGAACTCCGACTGCCCATTCGACGCGGCGCCTCCTGAACCGATCGCCGGGGCAGGCGGTATGAGCAGGCTAGCCTTCACCGCCCAGTCGCGGCGCGCCTGCTCCTATTAGCCGAGGCCGGGATATCGCGGCACAGTCCCGCAAGGTCGCACTTGCCGCACTGCTCGCCCCAGATCGGCAGACGCGGCAAGTTGTTCTCACGGAGCGAGTCGCCGGCGTCCCTGATCCGTGCGCGCACGGCGGTGAGCAGCGGGTCTTCGACTTCTTCGCGGATGGTCTTGCCTTCCTCATCGAGGTTCAGAACCTCGATGAGGTCAGCGCGCTCACCGGTGAGCTCCTCATAGCCGACGGCGTAGACGTGCAACTGGTCACGGGTCACGTCCTCGTCCTGGGCGCGTGCGGTGGACTTGAAGTCCACGATGGCGAGTTCGTCTGTGTCCAGGCGACGGACAAGGTCGATCCGGCCGTCGACGGTGATACCCGGCGTCACGTGGACCTGGATCTGCTTCTCGCTGTGGACCGTCCGCTCGAGGTCGGTCTCATGCTCCTTCAGATAGCGCTGGACCGACTGAACCGCGGCGCGGTGCAACGTCGCTTGCAGCTCGGGGTAGGCGTAAGGGGTGTGGAGGTGGCGGGTGACCAGGTCCTCGGCCTCCCGCGGATTAGCGAGGTCACCAGTGATAGCCCGCTTATGAACCTCGGCCAGAGCGTCATGGAGGCCTTTCCCGTAGCCGAGCGCCTCATCCAGGGGCGGGTTGAACCCGTAGAGGAAGCGGAGCTTGAACTGGTACGGGCACTCGAACAGGTACTTCAGCTCGGAGAAGGACAGCGTGACATTCGGTGTCCCCTGCTGCGCGCGAGGCTCAGTCCTTGGAGCGTCGGCGCGCACACCCGAGTCACGGGTCGAGAACCACTGCTGCGCGGCGCAGTGGTCGAAGAACGGAGACCGCCTGCGATAGAGCTGGTTCGACCCAGGCGACTATGAGGCGAACAGGTACTTCTGCGCTCTGGTCACCGCGACGTAGAAGAGCCGTGTCTCGTCATCGAGCGTTCCCTTGTAGCGGTCTGAGTCACTAATGGCAGGCTCGGGAATCACGTGGAAGAGGCCAAGGCCGCCTTGCCGTTTCGCCGGGAAGCGGTTCGCGCGCAGGCACGGCACGAACACCGCCGGCCACTGCATTCCTTTTGCCTGGTGGACGGTCGTGAGCGTGACGGCGTCGGGCGTCGCGTAGCCCACGTCGGCATCAGATTCCGCGTAGTAGCCAGGCGCCTGGAACTCAAGCCACGAAGCGAACGCCTCGTACTTCTGCCGCGGATCCGTCTTGAAGTTGATCTGCTCGAAGTCCGAGATCGCCTGACTGAACTTGCCGAGCTGATAGAAGACCAGCTCGCGGCGCACCGGCTCACCGGGAAGGGTCTCCTCCCGCAGCCCCAAAGCCTCCAGGAACTCCAGGTAGAGGCGCTGGATGTTGTAAACCCCCCACCGCTCGCCACGGCGGAAGTCGCGGCCCTGGTCCAGGACGGCGAGTGCTCCGGCCCATGCGGCATCGGCAGGTAGAAGGCTCGCACCGGCCCACAGGCTGCGCAGGTCTGCTGCTGCAATGAGCCCGGCCATGTACCGGAAGACCCCAACGACCGCCTGGATCTCGGGACTGTCGAACAGACGGTTCAGGCCCTTGACGACATACGGGATGTCCCGGCGGCGCATCTCCTCCACGAGCGGGCCAGCATCGTTGGCGACTGACCGGTAGAGAACCGCGAAATCGGACCACGACAGGCCCCGCGGCTGGCCCTCGGCCGTATCCCTGAACGCCAGGCCGCGCATCCCCTCGATGCGGTCACAGATCCAGGCCGCCTCCTCGCGCTTGTCAGCGAACTCGCGGGCGATCATGTCGCCGCGCTGCCACCGCTGGTGACCAGCTCGCGCCATGGCCTTCGGAAGCCGATTGGCATCCGGGATCCGTTCGGCGACCGAACGCCCGACCTCGACGACGCCTTCGCTCGACCGGAAGTTCCCGGCGAGGATTACCTGCCGGACGCCGACGTAGCGGTCCTTGAAGGTAACGATGTTCGAGACGTCGCTTCCCCGCCACTGGTAGATCGTCTGGTCGTCGTCGCCGACAACACAGAGGTTCGCGCCGAACTGCGTGAGGCCACGGACCAGGCGCTCCTGAAGCGGATTGACGTCCTGGTACTCGTCTACCACGACGTACCGGATGTCCTCGCGGATGTGCTGCTGGACGATGCTCGCGCTCACATCTTCGCTGGCGTCACCCTCCAGGAGCTGTACTGCGAGGTGGATCATCTCGGTGAAATCGAAGTAGGCATGCTCGTACAGGAGGATCATGTAGTCGTTGAAGGCCGAGACCACTCCGGCCGGGACCAGATCCCAGTCGACGACATCCTCTCGCAGCACGCTCGTCGCCTGGAGGAACAGCCTGGAGTGCAGGAACCTGCGCAAATACGGCGTACCACTGGAACTCGTCGGACACACCGTAAGCCCGGACTTGCGGCTGTTCCTATCGACCAGCATCCGAGACGTGATCTCAGTAAGGACCGAGAACTTGAAGGTCTCTGGCACAAGCCGCTGAAGCAAGTCCAGCGCATAGCCATGCATGGTGCCGACGTACATTTCAGCCAATCCGAGCGTGGCCACGCCCTCCTTCTCCAGGATCGAGAGGATCCGCTGCTTGAGCTCGGCCGCGGCCTTCTCCGTGAAAGTGAACGCGATGATGTTCTTCGGCTCCGCGCCAGGCTGAGCCAGTATCGACGAGATCCGCTGGGAGATGACCTGGGTCTTCCCTGAACCAGCACAAGCGATGATCTGCAACGGCTCGTCAAGGCAAGCAATCGCATCTGCCTGCGTGGTGGTGTATATCGTCATTTCCCATCCACCGCCCAGCTACGGCTACCATCGGCGCAGACGGCCCAATGAGAACCTACATCGGCTGAGCGTCTCCCACGAGTGGCTATCTACACGAGACCTGGCATATCTGATATCGGTGCTTTCCGCACTACCTGGGCAGTATGCGGGGCGTCGATCATGGTGCCGGGGGTGAGGACAATGCCGACGTAGCCAGGGACGGTCATGGTGCCGTCTGACCCGGCGAAGAACACCAGGTCGCCGCGCCGGGCTTGGCTGGCGGGGATCTGCTTGCCGTGGGCCTACTGCTGCTGGCTGGTGTGGCGGATGGTGATCCCTCCGGCACGGTAGGCCATCATGGCCAGCCCCCACCGTCGAGCTGACTGGGCAGCGCTGCGGCAGACAGCGTCAGAACTGGACGTTCTGTGCCGAAAGCAGGGCCACGTGCGCCGACGTTGAGGCCCGTCCAGAGTCGGCGATCGGATCCATGTCGCCATGAAATGGGTTCACGCTACGTGATCTGCGCTGGTGTAAGACTCCACGCGCGGTGGCGCCGTTCTGCCATACGCGGCCCGCATAGTC
>Ga0306920_100016737_pt1 | contig 10109 bp, 4 predicted proteins | sample flu12Cox44000170_FD_204666 | JGI IMG/M metagenome (GOLD analysis project Ga0306920, IMG submission 204666) | Lab enrichment of tropical soil microbial communities from Luquillo Experimental Forest, Puerto Rico - flux4day.12C.oxic.44.000.170 (v2)... | ecosystem: Environmental > Terrestrial >...
CTCCAGAAGACGAGGAGCATCGCCGGATCATCTTTGATCCGATTCCTCGCATCGACGGCATCGAACCGTCCGAAGACCCGTTGCTCGAACTGCGCGCAGCCATCTACTTACTAAGCGGCCGTCGTCGCCATGCCACCGAATCGCAAGTGGCAGCTTCGCAGACAGCTTGAAATGTCCATGTCCGGTACGAGCTATTACCTATGTCTCAGGCCGCTCACTACTTGGTGCACGGCCTTGTCTACCGCAACCCGGGGAACTAATCGCACGAACATTGGTCGGGTGCGCGTCGGGTGCAGCTTGCTGCGCGGTTGGCTTTTGTGGCAGTAGAAACGCGGGGACGGGGAAGCCCCCGTCTCCCAAATATTTTGCAACTAGCGCGTCGAGAAATCATTTCATCGCCTACCAAAAGCCACCAAATCTCGGGGTGGGTGACTTCGCGGCTCGAATCAGCATCTTGTGCAGCTCGCAGCGTTATACGAGAGAAACCGACGATCACATCGATACGACGCGATTTGCGCCCTGAAGGAAGGAGGCGACATGTCAGGAATGTGTCTCGTATCCGTCAATTTGTTGTTCCACTGACAGGCATCACGCAAGCTCGTGGCCAGGGCTATAATCTCGCTGGGCCGCCCGGCACAGATCAACATCCTACTGAACTAGTCCGGAGGAGTTGAAACGTTCGGTGACCGCCGGGGCGAAATGATCCGTCTGATTGATGCGGAAAATGAAGGTCGGGAGCCTCAATGCAGCTAACATTGAAAAGCGAAACTCTCGGAAAGGTGGTCCTCGTGCGATGCCGCGGGCGCATCATCACCGGAGAAGAAGCGCAGATTCTCCAGAGCGAACTCGATCAACTGACACAGCTGACGAAGAACGTTGTTCTTAATCTCGCCGAGGTCAGCTATCTCGATAGTGGCGGCCTGGGAACACTCATTCGCATGCTGGGCCGTTTGCGCTACGCGCGAGGCGATCTCAAGATCTGTCAAACGCCTCCATTCGTCGAGAAAGTCCTCAGGCTAACGAATTTGCTGGGCGTATTTCATCCCTATGTGTCCGAGAAGCAAGCAATCGATGCCTTTTCCCAACCGCGGCAAACGTCAGAAGATGGTTTCCAGTCTTCGATTAGCAGGATCGTCTGCCTGGACAGCTCTCTCGAGCTGCTCGCTTACGTGCGAGTTTTCTTGCAGCGCTCCGGCTACGAGGTATTCACTACGCAACATCTTTCCGATGCCCTCACCGTCGCAAAGGTGAGGCGAACCAGTCTGGTGATCCTAGGCCCGGGGATGCCAAGCAAAGAGACGGCCATCGAGAAATTCCGCGAGAAGCTCCCCAATGCGAAGGTCCTCCATCTCCCGCCCGATTTCTCCACCTCCGATGCGGATCAAGCGGGACCCGAGCTGCTTAACAAAGTGCGCTCGCTCATGGCATCAGGGCAGTGAAACAAATATTCGATCCTGGCGGCAGCGACCGGATATTCCCCTCCGAATAATCGAAAATATCATTCTCGAAGGACCTGCGGACCACCTCGGCACCGGGCATTGTGACTGAAGGTTACGAATAGAGGTTTCTGCCTACAAAGCGCTGGCTGTAGCCGCCAGAGGTACGCCCTAGGACTGGCCAACTATACTTCTCTCCTAAAATAGCAGGCAGTCGGTTCAAAAAGCGTAATCAGCGGTCGGCCCTGGGTCTCCTCGATTCCGTGTGATCTAGTGACCCCAACTGACAGTTCTGACAGTTTCAGCCAAAGCCATCTCGTCGCTAGATCGTTAGGGCCTTCGGCGCGGTCGGCACGTCCCAGAAACATCCTGGCTGGATTTCGCGAGCGGACATATGCCCTCCGCAAACAGCAAGGACCGACTGATCGTCACGGCTCTGAGGAGACCCTTCAAGAAGCTAAGCGTTAGGGCGATAGCTTGCATCTGGGCGTTTGCCGCGAAGGTTTGATCGCTGCCCGAAAGGACACACTACGCGACGAGCTATCCTGTGTTTCTCGAGATCGCTCATCACAGCAACGAACCTTGCAGCGGATTTGAGCGCTCGCGAAATTTGATTTTCGAGGCACTTCCGCCGTCACCTGGCTTGAGAAGAATGAAGGCGCTGCCAACTAGCGGGTCGGAAATGGTTCGTCTCGGAATCTCTTGGGCCATCGACTCAATCGTTAAAGGGAGGAGGTCCAAATGAAAAGACCGGGTATGCGGTGCTGGTTTTCGCCCTGGCAATTACCGTTTGTGTGGCGCAGGACGCGGTGAGCGTCATTCATGGAACCGTCAAGACAGTTGACAAAGCAACGAAGACCGTCGTGGTGAAGACCGCGGACGGAACCGAACACACCGTCAAAATGACGGACCAGGTCACCGTTCACGGGACGAAGGAAGGAATCGACGGATTGGCCGAAGGGTCGCAAGTTGTCGCTCGCTACACGGTCAGGGGAACCGAGAAGACCGCCAGCGACCTTGGCAAGGTTGGCGGGGATGGGATGAAAGTCACGAAGGGCACGATTACAAAGATCGATAAGGGTGCAAAGACGGTTGTGGTCAAGTCAGCGGATGGTACGGAGAAGACGTTTGAGTACACCGACGACTCGGCAAAGGACATGGGGATGGCCCTCGGCAAGGGTACTGAGAAAGGCGCCAAGGTAACGGTGTGCTACACAGAAGAAACCGGAAAAAAGATTGCCCATTTCTTCTACTAATGGATCCTCCCGACCCCTCCAACTGGGCACAACCAGGCCAGGAATTCCTTCTGAGCAAGGGTTGAGGGTCGACTCCCTCCGGGCGCGCCACCTAGTTACGGAGTGGGCGCTGCGAGGCACAACATCGGGAAGCCAGCGCTCGCAGGTTGCCTCGAGCTTCACGCTCTATCTCGGGCGGCCGAAAAAGAGCACATAGCCGTCCGAACATGCGCGGGGCTGAAGACCATCGCGAAGGTCAGAGCATACGCCGCGATGGGTTCGGGTAGAAGTGGCCCTGCATCAAACCTGCAACCCGTTAGAGCAGCAAGTTTCAGCCAATTGTTTCCGCGAGAACTGGTACAAGAGCAGCCGAAACGTCCTATTCGCGCGCTGATTTGGATCTTGTTGGCTGCCGTTGTATGGTGTGTAGCGCGAAATCTCCCTTCTAAGCAGAGGGGCCGGGGGTTCGACTCCCTTCGGGCGCGTCACCCTTCCATTGGTTCGGCCCGGAGACATGGTTCACAGGACGTAGCGGTGCCTCAGCTGACGCCGTTGGCCGGGTATCTGGCATCTCGTTCATTCCGCTGCGGAGGATTCCAGTGTTGGAAATTGCCAGCCCGAAACTGAAAAAGTTGCTCATGCGAAGTGGTGGCGCGATTGCGATGTTCGCATTGATCGCGTCGTTTGGGCGAGGCATGTTTATTGCTGCGATTGCGCAAGCCTCTCGATCCGAAGTCGACAGGCGGCTTGAGGTCATGATTTCGATGATGACTCTCGAGGAAAAAATCGATTTGATCGGTGGCGTCGATGGATTTTTTATTCGTGCCCTGCCCAGCTTGAATCTGCCGCGGCTGAAGTTGGCGGACGGGCCTATGGGAGTTCGCAATTTTGGTCCCGCCACGGCCATGCCAGGCGGCATCAATCTCGCGGCGACCTGGGACCCGGCGTTGGCGCATCGCATTGCTGAACAGATTGGGCGAGATGCTCGCGCCAAAGGCGTCCATTTCGTGCTCGGACCGGGGGTTAACATTTATCGGGCGCCCCTGAACGGTCGCAATTTTGAATATTTTGGCGAGGACCCATATCTGGCCTCACGCATTGCCGTAGGATACATCGAAGGCCTGCAGAGCGAAGGCGTCAGCGCAACGGTCAAGCATTTCATGGGTAACAATTCCGAGTATGCCCGACATTCTACGAATGATGTAATCGACGAGCGCACGATGCGTGAAATTTATCTTCCCGTGTTCGAGGCGGCTGTAAAGGAGGCGCATGTCGGCGCGGTGATGGACTCCTACAATCTTGTCAACGGCCAGTACATGACCCAGAACACGATGTTGAATACGGACATTTTGAAGCGGGAATGGGGGTTTTCAGGTGTCCTGATGTCGGATTGGTTTGCGACATACGATGGGCTCGCGGCGGCGAATGGCGGACTCGATTTGGAAATGCCATCGGGCATGTTTATGAACCGCCAGACGCTTGGTGGTGCTGTGGAGAGCGGAAAATTATCTGTAGCGAAGATCGATGACAAGGTGCGCCGAATTCTGCGCTTGGCAATTGAAACCCATTGGCTCGACCGCGATCAAACGGACGCTTCGATTCCGCGGTACAACCTCGCCGGTGATAGGGCCGCGCTCGAGGCATCGCGCGAGGGAATGGTTTTGCTCAAGAACGACGCAGGGGTGCTGCCGCTCGATAAGCAAAAGATCAAATCGATTGCGCTCATCGGACCCGACGCATATCCGGCTGTTCCGGTGGGCGGAGGCAGCGCGGGGGTGAGGCCGTTTGTGGCCAGCAGCTTTCTTGAAGGCATCTCAAAGGAACTGGGCACCGCGGTTCCGGCCTACTACGATCGCGGAATACCCGCCTTGAGCGAACTAGCGCAAAGGACAATGTTTTCAACTGCAGAGTCGGGTGGCGGCTCAGGCGCGTATGCAGAGTATTTCACGAACGAAACGCTAGAAGGCGGTCCCTTCGAGCATCGGATCGAGGATCACATTAACTTTGGCGCTGACTTGAATGCGGATCTGGGTTATAGCGCTGTAGGGTATCCAGCGAACGCAAGATCTGCGCGTTGGACCGGCTTTTATCTGGCGCGCCAGGCGGGGGCATATGACTTCTTCGTTCAGTCCACAGGTGAGGCTGGCGGCTACTACCGAGTATCCCTGGATGGAAAGCTCATTCTGGATAACTGGACTGAGGCGCGCGCGCTGGTAGGAATCGAGACCCTTAATCTCACCGCTGGGCCACACAAAGTCCTTGTTGAACAACACGGTAGGCCGGGATTCCTGGGTACCCGATTTCGATTTGGGATCGTCGCGCATGGGACCTATGTGAATCCTGAGGCCGAACGGCTCGCATCGCTGGCGGACGTAGTCGTACTTGCCGTTGGTTTCAATGCGGAAAGTGAGAGTGAGGGAGCCGACCGCACGTTCCAGCTGCCGCCGGGGCAGGATGAATTGATCGAGCGAATATCGGCTCTTAATAAACGCACCATAGTGGTTCTCACCTCTGGGGGAAGCGTGGACATGCACGCGTGGTTCGAGCGCGTTCCCGGACTCATCGAAGCTTGGTATGCCGGCCAGGAAGGCGGCACAGCTCTCGCACAAATCCTTTTCGGCGATGCAAATCCGTCAGGCCGCCTGCCCGTGAGCTTCGAGCGGCAATGGGCAGATAACCCCGTCCACGACAGCTACTACCCCGAGCCCGGAACTGAGCAGGTTGCATACAAAGAAGGTGTGTTTGTTGGCTATCGCGGCTACGAACACAGCGGGGCGAAACCGCTCTTCCCATTCGGATACGGTCTTTCCTACACGACCTTTCGCTATCAGAATCTTTCTATTCGTCCCATTTCATCGGTGACAAGCAAGTCCACCGCCTCGGACACGCCTGCCTATGAGGTGTCGTTGGATGTAACGAACACGGGTCGCCGCGAGGGGGTCGAAGTAGTGCAAGTTTACGTCGGCGAGTTGAACCCCCTATTGCCGCGTCCGGAAAGAGAATTGAAAGGCTTTGCTCGAGTACATCTGCGTGTAGGGGCGACTCAGCGGGTAAGACTCACACTGAATGGCCGAGCATTTGCGTACTATCGTGCCGACGCTCGCGAATGGCGCATCGATCCAGGAGAATTCACGATATGCGTGGGCAGCTCGGTGGATCAGATCCGGTTAAAGAAGACAATCTCAATAGCAGCTTATCGGACTGCGAGCAGCATCCATCGGTAATGCTCGAGGACTCCTCCGCGCAGGAGAGTTGCAGCTCCGATGGGAGCGCCATTGAGAAACAAGATGACATATGCAGCTAGGCTATAGAGGCCAAGCCCTCGCGGATGTCCCGCGGCTCGTTCATCATGCCCCACGACCTAGGCGGCGACTGACCGTCGCCGTGGATACCTTTTTGGTAGTGCGGCCCTTTTGATAGCTTCTTGGCCGCCCGTTCCCCCCGCGCGTTGCGATTCAACCTCCGACTAGCTCCTCTACACTCTTGGCACACTTGATCAGGACTTCTTCGATGATTCGGCTAGGAGTTCACAGTTTCGATGGGAGAGGGAAGGATAGCCAGAAGCCTCAGGTCGTTTCCAGCTCAGCCAGAAACGACCTGAAACTCCGCGCGGTTTAGTTACGGTAAAGAAAAGGCATAGATGGCATTGTGTCCGGTCGGAGTCCGCATTTCCGGGACCTCCGCACTCAATTCGGGCACCTTCAAATTGTAGCCTGTCATGACGCAAATGTACTGCCTGCCATGGACTGCGTAGGTAATCGTGCTCACCGAGATATTGCCGCCGAGTATGGCCTCCCAGAGCTTTTGACCCGTATCGATGTCGAAAGCGCGAAATCTCCGGCTCATATCGCCATGAAAGACGAGACCACCGGCGGTCGTAAGCATCGCACCGTTGCTCGGAGCGCGGCCGAGGTCAAAGCGCATCTGTTCGCCCGTAGCAAGGTTAACCTTGGCGATTCCGGTGAATTTATCGGGATCGGAACCGGGGCGGGGAATGACGCTCCAGCTCCCCTTGACGCCAGGACCGGGAATCGTGAGGTCGCGACAATTGTCTGTGTAGGGCACGTACAAAGAGTTGTTTGCTTCGTGGTAGGCCGTTGGCCAGTAACTCCGCGTGTTCCAGTAGCACGTGATGTGATGATCGCCGGGATGCTTGAAGACGATGTTCCAATTGAGACTCGTCTCGCCCGTATGCACGTTCACATCGGACATCACGAAATTGGGATCATCGTAGGGAAAAGGAGTGGCCCATAGGAATTTGCCGTTCGCGCGGTCCAGAACGAAAATTGCGCCGCCTTCGGAGACCATGGCAGCAATATCGTGCACCGAACCGCGAGCAATGTCCGGATTGACCCATTTCACGAATTTCGGGTCGGGGTTGAACGCCACGCGCGCGAGGGTGCGCTCGTGGGTGTGGTCCGTATCCCAATCGTCGCCGGGAAGGTGCTGGTAATACCAAATCAGCTTGCCCGTTTCGGGATCGAGAGCGAGCGTAGAGTTGCTATAGAGGTCTGCGGGCGTGGTGCGGCCGGTGCCGTCGGGATCGCCATGGTGGCGCTGCATGCGTTGGTCAGGCATGGGGTTGGCGACACCCCAGTAAAGCACGTTTCTAACCGGATCGAAGGTCCCAGGCATGCCCCAAGTGGAGGCCATTGATTGTGAGTTATCAGCTTCATGCCAGGACGCAAAGCCGGGATCGCCAGGGTGGGCTACGGTAAAGAATCGCCAAATTTTCTTGCCAGTCTCAGCGTCCTCCGCTTCGATGAAGCACGTATCGCTGCCCTTGCCGCAGGTGCCGCCCGAGATCACTTTGCCATCGGCCACAACGGCACCCGAGGTGTTCTGCGTCTCGGTTTTGTAGGTTTCCCAGCGTACTTTTCCGGTGCGAGCGTCGAGCGCCACGACATATCCATCGACGGAAGTGAAATACACCATGTCGTCGTAAATCGCCAGCGCCTTGGTTCGCTCTACTCCACCGAGTGAGGGATTCTTGAATGTCCGCCTATATTCCCAAATCAGATCGCCATTGGTAGCGTCGAGGGCATCGACAATGCCTCCCGGGGCGATCACGTACATTACGCCATCGTGAACGATGGGAATTGTCTCAGTGACACCTTCGCCCAAGCCGCGAACCCAGGCCATGCGAAGCTGGCTGACGGTTTTCTTGTTAATCTGGTTCAGCGGGCTATCGCGAAAGGCATCGTAGGTCCGGCTGTACATCAACCAGTCATCGGGACTCGGATTCCGGAGTAGCTCTTTCGTTACTGGCTTGTAGTCCCTTACCTCTTTTTGCACTTCTTGCGTCTTGATAACCAATTGCTGCGCGGGTGTGCTCACTGCCATAGCAGCGGCCAAGCCCAAATACAACGCACAGGTCGAAAACCTACCCATCATGAGGCCCCCAAAGTCTTACGAGATGCGGTTCAAATCACCGAGGGCGGCGCGGTATGGTACAACATCTCGCACACCTTTTCTCGGCGGCGCGCCCTGCCGGGCTGTAACACACAATTCATATTCGAGTCACAGGCCATTCATTGTAAATGCCTTAACGTCCCGTGTCCGTAAGTCCTGCTGAAGCGGCATCGGAAAAACTTCATAGGGGTGGTCTCCGAAGCGGCGAGTTGGGCGTCGCGTCGTGAGCAGGAGCGGGGCGTAGGTTCCTACGGTCTCACGCCATGCCCCTTTGTGGATACGGGTAGTTGCCTTTGTTTCAAGTTAAATTCAAGGAGGAATGAATGCGAGCACTTGCTGCGGGTCTTGTTGCCCTGTGCCTCGCCGCGTCACCGATGTTGGCGAGAGCGGCTGGGCCGGGCGAAAACGACAGTCGGGGTGCTGGGGAGCCAGCAGGCGCGTCCAGTGCGACGACTCAACCCGGTAACGCAGCCGGATCGAAAGCGGATCCTGCACCAAAGGCTGCACCGTCCAGCGCAGAACTAGAGAATGAGCTGCAGGAGGTTCGTGAACTTCTGGAGTCTCAAACGAGACAGATTGCTGAGCAGCAACACCAGATGGTGGTGCTTGAAGAGGAACTCCGCGCCGCCAAGGGCGCTAGCGCCGCCGATCCTTCAGCAGTTGCACCTGGCAATGCGGCACTCACAGAGAAAGCGCAAGGGCAGCAGGCGAATCCGGAGGAACCGGCATCCCTGCGTTTCAAGGGCGTGACCCTTACTCCTGGCGGCTTCTTCGCGGCAGAAACGGTGTGGCGCTCGAAGGGCCTTGGATCCGACGTCAACACCCCCTTCAACTCGGCACCGTTTAACGGTTCCTCCAACGCTCATATTTCGGAGTTTCAAGCCAGCGGGCGCCAGTCGCGTATCAGCATGCTCGTACAGGGCCAGTTGAGCGGTGTCAAGATTGGCGGCTACTACGAGATGGACTTCCTTTCCGCGGGAACGACATCCAACAACAACCAGAGCAACAGCTACACGATGCGCCAACGCCAGTTTTGGGCCCAAGCCGCATTTGACAGTGGCTGGACGTTTACCGGCGGCCAGCAGTGGAGCTTGGTTACCGAAACCACTCATGGCATGGATAATCGCACGGAGAACCTGCCGATGACGATTGACGCGCAGTACAACATCGGCTTCAGCTGGGCTCGGCAATTCGGTGCCCGGCTTACCTATAACCATGCCAACAAGGTTTGGCTTGGTTTCGCGATCGAAGAAGCTCAGCCAACCCTGACGGTGCACGGCAACCCGACAGCGCAGGCTGCGGCGACGCCCGTTTGCACCAACGCCACTTGCACGACGACCACAACCATCAATCTGAATCCTACGTTTAATAACTTCCTGCTCGGCCAATTCGGCAACAGCGGTGGGCTTTACAGTCCGCTCGGGAACTATGGCTATAACCTTGGGCCGGATTTCGTGTTCAAGGCGGTATTCGAACCCGGCCTGGGTCACTACGAGGTCTTCGGGCTGCTCACCGAGTTCCACGGACGCGTCTTCCCCTGCGTTCCACTCACCGGGACCGTACCACCCCCCGGTTGCTCGTCGATCACATCGGGTCAATTCGCGCACAATAATTCGGCAGTCGGAGGAGGTGTTGGGGCGAATGCGCGTTGGGCCCTTCTTAAGAAGAAAGTGGATCTCGGCATTCACTTCTTGGGTGGCGAGGGCATCGGACGGTATGGGTCCGGAGGTCTTGCGGACCTGACTGTTCATCCCAACGGAACGATTGTTCCGATCCATAATTTCCAATCACTCGGTACACTCCAGTTTCATCCGATACCGAAGCTCGACATCTACATGAACGTGGGTGGCGAATATGATGGGCGCACCCAGTACATCAAGAGTGGCGCCCTTCCTAACGAGGGCTACGGCTACACCACGCTCAACAACTCCGGCTGCTGGACGGAAACCTTGCCGATTACGGGGCCGGCGACGAACACCAATCTCGGCGTCCCGACCGGGGTCGGCGGCACGACCGGTTTCATTCC
>Ga0306920_100016738_pt1 | contig 10109 bp, 10 predicted proteins | sample flu12Cox44000170_FD_204666 | JGI IMG/M metagenome (GOLD analysis project Ga0306920, IMG submission 204666) | Lab enrichment of tropical soil microbial communities from Luquillo Experimental Forest, Puerto Rico - flux4day.12C.oxic.44.000.170 (v2)... | ecosystem: Environmental > Terrestrial >...
TGAATCTCATCACGCCGCGCGATCTTGCCTCACTGGGAGCGCCCCGTCCGGCCGAGGCCAACAAAGGCAGCTACGGGCATGTGCTGGTGATCGGGGGATCGCTCGGCAAGGCCGGCGCTGCGGCCATGGCCGGGATGGCGGCCTTGCGAGCGGGAGCGGGATTGTCGACGATCGCTACGGCACGCGGATCGCTTGCAACGGTTGCCGGGTTTCATCCGGAGGTGATGACGGAGCCACTGGCCGAAACCGACCGGGGAACGATCTCGCTGGCTGATCTGAAGTCAGGACGTTTAGATGAGATCGTGAAAGGCAAGACCGTACTGGCGGTGGGGCCGGGAATCTCTCGCAATCCGGAATCAGCGGAGCTCGTGCGCGAAGTCCTCAAGAAATATCGCATGCCGATGGTTCTGGATGCCGATGGCCTGAATGCGTTCGATAGCAATATCGAAGAGCTCAGTGGCGCAGGTAAAGCGCTCGTGATCACGCCGCACCCAGGAGAAATGTCTCGGCTAACCGGGCTGTCGATCGCAGACGTGCAGAAGGATCGCATCGGACTCGCCCGCAGTTTCGCTGAGAAACATCAACTCATCGTAGTTCTCAAAGGACATGGCACGGTGATGGCGTTCCCGGATGGCGAGGTCTGGGTGAATCCGACCGGCAATCCGGGAATGGCGACCGGAGGCACCGGCGATATTCTCACCGGGATTACGGCCGGCTTGATCGCGCAAAATCAGCACAATATTGCCAAGGCCGTCATTGGCGCGGTTTATCTGCACGGGCTCTCCGGCGACCTTGCGCGTGAGCAGATGGGTGAGCAGTCTCTGGTAGCGACGGACTTAATCCACTCATTGCCTCGAGCCTTCGAGCGGATGCGCAACACCGCAGGCAGCGCGCAGGTGGAGTGGGGAGGGAGGCTTGAACCTGAGCGATCAGTTGTTCAAACCATCCGGGCCAGAACGCCGAAGGCTGACAGCTGAAACCTTGAAACTCGCCCGAATCACTTTGCCGCTGGCTGATGATCAAAGCTGATCGCACGGGTAATCTTCCACTTCCCATCCTTGTTTTCCCACAGTTGAACAAACTTCGCTTCTCCCACATCGTCGTCGGGTCCGGGATGATGAAAACGATGCACGCCGATTTCGACCGCGCCGTACTTCGCGATCGGATAGACCTCGAGCGTGCCGGGCACGAGTTCCCGGGTAACTTTGTTGCACATGTTACTTTTCAGGCCATCGAGTAGCGCCTGGCGGCCGAGCGCCAAGCCAGCTTTGTCGTGGTAGAACTCGAGGTCGTCGGCAATCATTGACGAGATCGTCGCGAGATCGCAGTGGTTATAGACGTCAAGAAACTGAGTGTCGAGAGCTTGGATGGTCTTGAAAAGTTCTTCGGACATCGGAGTGGATTGAGCGTAAGTGCGAGCCGGCATCAGTTCGAGAACCCGCACAAGCAGCGCGGCGACGAACAGTTTCATCATGCAGACCCTCCCAGATCGCCGTAAGACTTCTTCTCCTTCGGACGCACGCCTGGAATTGTTCCATAAGGGATCGCGTACGCCTCGACGAAATCTTCTGGCGCGGAACTCCCGGCTGGCTTAACCTGTCAAGTCCGCCGGGGGGCATGTGCACCAAAAACTGCTTGCCGAATTCGAAGAGTTTGCAAAGACCGCGCCCAATGGGACAGCGCTCATGGAGCGGATTGCTCAGCGTCTCCACAAAGAGATGACCCGCTACAACTGGGTCGGCTTCTATCTCGTGGACCCAGCCAATCCAAACATTCTGCTGGTCGGAGCGTTCGTGGGAAGTTTTACGCCGAACGCGCGCATCCCGCTCAACGTTGGGCTGTGCGGAGCCGCGGCGAGCACCGGGCAGTCGGTGGTCGTACCCGATGTGTCGAAGGATTCGCGTTATCTGGCAGGGTCCGCCCTCGTGAAATCGGAGATCGTAGTGCCGATCTTGATAAAGAAAAAACTGGTGGGAGAGCTGGATGTCGAGAGCTACTTCACCGATGCCTTTCCGAAAAACGAACAGGTATTTGTAGAGGCCTGCGCGAAGGTGGTGGAAGGGTATCTTGAGAAGAAACCAATCTGAATGCAATGTCCCCCAAGTCATTCGGCTTGCTTGCAGCAGGATTATGCCGAACTCAACGTCGACTTCCGCTCTCTTAATATGGCATGCAGCGTCTAAGGCACATGAATGCTACGGTCGCCTCCCGCTTGTTGGCGGCTCTGCTCGTGCTCGGGGTGATCACGACTGCAGCCCGCGCTCAGACTGACAAAGACGGCTGGGCAAAAACCAGTCTGAACGACGCTGGCCTTTCCGGGGACAAGCTCCACGCAATGAGCGTTGCTTTGCGTTCCGATCAATTTAGAAAGATTGGGAGCGTTGTGATCGCGCGTCACGGCAAGCTGGCTTTTGAGGACTATGTAGAAGGAGACGCCAACACCCTGCGTGACACGCGCTCTGCGACCAAAAGCATCACTGGAGCGCTGGTCGGGCTCGCCGTACAGGAAGGAAAGCTCTCTGGAGTCGAAGCGCAAGTTCTCGACTTGTTACCGGAACATGCACGACGAATCCAAAACCCTGATCCCAGAAAGTCCAAAATCAAGGTCGAAGACTTTCTCACCATGAGTTCGCCTCTCGAGTGTGATGACTGGAATGACGCATCCCGCGGAAATGAGGAGCGCATGTATCTGGTAGAGGATTGGGCCCAGTTCATTCTCGACCTGCCGATTCGCGGCCGGATGCGTGTAGGCGAAAAGGCCGAGCCCCCGGAGTACGGCCGCTTCTTTAGTTATTGCACGGGCGGCGTGTTCGTCCTGAGCGAAGTTCTCACGCGGGCAACAGGGGCACGCACCGATCGCTACGCGCGGGAGAAGTTGTTCGGCCCGCTGGGCATCACCGACGTGGAGTGGGTCTACTCGCCATGGAATATCCCACAGACCGGAGGTGGGCTACGGCTGAGCAGCCGGAGTTTGCTGAAGATCGGGCAGGTGTATTTGGATGGAGGACGCTGGCAGGGTCGCGAAATCTTAAAACAAGACTGGGTGCAGAAATCAACACGTCCTCACGCCCGCATCGATGAGGCCACCGAATACGGCATTTGTGGTGGATCAAATCCTTCAGGAGCGGAGAGACGCGTTATCCGGCGTTTTTCATGTCCGGGAATGGTGGCAACAAAGTGGTTGTGATTCCGAAGCTTGATTTAGTGGCGGTGATTACGAGCACCAACTTCAGCACGCGCGGGATGCACGAACAAACCGAGAGAATTTTGACGGAGTACATCCTGCCGGCAGTCGCCGAGTGAGACAAGATTCCGGGCCCCTGCCCTTCGGTACATTGTCTTTCTAGTCGGCTGCCTAAATCGCATAGCAACGCCGTTACTTACTGGCTGCCCGGCCAATGGCGCCGGCGCGAATTTGGACGTGTTCCTCAGTTATCTGCCGTAACCGCCGCAGCCATGCCATAGTGCTTTTGGCTATGACCCATTTCCCCCAACCGCACCCTACACGGCGCGCGGCTCGGGTCCAGCTGGGCGGTAACGTCCTGGCTGCGATCCGCTTCGATGACGGCCAGCGCTCAAGAGGCAAACTCTATTCCATCTCCACCACCGGCGGCATGCTGAAATTGGCAAAAGCGCTGAGTCAGGGTGACTTTGTCGAAATCGGCTTCCAGACGAAAGTCGGGGCCGTGATCGGTATGGCGGAGATGCTGCTTCCGGCACGGCAGGCAACCGACGGAATCATGCAACCATTCCGCTTCATCGCGTTGGGCGACGACGACCATCGCAACCTGCGAATGGCGGTGCAGTCGGTCACGGATCAAGGCTATTTGAAAATGAACAACGGCCCGATCCAGGCGCAGAAGTCAATGTTCTAAGGCGGCGTCTCGTGGTCTTCGAAGGGCTGGTCTCGGCGGACCGGTCTTCGATGGATGCGGGACGCCTCGCTATACTGATGCTGGCGTCCAGCCGGCATGAACACACAAGAAGTCACAACTCATTCTGAGCAGGAGACGATCGCGTTTGGGCGATCGCTGGTAGATGTTCTTGCGCCGCCCAAGCTAGTGCTGTTGCGGGGGGATCTGGGGGCCGGCAAGACGACGCTGGTGAAAGGAATCGCGGCAGGATTCGGGTCGGCGCAAGAAGAAGACGTCACCAGTCCTACCTTTACCCTGGTGCACGAATATCGAGGGCCGCAAGTCACCCTTTACCACATCGACCTTTACCGGGTAGATACTCCCCGCCAGTTGGAGACCCTAGGGCTAGATGATCTCATCAATAATAATGGGGTCGTGCTGCTCGAGTGGGGAGAGAAGTTTCCGCGCTTTATCCGCGAGCGAGAGGTCGAAATCGCAATCGAGCGCCTCGGTGAGCATGACCGGCGCATTCGGATCACCGGCCGGTAGACCCTGCCAAGCGCGGAGCGCTTTGAGACTTTAGCTGGGAAAAGTCCCATCGCGGCCTCGGTCGGAAGCTTTTTTGCAGGTAGGCAAGAGGACTCCTCGCGTAGCTCTTGTGTGCCGGCAGTGCAAAGTCTTCAAAAACAAGCAAAAGCGAGGATTTGTAAAACTTTAGGGGCAGGGCCGGCGAATCCGGCCTTGCCTTCGGTCAGCGACCCGGGGTACATTTTTTTGCATCAGAGAAAATCCTCTTAAGCCGCGGTGCATCTAATACACCTCATAGGGACGTATACCCTTTAGCTGCAGACAGATCCACGCAAGGCGATTTTCGAAACGGGTGGAGGATGTTGGTTTGAGCGGCAGGAAAGCAATCGTACGAGGGGTTCGGAAGGTCTCAAAAGCGAAGGCGCTCTGTAGTTTTGCTTTTGGACTTGTCCTGCTGGTCAGCTTCTGCGCGACAGCGAATGCGCAGACTGACGAACGCGCTCCCTTAGCCGAAGACATATCTGCGCCAGGATCTGCCGCGTCCCCCGCGACCGGGTCCGAGCAGAACGCTCAGTATCCCACCAGTCCGTCCGCGACTCCCGGAACCGTAATCGGGACAATCCTCGACGAATCCGGCGCGGTGAGCGTAGGTACGGTGGTGCGTTTTACACCAGGAGATCAGTCTGCGTTTCGGGAAGTGGTTTCTGGCAACAACGGGCAGTTCACTTTCCCGAATGTCCCGCCTGGTCATTTTCAGCTCTCGGTGAGTTCGTCGGGCTTCGGGAAGGAAGTGTATTCGGGAGACTTGGCGCCAGGACAAACTCTTCTGGCGCCACCTATCGTTCTCTCCGTGGCGACGGTTGTGACACAAGTAAAGGTGACGGTGGACCCGGTGGAAGTCGCAACCGAAGAGATCAAGGAACAGGAACATCAGCGCGTGCTCGGGTTTATCCCCAACTTCTACGTGAGCTATCGCCCAGACGCAGCTCCCCTGACAACGAAGCTGAAGTTTCAACTGGCGTGGAAATCAACGACTGACGTGGTTACGATCGCGGGGGTTGGTTTTCTGGCCGGGTTGCAGCAAGCCGGGGATCAATACCCCGAGTTCGGGCAGGGAGCTCAAGGTTACGCGAAGCGTTTCGGCGCAGCCTACGGGGATGCCTTCGTTTCCACGTTTCTCTCGGGTGCTGTTTTCCCAACTCTTTTCAAGCAGGATCCTCGGTATTTTTATCGCGGCACGGGAACGACGAAGAAGCGCATTCTGTATGCGCTCAGCAACTCGGTGTGGTGTAAAGGCGATAACGGTCGCTGGCAGGTCAATTACTCAAACATCGCTGGATCGGTTGCCGGCGCAGCGTTCGCGTCCAGCTATTACCCCTCTACAAGCCAAGGGCGGGACATTCTTCAGAACAGCCTGCTTCGCATAGGTGAGAGCTCATTGGCGGGGGTGGTGCAGGAGTTCGTTCTGCGCAAGCTCACCAAAGGCGGGCATCGCCCGGACTCCTCGGTTTCAGATCCCGCTGATCAGACCGTGTCTGTTTCATCACCCGGCAAGCCCTAAGCAGGCCCTACCGCAAGCGCGAATCGTATCAGGGCACGCATTCATTCATGCGTGCCGTAAACTCCTCGAGTTGTTTCTCATGCGTGCGGAGCAACTCGGACAGTCCAGGATAGAAGCAGGATACTGGCGCAGACCACTCCCGCAAAATCGAGAACAGTATCCCAATCGCAAACAAGAGGAAGACTTTGGTGCGTAAAGCCATTGCGATTCTCAGGGCTGCGAAACGCCCGGGCTCAGTGCTAAAACCCGATAATATTGTAGCCGCAGTCGACGTAGATCACTTCGCCCGTGATGCCGGAACTAGCGTCGGAAGCGAGGAAGACACCGGTCGAGCCGACTTCCGCGACTTCCACGTTACGACCCAGAGGAGCGCGTTCGGCGTGGGACTTGAGCATGTCGCCCAGGCCAGAAATGCCGCGGGCAGCAAGGGTTTTAATCGGACCAGCGGAGATGGCGTTCACGCGAATCTTCTTCTTGCCCAGGTCGGCCGACAAGTAACGCACTGAACATTCGAGAGCAGCCTTCGCCACCGCCATAACGTTGTAGTGCGGGACTACTTTCTCCGCGCCGTAGTATGTCATCGTGATGATGCTGCCACCATCCTCCATGAGAGGCGCAGCGGCGCGAGAGACCGCTATGAGAGAGTAAACGCTCACATCGTGCGCGACGCGAAATCCCTCGCGCGTGGTGTTCACGAAGTCGCCCTTCAGTTCTTCCGCGGGCGCATAGGCGACGCTGTGTACGAGTGCGTGCAGTTTGCCGTAGCGCTCTTTCAAATGCGCAAACAGCCGGTCGATGTCTTCATCTTTCGAAACATCACACATGTAGCCTTCTGCCCCGGGCAGGGACAGGATTAGATCCTTGGCTTCCTGCTCAAGGCGCTCGTTCTGATACGTGATGGCAAGCTTCATGCCCGCCGCGTGCAGTCCCTGCGCGATTGACCAGGCGATCGAGCGCTTGTTGGCAACTCCGAAGACAACCGCATTACGGCCTTCGAGGTTCCATGACATAAGTAAGTCCTCCGGTGAAAGCAGACCGCACAGGATAGCAGGCCCGCAGACCCGATAGTGCACCCGCAACGTGAGGTGCTAATCGGCGACCTTCACGCCGACATGACCAGCGGGCCAGGCTGCGCTGGCAAAGGCCAGAATGTAAACCGACCCGATCATTGCGAAGCCGCCTGCCAGGCTAATGTACTGGGCGACGAAACCTACTGACACACTCAACGCGATTTGCAGGAGGAGCCCAACGAAGTAGAAGGCATTCTGCACGCGCCCCATCAGATGGTTGGGGACCTGCTCCATCAGACTGGTATTCATCGCAACGCTGCTGACGCCCCGAGCCGAGCCCATCAATCCGAACAAAAGCACGGCCAGGAACAAAAAGCCAGAGAATGGCGACAAGATCATGCAACTGGCTAACACCGCCATCGAAACGGCAATCGTCAGCCGCCAGCCCAGGCGCTCAATCACTTTCGGGGCATACATCGCGCTGAGGAACGCGCCCAATCCCCAGCCTCCGTTCAGCCAGCCGTAGCCGGACGGCCCAGCATGAAAAATGCGATCACTCAACGATGGCGTGACCACGATGCCGGTCAACATGGCACCCAGAAAGAGCGCCCAACTGATTCCAAGCAGCATGACGTGTGGCCGTTCGCGCACGAAATGTAAGCCGTCGAAGAGTTCGCTCCAGAAGCGATGTTCGGCAGCCTCAGCAGCCACCAGGTCGGACTTGAGTTCCTCGGGACGCGGCACCACATGCTTACCCCTGCGCACCGCGAAGTAGCAGAGAAACGAAACTACATAAGTGGATACATCGATGAGCAACACCCCACCGAGTCCAATGTGGTTGTAGACAAAGCCGACGACTGCACCCGCCATCAGCCAGCCACCCTGAATGCCGGCCAGAAGGAATGTGTTCGTCTGGATAAATTCGCCCTCGGGCGTAAGCTCCTTGATGAGCGCCGTGATCGTCGGCCAGAACATCCAGAACCCGGCTGACACCAGCATGTTCATCAAATAAAGCTGCCAGAGTTGCTCGCGGTGCAGGAACGCCAGAATGGCGACGGTTAGGATCACAAGGGCGCGCGCGGCATCGAGCACCATCACTAACCGGCGCCGGTCTTCGCGATCGATGATCACCCCGGTGAAGGGAAGCATCAACATTGCGGGGAGGGTCTGCAGTACGGCGAACTTTGCCAACGCGACTTCGGAATGTGTCGCCTGCAGGATGTGCCACGCCACAGCGGCGGAATTCATTCCGCTGCCCAACATGGAGATCACATTGGCCGCGAGCACGTAGCGCAGCGCTCGCTTCTGCAAAATGGCGCGCATCTCTTCACTGTAAATGAAAAGGCGGAGCAGCAAGAGTGGAAGGGGAGAGCCGCGGCAGACGTTTTCGTGTATCCGCGATTGGAAGTTTTCGGAGAAGTCCCTCGTGAACCTTAGTGTCCTTGGTGGTTGATAAAGCTCTTTCACAACGGAGGACAACAGGGTGCACGAGGAAGCAGAATTATTTCGGGCGGCTGTTTTCTTCGAGCGAATCAGAAAGAAGTTTTGCTTTGTTGGCGAGCGTACCCGCTCGTTGCAGATCGCCTTCCTGATCGGCGGCTTTGGATTGCTCTACAAATTTCCGAATCTGGTCGGCGGTTTCCTGTTGCTCCGTAGTGAGCTCACGGCCGCTAACCTTTTGCAGGTTCGTGGTCGCCTGGTTCAGTAAATCTGCATTGGCTTGCTTCGTCTTGGCACTCTGCTCATCCGTCATGCTGGGTGCCAAATGCGTGGTTGAGTCTTCTGTGCTTCCGTGCGGAACCACCTTCTTGGCTGCAGGTGTCGACGGATCCGCAGCTGGCGTGGGCTTCTTCTTATGTTTGTGCTTGGGGGCGGGAGCTGGAGCGGGTTGACCAGCCGACGGAGAAGCTTGCTGGCTGCTTGAGTTCTGCGTTGTCGCCGGGGCTTGCGAAGAAGACTGGAGGGGCGAGGAAGCGAAATTGTAGGTTGCCGCGGAAGCAGCTTCGCCGCTCGCGCATCCCGGGCTTGGGACGGCGGACAGCATCGACAGTGCGAGTATGCCGGCCAGTAACATACTGAAGCTGTGATTGGAGAGAATCAGAGACCGCAACCGTTATTCTACTCCGGCACGGTTATTGCGGCTTGAACTTGAACCTGCAGAAAATTGCATCTGCAACCGATATTCTGTTGCCCAATGGGTTTCAATTCGCCGGGGTCAATGCCTGCGGGATTGGGGCTGGCGACGATTGCGCCACCGGCAGACGCAGGCGGAAGGTTGTCCCCTGCCCCGGAGTTGTCTCGAAATCGACACCGCCGTAGTGCCACTGCAAGACTTGATAGGTTTGTGCCAAACCGATGCCGCTGCCGTCCTGTTTGGTCGTGAAATAAAGTTCAAAAATCTTGTCCTGGACCTCGGGCGGGATGCCGCTTCCGGTGTCGATAATTTCGGTCGTGACCAGGCCCTGGACCTCACGGGCTCGAATGGTGAGCGTACCTCCGTCGGGCATGGCCTGGATTCCGTTGATGACGACGTTCAAGATCGCCTGCTTCATGAAGTCGTTGTCGACCTTAACGGGCAGAGGCGAGACGTCGTCGAAGTCCAGTGCGATCTGTACCCCGTGTTGTTCGGCTTCGGGGTGGGCGAGTTGTGCGACATCTTCGAGCAAGGCTCTCAGGTCTGTGTGTTCGAGCAGCAGATCACGCCGTGGGTAGATATCCATCAGGCGTTGCACCAGACGATCGAGGCGGCGGATCTCGCTGTCAATGATATCGACGTGGCGGCGCGTGCCCGGATCGATTTCGGCGAGTTTGTTTTGCAGCAGGTGGAGGTGAAGCACAATGGCGTTGATCGGATTCTTGAACTCGTGCCCCACGCCGCGGGTGACGCGGCTGCTGGCAGAAAGACGGCGCGACATCTCGATCTCATCTTCGATCCGGCGCACCGACTCGCTGTCACGCATGATCAGGAGCGCGCCAATCTGGGTGGATTTCTCCTGAATGAAGTCCATGGAAACCTGCACGCGCTGTCCACCGGGGAACTGGATTTCGTGCTGCGCCACGCCGCGCCCGCGGCGGAAGCCATCCAGAACCAGCGAACCCAGGGGGCTGGTCTCGGAAAATATGTCGTTGGCTTTTTGTCCCAGTAACTCGCGCCGC
>Ga0306920_100016739_pt1 | contig 10109 bp, 7 predicted proteins | sample flu12Cox44000170_FD_204666 | JGI IMG/M metagenome (GOLD analysis project Ga0306920, IMG submission 204666) | Lab enrichment of tropical soil microbial communities from Luquillo Experimental Forest, Puerto Rico - flux4day.12C.oxic.44.000.170 (v2)... | ecosystem: Environmental > Terrestrial >...
GCGCCCGTCTTCCAGAGTGCGCAGTTTGATGTGAAGGATATCGACCTCTGGGCTGGTGACATCCGGGCTCGCCGCCGGAGCCGTTACAGCGAGCGCGGCTGCGGGTTCAGCGTTCGTGGGAGCTTTCGCAAGGTCGCGCTGCAGTTCCTCGATTTGCTGACGTTTAGCTTGCACTTTCGGATGCAGGTCAGTGAATTGGACAAGGAGATCGTAGAGCTCGGTTTGAGCTGACTGAAGACGTTGCGCTTGCTTACTGAAGGAGGATAAGGACCCCTGGTTGGAGATTAGGTTGGTGCTCAAAGAGCTCACTTGCCCGCCGACTTGCGCCAGTTTGTTGCTCAAAAGGATCCCCGTGGGCAGTGTTCGGAACTGTTCCTCCAGGTAGCTGATGTCGTGATCAATTTCTGCGACCTGTTTTTTGAGATAGTCGTTGGCAATTACGCCCGCGTCCTTGGCTTCCAGCGACCGCGTGTATTCCACGGCATTTGTGATGTATAGGTTCACCAACTCAACCGCGCGTCGTGGATCGCGATCGACCAATTGCACAGTCACGACGTCCGAATCCGGATCGGGATCGATTTTGATTGATTTGGCAAACCGCTCCGCGGAGATGGGCGGGTTGGCGCGCTGGCTCACTTCCTTCAACAGCTCTGGAGCGCGGATGATGGCCGCAAAGGTATCACCGGAAACGGGTGCGGTTTTGAATGCTTCACTCTTGCCTGCGGCCTCATACCGCATCAGTTGAGCCGCAGCAGTGAATTTGGGCTGAATGTACTGGGAGCCAAACAGATACAAGGCGGTAGCCCCGCAAGCGGTGCCCAACACGAGCCAATGCCAGCGCTGCATCACCAGGTCGAGGACCGATATCAGCGTGACCTGTGACGGACGCGAATAACCGTTAGCCTGGAAGTGCGGTTGGGAGCCGTTCAGCTCGCGTGACTGGATCGGTGGCGCTTGACCCGGCGAGGCGTCGTCCTCTTCGCGCCGACCCATCGAGCCGTTGCTTGCGTTCACATTTTCCTTCATCAGAAGCTCATTCGACTCGAGGGTGGCCCTTCGAGGATAACCAATTTTGTTGCGTCAAGCGTACAGGCAGGCTCCAAGGCCTGGTTAGTGGGTATAGACCTCCTGCGCTGGGAACAAAAACCCTAGCTGGAAAACAGTTACTCGACCAACTGGTGCTGGATCGCGTAATGCATCAGTTCAGCGTTGTTGCGGAGCCCCATCTTCTCAAGAATCCGTGTGCGATACGTGCTGATGGTTTTAACGCTGAGAGAGAGTTCCCGGGCGATTTCGCTGACAATCTTTCCGGAGGCAATCAACCGCAAAACCTGGAATTCACGATCGGAAAGAAGTTCCTGGGGCGGCTTTTGGGTATCGGTGGCGAGATACGTGGCGAGTTTTTCCGCGAGGGATGTGCTGACATACCTTCCGCCGGCCAGAACCTTTTGGATGGCTCCGACCAATTCTCCGGCAGCGCTTTCTTTTGTCATATAGCCGGAAGCGCCGCGCTTCAGGACCCGTACGGCGAACTGGTTCTCCGGATGCATGCTCAGGACAAGCACCGGAAGTTTGGGCTTTGACCTCTTAATCTCGCGCAGCACTTCCAGGCCGCTGCGGCCCGGCATAGTGATATCCAGTACAACCACGTCCCAGGGCTCTTTCCAGACCAAATCCAGCGCTTCCTGAGCATTGCGAGCTTCCCCGAAGGTAGCTCGCTTGAACTCATCGGCGAGAATCTGCTTCAACCCGTGACGCACTACGGTGTGATCGTCGGCTAAAAGGATCTTCATGGTTGCGATCGGGCGCCGGCGTGGGACGTTTCAGAGGAATGGAGACACGAACCCGCGTTCCTTTCTGTCGCGGGACGTTGCCGATGTGGAATACGCCACCCAGAAGTTCGGTGCGTTCTCGCATGCCTAGAAGTCCCATCGATCGGCTATTGAATATCTCGTTCCGAGCGATCCCTCGCCCGTTGTCCTTCACCTCAAGAGTAATTCGACCTTCGGCTTCTTTCAAATCGACAGCCACATGAGTGGCTCCGGCGTGGCGAATCACGTTGGTGAGGGTCTCCTGGAAAATCCGGAAAAATGTCGTGCTCAGTTCCTGGTCCGCCAGGGGCTCCGGCACACGGCTCCGCACGTCGCACTTAATGCCAGTGCGATTTTGAAATTCGTTCGCCTGCCATTCGATGGCCGCGACCAGGCCAAGGTGATCCAGAACGCCAGGCCGCAGTTCGCTGGAAATCCGCCGCACGGTTTGGATTGTCGAATCAATATGCTCTGTCAGGGCGCGGGCTTTATCAACGAGCGGCTTGAGGTCGCCGGGCAATTTGCTGGCGATCCAGGACAAGTCGAGCTTGCAGCTGGTCAATGCCTGGCCCAGTTCGTCGTGAACTTCCCGCGCGATCCGGGTGCGCTCTTCCTCACGCACCGATTGCAAATAGACCGATAAAGCGCGCAATTGCTCGTGCGATTCCCGTAGTTGCTCCTCGGCTCGCCGATGCTGGGCACGTTCCTCGGCTTCACGAAGCGCCCGGGCGACGGCCGGCATCAAACGCGACAACCGGGTCTTGAGAACATAATCGGTTGCACCGCTCTTGAGTGTCTCAATTGCCACTTCTTCGCCCATGGTGCCGGTGACGAAAATAAACGGGGTTTCGGGGCATTTGTCCAAAGCGATCTCAAGCGCGTCATGCCCATTGAACCCCGGAAGTGAGTAGTCCGAAAGGATCAGGGTGGGAGGGCGATTCTGGAGTTGCTGCACGTATTCTTCCTTCGATTCGACGCGAGCCAGCGAGAAATTCAAGCCGCCTTTGCGCAATGCGTATTTAGTGAGTTCTGCGTCCGAGGAATCGTCCTCCAGCATGAGAATGTGTATCTCGCGTTTCACCAGAACTTCTCCGAGCTACCAACATTATAGCAGCACTGGGCGTTTTGGGGAGATCTGATTCAGAAACAGATGATGTCCCTCCGGGAGGGAGCGCGGGCTTTGCAGCCCGCGTCAACGGACGAAGTGGTCGTGCGTCCAGATTGAATCGGGCGCGGGTTGAGAATTCGGAATTGCTGCGAACAAGAATGTCCGCGCTCCGATCTTCCTATTTCTGCGCTAGTGCAGCTTCGATGGCCTGGGTCACTTCGGGAGAATTGGGCACGACTGGCGATTCAAATCGCTTCAGGATCTTGCCGTCACGGCCAATCAGGAACTTGCTGAAATTCCATTTGATGTCCCCGGGATAGGGAGAATCCTTTCCGGCAAGTTCTGTGTAAAGAGGATGCCTCTTGGCCCCGTTTACATCGATCTTGTCGAACAGCGGGAAGGTGACATTGTACTGGCTGGAGCAGAATTGTTTTATCTCCTGATCCGTTCCAGGTTCCTGCTTGCCAAACTGGTTGCAGGGAAACCCAAGCACCACGAGGCCTTTATCCTTGTACTTCTCGTAAACCGCTTCGAGTTGCTTGTATTGTGGAGTAAACCCGCAGTGCGAAGCCACATTGACGATCAGCAGTACTTTGCCACTGTAAGCCTTAAGAGAGGTTTCCTGACCGTCGATGTTCCGAACCGAGGTGTCATGGATGGAACCCGCCGCTAAAGGGAGTGTTTGCATAAAAAGCGCAGCCAGGAGAAATAGGGATGGTTTCATAGACAATCAGGGTTAGCACTTGCAGTCTAATTGTCAACCGCTCCAACCAACTGTAACCTTGAAGCGGGTCGCATCGTCCAATGCGAAGACGGGCCTTTCCGGGACCGTGCGGCGGGCTTGGCCGGCCGGAAACTGTAAACAACGTAACCCATTGCACGATATGCATTTGAAATACAACCTGTTTGCCTCTGTAACGACCGTAATTCTGGGCGCAATAATGACCCTGGGCATTCTTGCAGACGCCAAGGCCGAGGATCAAAAGTCTGACGCTTCCGGGACCTGGACTTGGATTACAAAAGGGCGGCAAGGCGGGCCTGACCGAAAAATCACCGCCAAGCTCAAGGTTGCCGGTGACAAGATTACCGGTACGGTGAGTTCTCCCACTCGTGACGGAGGGACGACCGATACTGAAATCACCGATGGCAAGGTGAAGGGCGACGAAGTCACTTTCAGCACAAGCCGTGAAGTCAACGGCAACAAAATTACCTACAAATACAGCGGCAAGCTCAGCGGCGACACCATCAAGGGCAAAATGGAGTTCGAACGGAATGGTGAACCTGTCAATCGAGAATGGGAAGCCAAGCGCGACACCAAATGACGCACTGAATTTAGATCCTTTGCCTTATCTGTTTGGGAGGGACGCGTTAGACGCGTCCCTTTTTTGTTGGCTTGATTAGCCCTTGAGAACGAGCTGTCGCTGAGTCTCATTAAGCTGGCGCCAAGTGCCGACCGGCAGTTGGCGCAGTTCATATCGGCCGATGCGGACCCGGATGAGACGCAGGGTAGGGTGGCCCACGGCGGCTGTCATGCGACGGACCTGCCGATTCTTGCCCTCAACCAGTGCCAGCGCAATCCAGCAGGTGGGGACTGTTTTGCGAAATCGGATGGGAGGGTCGCGAGGAGGCAGTTCCGGTTGTGGTTCAATAATGCGGGCACGCGCGGGCAAGGTCTTGCGTTGGTCGAGGAACACACCTGTTTGAAGCAGGTGCAGCGCTTCAGCTGAAGGTTTCCGCTCGACCTGGACCCAGTATTCGCGTTCGTGGGCGCGTGTGGGATGCAGCAATCGCTGGTTGAGGGCTGCCTCGTCGGTCAGCAACAGCAACCCTTCCGAATCGGCGTCCAACCTGCCCAGCGGATACACATTTTTGGGGAGGTCGAACGCGGCCATGGTCCTATTTTCCGAGCCATCGGAAGTGAACCGGGAAATCACCCCGTAAGGTTTGTTAAAAGCGATCAGCATAGACCCACTCAGCGCCTCTTTTCGCACCTCTTACATCTTTGGGGCGCTGCTCCCCCATCCTATCTCGCCCCCACATGACCGGCAGGGTCTACCTTCACCTCCCGAGTTCCCTCCGGCACCGGATACGTCTGCGTAGTACCTCCTGGCCACCTAACCCACAGCTTGACCGGGCGTTCTCTTTGGCCCATAACCTGAGTTGCATCGTCTTGCGACCAATATCCGCTCCCCGCGTGGATTTCGCGAATCGGCCCAGAACCGGACGCGTAAACAAGCCGGATCTGTGCGCCAATTCCGGACTTGTTCCCGCCAGGTCCTTCAAGTCTGATGCGCAGGCCTGGCGTCGCCTTTTCGTTGTGATACAACTTGGTCGTTGTGCCATTCTGAGAAACAGCTAAGTCAATCCGACCATCGCCGTCATAATCTGCGAGCGCCGCACCCCGTTGATCACCGTACACTTCGATTCCACTCTGTTGACCAGGAACCGCCTCGAACCTTCCATGACCGTCTCCTTTAATCCATAGACCGCGGCCTGCGTCGTAGCGGCTCGTTTCGGCATCAACCCCATAAAAATTCTGTGCAAGGAATAAATCCTCGTTGCCATCTCCATCCAGATCACCCACACAGATTCCAAATGCAGGAGCAAACTGAGCCTCGGTCGGCAGTGGAATAGCCTCGAAATGATCGCCCCGGTTCAAAAACACCATCGACTCAAGAGTGTTCGCCTCAAGGATTGTAGAGGAAGAAGCACGCTCTCCAAGCACGTCTTCAACGCTCGCACGACCATAGGCCTCAAAACCGGCAAATCGTGCTTGCACCCACGGCAATGCGCGTCGAACGGGGTCAAATCCCTTAACCGGAACCGTTTTTTGCAGGTCTTTGTCGGCGAACGCCTCCAGCAGGTCTACGCTTCCTTGCCCGTTCCATTCCCCGTAGTACAGTTTCAACGGAGCAAAACGATGGCGTTCGTATTTGCCGTTGCGCCCCCAGTTCGAAGCCGCAATGTCCATCCTGCCATCACCATCAAAATCCCCTGCCGTAACTCCATTCCACCATCCGCTGAACTTGTCCAGGCCGACGTCTCGTGTGATCTCGTGAAGCTGGCCCTTGTCGTTGTGAAACACGCGTAGAGGGCCCCACGAAACAGCCAGAACCAGTTCAGGCCAACCGTCTCCGTCGAGGTCAGTGAAAACGGCCCCATTCACCAGGCCCGCTCGCGTCAGTGCAGTAGTTGCGTTGGAATCCAAAGCAAAAGTGCCGTCCACTTTTCCAGTGAAGAGCTCCGAAGAGGCAGGCGTGGGAAACCTACCGGGAACTAGACGGCCTCCAACGAAAAGATCCAGAAAACCGTCTCCGTTCACGTCTCCAAGGCACATCGCTCCCGGACAACTAGCCATTGGAGGCAGACCGTCATCTGATAAAATGGCGTTGGCAGTGAATCGAACCAATTGGACGGAGTTCGATGCGGGCAGTTCGTAATTTGATTGCGCCGCGAGCACCATACTTTCTCCGTCCCTAATCATGCCCAGAACGGTACCTTGCTCCGTACTCAGATAGCTGAGGACGGGAGGCACCCGAGTGGAATGGAAACGTCCATCACGATCATTCAAAAACACTGCCAAGGAACCTCCTCGCCCCCCGCCGATCAACAGGTCAGGCCAGCCGTCGCCATTTACGTCAACCCAGGCAAGTCCTGGTCCAGCGTCTGAGAGTCGACGCGACAATAAAGGCTGGCGGCTAAAGTCGTCAAAAGGTGTTTCCTGGTGAGCGTGGCCGATGATATCGCTGACATCTCGAAAAAATTTCTTCCCAGAGGTTGGAGTTTCGTGGGCTGGAGATGAAGCCCTAGCTTGAGCTTCGTCTACTTCATAGAGGGAGTTGGGCTGAACATTTGTAAGGAGCGAAAGTTTTCCACTCCGCCATGCAACCTCAATGCTAAAAGGCCCTGCGCCCGACCCTACAGCGAACACTCGCTCGGGTTCGTCGCTGGACAGATATCTTCCGCCGCACACAATCTGCTGGCTCTGGACAACTGGCCCACCGCGGAAGGTGATCTTTGATCCAATACCAAGGGTATTTGGTGGCATTCCTTTGAGTCTGACTGCGACTCTCGGTGCGGAGCTTTCGTTCCGATACAACGTAGGTGGCGCGTCGAAGTTGTTTATTATCACATCCAGATCGCCGTCATTGTCCAGATCCGCCAAGCACATTCCCTGTGAGATGCCCACCTCGTTGAAACTCCAAGCTTCGCTGGCGTCCTCAAACGTTAGGTTGCCGCGATTTCGGAATGCCACCTTCGGAAGCCGATGTCGGGGGTAAACGCGGTTTTGCAATTCGAGAATCTGAGGATCATTAAGGTGCTGGCCGGATTTCTGACGTGCGAAATCGGCCTGCAAATCCGCATTGATTGAATCGCGGAAGTAGCCTGTGGGAATCAACACATCCTCATAACCATCCAAATCGACGTCCAAAAACACAGGCATCCACGACCATTCGGATGCGTCGAGCCCAGCCAACTCCCCAATCTCTGCAAAAGTTCCGTCGCCGCGGCCAAGCATCAACGTGTTCTTGTCGCACTGAGGGCGGTTATTGATCAGCCCTGGACCGTAGTTCTCCATTTGCAGTCCGATCACCTGGGCTTTGCGCAATGGGTTGGCGCGGCTAAGCATGTCTACCACCAGAAAATCATCGATGCCGTCACGATTGACATCGGCGAAATCGATTCCCATTGAGGAATGGCTGGTGTGACGAATGGCAAAGTTCGATGCCGCGCGGAAATGGCCGTGGCCATCGTTCAACCAAATGCCATCGGGAGAAAAGAGATCGTTGCACACGTACAAATCAGGAAAACCGTCGCCGTTGATATCGCGAAACATTGCCGAGAGGCTCCAGTCGTAAGGGGGTTCGGCCAATGGCTTGCCGTTCTCATCAGCGAACACTCCGTTTGTCCAGGACTGTGGCTCGAACACGCCGCCTCCTTTATTCAAATATAAAACGCTTGGTTCGCCGGCTTGCTTAATTCTGGTTCTGACTGGGTCAACGATGTATTTGCGCTTAAGCTCCGGATCTGCCTCGACGGGTACGCCGTCCACGGCCAAAAGCTCAGGTTTGCCATTGATATTCTTCAGTGTGAACTTCATGTTTGGATGGTCAACCATTGTCGTGGTGGCGTAATTGGCCACAAACAGATCGAGCTTTCCGTCGCCGTCAATGTCAGCCAGGGCCATCGAGGTGCTGCCGTACCTTGTGAGCAGGTTCGAGTTGGTCTTTTCGATAAAATGTCCCTTCCCGTCATTGAGGAAAAGCCGCGTACCGCTTCCGTACGCATTCACAAGCAAATCCAGCGTGCCGTCACCGTCAACATCCGCAAAGGCGGCCCCGCTAGTGAAAAGCCCCTGGCAGCTCACGCCGGCAATATCGGTGATCTCCTCAAAGCGCCAATTCCCAAGGTTCCTGAAAAGGTGACTGCGGCCTTCCAGGCTGCAAAAGAAAAGATCGCACAGTCCATCCCCATCCACATCGCCGGCTGCGACGCCGCTCCCACCAAACCGAATCTGGTTTTCCAATAATCTTCCCTCCGGCGGAGAATTGGTGAACAGCAGACCCTCTGGAGTTATTTTGTGAAACCCAGCTGGTTTGTTTCGAAGCGGGGGCAGGGGGGACATTCTTCCGCCTTGGATTTCGGTCCAAGACCACCCACCTGCGGGCTTCGCACTCAGGAATAACGAAAACAGAACCAAGATTTGAAATTGAAGGGCACCACGCATCCGGTTTTGATCATTGAAATGGCGGCTCTTCTTACGTGTTTAAGCCTTCTTTGGCAACGACGACTTTGGGGTCAATTGTGCGTTCGAACTCTTCCCTGTCAGACTGGGCGTAGCGTTCGCCACTTTCCGGGACGACGGTCCGATTAGGCCCCTGTTAAGTTGACGCCTGTTCCAAAATTCGGGAGACGAGGTCGAGTCTATGATCTATCTCAAGAAGCCAAGAAAAAATAGAGACTCGTTGCTTCGTCTCCCACATTGAAACGGATTTTGGGAGGAGCTTTATTTACGCAGGTGTCTTTGGACTTCGGTAAACAGCTTGTCCAACCCGTCGGTCTTTCTGATGAAACCGTTGGCGCGGTCGGCCAGGCACTTTTTGATCAGGTTTTCGTCCACGTCCAGTCCGGTAAAAATTATGATAGGGAGTTTAGGCTTTCTGCCCTTCACAAAGCGCAACACCTCCAGGCCGTCCTGTCCAGCCAGGTTGAGATCGAGGATGACCACGCTGAATTCAAACGAGTTTTCTTCGAGCCGTTCCATCGCCTCCTCGATGGCATGGGCGGTCGTAACCGAAAAGCCTTTGTGGCTGAGGTAGAGCGAGAGCATCTCGCAAAGCGCGACTTCGTCGTCCACAACAAGAACGTGGTTCTGCACGGTAGACTCTTCACCTGAATCTGAGGAAAGTTCAAGGGCTGGATATAAGAATCAAGGGGAGACCTCCCGTGGACATCGTGTGGATTAGGGTTTCGCTCTTCGATCTCGGCTTTCCTTAGTGGGTCATCGAGTAAGTAATGATATTAATGGCCAGCGGGTAAGCGATATTCTCTGAGAACCGATGAAAGAAGTAGTAATCCTCGCCTTCTCGCTCCCAGCCGTCGCCATTATCGGTATTGAAGCAACCGAGCACCATTAGCCGGTCTTTTTCATCGAATAAAGCGCGGAAATGGATATCGCGGCAGACCTCTCCTTCATGGAACTCCCAGGTGACGCCGGTAACGTCAGCGTGCCGGCCAATGAGCACATTGGGCACCTGGAGTTGATCCTTGGGCACTTTGAGGTCATAGACGACGTGGAAAATGGGATGATTGGTCTCGAGTTCGATCCATTCTTTGCCGGGAAAAACTCGTTGCATTTGGCGCTCGAAATTGGCCCATTGCGGCTTGCCCCAAAAATCATCGGCCATAAGGAACCCGCCGTTGAGGAGGTATTTGCGCAGCACGGGCACCTCGGCCTCTTCGAGGATCATTAAGCCGGGCTCGACCATGTAAATCCAGGGGTAATCGAACAGCTCGGGGTCGGTGAGATCAATGAAGCGGCCGTCGGGGTTGACCCGCACGGAGGTCAATTGTTGCAATCGAAACGACAGGTTGAGATCGCTGTCGGGTGAATCGCTGTACCAGTAGCCGCCGTTCCACCAGACTTTTGGCCGCGAGCGAGTCTGGCGCGTCCAGCGCACGCGAGCAAA
>Ga0306920_100016741_pt1 | contig 10108 bp, 6 predicted proteins | sample flu12Cox44000170_FD_204666 | JGI IMG/M metagenome (GOLD analysis project Ga0306920, IMG submission 204666) | Lab enrichment of tropical soil microbial communities from Luquillo Experimental Forest, Puerto Rico - flux4day.12C.oxic.44.000.170 (v2)... | ecosystem: Environmental > Terrestrial >...
TCCGAATACTGTACCGAATATGGAACCTGCACCCCCGGCGATTGAGGTCCCGCCAACAAATACTGATGCCATGGCCGGCAGGAGAAAGTTACCTTGGTCGGGGTAAAACACGCCAATATCAAGGGTGACGATAATTCCCGAAAAGGCCGCAATCATGCCGTGCAATGCGAAGAGTTTGATGCGAGTCGTTTCGACGTTGACACCCATCACCCGCGCGACGTTGGCATTGTCTCCAATAAACATGATGCCCTCGCCGAACTTGTGGCGGTTCAGGACGAACCAGAGCAGCACAGCCAGTCCCAACGACCAGAATGCCTGAAGGGGCACTGCGCCAAATAGTCGGCCGACAAAAAGCTCGTGGACGAAATTGTCCTGGCTTCCCTTGAGTGCCACCTGCAGTCCGCCCGCAAGCAAAATCGAGATGCCGTACCAGAAAAAATTTGCGGCGAGGGTGGCCATTATCGATGGGACGCCGATGCGGGCGACCATAACGCCGTTGATATAGCCAACCAGAGCGCCAGCAGCGAGGGCCAGCCCGAATCCAATCCAGGCGCCGTAGGCAGGGTCAAAGGTTTTCCAGCCCCAGGAGAGTGCAAAACCCGAAAGCGAAACAACGGCGGGGAAACTCAAGTCGATCTCACCTGCTGTAATGACGAGCGTGAGCCCCAATGCAGCAATGAGCGTAGGTGGAACCGTTTCCAGGAAAGATATATAGATCAGCGGGCGCGTGAAGACGTTGGGGGCGGCGATGATCAACGCAATGTAGAGAACCAACAGCACCATCGCTATTGCGAAACCTTCCAGGCGGCCCAGAAACTTTAAGAGTGACCTGACGAAGTTCATGATTGCGCCTTGTCTTTAAGGCCGTGCGCGTATTCGAGCAGAAATCCATCCAAACCCTTCAAACTAATATCCTTCTTCGGAATGCTTGCTACAATTTCACCACGATCCAGCACGATGAAACGGTCGGAGACCTCATATACGTCCGGAATGCTGTGGGAAATGTAAATGCACGCCTTTCCGCCCTCCTTGATCTTGTGGACAAAGTTGATCACCTTGGCCACCTCCTTGAGGGACAACGCAACTGTTGGCTCGTCGAGAATGATGAGATCGGCCTCGAAGTACATCGCACGTCCAATTGCGATCCCCTGGCGCTCACCACCTGAAAGCTGGCTGACGGTCGAGTCCACCGTGATGCCCTTGCCGCGGAAGCCGATGGTGTTGACCATGACCTCGTTGGCAACGGCTTTTTCCTTTTTCACGTCGATGAAGCCAAAGCGGTTCACAATCTCCCGCCCAATAAAGAAGTTCCGCCACAGGACCTGTTTCTCGCCGAGCGATTTATCCTGGTACACAGTTTCGATCCCGTGCGCGTGGGCGCTTTGGACGTTATAGCGGCGGAAATCGACTTTGCGGCCTGCAACGTACAGTTCGCCCCTGGTTGGAGGAAACACGCCCGTCAGGATTTTCACGATCGTCGACTTACCGGCTCCATTGTCACCGATCAGACCCACGATCTCGTTGCGGCCAACTTCCAAGTTGATGTTGGTCAGCGCGCGCACCAGGCCAAAATACTTCTCGATCTTGACCATCCGGAGCGCGTATTGTTCGACGGACTCTTGGACCGGGTTGCTCAGCACAGAGCGCCTCCCTGGGGGGTATCAGGTATCATTAATGACAGTTAGCCAAGGATACAGGCTAAATCGCACTCGTTTTAGAAAAAAATCTCAGTTATTTCGGGGACAGGAAAAAAGATCGTAGCTCGGGGCCTGCGGGCGATGGCCAAAGGATATCCTGCCGCGCTCGTTTTGTCGATCGACGGAGACTTCTGTGGGTCGGCGATTAGTCATTAAGAGCCTTGCGAAGGGATTTGAGCAATTCCTGGGCATCCTCGACTCTCTTCAGGACACTGGCATTGCCTTTCATCTCTTGAAGGGCGGTCCAGGGCACATTTTTCATCGCTTCGATTGCAGCTTCCAGTTCGGCCAGGAGGTCGTCCTTTGCTTTGCTTTCAACTGGACGCAATCGAAGCTGGGCGGAGTCCAGATTCCCTTCGTCACTGAGAAAGTGCGCACGCGCCACTGGATCCGGCAGGATGGTACGAAGCTTTCGCAGATCCTTCGAGTTTGTGATGCGCTTCTGATTTACTTTCAGGACCACCGCATCGATGACGCTGGGCGTCAAAAGCTTCTTGCTTACCCCCATCAACTCACGCGCCCAAGTAATGGCAGCGTCGGGATCGCGCAATGTGGTGAACCTCTCGGAAATCTCGAATACCTCAACAAGCTTGTCCAGCTCTCGGACCCTAATCCCCAGGATGTTAGCAGCGCTGGCTCTCCCCATCAGATCGACAAGGTGATACGCAACCATCTCTTTTTCCTTGGCATCCCACTCTTTGCGCTGCCGGTGAATGTAAATCCATACCCGGAGCCGTTCGTCCTCTAAGAGTGTCCTATCCGTTACCTCTACAGGAATCTGGCGGTATTGCTCGCGTCCGCGTTCGACCAGCAGGCGTGAGTTTGTCCAGCGCCGATCACCGTCGATGATTCGAAATTTTCCGGGCAAATCCGGATGAGGCTCCACCAGGAGCGGTTCGAATAGGCCCTGGTTCGCTTCGATCTGCCGTTGGAGTTCATCATCTTCCTTCGGCCCCTTGCGTGGCTGATTGCCATTTGGCACCACGTCATCCAGATCGACCTTGGTGCGGTAGGTGCGCAAGACCGTCCGGTCGAGCCGTCGCTCCTGCAATTCCGCGATGTTCGACCGAAACTCGGCTATGGCAGGGTTGGTCATGGCTCGGATTCAAGCTTTAGCGCCTCGTCGGGCGCCGTGCCGATGATGCAGCTGATTTCTGTGGACAGTTCGGCCTTGACCTTCTGGATAGAGCGGATTGCCTCACCCTGTTTTCTCCAGGCATGCTCATGCCACTTTTTCTCCTTCAACTGGTGCTCAAGCAACTCATCCGTTTGGGCGTCGATGCGGCCAAAGAGCTGGGTGCAGCGTTCCGAGGTGATAAAGGCGTAAAGCGCAGCTGTCTTGTTCTCCCGCTCGGCGCTACTCAGACGCAATGTGTGGGTTTGCACCAAATGCTGACGGATAAGGGTAACGACCGCCACCACTCGGGCCGGATTAGCAAGCAGCACACCGTCCTGCAGGTGCAACTGTCGCGTCCCTTGTGGGAATTTATGGGTGGACAAAATAGCGTGATCGGCCCGCGCCGCGATCTGATCCTCCGCTAGCTTCTCCACATGGTCGTTGCGGAAGGCCTTGTGATTCTTCGAATCATAAATGATCTTGCCGCATTCGCGTCCGTGGTGAAGCACGATATGATGAAGGTCGGCGCCCGGCGCGCCTTTGGCGATCCGTTCAATACGATCGTTGGGAAACTCTTTCTTTAGTGCCTCGAACAAATTGACTTCGGCGCCTTCCCCAAGCTCGTCGGCCGTCTTGTTTTCGAGCGCGCGCTGCAGTTCGGCTACCTTGTTCGATAGCTTTTGCGTTTCCTCAAAGCCTTTCGCCCTTTCCGCATTGACGGCCTCCTCTTTGGCCTTTTCCAGAATCTCACGCTGGGAGTCGAGGCGTTCTTTCAGCACGCGTTCATGCTGCTCTTGGAGCTTTGCAAGCTTGCCTTCTACATCGGCGCTCCTGGCTTGGGCTTCGGCGAGCTTTTTCGCAGCAGTTGCCTCGGCCGCCTTCCGCGCTTCCTCGCGGGCAGCGGCTTCCCGGGCGGCGCCTTGCTGGCGCTCCTGCTCTAGGTCAGCCTTGGCCTTAGCGTTAGCTTCCGCCTTTTCGATGGCGTAACGCTGTTGAAGCTTCTCTGTGATCGCTTGTGCCTGCGCCCGTTCCCTGGCGGCAATTTTGCCACTGATTTCCTGGAGCTTTTCGGGTGGGATTTCCTGTTCGCACCAAGGACAGATCTTAACGCCAAGGTGCATTTGTGAAAAGAGAGGTTGACGAAACAGCATCTCGGACGCGGCCAATGAAGTCATAAGAATTTCTTTAGGATATTCTAGGTCCTATTTTTTCCTATTTTATCCTTTTTGTCAAGCAATGCGTCCAAATTTGGCCACGGCGGAAAGGGCGCGTGATTTCGAACGATTCGTTGCATACCTGGCGCCTCGTTCGAAGGGGCCAGAGCGGTTACAACGTTTTTGGAGTCTGGTTGAAAAGAAGTGCCAGGCGGAAAGGAATCAGATACGGGCCCTCCGGCACAATGGCGATGGACCGGTCTCCGGACTCAGCAACGCTCTGAGTTATTGCCGCTGTGACTGACTCAATGCACTCGACTCCAGTGAGCTTCCGCTCTGTTTCGCCTAGACCAGTACTGTAAAGCTGCACCTTGCCGCGCAACATCGGCTTAAGCTGCATTTGCGTTTGCCACTCGTCTATTGCCGCATGCGACTTAGGCATAATGCTACGCAGAAAGGCTTCCGGTCCTAGTCGCAAAAGGCATCGTTGCGATTCGACGAATTCAACGGAGCCAAGTCCTTCCGAACATTCCGAGGCTACAATGAGTCGACCCCCAGGCTTGAGAATATCAAGCGGACCAACCATGCCCTTGACGGTTTGGTAGTACGTTTTATCCAACGGATATCCCGCCGCGCTTGTTACAACCGTATGGAATTGTCGATCGACGGAGACTTCTGTGTATTTTCTTGTGTATTCGACGGCGGCAAGATGACTGGCTATGACCTCGCCAAAGTTTACAAACGAAAGTCGCCTCTTCTCATCAATCACGGTGTTGACGGCGTAAGCCCCTTGAAGCATTTGCACGATCGCAAGCTGCTCCTCGTGTAGCGGATTGTTTTCAAGGCTGCAATTCGACGCAAATGGATCAGCCATGAAACGGGCGCTATGAAGCGTCGTAATCGTTTCGGCGTGCGCAAGACCTGGAGCAATAACCTTTCGGCCACCCGAATAGCCGGCCATGAAATGTGGTTCGACCAGTCCGGCAACAATCTTCAGATCCGTTTCGACAAATCGTTTGTCGATGCGCACCACGGTTCCGCGAGACTTTGTGCTTCCAAGCAAAACATGCTCGTTGTCATTCCGCGCGTAGTGATTTTCAATCTGGACATTCTGAAGTACCCAACGGTCACCAATCAACTCTTCCAGCTCCGCACCGAGATTGGGTCGGTGAAGGCCCGTCGCAATCAAAACAATGATTCTCTTCAGCGGAACGCCGGCCCCCGTCAAAGTTTCAATCAGAGGTCTCAGAAAAAGCCGGTTTGGAACCGGACGAGTGATGTCGCAAATCGCGATCGCAGCGCTTCGCACGTGGCGCGCAAGCTCAGTAAGCGGCGCGCTGTTGATTGGCTTGGCGAAAGCCTCACACACAGCATCGTGCGGATCATGCAGAATCGGCATCGCCGGTTTGCGAAGGACGTGAACATCCAGTTCCTCCCCCAGTTCGACTGGCAAGACGCCCCGGCCATAGTTCAAGTCGCAATGCATGGCGCTTTGCTGATGTGTTCGCGCTTAGCGATCGGTTTCCCGGTAACACCATACTCCTTCGGGCACTCACGTGACAGCGGGAAAAACGGTCGAAGATCGTTTCACTTGCCGCAATCGACCTGAAGGCGTCCCGAGAGTCTGCCGCACAACCACGGCTGCGAGGGGATGTTAGCTTTGTTTCTGTCGGGACGGGATATGGATCGGACGTTGGCGTCTAAATTTGGTTCCGCGGCTGCGAGGGACCGCAGCCCTCGATGTCAATAAGGGCGATCGAAGCCTTGTTCTAAGCTTTAACGTCCAATCTTCCAATCTTCCATTCTTCCATTCTTTCATTTCACATCACGCCCAACTCAGGTCGCGCGGAACCCATGTTGTGAGACAACCTCGGGACGACATTTTCAGGCTAATGCGTCGTGCAAGATCTCCACAGGGTGTTTGGCTTCGCATCCAGCGCCATCCCTGATCTGGTGGCGGCAGCTCGTGCCTGGCGCAGCAATCACCGTTCCGGGGAGCACGGACCGGACAGCCGGAAACAATACGAGCTCGGCAATCTGCATGGAAAGCTGGAAATGCTCCTCTTCGTAGCCAAACGAGCCTGCCATGCCACAGCAGCCCGATGGAATCAGCTGCACCTTGTAGTTGAGAGGCAGCTCCAACGCCCGAACGGTTGGCGTCAGTGAGGCCAGCGACTTTTGATGGCAATGGCCATGGAGCTTGATGCTGAGAGGATTTTTCGTGAAAGCATCTCTTTTAATGCGCTCGCTATCTGCTTCGCGCATAATGAATTCATCCATCAGCAATGCTCGTTTCCCAAGTGCGGTCGCCGCGCCGATCAAGTGTTGCGGAACGAGATCCGGAATTTCATCGCGAAAACCGAGGATCGCCGAAGGCTCGATTCCGAGGAGCGGCGATTCCGCGGTAATCACGTCTTTCAGCAGCTCAACGTTCCGCGTTGCAAGTTTTTGAGCGTCACGCAAGAGCCCTTTTGAGATCTGGGCACGGCCGCTATCGACATGAGCTGGAATTAGCACCTCATAACCGAGCCGGTTGAGAAGTTTTACCGCCTTAATTCCGACCTCAGCGTCATTATAATTGGTAAACTCATCACAAAAAAGAAAGACGCGGCCATTGGGAAATGAGCCACCTTTGTTAGCGTGGGTTCGATGCCAACTTCTCAGGGTGGGAGAACTAAGACTGGGCATCGATCGTCCCGCAGCGAAACCTGCGACCCGCTTAAACAGCGATGCTGTCAAAGCGTTCTTTACGACGAAATTGTAGAGCCAGGGTGCTATCGAGGCCAGAGCCATGGAACGCGAAAACCCACCAATCAAACGTGCACGGAACGGGATACCTCTTGCATCGTAAAACTGTTGGAGCCATTCGGCTTTCAACCGGGCAACATCTACATTGGAGGGACATTCAGACTTGCACCCTTTGCATGAGAGACAGAGATCCATCACCGCCGCAATCTCGTCACTGTCGAATGGATTCGCCTTTGGGGAACGCGTCAGAACTTCACGCAAAATGTTCGCACGCGCGCGAGTGGTATCTTTTTCGTTGCGCGTGGCCATAAAGCTCGGGCACATCGTCCCTCCCATCAGGTGGGACTTCCGACAATCACCTGATCCGTTACATTGCTCGGCGGCACGCAGGATACCCCCAGACTCCGAAAAATTCAGGATAGTCTTGAGCTCGCGCACGGTTTGGCCTGACTCATATCGCAAGCTGGCATCCATCGGAGGTGTGTCAGTGATCTTCCCCGGATTGAATATTCCACGGGGATCCCAGGTCTTTTTTATGGCTCGGAAATGCGCGTAGTTCCTTTCTCCGAGCATGAACGGAAGAAACTCCCCGCGTAACCGGCCATCTCCGTGCTCGCCGCTCAGCGAGCCTCCAAGCCGCTTGACGAGCCTCGATACCTCCGTCCCAACCACTCGAAAGAGTTGCCGATGCTTTTCATCTTTAAGATTCAGGATGGGGCGAAGATGGAGTTCCCCGGAACCCGCGTGCGCATAGTGAACCGCCGATAGTCCGTGCCCGCGCAAAATGTCATCGAACTCTCGAACGAACTCCGGTAAGTCCTCCGGATCGATTGCCGTATCCTCAATAACGGCTACCGGTTTTGCGTCCCCTGGGATATTTGAAAGTAAACCAAGCGCCGCTTTACGCAGATTCCAGACTCGATTCTGATCCGCTCCCCAGACGATTGGGTAATGATATCCGAGATTCGCCGAGCGTAAGTCGGCTTCGAGACGAGCCGCAATCCCAGTCACCTCTTCTCGCGTGGAAGCAGCCAATTCTACCGCAAGGATCGCACCCGGGTCCCCTGTGACAAAAAAACGGTTCTTTCGCTGTTCCAGGTTGGCCTTCGTACATTCGAGAATGTTGTTGTCCATCAACTCACAAGCTCGTGGGGAATGGCGCAAAGCGACGAGATTCGCCCGAAGAGCCTCGTCAATGGTTGTACAATGAATGCACAAAAGAGCGCTTTCGCGCGGTGGCAGCGGTTCGCACGCAAGGGCAATCTCTGTCAGAAAGGCAAGAGTGCCTTCTGAACCCGCCAGTAATCGACAAAAGTTAAACGGAGGGCCACCTGGTGTGAACGGGGAGCAGACAGCGAGTAAATCGATCGCATATCCGGTGTTGCGCCGATGGATCGACTTTTTGGGAAATTCGCGAACGATTTCCTCGCGGTTCGCCGGGTCGCCAAGCAACTCGTTGATCTGTCGATAAAGCCTCCCCTCCAGATCCTTGCCAGAGCATTTAGCAGCAAATTCTTCGGCAGATAATGCTCCGAACTCGGCAATCGATCCGTCGCTCAACACAGCGCGCACTGAAAGTAAGTGGTCTCTTGTGCTCCCGTAGACAACGGAGTTCGCTCCGCAGGCGTTATTGCCGACCATCCCTCCGATCATGCAACGATTCTGCGTCGATGTTTCCGGGGCAAAGAATAGTTGATGCGGCGCTAGCGCAAGATTCAATTCGTTGCGCACCACGCCCGGTTGTACCCGAACCCGTTTACCCGGTTCATCGATCTGCACGATGCGTCTGAAATGGCGCGACACATCAACCACAATACCTCCTCCCACCACTTGACCGGCAAGCGACGTCCCGGCTGTTCGAGGTATTAATGATGTACCATTGGCGTTGGCGAAAAAGATGAGCTTGCGAATATCCTCCTCAGTCTTTGGCAGGGCGACCGCTTGCGGTAATTCTCGATAGACGGACGCATCGGTCGAGTAAAGCGTCCGCATCGTCGCGTCGTAGTAGAGTTCGCCCTCCAAATCGGCGGCGAGAGCCTGAAACGCAGTAATAGTTGGTGAAGTCACGACTCAGGGGATAACCTTCAAGCAATCAGCCTTTCAATGGGATTTCCAGTGGATTCCCACTCCAATTTTTGCTCACCCAATCATAGTGTGGATCGTTAATGGCAGAAATTTTGCGGACGTCGCCGGCCAGGAAGTTGAGATAATAGGCGTGCGTGCCCGGCGCCTTTACAACGGGGTGATATCCTTCGTGAATAAGTACCAGGTCTCCATCCCCCACCGGGACCGCTACATCCAGGTCGGTATCCCGCGTGTAAAGGCGCTGTATCGCAAAACCGTCGGGCGGATTGAGCCGATAGTAATAGGTTTCTTCGTGGTAGGAGGATCCGTCACGTGTATCGTGGCGATGCGGAGGAAAACTGGACCAATTGCCGCTCGGCGTATGGACTTCGTACACGGTCAGTCGTTCCGAATATTCATCGGAATCGAGTAACGCGCTCACTCCACGCTTCACATTGGCATCACCGCGGACCGATCTCGGAATGTCTTTGGCCCGCACCACGCGAGCCGGTTTCGAACCATCCGCCGGAGCTCCTCCGACAGCGAATTCAAAGAACTGGCCACTAACAATCTCGAACGGGGTGCCGGGAGGTAAATAAACAATATCCGCAGACTCGGTAAAGAGATCCGCCCGTTGCAGCGGATGTGTTTCGTTATTGAATTTGATGGTTGCCTCGCCGGCTAAAGGGACAATTACAATCTCTTCTTTACCGGAATTGCCCGCCTCAGTTTCTCCGGATTTCAGGGAAATCACCTTAAAGGAAAGATATTTCCACTCAGCCGACTTTGGAGATACTTCAAGAACGACTCTCTTATTTTGTTCGGGTTTATAGTGCCGCTTCACAGTCAAACCTTTCTGTTGCAAAATTCAGCGCCGCGGAAACACGCTTTGCAGTTATGTCACCCCACCAGCTTCTGAATCTGTTCGCACAATCGCGGAGCTGACATCCGGAATTGGTCAAGCAAGTAATCGTTAGGTGCCGATTCACCCCACCGATCCTCGATTCCAAACCTGACGACTTTCCTTGGTGAGCCTTCAGAGAGAATTTCGGCTACCAATCCTCCTAATCCCCCGTAAATGGTATGCTCCTCAACTGTCACAATTAGCTTCGATTTTTCGGCAGCGCTAATAATCTCGTCTTTTTTGACCGGCTTGATCGAGGGAACATGCAGCACACCCGTGGATATTCCCTGCTTTGCCAACAGGTCAGCCGCCTCCACGCATCGCACGCTCTGGGGCCCCGTGGATATCATAAGCACATCGGCTCCTTCTCTAAGCAAAAGCGTTTTTCCAGGAATGAAGCGATAGTTCTTGTCGAACAGATCCG
>Ga0306920_100016742_pt1 | contig 10107 bp, 8 predicted proteins | sample flu12Cox44000170_FD_204666 | JGI IMG/M metagenome (GOLD analysis project Ga0306920, IMG submission 204666) | Lab enrichment of tropical soil microbial communities from Luquillo Experimental Forest, Puerto Rico - flux4day.12C.oxic.44.000.170 (v2)... | ecosystem: Environmental > Terrestrial >...
CATTCACTCTGATTTTTCGGGGAAATATCTGGTGGGCGGTAGTGGGATCGAACCACTGACCCCTTCCATGTCAAGGAAGTGCTCTTCCGCTGAGCTAACCGCCCTTAGCTTGGCAGGCCCGGTTTAGCGTCGGGGCACCGCAGGGGTCAAGCTGATCCGTTAGGCCATCACCCTGAGGTGCGAGCGAAGCGAGGCCTCGAAGGGTGACAAACGGGGCTGTCATCCTTCGAGGGCCGCTTCGCGGCCACCTCAGGATGACGGGTACTGCGCGTTCACATCCCTTGCGCTTTCTTGCGCTTGTCGCACTCGCTCCAATATTGCGGCCATTTCTGACCGGCCGGGATCCTGCCGGCCGCCTTGTCGGCCTTCCATTCCGCGCCGCAGGCGCGCTCGCGCGCGACCATCGCCTGCCGTCCGGTCTTTCCCGCCGCGGTGCTCGTAGCGGCGCCGGCGGCAGGTGCCGGCGCGGCCGTCGTCGGTGCCACCGGAGCGGGCGCGGCTCCCACCGGCGCAGCGCCCGACATGCACTGTTTGGTGAAATCGCGATATTTCATCCCGCCGGTCTGGTTCGCCGCCTTCATCTGATCCCACTGGGCAGCGCATTCCTTCAAGGTCTTGGCCGAAGCGGCGGCGGGAGCGAGCGCGGCGGCGCTGGCCAGAACCGCCACCAAGATCAAACAACGGCTATTCATGACTGGACTCCTGTGCGGGAGGCGAGTGCCGGTCCCGCCGATCGTGTGAAATGGGCAGATGGCAATTTACGACGCGGTGGCGTCGGAGAGGCACTTCTTGGTGAAGCTCGTCTCCGCGGCGCCGTGCAGCTTCTGCGCCGTCGCCTGGTCCTTGCAGCACTTCTTGGCGAAGCTTGTGAGCGCCGCGCCGTGCAGATTTTTGCCGGTCGCCTGCACCTTGCAGCTGTCGTCGGCAACGGCCGCGGTTATAAAGAAAAATGACGCGAATACGAGTGCAATCGTTCTCATTGTCGTCTCCTTGCGTTTTGTTTGACTATGCTCTTTTCCAAACCGGTACGCACTTTTCGGGTTCATGCTCCAATGCAAAAAGGCCGTCCGCGCGGACAGCCAGTTACGTCGCACTACTTTGTTTGGATCGTGCCGTTCGGGCTCGCTTTGTCGACGATGTCGCGCAAATACTGCGCCAACAGTTTGAGCGTGGCATCGACCGGCAGGCCGAGGTGGCGTGCGAATTCCTGAATCTGGGCATTGCCGAGAACGGCCTTGAGTTGGTCTTCGCTGATCGGAAGATTGGCGCCCGGACCGAGCCAGGAGTGCACTTGGGCGTTCAAGCCGCCCTTCTGCAACGCGGCGACCAGACCGTTGAGATCGTGGTATTGGGTCTTGGCCAGCACCGCGTTGATGGCAACGGGTAGCGCGGCCGCTTCGGCATCGCCTAACGCTCCTCTCAGCATCCCGCCGAGATTGAGGTTATTCAACAAGCCCATGGTCGCCTCCGACACAAGGTTAAGCACCCCCGCGTGGAAGAAACCCCCGAGACGAGCCTAGTCGAATAAAATGGAGCGCACCAGAGGCTCTGAAACCATCAAGCCAGAAAGCGTCATCCGCTCGTCCCCGCGAATGCGGGGACCCAGCGCAAGATCACTGGATTCCCGCTTGCGCGGGAATGAGCGGAAAATGTTCAGTCCTTCAGCTGTTAGAATGGGAGTCCTGATTTCTTTGAATCAGCTCACCGTCGCCTGCGACGTGGCGCTACGCGAAAGTCCCGTGGTCGCCAATCCGAAGGTGGCGATGATCGCGAGCGCGAGCGAAATCAGCACATTGTAGCCGGCGAGCGAGAGCCCAAGAAAACGCCAGGCCGCCTCGTCGCAGCGCACGACATGAACGGCGTGGAGCTGGTCAAGCAGCGAGCCGCCGGTCCGCAGATCGGTCAATGGGCCGGAGCAATCGGCCGGCCCCGCCCACCAGTGCCATTCGACGCCGGCGTGGTAGATGCCGAGCACGATGCTGCAGCAGGCGGCGACCGCGACCGCGGCGAAGCCGACCAGCAAAAGCTTCCGCGGTGCGCGGACCAAAGCCGCGATCGCCAGCAATAGCGAGAGCGGAATCATAACGTGATAGGGGATGCGCTGCATGAGACAGAGCGGACAGGGCGCGAGCTTGAGCCCATATTCGAAGAACCAGGCGCCGGCGAGAGTCGCGGCGCTGATCACAAAAATGGCAATCGCCGCAGCGGCGGCGGGTTCCGCTCTGCCGCGCTCAACCCAATTCTGTCTCCAGATTGTCGATGTCATTCGGCTTCCATCGCGCTAGCCGTGACCAGACTCAATCCCGGCTGATTGCGGCAATTTCCGGTTCGCCGCGCCGACGCAAGACTCTGCGGCAACGACACTCCATTTTCACCTCTCCCCCGCCGGGGAGAGGGTGAGACCGCGCACGCATAATTTGCGCGCGATAGACGGGGCCGCCTTGCGACTATATAGAAAAGGGCGCTGGCCCGTGTGGCGGAACTGGTAGACGCGCACGACTCAAAATCGTGTTCCGCAAGGAGTGGGGGTTCGATTCCCTCCACGGGCACCATCAGAGCAGCTTAAGTTAGTACTCCGTACCATATTTCTTATTTCGCGCCCCCGGAAGACCCTAAGATTTACCCTAAGAAAGGGCGGGATTTGCGCTATTTTGCACGCAACTGGATTACAGGCATCGCGCGGTCCAACTATCGATTATATTCATTGGGGGACAAACTCAGAGCTTCTCTCCGCAGTTGCTCGTTAGGTGATCGGCGACATTTCCGGCATTGAGCTTCTTGAGGAACGCTTTCTTGCCATGGAAGGGGTGGTTCGATCCCACTACCGCCCACCAGCCTTCGCTCGCGCAGCGTGTGAAAACTGCCGCGCCGAAGCCTTGGCGAAGGCGGGCGTTTGGCTTAGTACACCGCGCGTCCGCCGGAAATATCGAACACCGCGCCGGTCGAGAACGAACAATCCTCCGAGGCGATCCACGTCACCAGCGCCGCGATCTCATCGACCTCGACAAAGCGGTTCATTGGGATTTTCGACAGCATATAGTCGATATGCTCCTGCTTCATCTGCGCGAACAATTCGGTCTTCGCTGCCGCCGGGGTGACGCAGTTGACCAAAACGCCGGTCGCCGCCAATTCCTTGGCCAGCGACTTGGTCAGCGCGATCACGCCGGCTTTCGACGCCGAATAATGCGAGGCGTTGGGGTTGCCCTCCTTGCCGGCAATGGAGGCGATATTGACGATGCGGCCATAGCTGGCCCGCACCATATGCGGCACCACGGCGCGACAGACGAGATACGGCGCGACCAGATTGACTTCGATGACTTGCCGCCACACTTCCGGCGCAAGCTGCCACAGCGGCGCATTGCCGCCGGTGATGCCGGCATTGTTGACGAGGATATCGATCTTGCCGAGTTCGCGCAGATCGGCCGCGACGGCGCGCGCGATCGCAGCCTCGTCGGTGACGTCGACCACGCCGGCATAAATGCGACCATCGCCGTTGCCGTTATCGTTCTCTTCGGCCTGCAAGGCGGCGCCGGCTTTGTCGAGCGCCGCCGCGTCGACATCCCAGAGCACCACCGTCGCGCCGGCGGCCAGCATGCGCTTGGCGATGGCGAAGCCGATGCCGCGCGCGCCGCCGGTCACGATCGCAGTACGGTTTTTTAGATCGATGGCGTTCATGGCCACAATCGTCAATAGCCGTCATCCTGTGGTGCGAGCACAGCGAGCCTCGAAGGATGAACGGTAAACCGAAATCGGACTTCCGATTTCGGATCATAATTGTCAAAGTCGGCAACAGCCGACTCGGCTGCGGTCGCCCTCCGAGGGTCGCTCCGCGACCACCTTCAGGGTGACGGAATTCACTTCAATAATATCAGAACTTCACCCGGTCCGCGCCCTTAAGCCCGAGCATCGCCCGCGCCTCGTTAGGTGTCGCGATCTCGTGGCCTAAATCCTCAACGATGCGGCGGATCTTGGCAACCTGTTCGGCATTGCTTTTGGCGAGCTTGCCCGGGCCGATATAGAGCGAATCCTCCAGGCCGACACGAACATTCCCCCCGATCATCGAGGCGGTGGTACAGAAATTCATCTGATGGCGGCCGCCGGCCAGCACCGACCACAGATAATCGTTGCCGAACAGCCGGTCTGCGGTGCGTTTCATGAAGAACAGATTGTCGAGATCGGGGCCGATGCCACCGAGAATGCCGAAGATCAGCTGCAGAAACACCGGCGGCTTGAACAGGCCGCGATCGATGCAATGGGCGAGATTGTAGAGGTGCCCGGTGTCATAGCATTCGTGCTCGAATTTCACGCTGTGGCCTTCGCCCAATGTCTTGTAGACCTTTTCGATGTCGCGAAACGTGTTGGGAAAAATGTAGGCGTCTGAATTTTTCAGATAGCCCTCCTCCCAATCGTATTTCCAGTTCTTGTAGCGGCGCGCCATCGGATAGAGCGCGAAATTCATCGAGCCCATATTGAGCGAACACATTTCCGGCGACAATTGCTTGGCCGCGGAGATGCGTTCGTCCACCGTCATGGTCACCGCGCCGCCGGTGGTGATGTTCACCACCGCGTCGGTCGACTGCTTGATGCGCGGCAGAAATTGCATGAACACGTTGGGGTCAGGCGACGGGCGGCCGTCCTTCGGATCGCGCGCGTGCAGGTGCAGGATGGCGGCGCCGGCTTGCGCCGCGTCGATCGCCTGCGTCGCGATCTGATCGGGCGTGATCGGCAACGCGTCCGACATGGTCGGAGTGTGGATCGAGCCGGTGACTGCGCAACTGATGATGATCTTGTTGGCCATGAGCTTTGCTTTTCCTCCCTGCCGGCTTTCGGCCGCTCAATGCCTAATCGTCGCCGTCCCTTTATCGCTGCTGAGCCTTCTCAGATAGCACTGTTCGCTCCAACGGGAAAAGCTGCCAGCCGAACCGCGCCACGATCAAGCCCCAGATGCCCTTGGGGGCTGCCAGCATAATGGAAGCGTTCGGCATTATCGGCCCGAAGGCGCCGGCAAGACCACGCTGTTCGGCATCATCAGCGGCACCGTCGCGCCGGATTCCGGACGCGTCCTCTATGTCGGGCGCGATATCACCGCGCTGCCGCCGGCGCAGCGCTGTGCGCTCGGGATCGGCCGGTCGTTTCAGATCCCGCAACCGTTTTCCGGCATGAGCGTGTTCGAAAATCTCGTCGTCGCGGCGTGCCTCGCGTTCGCGCCGGCCGCCGCCGAATGCCGCCCCGACGTCAGCGCAAGGTCGATGCGTTAGGCGACGGTGATCGCGCCGAAGCGTTTGCAGATGTGTTCAAGCGCGAGCAGCGGCGCGGGCATCGACAAAACTTTCTCCTCCCTCGCTTGCGGGGGAGGAATTTTTCGCCTTCTCAATCGCCGACCAGATCGCGTAATGCGTCGCCGGCATGGCGATCTCGCGCACCCCGAGCGGGCGCAGCGCGTCGAGAATGGCGCTAACGATCACGGCCGGCGCGGCGGTGGTGCCGCCCTCGCCGCCGGCTTTGATGCCGAGCGGATTGGTGGGCGAGAGCACTTCCGCGATCTCGACGGCGAAAGCCGGAAGCGTATCGGCGCGCGGCATGGCGTAGTCCATCAGCGAGCCGGTCAGCGGCTGCCCCGAATCGGGATCGAGGTAAATCTGCTCCGACATCGCTTGCCCGACGCCTTGCGCGACAGCGCCGTGGGTCTGGCCGTGCACGATAAGCGGATTGATACAGCGCCCGACATCGTCGACGGAGGCATAGCGGGTGATTGTCATCGCGCCCGTGTCAGGATCGATCTCGACCTCGCAGATCGCGGTGCCGTTGGGAAAGACCGGCTCATGCATCTCGTTGTCGGTTACCACGGCGAGGCCGCCTTTGAGCTTTTCCGGCAAGGCCAGCTGCGCCGCCGGGCTGGTCACTAATGCCTGCGCCAGTTCGAGGAAATCGAAGGTGCGATTGGTGCCGCGCGCGGCGAACCGCCCGTCGCTGAAGGACACATTCTCCGGCGCGGTGCCCATCACCAGCGCGGCAATCTCTTTGCCTTTCGCGATCAGGGCCACCGCTGCTTTGGAAAAGACCGTGGCGGCGTGGCGCATCGACCGGCCGGAATGCGAGCCGCCGCCGACCTCAACCACATCGGTATCGCCGAGAATGATGCGTACGTTTTTGCTCGGCACAAACAGCAGATCGGAAATGACCTGCGCGAAGCTCGTCTCGTGGCCCTGCCCGGACGGTTGGGTGCCGATGATCACATCGACGCGGCCTTCCGGCTGCACCGTGATTCGCGCCTGCTCGCGCGGCGCGCCGATCGAGGACTCGACGTAATTGGCGAGACCAAGCCCGAGCAGCTTGCCGCGGCGGCGGGCTTCGCGGCGGCGCGCGGCAAAACCCTTCCAGTCGGCGACCTCCATCGCCCAAGCCATGTTTTCGGCGTAACGGCCGCTGTCATAGAGCATGCCTACGGCGTTCCGATACGGCATCGCGTCGGGGCGGATCAGATTCTTGCGCCGGAGCGCGAGCCGATCCATGCCGAGCTCATCGGCCGCGATATCGACGAGCCGCTCGATCGCATAAGTCACTTCCGGGCGCCCGGAACTGCGATAGGCCTGGGTCGGCATGGTGTTGGTGAAGACCGCTAGCGCGCGCAAGCGCGCCGCGGGAATCGCGTAGGAGCCGGGGATCAGCCCCGCTCCCTTGCTCAACGGCGACAGCGAAACGCAATGCGCGCCGACATTGCTGATATTGGTGGCGCGCATCGCCAACATGCGGCCGTTTTTGTCGAGCGCGAGTTCGGCCTCACTGACGAGATCGCGACCCTGATAGTCGCTTAAGAACGCTTCCGCGCGGGTCGCAGTGAACTTCACCGGGCGTCCGAGTTTCTTCGCCGCCCACAGCACCAGGCCAAATTCGACAAAGACGCGGTTGCGGGTGCCGAAATTGCCGCCGACATCGAAAGACAACACGCGCAAAATCTCGGGCGCGATGCCGAGCACGGTTGCAAGCTCGCGCTTTTGCCGTACCGCGCCGCCCGAGCCGGCATAGAGCGTATAGCGGCCGGTCGCGACGTCGTAGGCGGCCAGCGCGGCGCGCGGTTCGAGCGGCACCCCGGTGACGCGGCCGATATGGAACTTGCGTCGCACAATGTGCGCGGCCCGCGCGAAGGCCTGATCGGTCGCCGCAGCATCACCGAACGACGTATCGACGCAGATATTGTTGCGCGCCTCGTCCCAGAGCTGCGGCGCGTCCGCGGCCATGGCGTTCTCGGAGTGCAACACAAACGGCAATTCCTCGTAACGCACCGCAATGGCTTCGGCGGCGTCGAGCGCCTGCGCCTTGGTTTCGGCGACCGCTATCGCCACCGCCTCGCCGACATGGCGGACCCGGTCCGCCGGCAACAGCAGATGCGGGCCGGCGAACACCGCGCTGCCACCTGGCCCGGTGAGCTTCATGTCGTATTTGGTCTTGGGCACCGGATCGTGCGGAATGGCGGCCAAGCGATCGGCGGCGCAATCGGCGCCGGTGAAGATGCCGAGCACACCGGGCGTCGCTTTCGCCGCCGTGCTATCGATCGCGACAATGCGCGCATGCGGATGCGGCGAGCGCACCATTGCAGCGTAGACTTGGCGGTCGAGATTGAAATCGTCGGTGAAGCGGCCCTTGCCGGTGACGAGCCGCTCGTCCTCTTTGCGCGGCAGCGGCTTACCGATGAAGCGATACCGCTCCGGGGCTCCGGCGTCGTTCATTGCAGCGCACTTCCGCGCATGATTTTGTCCGAAAACCGGTTCCCACGTTTCGGGATCATGCGAATATGTTTTTGCGTGCGCATGATCTTATCCGAAACCCGGTTCCCACTTTTCGGGATCATGCGCTAGGCCACGCGCTTGAATTCCTGCTGCGCCCGCCGCACCCGATTCTCGTCAACATCGATGCCGAGCCCCGGGCGTTCCGGCACCTCGACATGGCCGTCCGTGACGGCGAGCGGGGTAGCGGTGACGTCCTCGGCAAGCCCGCCATTGGTTACCGTGAGACCCCAGGCGGTTGTCGAAGCCACCGCGGCAAGGTGCACGGCGGCGGCGGAAGCGAGGCTGGTCTCGCCGGTCTTGCACGAAATATTCACCTGCATGCCCAGCTGTCCGCACAGCCGGCTTGCGGCAACCAGGCCGGACAGGCCGCCCAGCTTGATCGCTTTGAGGCTGACGCCGCGCGCGGCGCTGCGCTCATGATGCCGGGCGATGTCCTCGAGCGAGTGAATGCCTTCATCGGCGCCGATCGGTACCGCGCTCGCCGCGGCGATGCGGCTCATGCCGTCGAGATCATGCGCGCTGACCGGTTGCTCGAAAAAATCCAGGCCGCAATCGCCGATACCGCGTACAAAGGTGAGCGCGCCGTCGACGGAAAAGCCCTGATTGGCATCGGCGCAAACCAGGCATGGTCCGCCGCCTTGCGCCTGGCGCTTGAGCGCCTGACACAGCATCATCGTGCGCACCGCGTCGGATTCAGGTGGCCCCAATCCGACCTTGATCTTGAAGACGCGGTAGCCCGCATTCCAGCGCGCTTGCGCGTCGCGCAAATCGGCCGCAGCGTCTTGCGATCCGATCACCGCGAGCACCGCAATGCGGCTGCGCTCTTTGGCGCCGAACAAAGCATAAACCGGCCGGCCGCTAGCGCGCCCAACCAGATCGTGAAGCGCCATGTCGATTGCGGCCTTGGCGCCGCTATTGCCGTAAAGCTGCGCGTCCATCGCCGCCGCGGCGCCGGCGAAATCGTAAGCCGCGCGGCCGTACAATTTGGGCGTTAAAAGCTCGATCGCCGCCATCATGGCGGCAATGGTTTCTCCGGTCATCGTCGGCGCCGCCGCCGCTTCGCCCCAGCCAACTGTGCCGGAGTCCGATTCGATGCGGACGAAAACGTTCTCGGCCCGCGCCACGGCCTCGCCGGCCATCTGCACCGGCTTTTTCATCGGCAGCCGCACCGGAATTGATTCGATCGTCTTGATCTTCACGTGTTTGCTCGCGCCGAGTAGCCGCGCCGCGAAAAAAGCGCGGGCGGGGGAAAGAGCGAATTGTAACGGCAGGTCAGGCGGGCCGACAAGCGAGCTCGCCGACGAGCGGCAGCGCGTTCGCGTGGTGCCTTGCCTTCGTGCTGAGGGCATTGCATCGATCGGCCGCCGTCGATATCTCAGCCACAGGTAACGCGTGAGAAGAAGTCACCGTTGCAAGCGGCAATCGCGTCCGATTGTGTGGGAGCTCGGATGATGCGCGTCAGATGGGCGATCGCCGTTGCGGTTGTCTTGCCTTTGATGATGTGGTCGGCTCCGGCGCAGAGCGCCGGACGATCGACGCCGGCGGGTTTGTGGCAGGCAGTCGATTCCGACACCAAAGAGCCGACTGGCTGGTTTCTTATCACCGATCACAACGGCGTTTACGACGGCATCATCGCCAAGATGTTTCTCAAGCCCGGCGAAGATCCGAATGCGATTTGCGATCGCTGCAAGGACGATCGACGCGATCACACTTGGCTAGGATTGGAAATCATTCGCGGCATGAAGGCGGAAGGCGAAGACAAATTCGCCGGTGGAACAATCCTCGATCCGCGCGACGGCAAGATCTACGAGGCGACCATGAAGCTCACCCCGGACGGGCAGACCTTGGTCGTGCGCGGCTATATCGGCTTCGAATTGCTCGGGCAGAATCAATACTGGACGCGCCTGCCGGATTCCGCCTTTAGCACGCTAGACCCGTCGGTGAACCCCAATCCGGCGATCAACCAGAGCCCGGCGCAGAACCCGGCGGCCGGCAAAAAGTCGCCGCCGCCAGCCGGGCATAAATCCGAGACGCCGCCGCAACTGCGCAGCACCAGCCCGGGTCAGCAGCGCATCGTTTCATGCTGCGCTGCGCCCGGGATACCCATTCAATCCCCCGGCTCGACCTCACGCGGCTTGCCCATCAGCACCGGCTGAAACAGAGCCGCGGCCGCCATCGTGGTCAACAACGAGATCGCCAAGAGCTTGCCCATGCTCGAGGTGCCGGGATGGCTGGAAAACCACAGTGAACCGAAGGCCGTCGCCGTGGTGCATGCGGAAAACGTCACCGCGCGCGTCAGCACCGATTGCAACAGATTGGT
>Ga0306920_100016743_pt1 | contig 10107 bp, 7 predicted proteins | sample flu12Cox44000170_FD_204666 | JGI IMG/M metagenome (GOLD analysis project Ga0306920, IMG submission 204666) | Lab enrichment of tropical soil microbial communities from Luquillo Experimental Forest, Puerto Rico - flux4day.12C.oxic.44.000.170 (v2)... | ecosystem: Environmental > Terrestrial >...
GGGCGATCGACCGCGACCTCGATGTTGAGGTGGTCCTCGACGATATCGACGATCTCGTCGACCATCAGCCCCATTGTGTGTTCCTTGTCGGCAAAGACCAGCACGGGATTGCGGCCCGATTTGCCGACGGACGCGCTTGCTTCGACGGTGACGAGCGGCATGAGCTTGCCGCGGTACTGCACAACCGGCTTGTCGTGCGAGTATTCGATTTGCGCGAGGTCGATCTCCTCGAGGCGGGCGACGAGCGCCAGCGGGACGGCCTTCGGCGCGCCGTTGCCCGCACGGAAGAGAAGCAGGCTCGTCACGTCGTTGCGCGCACCTGCGCGCTGAGCAGCGTTGTCGGCGCGTACCGCGTTCTCGCTAACCGTGATCTCGCCGGTCGCCGCGGCGATGCCGTTGGGGTCGAGGATCATGATGACGCTGCCATCGCCGAGGATGGTGTTGCCGGAGAACATGGCTATATCGCGCAGGATGGGCGCCACCGGCTTGACGACGATTTCCTCGGTGTCGAACACCCGGTCGACCATGATGCCGAAGGCATAGGTGCCGACCTGGGCCACGATGATGAAGGTCTCGCTCGGCCGTTCGTCGCGCTTCCCGAGCTTCAGCAGCTCCTGCAGCGAGACGAGTGGCAGGAGCCGGTCGCGCAGACGCAGCACCGGCGCGTTGTTGAGCCACTCGATCGTGGTTTCCGAGTTGGCCGATGCGCGCACCAGCTCGACAACGCTGATCTGAGGAATGGCGAAGCGCTCGCCGGCGCATTCGACGATGAGCGCGGAGACGATGGCGAGGGTCAGCGGAATCTTGATGACGAAGGTCGAGCCCTTGCCGCGCTGACTCTTCATCTCGACGGTGCCGCCGATCTTCTCGATGTTGGTGCGCACCACGTCCATACCAACGCCGCGGCCCGAAACGCTGGTCACCTTGGCAGCGGTGGAGAAGCCCGCCTTGAAAATGAATTGCTGGATCTGCTGCTCGGACATGGCGGCGAGATCGCTCTCGCTCGCCACGCCGGTGGCGAGCGCCTTCTGCTTGATCTTGTCGATGTCGAGCCCGCGGCCGTCATCGCCGATCTCGATGATGATGTGTCCGCCTTCGTGATAAGCGTTGAGCGTGACGGTGCCGGTCTCCGGTTTGCCCTTGGCGGCGCGCTCAGCCGGCATCTCGATGCCATGATCAGCCGAGTTCCGGACCATATGCGTCAGCGGGTCCTTGATCATCTCGAGGACCTGGCGGTCGAGCTCGGTCTCGGCGCCATGCATCTGCAGGTCGATCTTCTTGCGCAGCTCGTGCGAGAGGTCGCGGATGATGCGCGGCAGCTTCGCCCAGGCGTTGCCGATCGGCTGCATGCGCGTCTTCATGACGCCTTCCTGCAGCTCGGTGGTGACATGGGAGAGACGCTGCAGCGGCGCGCCGAACTCGCTGTCCTTCTGACTGCGGAGAATCTGCATGAGCTGGTTGCGTGTGAGCACCAGCTCGCTCACCATGGTCATGAGATTCTCGAGGAGATCGACGTTGACGCGGATGCTCTGCGCCGCGACCGCCGATTCCTTGGTCTCGGCCGCTTCCTTCGTCTCCTTTTCCTTGGTCTCGCGCGGCGCCGGCGCGGGTTTGGTCTCGCTCGCGGTGGTCGCGGGTGCCGCGGCCGGCGCCGGCTCTGCGGCACGGGGCGGCGTGGCGGGTGCTGGCGGCGACACGGTGGGTGCGGGCGCGGGTGCCGCCTCTGCCGCCGGCGGCGGCGACGCAGCGGCCGGCTTTGCGGGCGCAGCGGCTGGCTTCGGCGCGGGTGCCGGCGCCGATGCGGACGGCGCCTGACCGCCCGCCGCGAGTTGGTTCAGATGCTGGATGAGCTCGGCGTCGTCGCCCGCCGGCTCCGCCTCATTCTGCTCGAGCTGCGCCAGCAGCGACTTGATCTGATCCAGCGATTTGAGGATGAGGCTCACCGCTTGCGGGGTGACCGTCTGCTCGCCGTCGCGGATCTTGCCGAGCACGTTCTCGGACGCATGCGCCAGAGCCTCGAGGCGCGGCAATCCCAGGAAGCCGCACGTGCCCTTAATCGTGTGCACGATGCGGAAGATATTGCTGAGCAAACCGGGTTCGTTCGGGTTCTGCTCGAGCTTCACGAGCTCAAGATCGAGCACCGCGAGGCTTTCGTTCGTCTCCGTCAGAAACTCGCTCAGCAAATCGTCCATGGCGACTTCCTAATACCTCGTCGCGCCGTTGCCCCGGCCACGCGGAACGGGCAGGAAAATAGGGGTAAAACATGGCGAGGATTCTTTAAGAAGGCGTTAGCGCTGAGCGAAGTTAATCAACCCTTACGCTAGGTAGCGCAATGGGTTAGGCGGCGGCGCGAAAGATCGCACGCGCGCCGCTCGCCTCGGCGAGCGTGAGGTTTGCGCCGAGCTGCGTTGCCAGGCGACGCGTGAAATAGGCATGCACCGTGCGCGAGGTCAGCTGATCCACGCTCACGGCCGGCTCAAGCGCGACGCGAAGCTCGGCCGGAATATTGACGCTCTCTCCTTCGGCCGTGACATCGATGCCAGAGGCGCCGGCGCCGAGGACACGGACGCTGGCGGTGCCGCCGCGTGGCAGGACCTCGGCCGCGATCACGAGCATGTTGCAGGCAAGTCGCTGCCACTCCGCCGGTAGCGTCGCCGCCTCCGACGACCAGTCGCTGCGAACCTTGCCCCCTTCGAAGAGGCCCTCGGCGAGCTCCCGCCCGCTCCCCTGGACGATGCCGCTGGCGCCGCCCGAGGTGCCATAGGCAAAGCGATAGAATTGCAGCCGCTGCCCAGCCTTACGGGCGCTTTGGCCGATCAACTTAATGGCGTCGCGGACGAAATCAGGATCGTCCTCGCCTAACAGCTCGACGCCATTGTTGATCGCCCCCATCGGGCTCACCAGCTCGTGGCAGAGCCGCGCGTTGAGCAGCTCGAGAACGCGAAACTCGATCGTGCCGCTCATCGCGCCGCTCCCGTACCGATCATCTCACGCGCGTGCATCGCATAAAGCCGCTCGGCTTCCATCAAATCCTCGGGCTGGTTGACATTGAAGAAAGGATCGGGCGGGCCGGCGGGAAAATCGACCGGCGCCAGCCGATAGCGCGCCGTCCACTGGTCGACCTTCCGCATACCGCCGCTCACCGCCCCGCGCAACTCCTCGCGTAGCGCAACCGGCCACAAGCCGAAGACCGGGTGCGCGCGGCCAGCCGAGCGGGCGCATGCCAGATCATGGCCGCCATCCCCGACTGCGCGCGCCAGGCCGGCGACGAGGTCGGTCGGCAGGAAGGGCGCGTCGGCGGCAGCGGTCGCCACATGCGTCATTCCCGAGAGCTCGGCGGCCCAATCGAGGGCGGCGAGAATGCCGGCGAGCGGCCCGGCGAAGCCGGCGATGCTGTCGGCAACGACCGGCAGCGCGAAGGCGCGGAAGCGCGCGGGATCGCCATTGGCGTTAAGCGCGAGCGCGTCCACCTGCGGCCCAAGCCGGTCGATGATATGCGCGAGGATGGGTCGTCCGCCGAGAAGGCGCAGGCATTTGTCACCCCCGCCGAGACGGCGCGATAGGCCCCCGGCGAGGATCACCCCCGAAATCTTCACGCCACGTCCTCTTCGAGGCTGGCCTTACGGCGGAGCCGGACCGGCTCCTCGTCAAGCTTGGCGGGATCATGATCGAAGACAATGCGGCTCTCCCCGGAAAGTGCGATGAAGCGCCGTCCCTTGGCCCGACCGATCAAGGTCAGCCCCGCGCGCCTGGCGAGTTCGACGCCCCAGGCGGTGAAGCCCGAGCGCGAAATCAGGATCGGAATGCGCATCTGCACCGTCTTGATCACCATTTCCGAGGTGAGGCGTCCCGTGGTGTAGAAGATCTTTCCTTCCGGCCCGACACGGTTCAGATGCATATAGCCGGCGATCTTGTCGATCGCGTTGTGCCGTCCGACGTCCTCCATGTAAACGAGCGGCCGATCCCCTTCGCAGAGAACGCAGCCATGAATGGCACCCGCGGCAAGATAGAGGCTCGGGGCGGTGTTGATTTTTTTGGCGAGCGCGTAAAGCCAAGAGGTCTTGAGGACGGCATCCTCAGGCAGATGCGCCTCGTCGAACTTCTCCATGAGGTCGCCGAACACCGTCCCTTGCGCGCATCCGGAGGTGAGGGTCTTCTTGCGCAGCTTCTTCTCGAAATTCGTGCGGCGCTCGGTGCGCACAACGACGGTCTCGAGGTCGTCGTCGTAATCGATGGCAGTGATGACGTCATCGGCGCGCAGCATGTTTTGATTAAGGAGGTAACCGACGGCGAGGTAATCGGGGAAATCCCCGATCGTCATCATGGTGACGATCTCCTGGCCGTTGAGAAAAAGCGTGAGCGGCCGCTCGACGACCACCGCCGCTTCAATAGCTTGCCCCGACTGATCGATGCCGGCGATGCGACGCGTCAACCTCGGATCGTCCGGGTTGGGCCGTACGAGGAATTCCTCCATGCGTGGATCATGGGATGCCGTTGCCGGGGGTGCAACCCGTCCCGTGCCTTTTGCCGAGGTTGCAGCGTCGGACCGCCGATCTGGCCTTGTCGGATGATTATGCTATAGGGTGGCGAACAACCCTTGAGGACCCGAGTGCGGGTCCCCATAACATGGCAATGATCGACCCGTACGGGCGGCACATCTCATATTTACGCGTCTCGGTCACCGACCGCTGCGACTTCCGCTGCGTCTACTGCATGGCCGAGGACATGACCTTTTTGCCCAAGGCCGAGGTGCTGAGCCTCGACGAGCTCGACCGCCTCTGCGGCGCCTTCGTTCGCCTGGGCGTGCGCAAGCTCCGCCTGACCGGCGGCGAGCCTTTGGTGCGGCGCAACATCATGGACTTAGTACGATCATTGGGCCGACGTCTTGGGAGCGGCGCGCTCGACGAGCTTACGCTCACCACCAACGGGAGCCAGCTCGGCCGCTATGCCCAGGACCTGAAAGCGGCGGGCGTGCAGCGGATCAACGTCTCGCTCGACACGCTCGACCCCGCGAAATTCGCCGCCATCACGCGCTGGGGCAAGGTCGGGAAAGTGCTGAAGGGATTGGCTGCGGCCAAGCAAGCCGGGCTCGCCGTGCGCATCAACGCCGTGGCGCTTCGCGGCGTCAACGATGATGAATTCGATCGCCTCATCACCTGGTGCGGCGAAGAGGGCTTCGATCTTGTGCTCATCGAGGTGATGCCGATGGGCGAAATCGGCCCCGATGCGCGGCTCGACCAGTACATGCCGCTTTCCATGGTGCGGGCGCAGTTGCAGCGGCGGTGGACGCTCGAGGAGACCGACTATCGCACGGGCGGACCCGCGCGCTACTACACCGTTCGCGAGACCGGCCGTCGGCTCGGCATGATTACGCCGCTTACCCACAATTTTTGCGAGAGCTGCAACCGCGTGCGCCTCACCTGCACGGGCACGCTCTATATGTGCCTCGGCCAAGAAGATGCCGCCGATCTGCGCACGCCACTGCGCCAGTCGGAGAGCGATGAGCCGCTCGAGCGAGCGATCCACGCGGCTATCGCACTAAAGCCCAAGGGTCACGATTTCGTGATTGATCGGCGCCACAATCGGCCGTCGGTCGCGCGCCATATGAGCGTCACCGGCGGCTGAAACCTGGCGCTCGCCCCTTGCCCGCCGCCGCCATCCCGACCGAGAAGATCGCCGTCGTCGCGAGCGACGCCCCCGCGGCGCAGGCGGCACTGCTCGAATTGCGCAAACTCTACGGCGAGACGCCGCCCGAGCAAGCGAACGTCATCGTCGCGCTGGGCGGCGACGGTTTCATGTTGGAGACGCTGCACCGCTACTTGCAGCTCAACGCGCCCATCTACGGCATGCATCGGGGCAGCGTCGGCTTTCTCATGAATGGTTATGGGCCGAACGGCCTTAACGAGCGCCTCGCCCGCTCCGTCCCCGTGCGCATTCATCCGCTCGAGATGCAGACCCGCGACAAGGCCGGGCGCGAGCACACCGCGCTCGCCATCAATGAAGTGTCGCTGCTGCGCGAGACCCGGCAGATGGCGAAGCTGCGCATCAGCGTTGACGATGTGGTGCGGCTCGACGAGCTGATGGCCGACGGCGTCCTCGTCGCGACGCCGGTGGGCAGCACCGCCTACAATCTCTCCGCGCACGGGCCGATCATTCCCTTGGGCGCCGATGTGCTGGCGCTGACGCCAATCAGCGCCTTCCGTCCGCGGCGCTGGCGCGGCGCGCTCCTGCCGCATGCGGCACGCGTCCGCTTCGATGTGCTCGAGGCGGAGAAACGGCCGATGAGCGCTGTCGCCGACTACACCGAAGTGCGCGACGTGGTTGCCGTGAGCGTGCGCGAGACGCGCGAGGTTTCCCTCACCATGCTGTTCGATCCCGAGCACAATCTCGAGGAGCGCGTGCTGAAGGAGCAGTTTCAGTCCTAGCGGAAGGGGCGCGCTGCACGACTATTGTGCGTCCTTCGACAAGCTCGGGATGAGGTCTTTTTCTATGTGGCATCTGCCAGATGCCACTCTCGATGTTCCTCATCCTGAGCTTGTCGAAGGACGCACAATAGTCGTGCAGCGCGTTAAACTGAGTGGCCGGCCCTCTGGCGTCCATCGCCGCGGTTCGCCATAGTGCGACCATGCCAGGCACCACGCTTTCCAGCACCGAGATGATCGGCCGTCTCGTCGGATTCGACACGACGAGCCGAAACTCGAATCTCGCGCTCATCGGCTTCGTGCAGGACTATCTCGACGGCTGGGGCATCCGCTCCGAGCTCGTCTTCGACGGCGAGCGGCGCAAAGCCAATCTCTATGCGACGATCGGACCGGAAGACCGCGGCGGCATCGTGCTCTCAGGTCACACCGATGTCGTTCCCGTCGACGGCCAGCCCTGGGAAACCGATCCGTTCGTCCTCAAGGAAGCGGAGGGACGGCTTTACGGGCGCGGCACCTGCGACATGAAAAGCTTCGTCGCGGTGGCGCTGGCGTTGGTGCCGGAGTTCCTCGCCCGCGGGCTCAAGACACCCGTCCACTTCGCCTTCTCCTATGACGAGGAAGTGGGGTGCCTCGGCGTGCGCGGTCTCTTGGCCGAGCTGCGCCAGCGCCCGGTGAAACCGCGCGGTTGCATCGTCGGCGAGCCCACGCTCATGCGCCCGGTGATCGCGCATAAGGGCCGCAAGAGCATGCGCTGCCACATCCATGGCCGCGAGGCGCATTCGGCGTTGACGCATGAAGGCGTGAACGCGGTCGAGGTGGCGGCCGAACTCGTCACATATCTGCGCGGCATGGCGCGACGGAAGCGCGATGAGGGACCCTTCGATCACGACTTCATGCCGCCCTACACGACGATTCAAACCGGCGTCATCAAGGGCGGTACGGTGCTCAACATCGTGCCGCGCGATTGCTCGCTCGAATTCGAGTTCCGCAACATTCCCGGCGACGATCTCGAAGTGCTTGCCGCCGAGCTCAGGCGCTACGCCGAGACGGTGCTGCTGCCGGAGATGCGGCGGGTCAATGCCGCGACCGGTATCGTCTTCGAGGAAATCAACACGACGCAGGGATTGGTGACCGGGCCCGACGAGGAGATCGTGCACCTGGCGCAGCGGCTCTCGGGCGCCAACTCGCTGGGCAAGGTGAGCTACGGCACCGAGGCCGGCCTCTTCCAGGCGGAAGACATTCCCACCGTCATCTGCGGCCCCGGGTCGATGGAGCAAGGGCACAAGCCCAACGAATTCGTCAGCCTCGAGCAGGTGCGCGCTTGCGAGGCTTTCATGCGCCGCCTGATGGATCACCTCGCGCACTGAGCCGCATGATGGCGACGGACAGCTACGCGATCGAGCTCAGCGCGCCGGACATCACCCCCTATGCCGCCGGGAATACCGGCATTCCCTATGTCACCAGCTTCGATAGCGGCCGCGCGGGCCCGCATGTGCTGCTGAACGCGCTGACCCACGGCAACGAGATTTGCGGCGCCATCGCGCTCGACGAAATCTTCCGCGCCAGCGTTCGTCCGGCGATCGGCGAGCTCACGCTGAGCTTCGCCAATGTCGCAGCCTATCGCCGCTTCGATGCTACCGATCCTTCGGCCTCGCGCTTCGTCGACGAGGATTTCAATCGCGTGTGGGATACCGCCGTGCTCGATGGGTCCCGCGCCAGCGCTGAACTGACGCGCGCACGGGAATTGCGCCCGCTCATCGACAGCGCCGATCTCCTGCTTGACATCCACTCGATGCAGCATGCGACAGCACCGCTGATGTTGGCGGGGCTTAGCGACAAATGCCTCAATCTCGCGCGCCGCGTCGGCGTGCCGGAGCTCGTCATCCGCGATGCCGGTCATGCAGCCGGCCGCCGCATGCGCGATTACGGCGGCTTCAGCGACGCCAAATCGCCGAAGGCGGCGCTTCTCGTCGAATGCGGCCAGCATTGGGAGAAACGTGCGGCCGAGGTGGCGATCGAGACGACCTGGCGATTCCTCGCCGTCTCGGGCGTGCTCACGCCGGCGGAGTCTGCGCGCATCCTCGCCGCATCGCCCCGGCCGCAGCGCGTCGTCACCGTCACCGACGCCGTCACCATCGCCAGCGAGCATTTCGAATTCGCCGGCGACTATCGCGGGCTCGAGGTCATCCCACGCGCCGGCACGGTGATTGCGCGCGACGGCGAGCGCGACATCCGCACGCCCTATGAGGAATGCGTGCTGATCATGCCGTCGCGGCGGCTGACGCGTGGCCAGACCGCCGTGCGGCTCGGCCGGTTCACGGGATAGAGGGCATGACCGCGAGGCGCGCCACCCACATCCTCGCGATCGATCAAGGCACGACCAGCACGCGCGCGGTTCTCTTCGACGCGGAGGGCGAGCCTTTGGCGCAGGCGCAGCGGGAGCTCACGCAGCATTTTCCGCGACCTGGCTGGGTCGAGCATGATCCCGAGGAGATCTGGCGGTCGACGCTCGATACCTGCCGAGCCGTCATAGCCGAGCGGCGCATCGCGGCGCGCGACATCGCCGCCATCGGCATCACCAATCAGCGCGAGACCACGGTGGTGTGGGAGCGCGCCACCGGCCGGCCGCTGGCGCGCGCCATCGTCTGGCAGGACCGCCGCACCGCCGAGCAATGCGCGACGCTCGCCACGCATGGCCATGGCACGGCGGTGCAACAGCGGAGCGGCCTTGTCATCGACCCTTATTTCTCCGCCACCAAGATCGCCTGGCTCCTCGACCACGTGCCCGGCGCTCGCGCGGCCGCCGAGCGCGGCGATCTCGCCTTTGGCACGATCGATTGCTTTCTGCTCTGGCGGCTCACCGGCGGCGCCGTCCACGCCACCGACGCCACCAACGCCGCGCGCACGCTCCTCTTCGACATCCACCGCCAGCAGTGGGACGACGAGCTTCTCGCCATTTTCCGCGTGCCGCGCGCGGTGCTGCCGGAGGTGCGCGACACCGCCGCGAGCTTCGGCGGCACCGCCGCCGCGCATTTCGGCGCACCCATCGCCATTGCCGGCATGGCCGGCGATCAGCAGGCCGCCACCATCGGCCAGGCCTGCTTCGCGCCGGGGATGATCAAATCGACCTACGGCACCGGATGCTTTGCCGTGCTTAACACCGGCGGGGCGCCGGTCCACTCGCGCCATCGCCTACTGACGACGCTTGCCTATCGTCTCAATGGCACACCCACCTATGCGATCGAGGGCGCGATCTTCATCGCCGGCGCCGCGGTGCAGTGGCTGCGCGACGGGCTCGGCTTGATCGCGCACGCCGAGGAGACGGCGACGCTCGCCGAGGCGGCCGATCCGGCGCGACGCGTCTATCTCGTGCCGGCCTTCACCGGCCTCGGTGCACCTTACTGGGACGCCGAGGCGCGGGGCGCCATCTTCGGCCTGACCCGCGATGTCGGCCGGGCCGAGCTCGCGCGCGCCGCGCTCGAAGCCGCCTGCTATCAGACGCGCGATCTCCTGGAGGCGATGCGCGCAGACGGCACGGCGCCCACCAGCCTTCGCGTCGACGGCGGCATGGTGGGGAATGATTGGTTCGCGCAATGTCTCGCCGACACCTTGGATCTCCCGGTCGAGCGGCCGCGCTTTACCGAGACCACCGTGCTCGGCGCCGCCACTGTGGCGGGCCTCGGCT
>Ga0306920_100016744_pt1 | contig 10106 bp, 6 predicted proteins | sample flu12Cox44000170_FD_204666 | JGI IMG/M metagenome (GOLD analysis project Ga0306920, IMG submission 204666) | Lab enrichment of tropical soil microbial communities from Luquillo Experimental Forest, Puerto Rico - flux4day.12C.oxic.44.000.170 (v2)... | ecosystem: Environmental > Terrestrial >...
GACCACACTGATCCTGCGCGCGAAAAGCATTAAGATGCCGTGTGAATTCGAGACAGGACAGGCAGGCTTTCCTTCGCGAACTCAATCACACGATCAGGAGGGTCGGCGATCCTGAGCGCATCTTCCACGAAACCTGCCGCCTTCTCGGCACTCGACTGCACCTCAACCGTGTGGTCTACGGAGAGCTCGACGGCAACGACTGCACCATCCTCGACGAATACGTGGACGGCGTTCGGTCGATGGCCCGCCGCTTCCGCTGGAAAGATCTGGTCGGCAGCCGCATCGACGAAATCCTGAAGGGTGGCACGTTGCTCGCCGACGACACCTCGTCCGGGCTGCACACGCCCGCCGAGCGGGAGAGGCTGCGTGCGGCGGGCATCGGCGCGTACATCTGTCCGCTGCTCGTCAAAGACCGGACGTGCTCGGCAACCTTGTGCGTCCACAGCCGCGAGCCGCGGACCTGGACGCCTGAAGAGATCGCGCTCGTGGAGGATGTTGCCGATCGAAGCTGGGATGCGCTGGAACATCGACGAGTCGAGGCCCAGCTCCGCTCGAGCAAAGAGCGGCTGGCGTTTCTTCTTCGGCTCAACGACGCGCTCCGGTCGCTGAGCGATCCCGGAGATGTACAAGAGACGGCCGCACGACTCCTCGGAGAACATCTCGGAGCCAATCGCGTCGGCTACGCTGAAACGAGCGACGGCGAGTACAGGATTTACCGCGAGTACTCGAGCGGCGTCGCGCCGCTCGCCGGACGATCATCGAGAATCTCGATCGGGACCGAGCTGCGCGAGCGATTCCGCCGCGGCGAAACGATCGCCATCAACGATATCCGGACTGATCCCCGGTTGACCGACGCCGACCGGGCCACGTTCCAGGCACCTCAGATCGCCGCCTTGATCGGGACCACCTTGTTCAAGGGCGGACGCATGGTCGCGGCCTTCGGGGCCAACAGCGCCACTCCGCGCATCTGGACCGAATCGGAGATCGAGCTCGTTCGCGACGTCGCCGAACGAACCTGGGATGCGGTCGAACGCACGCGCGCGGAAGCGGCGCTCCGGGAACAGGAGCAGCGGCGCCGCATCGCGCTCGAAGCGTCGGCCGGCGGCTCATGGACCTGGAACGCGGTGACCAACCGCGTTGACTGGGATGATCGATTCCGGTCGCTCTACGGTTTCGCGCCCGACGAACCCGCAGTGGCCGATGCCTGGATCTCGCGTGTGCACGAAGACGATCGGCAGCGGATGCTCGCGCTGCTCGATGAAGTGCTGACGTCGAAAAAGAAGGATTCGTGGGAGAGCACGTTCCGGATCGTCGCGCCTGACGGCGTGACAACGTGGATTCAGAGCCGGGGACGCGCCGACCGCGACGCCGACGGGCACCTCACGCGGCTCGTCGGCCTCGACCTGGACTTCAGCGAGCACCGCCGCACAGAGGAGGCGCGGCAGGCGCTCCGGGAAGAAGAACACGATCGCGCCTTGTGGATGCTGCTCCAGACCGCCACAGAGGGAATTGTGTCCGTGGACCCGCAGGGCGTGATTGTCACCGCGAATCAGGCTCTCGAAGCGATGTTCGGTTGGACATCCGGAGAGTTGATCGGCGAACGGATCGAGATCCTGATGCCATTGGCGTTTCGCGACGGCTACGAACGCCGCGGCGGACTGCACATGGTCGGGATTCGCCGGGATGGCTCGTGGTTTCCGATTGAAGTCAGCGTGAACCACGTGTCGACGCCCCGTGGTGAACGCGTGTTTGCGTTCGTGACCGACATCACCGAACGCCAGCGCGCCGCGTCCGCACTGCAGGAACGTACGGCCGAACTCGAATACCGGACGACACAACTGAGCCGGATGGCGTCGGATCTGACGCTGGCCGAGCAGCGCGCGCGCGAGCAGATTGCCCGGACGCTGCATGACGGGCTCCAACAGCTGCTGGTCATTGCGTCCTTGAACCTCGAGCAGCAGCTGAAGCGCGACAGCGAGATCGGCGCCACGCCAAGCGAGCTGCTGTCGGAGGCCAAGCAGCAGCTCGACGAAGCCATCACCGCGGCACGCTCGTTGAACTTCGAGCTGTTTCCGCCGGTGCTGCAGCAGGCCGGACTGCCGGCCGCACTCGCGTGGCTCGCAAACTGGACGCAGGACAAGTACAAGGTCGAAGTCCGGCTCCTGGCCGACCCCCGTGCGGATTCCGGGCGAAAGGACGTTCGAACGCTGCTGTTCGAATCGGTGCGGGAGCTCCTGTTCAATGTCGTCAAACATGCGCAGGCGGATCGAATCACGCTCGAGTTGACGCTCGATGCGGACGACCAGCTGTGCATCAGCGTCTCGGACCATGGCATTGGATTCGAACCCGTCGGACTCCACAACCGATCGATGGCCGGCCAGGTGGGTTGGGGTCTGTTCAGCATCCGCGAGCGGCTGACGCTGCTGAACGGCCGCTTCGAGATCGAGAGCGCGCCCGGCCATGGGACGCGCGTCCGGCTCGTCGCACCGCGGCACGCACACGATTGCGTCGACATGCCGCCGGTGCCCGCCCGCGCGCCGGCAGGCCGGGGCGCCGCGGACGCCGGCCGACGTGTGGACGACGACAGCCTCAGGATTCTGATCGTCGACGACCACGCCGGTGTGCGGAGCGCGATCGGCGAGCTTCTCAACGAACGACCCCAGCTTTCGGTGGTCGGCGCGGCGTCGGACGGCATCGAAGCGATCGCCCAGGCGCACGCGCTGAGGCCGGATGTCATTCTGATGGACGTGGCGATGCCTCAGATGGACGGCATCGAAGCCACGCGGCGCATCCGGGCCGAGCTGCCGGACATCCGCATTCTCGGCCTCTCGATGCAGCCTCGAAGCGCGGTCGCTCATGCGATCGAGGAGGCGGGGGCGCACGGATTTTTCGTCAAAGGGACCGATACACAGCGGCTGATCGAGCACCTGCTGGTCGTCCAGGCGTCGCGGGGCGGCGCCGCCGATCCGGCAACGCCCTGATGTCGAGTCGGCCGCGTGTTCTGCTCGCGGACGATCATCCCGGCCTGGTGAAGGCCTTGAGCCGGATTCTCTCAGTCGACTGCGACATCGTCGGCGTCGTCGCCGACGGCAACGAGGTGGCCGAGGCCGCCACTCGGCTTCAGCCGGTCGTGACCGTGGTTGATCTGAACCTGCCGAACATCGATGGCCTCGAAGTGTGCCGCCGGATCTTGCGGTCGAATCCGCGCGCGAAAGTGATCATCATGACGGCCATGCTCGACGGCGGGATCGCGAGTGAAGCAGTCGCCGCCGGGGCAGCAGGCTTTTTCGGCAAGCTTCAAGCGGGGCATGAAATGATCGACGCCATCCGCGCGGCGTGGGCCGAGTGCTCGGAAGACAAATGACGCGACGTCCGTTTCGAATGCGGTGTAGGGCAGGCCTGAAGGCCTGCACTACATCGGACTAAGAAGGACGTTGCCGATCAGGTCGTCGTGGCACCTTGAACGCCGCGGATGGCGCGTTTCACGAGATTCCGCATCAGCGGCACCTTGTAGGCGTTGTGCCGCAGGGTCTGCGCGCCTTCGACCGCCATCTTCCCGGCCATGTCGGCGGTCTCTTCATTGCGCGCTTTGCCGATGACGGCGGTCTCGACCTGCGCCAGCCGATGCGGCGTCGCCGCGACCGCGTTGACGACCAGCCGGATCTTGTCGATCTTGTCGCCCGAGACCACCATCGCCGACGCGACGTTCACCAGCGGGAAGTCCCACACCTGCCGGTCGCGCACCTTCTCGAAATAGAACTGCGCGCCCGCCATCGTCGCGGGGATTCGGATCGCGGTGAGGATCTCGTTGGGCGCGAGCACGTTCATCCGCGTGATGTCGATGCCGGGGCCGATCCAGTACTGCTCGGCCGGCACCACCCGCTCGCCCTTCGGGCTGCGGATGACCATCGACGCGTCCAGCGCGACCAGCGCCGGCGCCGTGTCCGACGGGTTCACCGCCACGCACCGGTCCGCGTTGAAGATCGCGTGCTCCCGGTTCACCGACGTCGGCGTGTCCGCGTAGCAGATGTTGCCGCCGGCGCGATAGCAGGTCCAGCCGCCGCGGTAGTACCAGCAGCGGGTGTCTTGCGACACGTTGCCGCCGATGGTGCCCTGGTTGCGAATTTGCGGCGAGGCCACCAGCTCCGCGGCTTCCATCAGGAGGCTGAACTTCTCGCGGACCACCGGGTGTTTGACCACCTCGGTGAGCGGCGTCATGGCGCCGATCTCGAGGCCGCCGTTCACCTCTTTCACGCCCCGCAGCTCTTTGATCTGCCCGAGGTCGACCACGGCCTTCGGCTTCTTCAAGCGATCCTTGAGCCAGTCCATGCTGTCGAGGCCGCCGGCCAGCACCAGCGCGTCGGTGCCGTGCTTGTCGAGCAGCTTGAGGGCATCATCGATGGAAGCCGGCTGGTACAGCTCGAACACCGGCATGACGTCACGTATCACAGCCATGATCAGTCCTCATCAAACATGCAAATTGCAAATGCTGATTGCAAATCCATTTTCAAAATGAATTTGCAATTTGAAATCTGCATTTAGCAATTCTCATATGTGTGCCGTGAGCGGTTCCTGCACCGCTTTGCCCGCCTCGAGCGCCGCAAGGAGCGTCCCGACCATCACCGGCGCCCGCTTGAAAATGTCATCACCCACGGCGTCTGCCAGGGCATTCAGTACCGCGCAACAGCCGGCCGCCACCGGTGGCTCACCGATGCCGCGCGCACCGACCGGCGTCTCCGGGTCCGCGATGTTTAGCGCGTCCCACGCCATTTTCTGTGGCGCATCGAGGATCGTCGGCGGCTTGTTCTGATAGAAGCGCTTGGCCAGCGGAACGCCGTAGCGCTGGTCGTACACCCAGTGCTGGCCGATTGCGTGCGAAATCCCGAGCATCGATCGGCCGAGCACCTGTCCGCCGAGCGCCCGCGGATGGATGACCGTCCCGACATCAGCAACGGCCAGGTAGTCCACGATGTGGTACTTGCCGGTCTCGAGGTCGACTTCGACTTCCGCGAAGCCGGCGACGAAGGAGTGCGTGACGCCGTTGTGTTGATATGTATCGCGGGCGACACCCATCAGCCCCTGGCCCGCAAGTGCCGTCGCGGACGTTTTCGTAAACGCGTTGATGTTGTCCGGCAGTTCGTGGCCGTCGTACCGGCCGCCGAGGTCGATGGCCTTCTGAGCGGCTTGCGCGAGCGTCATGCTGCCACCCGGACCAGAGACGCGCTCGTTCGCCACGGTGTACTGCTCGGGCTTTCCGCCGTGCGTGTGCGCCGCGATTTCCTGTAGCTTCTTGACCGCATCAGCACCCGCCGCATGCGCGGCCCGCGTGTGCGCGTGCGTCGTCTGGCTGCCACCCGAGACGCAGCTCCACGGCAGGTTCTTGCCGGTGTGGCCCCAGGTGACGTCCACCTTCTCCCATGGCATGCCGACCATCTCGGCCGACACGCGATGGCAGTCGCTCACCGACTCGGTGCCGAGGTTCCCGATGCCCGATTGGATGTACATCCGCCCATCGGGCTTGATGACGAACAGACCGTCGTAGCCGGTCGAGCCCGCGACAAAGGAGCTCGTGGCCACACCGTAGCCGCGAACCTTGGATCCCTGCCGCTTGCCGCCCATCGCTTTGCGCTCGTTCCAGCGGAACTGTTCCGCGCCCCGATCGAGCGCTTGCTTGATGAACGAGCTCGTCGCAAACGCGCGTTCCCCACGCGGGTTGGCTGGGCCGAACTTCGCCTGTCCCTCCGGCGCGTTGATGCGATGAATCGCGACCTGATCGACGCCGAGCTTGCGTGAGGCTTTCGCGATGATCGGTTCGATCAACGTGATGCCTTGCATCCCGCCGGGCTGACTCTGCGCGCGCCGCGGCGGCGTGTTCGTCAGCACGGACACGCCGCGCCATCGCATCGCCGGCGGTTGGAAGAGCAGCGACACCTGACGGCCCGATTGCGCGGTATCACCGACCGGCTCGTACGGTCCGTTCTCGTTGACGACGAACATATCGATCGCGGTGATTCGTCCGTCCTTGGCGAAACCAACCTTCAGCCGTCCGTGCATCGCCGGACGCGCGCCGCCGATGTAGTGTTCCGTCTCGCGATCGATGCGCATCATCACCGGCGCATTCAGCTTCTTGGACAGCAACGCGGGGATGATCGAACTGATCGTCCCGGTGGCCTTGCTGCCGAAACCGCCGCCGGTATACGCGCTGATGAGCACGATGTCCTTCTGATCGAGATGCAGCCAGCGCGCGACCGATCCGACGGTCTGCACCGTGCTTTGCGTCGAACAGTGGATGTAGAGCTTGCCGTTCTGCCAGTACGCCATCGCCGATCTCGGCTCGAGCGTCTGATGGCTGGTGTTCGGCGTGACGAACGTTTCGTCAAGCACGAGCGCGGCGGTCCTGAATCCCGCGTCGACGTCACCGTACGTCCACTCATCCGGCGTCTTGCCCATCGGCAGCCGGCCCTGGTCGTACTCGGCAAAATCTGCCGCTGTCCATTTCAGCTCCTCGATGGCCGGCGGCGCGACGGGTTGACCCTGCACGGGCGGCTTCGGGCGTCCCCAGATGTTGCCTTCGAGCCGGGCGTTCGGCCCGTCAGGTCTGAGGCTCACCAGCGGATCGACGGCAAAGGGCAGCGGCTCCCACTCGATCTCGATCTTCTCGATCGCATCGCTCGCCGTGAGCTCGTCGACCGCGGCAAGGGCGAGCACGGGCTCTCCCTAATAGACGGGCTCGTCGGTCAGCGCCTTCTCGCCTTTGGTGTTGGCGGCGAGACGCTGTCCAAGATCCGTGACGACGTCGGCGGGCGCTGGAAGTTCGTCGGCGGTGAGAATGCCTTTGACGCCCGGTATCGCGAGCGCCCGGCTCGCGTCGATTCGTTTCACGCGCGCATGCGGGTAAGGACTGAGGAGCAGCTTGCAGAACAGCATGCCGTCGACGCGGTAGTCCTCGGCGTACTTCGCCTGGCCAGTGACCTTCGCGACAAGATCGGGCGTCGTGTAGTTCTGGCCGATCAACTTGTTCGTCATGGCATCAGCCTCGGCTCAACTCCGCGCCGCGCATCATGGCGGTGAGGATCTTGTCGTAGTCCTGGCAGCGGCACAGGTTGCCCGAGATGCCATGGGCCAGTTCCTGTCTCGTCGGATTGGGATTCGTCTTGAGGTATCCAACTGTTGCCATGACGAAGCCGGACATGCAGAAGGCGCACTGGAATCCCTGCTCGTCGACGACACCCTGCTGCACCGCATGCAGCTTGCCGCTTGCCGGATCCGCGAGCCCTTCGATCGTGACGATGTTCTTGCCGCGCGCGCGGTGCGCGAGCACCGAGCACGAGTAGTGCGGGACATCGTCTATCAGCACGGTGCAGGCGCCGCACTCCGCGCGGTCGCAACCGAGCTTGGTGCCGGTGAGGCCCAGTTTGTAGCGCAGCACCATGGCCAGCGTGTCCTGCGGCATCAGATCGACGCGGCGATCCTGTCCGTTGACGCGGAGCGTGACGAGGCGCTCCACCGCACCGGCCTGCGGCTGACCGTGCACGGTCGCTGAACGGAACAAGTACGCGGAGGAGGAGGCGACGGTGCCGGCGGCGACGATACCCTGAATGAACTTGCGCCGGGAGAAACGGGCGTCAATGTCTTCGGTCACGGTTCTGCTCCTTATGACCGACGTGGGCGAGGACGGTACGCGCTTAAGGATACCCGATGGCTTCTTCAACCGTAAACTGCCAACTGAGCCGCGTCGATTCGACGACCAGGTAAAAGACGTGAGGATCCTGCTGCACGTAGTCGACGCCATGGCCCGCGCCGGCGTGATCGACGACCTGCTGCAGGAGTCGGCCGCTGATCGCGCTGTGCGCGTCCAGCCGGAACGTGGCGGGCGGCGCCTTTGCGCCGTCCGGGCTGTCGGCCGAGGTGGTCTCCCAACTGACGCGCAATGTTCCGGTGTCGCTCGTGAACGATTCGGTTTGCAGGCTGCCGCGGCCTGACCACGAACCGAGACGGTGCCACACGACCTTTGCCTCGGAGTGCGCTGGCTGCTGGCTGTGCGGGCCGCACGAGGCGCCGGCGAGTGCTGCCGCAAACATACTGACGAGCAGACCGCATCGCATCAGGCTCGTGTCCTCGGTGTCGTCTCACTTCCGGATACGTCTGTTCGCATAGTACATCCTGCCGCAGCTTGCCAATTTACTCGATGCGCGAGCGTGATTCGATGCGCGACCGCGGCGTTCGGATTGCCGGATCGCGAGCGCACATCGGTTCGTGATTTTGCGCGGGCCGTTCGTTTTGTCTTGACTCGGCGGCCCGGCGTCTCTATCGTTGGCGCCGTGTAACCGGTTACATCCGCACGGATCCGCAATTCGCGCGGCGCGTCCCGCTCGTTTGGCATCAGGAACACCAGTCCGGAATCGTCAGCAGTAGGGAGGGCAGATGCTGCGAAGGATGGTCGTTATTGGCCGCGATCTGGTCGTCGGGCTCTTATTGCTCTCGGCACCCGCCGGAGCGCAAATCACCACAGGTACCGTGTCGGGCACTGTCAAGGACGCCTCGGGAGCCGTGATTCCGGGCGTCACCGTCGTGCTTACCAGTGAATCGCGCGGCACGAAGTTGGCCCCGGCGGTCACGAACGAGTCGGGCGATTTCGTCTTCCCGAACGTCACCGCCGATACCTATACGGTGGAAGTGACGCTCGAGGGTTTCCGCACCGCGAAGCGCACCGGCGTTGCGGTGAGCGGCGGCGACCGTGTCGGCCTGGGCAATTTCACGCTCGAGCCTGGCACGCTCGCCGAGAACGTGCTCGTCGTCGGCGAGTCGCCGGTCGTGCAGACCCAGAGCGGCGAGCGTTCGTTCGCGGTCAGGAGCGAGCAGATCGATACGCTGCCGTTCGCGCGCAACAACTTCACCAGCCTCACGGCGTTCACCCCGGGCGTGGTGCAGGTAGGCGCGTCAGCCGGCGGCACGCGCCTCGGCGGCGCGGGCCAGAACAACATCATGATGGACGGCATCTCCGCGATGGACACCGGCAACAACGGCCAGATGCTGAACATGAACGTCGACTCGATCGCCGAGGTGAAAATTCTCACGCAGGGCTATCAGGCGGAGTACGGCCGGTCGAGCGGCCTCCAGATTACGGCGGTCACCAAGAGCGGCTCCAACCAGTTCCGGGGATCGGGTTATGACATTCAGACGAACTCCGACTGGGATTCGAACAGCTGGGTGAACATCCAGAACGGCGACCCGAAGCCGAAGCAGAGCACCAAAACCCTCGGCTACACGCTCGGCGGCCCGGTTGGAAAACCCGGCGGCAACAACAAGCTGTTCTTCTTCTACTCGCACGAGTTCCGCCCGGTGACGGCGGCGATCAACGGCGGCAACCCGATCCGCATTCGCGTGCCGACCGCGGCCGAGCGCGCCGGCGACTTCTCGCAGTCGCGCGACAACACCGGTGCGATCTTCAACCTGATCCACGATCCGCTGTCGGCGAACCCGTGCACCGCGAGCAACACCTCGGGCTGCTTCCAGGATGGCGGCGTCCTCGGCAAGATCCCGGCGAACCGTCTCTACTCGGTCGGTCAGGAGATTCTGAATCGGTACCCGATGCCGAACGTCGCGCAGGGCCCCGGCCAGAACTACAACTACCAGGTCGACGCGCCGACGACGGATAACCTCACGCAGCAGCCGTCGATCCGGATGGATTACCAGATGTCGCAGAAGCTGCGCATCACCGGCAAGTACTCGGGCCAGCGGGCCCGCAAGCTGGTCACGCCGGGCACCATCCAGGGATTCAACGACATGCAGAATCCCTACCCGTTCATCACCAACTACGGCGCGACCGTTGACTACGTCATCAACAACTCGACCTTCCTCGAGGGCACCTACGGGTTCATCCGCAACCAGCTCGCCGGCGGCGGAGCGATCGGTTCGCCGGGCGGTTCGCCGGCGCTGCCTGGCGGCATCTTCGTCAACGACTCGTCGAATCGGGTCACCAGCCTGCCCGGGTTCCCGCTGCTCTATCCGAACGCCGGCGTCGTCGATCCGCGGTATTACGCGTATGGCGTGATGCAAGATCTCAACCCGGTGTGGTGGGACGGCACGAAGATCAACCTGCCGCC
>Ga0306920_100016745_pt1 | contig 10106 bp, 8 predicted proteins | sample flu12Cox44000170_FD_204666 | JGI IMG/M metagenome (GOLD analysis project Ga0306920, IMG submission 204666) | Lab enrichment of tropical soil microbial communities from Luquillo Experimental Forest, Puerto Rico - flux4day.12C.oxic.44.000.170 (v2)... | ecosystem: Environmental > Terrestrial >...
TCCACGTCGCCTCCATCGCCGCAAAGCTCGGCGCAAGCGGACGCACGGACGTGGTGGCACGTGCGTTGCGGCTCGCGCGCTCCATGATTTAGAGCCGCGATATCGAATCTGCGGTCGGGAGACAACAAAACCCGCCGCGGAATGGCTCCGGGCGGGTTCGTTGGCGGTCAGTTCACAGTCGGCTCCGGTACCTCCGCGGAAGCCATTCGCTCGCTGACCAGACCGATGCCAGGACATTAGGACATCACAGGGCCCGCGTCTGTGACTGGAATCACACAATTGTCGAAAAAATGAGGGTCGCGGCAGGAAAGGACGCCGCAACTCTTTCCTCGGCACCTCGTTACAGCGCCACGAGCCGGACCCTGGATGTGGTAGTGTTCAGAGGGATGCCGCGGCAGCGGGGGGCGGTTACGCCCCATGAAAGGGAGAGGTTACATGGCCACCAAAAGAACAAGGAAGAAAGCCCCTAAAAAAGCTGCGAAGAAGATCGTGCGCAAGGCAAAAACCAAAGCAAAAGCCAAAGCAGCCCGGCGCATCTCGCACCGGCCAGGGCGGCACTGAAACGCTACAGGCCATGCAGCGCTTGGACCCATTGACGAAGGCATATCAAACCTCGGGCCTGCCGCCGGAAGAAGCGCGGCAACGTGCGCTCGACGAGCTCGGCCTCAAGGGCCCGAAGGATTGAATCCGCTTAGCGGCGTTCTCCAGCGGCGCCGTCAGGGCAGCGCAGCGAGATCAATGCGGCGCCATGGTGATGGTGCCTTTCGAGGTCACGACCACCCAGCGGCCATCCTGCTTGCGGATGGCATCGATGCGACCAAGCCCCGGCACCAGATGCCCCTGCTCCACTTCCATGACGCCCGAGCGGCCCTCGAGGAAAGCGGTGCCGCGATGAACGTCGCGCAACACCCAGCCGTCCAGCCCAGGGCTTCGGCCTGAGCTCGACGCCGGCGGCGACGTCGAGCCGGTGAACTCCTTCAGCCAGGCGCCGGCTTCGGTGCGGGACAATCGCTCAAGGCCCTCCATGGCCTTGCTGATCTTGGCGGCAGGCTCAACCGCATTGCGCTCCATGCGCTCGATCCGCTCCGCGATCTTGGCGAACTGAGTGGCAGCGTTGCGATTGCTGGCGTCAACACTCACCCTTATCGCAGCGAGCTCCACCCTCGCCTGAACCACGTTCTCTTTCAGCGCCTGAATTTCCTCAGCGCTCAACTTGCCCGCGGTGATAATGGGCGTCGGGCGCGACTGCGCAAGGCCATAAGCCGCGAGGGCGCCGACCATGCCGCCGAATGCTGCCGCGAGCGCGAGGCAAGCTGCAAGCAATGCGAAACGGCTGACCCGAGGAGCCGCGGTCTCGGCCTTGGGTGTTGGCGTGGGCTCCTGCGGGCCGAGCCCGCCGCTGGACTCAGGCGCAGGGTCCAACGAAGGCTTGAGCTCGGCGATGCCCGGAGCAATATGCGGCGCCTCTACGCTGGTAAGGTCGCTTTTGGCGGGAGTGGCCGACTTCGCGGCGGGCTGCGCCGGCTCGGCCGAGACCGGCTCGATTTTTGGCGGTTCGATCTTCGCCGGTTCAGCGGGCGACGAGGTGGTCTCCACCAAAGCCAAAGCCATTTTCGGGATCACATCCGCCGCAGCGGCCGAAACGACTTCCAGCTCGCGGGCCGGCTTCGGCCCTTCCTTAATGCTGTCTTTCTTGCCCATAGCCAATCCCCAATGCGCGCTAGCCAAATAGGAAACCATGGCGGTTACCATTTGGTTAGGATTTCGGCTGGCGCCGCACGCAATGTGGGAAGGTCGTTACACGCCGAGATAGCGGTGCTGGATTGCCGGCGCGGCGGCAAGCTCGCGCGAGCTGCCGCTCCAGACCACCTTGCCGCGCTCCACAAGATAATGGCGGTCGGCTACGCGAATGAGTGCCTCGACGTTCTTGTCGATCACCAGGATGGACAGGCCCTCGGCCTTGAGACGCCGCAGGCATTGCCAGATTTCGTCGCGAATGAGCGGTGCCAATCCCTCGGTTGCCTCATCGAGGATAAGCAGGCGCGGATTGGTCATCAGCGCGCGGCCAATGGCCAACATCTGCTGCTCGCCGCCGGAGAGCTCGCCGCCCATGCTGAACAGGCGCTCGGACAAGCGCGGGAACAGCGCGCAGACTTTGTCGAGGGTCCATGGCTTGCTCGCATTTCCCCGGTTGGCGGCCGTCGCGATCAGGTTTTCCCGCGCGCTCAGATTCGGGAAGACCTGCCGGCCCTCGGGAACAAGCCCAATTCCCAGCTTCGCGACCCGATAGGCTGGCATGCCGCGGATCTCAGTACCGGCTAAACGGATGGAGCCTCTCATGGCCGGGGTAAGCCCCATCACCGAGCGCACCGTGGTGGTCTTGCCCATGCCGTTACGCCCGAGCAGCGTCACCATCTCTCCGGGCGCGATGGTAAAAGAGACGCCAAACAAGACCTGGCTCAGCCCATAGCAGGTCTCGATACCGGAGACTTCGAGCAGGTTTGCGTCAGGCATCGATGCTCGTCTGCTCGCCGAGATAGGCTTCCCGCACCTGCGCATTCGCTCTGATTGCCTCCGGCGTGCCGGACGCAATGATGCGCCCATAGACGAGCACGGTGATGCGGTCGGCAAGCGCGAAGACCGCCTCCATGTCGTGCTCGATCAGCAGGATCGTCAGCTCGCGCTTGAGCTCCCGCAATATCTCGACGATGCGCGCGCTCTCATCGGGCCCCATGCCGGCCATGGGCTCATCGAGCAGCAGCATGCGCGGCTCGGTCGCCAGCGCCATCGCAATCTCGAGCTGCCGGTGCTCGCCATGACTGAGCTTGGACACCAGCACATCGGCGCGCCCTGCAATACCAAGGCGGGCCAGGGCCGCGCGCGCGGGCTCGCGCAAGCCCTTTTCCGCGCGCGCGTTGCGCCAGAATCGAAAGGAATGCCCGGCGTGTGCCTGGACAGCGAGCGCCACATTGTCGAGCACAGTGAAATCGGGAAACAACGACGTGATCTGAAAGGAGCGTGCGAGCCCGAGCTGGCTTCGCCGCCAGCCCGGCAAGCCGGTGATGTCGACGTTCTCAAATTCAATGCGCCCCGCATCGGGCCTGATCTCGCCACCCAGTTGACCGAGGAGCGTGGTCTTACCGGCGCCATTGGGACCGATGATGGCGTGCAGCTCTCCTCCCGGCACGGCGAGCGAAATCTGATCCGAGGCGACAATCCCGCCGAAGCGTTTGCTCAGCCCCTCGATCCGCAACAGGGCATCAGTCACGGCGGCTACCGGCGAGCAGACCATCGATGCCGCCGCGCGCAAACAGCACGACCAGCAGAAACAGCGGACCAAGGATGATCTGCCAATATTCCGCCATGCGGACGGCCACTTCCCCGAACAGAGGAGTTGCCAGTGCTCTGATCACGGCCGGCAGGGCCTCCTCCAGCGTGAGCAACACCACCGCGCCGAGCAACGGCCCGAACGAGGATGCCATGCCGCCGAGGACAACCATGACAATGAGATCGCCCGAGCGCGTCCAATGCATCGTCGCCGGGCTGATGAAGCCGGTGTGATTGGCAAGAAGCGCGCCGGCCAGCCCGCATAGTGCGCCGGCGATGACGAAGCCGGCGAGGCGATAGCGAAAGGTGGGGAAGCCGATCGCCCGCATGCGCCTGTCGTTTGTCCGCGAGCCCTGCAGCACCATGCCGAAGCGCGAGTTCACCAGTCGCCAGGTGAGATAGACGGCGGCGGTAAGCAATACCAAGCACAGATAATAGAACTGCGTGCGGTTGGTGAGATCGAGGAGACCCGCAAAGCCGCTTCTCTGGCGAATGCTCAACCCGTCATCGCCACCGTAGCGGTCCAATCCCACACCGAAATAATAGACGAGCTGGGCGAACGCGAGCGTGATCATGATGAAATAGACCCCGCGCGTGCGCAACGACAACGCGCCTACGACGAGCGCAAACAGCGCGCACGCGATGATCGCAACAGGCCATTGCACAAACCCGGAGGCAATACCCTCGAAAGCCATAATCCCGACGGCATAGCCGCCGATGCCGAGATAGACGGCATGCCCGAAGCTGACCATTCCACCGTAGCCAAGAATGAGATTGAGGCTTGTCGCTGCCAGGGCAAGGATGATGACTCGTGTGAACAGCGTGACCAGAAACGGATTGCGCGCCAGCTCGGCGTAGACGGGGAGCAGAGCCAGGAAAGCGAGGAGAGCTGCGACGACGACATGGCGGGGCGCAAGCAGGGCGGTCAGGCTTGGCGTGCTCGAAACGGCGGGGGTGAGCAGGCGGCGCATGCCTCGGTCCTACCTGCTCGTCACGGGGAACAGACCCGCGGGCCGCAGCACCAGCACGATTGCCATGAGCAGATAGATCAGCATCGATGACATCGCCGGTGCGACTGTCGAAGCCGCGCGCGAGCTCAGCAGAAGGCGCAGCAGGTCGGGCAGAAAGGCGCGTCCGATCGTATCAATGAGCCCAACCAGAAGGGCGGCGATGAACGCGCCGCGGATCGATCCAATGCCGCCGATGATGATCACCACGAAGGCGAGGATCAAAATATTCTCGCCCATGCCGATCTGCACGGTCAGAATCGGCGCCTGCATCAGGCCAGCAAGCCCGGCAAGCGCCGCGCCGAGCCCGAACACCAAGGTGTAAAGCAGGCTGATGTTGATGCCGAGGGCACCGGTCATCTCCCGGTTGGATGCGCCCGCCCGGATCAGCATGCCAATCCTGGTGCGCATCACCAGGACATAGAGGAAGAGCGCGACCGCAAGTGCGGTGATGATGATGGCAATGCGATAAGTCGGATAAAACAGACCGGGCAGGAGCTCGACCGGATAGATCAGCCACATCGGAAGCTGCAGGCTCAAGCCCGCCGGCCCCCAAATCATCCGCACCAGCTCATTGAAGAAAAGAATAAGACCGAAGGTGCCGAGCACGTGGTCGAGATGATCGCGCCCGTACAGCCGGCGCAAGGCAACGACCTCGAGAGCCATGCCGACCAGAAGGGTCGCCGCGAGCGCGAGCAGCACGCCGAGAAGGAAGCTGTCCGTCCAGCCAACGAATGTCGCCGCGAAATACGCCCCCAGCATGTAGAGCGAGCCGTGGGCGAGATTCACCAGGTCCATGATGCCGAAAACGAGGGTGAGCCCCGCCGCCAGCAAGAACAGCAGCAGCCCGAGCTGCACACCGTTGAGGCACTGCTCGATCAGCAGCAGCATGGGATCAGGGGAGGTAACAGGCCGTAGGTTGGGTTAGCGCGGCCCGGGACGCCTGTTGTGCTACTCAGCGAGTTTCCGCGCGTAACCCAACAAACATCATGGTGGGTTACGCGCGGACCAAAGGCCGAGTCGCACCTCATGGTGAGAGGCCGCGCTAACCCACCCTACCGCTTCTTTTACCACTTCATCGGACATCTGCCGTGGAACTGGTCCTGGTTGTCCTTGACGATGGTGGCCATCGTCTTGAGGGCGAGATTGCCGCCGGCATCCTTGACCACCTCCTGCAGATAGAAATTCTCAATTGGAAAGTGGTTGTTGCCGTATCTGTAGGGGCCGCGCACCGATGCATAGCTCGCCTTGCGCATCTCGTCGCGCATGGCATCCTTCTTGCTGACATCGCCGTGCACCGCGGTCACCGCGCTGTTGATGAGGTTCACCGCGTCGTAGGACTGGGCGCCGTAAAAGGACGGCCCCTTCTGGTGCTTGGCTTTGTAGTTTGCGACGAATTTTTTGTTGGTGTCGTTGGGCAGATCATTGACCCATTCCTGTGCCCCGGGCACGCCGATCGCAAGGTCCTTTTGCAGCGGCAGCGTGGTCTCGTCGATGGTGAAGGCAGTGTAGAGCGGAATCTGCCCCTTCAGTCCCGACTGCGTATATTGTGTCAGAAACTGCACGCCAGCCGCGCCGGGATAGAACACGAAGACGGAATCGGGCTTGGCCGCGCGCACCTTCGACAACTCGGTTGAGAAATCGAGTTGATCGGGCCAGCGGGTCAGCTCCTCGCCGATGATCTGGCCCTTGAACGTGGTGCGCACGCCGGTCAGCATGTCTTTTCCGGCGGCGTAGTTCGGGCCCATCAGGAATGCGGTCTTGACACCCTTCTGATTCATGTATTCGCCCATGGCCTGCGGCGTCTGATCGTTCTGCCAGGAGGTGGAGAAGAAGAAGGGCGAGCATTGCTCCCCGGCGATTTGCGAGGGGCCGGCATTGGCGCTGATCAGGAAGGTCTGCGAATCTACGACCGGCTTGAGCGATGCCAGCAACACATTCGACCAGATGAAACCAACGACGAAATTGACCTTGTCGGATTCGATCAGCTTCTGCGACTTCTGCACGCCGATTTCCGGCTTTTGCTGATCGTCCTCGTACACCACCTCCACCGGCTTGCCTGCCATCTTGTGGCCGAGATGATCGAGCGCGAGATCGAACGAGTTGCGCATGTCATTGCCGATCACCGCAGTGGGACCGCTGAACGTGCTGACGAACCCGATCTTCACGGATTGCTGCTGAGCGACGGTCGGCATCGAGCCCAGCACAAGAACGGCCGCCGTTCCCATAAGAAGCTTCTTCATGTCGTGTAGTCCTCCCTCGCCAACTCGATAGTGGAGGCGATCTTAGTGCATCGACTTCGCGACCAAAAGCCCCATGCTTGTGGCTTTTTGCCCTCCCTTGCTAACAGCTTCATTCCCCCTGCTGTATCGCCTCAACAGGCACCTCGTTAGCTTGCCTTGCCGCTTGCTTGGGACCATGATCCCGCGCGTCAGCACTTTGATCAATTTCTCCGAGAGGCAGCATGCACGAGTTGGCGGGGAGGACCCATTGGCATGAGCCGACCGGCAACACCCGCGCCGGGTTCGGGGAATTCGGCCGTCCAAAGACTCCCTACGACCTTTTCATGGAATCGGAGGGCATTCCGATCTTCCGCGACATCGGCGTGCGCAAGGTACAAGACCTTCCTCTTGCGCCGTGGAAACGGCTTGGCGGCAAGGGGAGCTACATCCAGCTGCATGGAACGGAAGGAAAATGGGGATGCTATGTGGTGGAGGTGCCAGGCGCCGGCGCGCTGAATGCCGAGAAGCACCTTTATGAGGAAATCTATCTGGTGGTAGAGGGCCGCGGCAGCACCGAAGTGTGGCTGGAGAAGGACAATAAGCACCATAGCTTCGAATGGCAGAAGGGATCGCTGTTCTCCATTCCGGTGAATGCGTGGCATCGCCTCGTTAATGCCGGTTCGGGGCCCGCGCTGCTTCTCGCCGGCACGACCGCGCCAAATCTGCTCAACCTGATCAACAACGTCGAGGTAATGTTCGATTGTCCCTATGAATTCCGGGAGCGTTTCAGCGGCGCGGACGATTTCTACAAATACAAGGACGACATCGAGCCCGACCCCGTGCGTGGCCTGGCGATGCGGCGCACGAATTTCATTCCGGACATCGTCAATTGCGATCTACCACTGGACAACCGCCGCTCGCCCGGCTGGCGACGAGTCGAGCCGTTCATGACCGGCAACACCTTCTATCTATGGATCGGACAGCACGAGAACGGGCGTTATTCCAAGGCGCATGCACACACCTCGGCCGCCGTGCTGATCTGCCTGAAGGGCAAGGGCTACACATATACGTGGCCGGAACGATACGGTGTCACTCCGTGGAAGGACGGCCATGCCGACAAGGTCAAACGGGTGGATTATGAGCCCGTGGGCATGGTGTCGGCGGCGCCCGGCGGCGCCCGCTGGTATCATCAGCATTTCGGCGCCTCCAAGGAGGCGCTGCGACTGACCGCCTGGTTCGGACCGCACAATCCCGGCCGCGAGCCGGGCCCGCCGGGGGAGAAGCACACGGACTACACCGGAATGGATATTACCGAAGGTGGCACCGCGATTCCGTACTGGATGGAAGATCCCTTCATCCGTGCCGAGTACGAGGCAAAGCTCAAGCACGAGGGGGTCGCAAATCGAATGGAGCCCGAGTTCTACAAGCAGAGCAGCGTGGTCCCGAAATTTGTCGGCGCGTGAGGGCAAGGCGGCGGCGGTGATGCGATTTTGTAGGGTGGGCAAAGGCGCGCCGCGCGGTTTGCCCGCGTGGGCAAAATCGTGCGCGCGCCGTGCCCACGCGGGTTGGTCACATCAGACGATTTTGCCCACCCTACGGCGCTCATGACCGAGACAGAGCAAGGCGGGCGGGTCTTCTTCTCCAGCACCGGCCGCTCGCTCGTCGAGGAGGACGAGCTTGTCGTGCTCAGCGCCGGAGTGGACATCGGCTCATCCACCTCGCATCTCGTATTCTCGCGCATCCTGCTGGAGCGTCTTGATAGCCGTTATGTCGTCACCACACGCGAGACGTTCTATCAGTCGGAGATCGTGCTTACCCCCTATTGCGCGGCGGAGGAGATCGACGCGCAGGCGCTCGGGTCGTTCATCAAGCGGCAATACGACAAGGCCGATGTCGATCCCGACGAGATCGATACCGGGGCACTGATCCTCACCGGGGTCGCCGTACGCCGGCAAAACGCGCGCAGCATTGGCGAGCTCTTCGCTCGCCAAGCCGGCAAGATGGTCGCGGTATCGGCGGGTGACAGCCTGGAAACTGTGATGGCCGCGCATGGCTCGGGGGCCGTTGCGCGCTCGATCCGCGATCAGGCGAGAGTGATGAACGTTGATGTCGGCGGCGGGGCCTCCAAGATCGGCATCTGTTGCGAAGGCCGCGTGCGCGATGTCACGGCACTCGATGTCGGCGCTCGTCTTGTCTGCTTGGACGCAGGCGGGCGCATCGCACGAGTCGAGGAGGCGGGGCACCGTTTTGGTGCGGAGATCGGGCTCAATCTCGAGATCGGGCGCGAGCTTGCACCCGCGGCCCAGCGCTCGCTCGCCGCGCTGATGGCGGATCGCCTGCTGCAAGCCATGGCCGGAGGTGCGCCGATGAGCGGTGGCAGCACGCTCCTTCGCCTTGAGCCACTGACGAATGCCGCAGCCGCCGACCAGATCACATTCTCAGGAGGTGTCGCCGAGTACATTTATGGCCGGGAGACGCAAAGCTATGGCGATCTTGGTCCCCTGCTCGCGCAGGAAATCAGCAATCGCCTGGCGCAATTGGGAATACCACTCGAGCGCAGCAACGAGGGCATCCGCGCCACCGTGATCGGCGCCTCGCAATACACGACTCAGATCAGCGGCAGCACCATCTTCATCTCACCGCTGGAGGCGCTACCGCTGCGCAACGTGCCGGTGATCGCGCCTGCTTTCGCGCGCAATACCGGCGCAATCGATCCCGCGGCGGTGGCCGGCGCGGTACGCAGCGTCCTGCGCCGGCTCGACCTCGCGGATACCGATCGGCCCGTGGCCGTATTTGTGCCGTGGCACGGCTCAGCCACCTTTGCACGGCTCGACGGATTTTGTCGTGGCATCCTCGAAGGGCTGCATACCGTGCTCAGGCATGGCCAGCCGTTGGTGCTCGCGGGCGACGGCGATGTCGGCGGGCTCATCGGCATCCACCTGCGCGAGGAGCTGCGCCTTGCAAACCCGATCATCTCCATCGATGGTCTCGAGCTCAAGGAGTTCGATTACATCGATATCGGAGCCATGTTGCCGAATTCCGGCGCCGTGCCGGTGGTGATAAAATCGCTGGTTTTTCCGCAGTAGCCCGGATGAGCGCGTCTGCGCGTCCATGACGCGCTGGGGCGCGATCTCCGGGGTCCCGCATATCGCCTAGCGCGTTTAGGACGCGCTAGGCTCATGCGGGCTACACGGTACCTCACGCCGCGGCGCTACGAAGGCGTCATGCTCCTTCGTGAGCCATACGTTTCCCGCGGCTTCGACGTTCGGCACCCCGATATAGCAGAACACCAACGATGCCTGCTCGCTCTCCGACGCATTGGCAATCACGTGAATTGTGCCGCTGGGAACGTAGACGAAGTCGCCGGCCTCCAGCACGACCTCCCGCCGATCGCTGCAATCGTGCCTCGCCTGGATCAACCTGATCCGGCCGGACATGATGTACCAGCAGACATCGTTATTGGCGTGATAGTGCGTGGGATTTGGCCCAGCCCCGGCTTCCAATACCGTCCGGCCCATCACCGCACGGTTAGCCTCGACGGTCTTGTCGC
>Ga0306920_100016746_pt1 | contig 10106 bp, 10 predicted proteins | sample flu12Cox44000170_FD_204666 | JGI IMG/M metagenome (GOLD analysis project Ga0306920, IMG submission 204666) | Lab enrichment of tropical soil microbial communities from Luquillo Experimental Forest, Puerto Rico - flux4day.12C.oxic.44.000.170 (v2)... | ecosystem: Environmental > Terrestrial >...
TGTTGTAAATGCAATTTTTTTGCGATATTGGCATGGACATGACTGACCAAGCCCAGCGCCTCGACCTCGACGAGTATCTCCCCTACCTGATCAACCGGGTCGGCTCGGTGATGGCGCTTCGCTTCGGCGAGGATGTGCTCGCCCCCGTTGGCCTGAGCATCGCAATGTGGCGCGTCCTGGCGGCGCTTTCGAGCACAGGCGAGCAGCGGCACACCGACCTTGCCGGCCTGACCAGCATCGAGGTGTCGACCCTCTCGCGCATTGTCACACGCCTGGTCCGCATGGGGCTTGCGGCACGCGCACCCTCCAAGACCAGCGGCCGGGAAGTGGCGGTTGCGCTGACCCAACGCGGCCGCGATCTGGTCAATCGGCTGATCCCGTTCGGTTTGCAGTACGAGGCGCTCGCCAGTTCAGGCTTGAGCGAGCAGGAAATGACGACGCTTCGGGGCTTGTTGCGTCGTATCTACGCCAATCTGGTCGAAGCCGAGCCGCAGGTCATGGACCCAGCCGGCAAAGCACCGGCTCGCGTCAGCGCCCGCGCGCCTTTGGGCCTGCCAGAGCGCTGATCGCGAGCTGGACGTATTCGGCAGAAATGCGCTCCAGCGAAGCGTTCTCCTTGCCGTACCAAGTCGAGACCGCGTTGAGCATTCCCAAGAGCGCCAAGGTGGCGAGCCGGGGGTTGACGTGGGGCCGAAACTCGCCGCGACGAATCCCGTCTTTGATCACCTCGGCGATCACCCGCTCAATGCCGCGCGACCACTTGGCGATGCGCCGCCGGCTCGCGCGCGGCAGGTATTGGCGCTCGTTGAGAAAGACGCGGACGTAGTCAGCCGTGTCGAGCAGCGGCATCAGGTGGGCGCGCACCAACGCGGCAATCTTCTCAGCTGCGCTGCCTGTGCCTGATGCAATCGCCCGCGCGCGTTCGTGAAAGTCCTCGACGCCCTGCATGCAGACGATCTCAAGCGCGACCTCCTTGGACGGGAAATAATAGTAGAGGCTCGCCTGCCGGATCCCAAGCAGATCGGCGATCTGTTGGGTCGTGGCGCCGTGATAGCCGTGCTGTGCAAAGACGCGCGCCGCAGCGTCGAGGATTTCGCCAGAGCGCCGGCGCCGGCCGGCGCCCTTGCGCCGCGCGGGAGTGCGCGATTTGTTTGTTTGTTGTTTGGCGGCTCGGTCCGGCATCGATCGAGTCTTCTACGCCACTTGCGGAAACACCAGTGACTTGATCACCACCGGCACCGCGCCGGAGCCTTCCAGCATGGCGCCAATGTCGATGTAATCGAACTCCTTCAGTTCGAGTCCGTCGATTGAGACCACCGGGTTCGTGACTTTGATCTCCTCGCGCAGGTGAATCCCGAGCAAGCCACCCACGTCGCCGTCGCCCGCCAGGATGACCGGTTTATTTTGTCCCAGTATGGGGCCAAGTCCGTCGGCCACGCCGCGGCAGAATGCGTCGAGGCGTGCGAAGGTGGCCGAGCCGGACCAAGATACAAACAAAGCGACTGTGTCCGTGAGCTCAAGTCGCGCAAGCTCATCAGCAATTGCTGTTGTAACGTTGGCGGTGTCGATCTCGTCACCGAAACTGAAAGCCGGAGTCACGACCGGAATGTTGCGCACCGGCAGCGTGCTGGGCGGAGAAACAAAGATGGTGTTGCCTGAAACCTGTGTCGCATACTGGGCCGCGCCGATTACGGTCGCACGGATATGTTCTGCCGGAGCCGCAAGCGGCGCGCCAAACCGGCCGACGCGGGCGCGGATCTCACGCGCCAACCCGGCGCCGAGATCACCAAAGCTCGTCGCTTCGCGGTCGTAGATGTATTCCGAGACGCCGCCGGAAAACATCAGCGTTCCGATCTCGCCATGCCATCCGAGTGGCTTGGTTCGCAGTAGCGAATGGTTGTCCACGACCGGGGAACCGCCACTCATGGCGTCGAACAGGCAATTCGCCATTTGTTTGGTCAACCGTTGGATCGCGACCTCGTCCAGTTTTGTCCCGACTTCAAGTTTGAATCCCAGCGCCGCAGCGAATCGCTGTCCAGCTGGCTCAATCCGCGCAACGGTTCCGTCGTCCGCAAAGCAAACCAGCCTCGCGCCAACATCGATCGCGGTCGCGGCCGCAACGCGACCCTCGACACACACGGCAATCTTCGACGTACCGCCGCCAACGTCCACGTTCATCACCGCCTTGCCGTCGCGGGTCGAGCGCGCAACCGCGCCCGAGCCGTGCGCGGCCAGCACCGTCTCGAGACTGTCGCCGGCGCTCACGGCAACGAGCTTGCCGGCCTCGCGGGCAAACACGTCGCCGATCCGCCGCGCATTGCTGCGCGCGACCGCAACGCCGGTCAGGATCAACGCGCCGGTGTCGATCTCCTCCGGCGTGATCATCGCGTCCTTGTAGGAATGCGCGATGAAGGCGCCGAGCGCCTCGGCATCGATCGTGTTCGTATCCGTATAGGGCGTGAGCAGAATATCCGAGTTGTAGAATACCTCGCGCTCGCTCACGACGTAGCGCGCGTCGAGCCGTTCCATCACGATGCGGGAAAAGACGAGGTGCGAGGTCGAGGAGCCGATATCGACGCCCACGCTGATCAGGCGAATCTCGTCGTCGCCTTCCAGCGAGCGTCCCGCGTTGGAGAAGAAAACACGGCCGCCGGCATCGTCGAAGACAGCGCTCATTCCTTCGGCAGCTCGCCGGTATAATCCTTCTCGTAAAACTGCGGGCGCATGCGGTTCTCGGCGCCGTTCGTTTTGAGCATGCGCACGTATTCCTTGGCGATGTATCGGTCCTCCATCCAATACGGGATGGCGGTGCCGCCTTCGGTGATGTCCATCGCGGTGTAGTCGGTGTGCTGCTCCCCAGGGGGCCCCGGTTCGCGGCCGGGCGAGTTCGGGCCGAACCACGCCGTCAGACGCAGCGGATCCTGCGAGACGCCAAAATGCTGATGGAACCAGCGCGCGCCACCCGGGGCCGCCGACACCATGCCGACCGGCTCGTAATCGACGCGCTTGATCAGGTGCTCTTTGCCGTCTTGCCAGGGCGTTGTCCCGGCCTGCTCAGGCCAGGTGTAGGTGTAGCCCTTGCCCTTGAGGCAGATCAGCACGGCCGCCGATGTGTGCGCGTGCGCCTTGGAATAGCGGCCGTTCTCGTGCTGGGCGATCCACAGATAGAACGTGTTGCCGGTCATGAACGGCTCGACCCGGCGATAGCCTGGGGAGCGGCGGTTATCGAGCGGCAGATCGCAATTGGCGATATCGGGAATGAAGTTGGTGCGGCGCATGGCTAGCCCGCGCACCGGATCGGGCTCGATATCGTCCTTGTATTTGTAGAAGTCATCGGCGCCGGAAAAGCGGTCGCGGAACTGGTACGGGCAATCGAAGATCGCACCGACATTGTTGATCAGGTTGATTAGGTTCGGCGCCGTGGTGCCGCAAAGGAGCAGCGCCGGCGCGGAGCTCGCGTTGACGATGCGGTGATGCGCATTGACCGGAATGGAAAACAGCGAGCCGCGCTGCCATTCAAACTGATGCCGCTTCGAGTCGCCGTCGAGCCACACCTCGGTCGACCCGCGCCCCTCGACCACGTAGATGATCTCCTCATAGAGATGCTTCTCGGCATTGAGCGCGCCGGCACCCGGCACCTCCACGACGTAACAACCCCATTTGCCTTCGGTGCCGTAGAGCTGGACGTAAGTCCCGCGTCCGCCCAGCCGGCGCCAGGGCGCGAGCGGCAGATCCTGCACCCGGCGCACCCCGATGTCGCGAAAGATCGGAATGCCTTCGGATTCCATGAACAGGTCGTAGGGCGTTTTTGGGCGGCCGAACTTGCCAAAACCGGCGCGCCGTCCTGCCGTGGGCTCGTGCCAGTGAGTCTGCCCGGGAATGTCATGCATGGCTGAAGCTACGCTCTCAATGCGATCAGCATGTTCTCGATATAATCCTCGTCGCCGCCGGCGACCAGCATGATGGAATGTGGCCGCAGCTGTCCGAGCGTCTTCGATAGCTGTTCGTCGGTCGCCGTCGCACTTCCAAGCACGAGGCCCGTGGTCATGACGCGGTGCGCGTTGCAAGCCTCGCCGATCAGCGAACCGGCCCTGGCGTCCTGGCCCGCGGTCGCCACCATGACGATCAGGTCGGCGCTGGCGATCTCATCGAGCAGGTTCTTGGTGCGGCCGGCGAGATCGCTCAGCCATCCAGCCATGGAGAAGGTTTCGCTCCGCGTTGGCACAGCCGCAAATGCCGACGCGGTGAGAAAGCTCGCGCGACTCCACGGCAGCTGCGCGAGCCGTTTCACCACCGGCTCGCTTGCGGCATCGAGCGCGATCACCTTGACAGTGCGCGGTTGCGAATTGGGCGCCTCGACGCGGTAGCGCGCCTCGGCGCGCGTCGTCATGCGGGCGCTTTCGCTCTGCATCATGTCAGACCGAAACGTGCGCCACGTCGGGCTGCACCATGAGGGCCTGCTTGGCCGCATCCTTGAATGGCTGATCGGGCGGTAACACCAGCGCGGCCGAGCGCACGCGCTGATGTGCCGGATCAACCCCGGGCGGGGTGACCCCCTTGTCGATCAGCGCCTTCGCGGCGCGCAGCAACCGATGCCGGGCCATGATGATCCCGTTGTCGGTCGAGACCAGGTTCTCCTTGGCGCGGTCGACGATCGGCCCCATGCTCTCCTGCAAGGACGCATCCTGCATCGAGATGCCTTCGACGCCGCTGAACGTCTTGCCGGCCTTCTGGGCCGCGCGATCCATCAGGTAATCGTTGTCCTTGTTGGCGAGCGGGCGGAACGTGCCCGGTACGTATTTGACATGCACGCCCCACCCGTCGCGCATGGCTTGGCGCTGCTCAGCGCTCAGCGGTTTGGTGACGCGATAATCGAAACTCCAGGTCCAGCAGTTGTCGTCATCGATCGGGATCCAGAAGTGGCCGTGCACCGGGTGGTCGGCGCGCGGCGGGATCATGGTGAAGGCCGGCATCACCCATTGGGTGATGCGCCAATAGTAATTGCCGTTCTCGGCGTTGCGCCGGGCTCCGACCAGAAGGCCGCCCGCGCTCTCCACCACTTCGAAATGCGGCTTGGCATCGGCGAGGTTGTACTGGTTGCCCTTGGAGCCTTTGAACAGCGGGTCCTTGTTGAGCTCGCCGCGGTGCAGGAACGAGACGTGGCTCGAATCGATCCCGCCTTCCATCGCCTGCAGCCAGTTGCATTCCTGCAGCCGCTTGGAGACGAACCTGTGCTCCGGCGGGACCATGGCGAATTCCCACTCGGGCAGCGGCGGCTGCTTCTCGGGCGGTCCCATGTAAGCCCACAGGATGCCGCCGCGCTCGACGAGCGGATAGGACTTGAGCTTGATCTTGCGGCAGAAGCCGCTCTCCTCGGGCTCGGAGGGAACATCGATGCACTGGCCGGTGACGTCGTATTTCCAGCCGTGATACGGGCAGCGCAGCCCCGACTCCTCGTTGCGGCCGAACCAGAGCGATACGCCGCGATGCGCGCAGAATTCATCGATCAGGCCATAGCGCCCGTCGGTATCGCGGAATGCCAGCAGGCGTTCGGACAGGAGCTTGACCCGCACCGGCGGGCACTCGTTTTCCGGCAGCTCATCGGCCAGCAGCGCCGGCAGCCAGTAGCAGCGGTACATCTGCCCCATCGGGGTGCCGGGTCCGGTCTGGGTGAGGAGATCGTTCTGTTCTTTGCGCAGCATGTTGCGGGTCCGTGACGTCAGCTCATAAGGAGCATTGTGCGGATTGAGAAATCCGTCCGGATATGGTCTGAAGCTAGCCCCGCGCCCCGTTTGCGTCAAACTCCCGAGCCTTGCACAAACATGACCTCATCCATCGAACTTTGCAGCGCTGACGATATTCCCGAGGGCTCGGCCCTGCGGGTCGAGGCGGGCGCGCTGACGCTTGCCGTCTTTAACGTCGAGGGAGAGTTCTATGTCACCGACGATAACTGCACGCACGGCCCCGGATCCTTGTCCGAGGGCTATATCGAAGGCGATGTGGTCGAGTGCAATTTTCACAACGGCCAGTTCAATATCCGCACCGGGGAGGTGGTGTCGCCGCCCTGCATGATACCGATCAAGACCTATCCGACGCGGGTCGAAAACGGCAAAGTGCTGATCGACGTGGAATAAGGGAGACGCGCCATGGCCCAAACCGCAATCGTCTCGGAAGAACTCGCCAAGAAGTTCGCGACCGAGAAAGAGACGCCATACACCCGCTGGGTCAAATCCGAAGGGCTCGACATCGTCAGTGCGCTGTATGTGCGCAACCTGCGCACCGTGGAGCTCAAGCCCTGGGCGCGCCGTGGCGGCCGCGGCGTGTTCATCAATCACGACGCCTCGCGCACCTCGAACGATTGCTACGTCTGCGAGATCCCGCCTGGCGGGACGTTGGCGCCCCAGCGGCAGCTATTTGAGGAAATGATCATGGTTCTCGACGGGCGCGGCTCGACGGTTGTCTGGAACGACTCCGGTGCGCGCGTCTCGTTCGAATGGAAGGCCGGCGCCCTGTTCGCGATCCCGCTCAACTGCTGGCATCAACACTACAACGGCGCCGGCCGCGAGCCCGCGCGTTTCGTGTCCGTGACCAACGCGCCGCCCGTCATCAACATGTATGAGGACATCGATTTCGTCTTCAACTGTAAACACGATTTCAAGAACCGGTTCAGCGGCGAGCCGGATTACTTCAGCCCCAAGGGCGAGCAGAAGGGCCTGTTGTTGGAGACGAATTTTGTCGCCGATGCGGTGTCGCTGCCGTTGATCAGCGCCAAGGAACGCGGTGCCGGCGGCGGGCACATCCGCTTCAACATGGCCAAGGGCTCGATGAACAGCCACATCTCCCAGTTCCCGGTCGGCACCTACAAGAAAGGCCACTGCCACGGGCCGGGCGCCCACGTGATCATTCTCAGCGGCGAGGGCTATTCCTTGATGTGGCCGGAAGGCGAGGAGCCGCGCCGCTACGATTGGGAAGTCGGCACCCTGATCGTGCCGCCCAATCGCTGGTTCCATCAGCACTTCAACATCGGCACCACACAAGCGCGGTATCTCGCGTTCAAGCATGAGGCCGTGGCGATCCGCAATCCGCAGGGCGTGCCCAAGGCTTGGATCAGCCGGCGCGTCGGCGGCGATCAGATCGACTACGCCGACGAGTCGACGCTCGTGCGTAACACCTTCGCCGATGAGTTGACGCGGCGCGGGATCGCCTCGCGCATGGACGCGATCTATCAGGCCGAGCTGGCCGACCTGCCGCCGTTGGCCAAAGCCGGGTAGGGGAATTCGACCCCGTCGTAGAGCCAGGCGAGGCACTGGAACGTATCCGTCTCGTCCCGCTCGCCGAGCATTTGCCAGTAGACCTCGCGGTTGATTCCCTCCGCGTGATAGACGTCCCAGATGTAGCGCGACTCCAAAGTCACGCGCGCGGTGCGCACGGAGCGGAGCTTTTCGAAGCGGCTGAAGGCTGCCTCGTGGTCACCCGTGCTCTCCGCAATGCAGTCGGCGAGACACAGCCCATCCTCGATGGCCATGCAGGCCCCTTGCGCGAGCGACTGCAAGGTCGCGTGCGCCGCATCACCTAGCAGCACCGCGCGGCCCTTGTGCCAATGCCGGATCGGATCGCGATCGCCGATCGCTTGCCGCCGCTGGAGGTCCAGCATCGAGATCAGTGCCTTCACGGTCGGGTGGGCATCGCGATAGACGTGCTCCAGCTCGGCCCGATAGGCAGCGGTATCCCCCCGTTCTGAGTTTGCTGTTCGGCGGAACACCGCAACGATGTTGAACAACGTGCCGTGGCGCAGCGGGTAATGCACGATGTGGAAGCCGGGGCCTGCCCAAAGCGCGACGATGTCGCGCTGAACGCCCTCAGGCACGTCCGCGATCGGGACGATGGTGCGGAACCCCATGTAGCCATTGGGGAGCGGGTCGCCGTCGTCCAGCAACTGCGCCCGGGTGCGCGAGCGGATACCATCGGCGCCGATCAGCAACGTGCCTTCGAAGCTGCGGCCATCCTCGGTTTTCACCGTGACCCGGTCACCGTGATCGACAAATTCGTTGACCATGGCGTCCGCTTCCAGGGTCACGAGCGGATCGCGCCGGCAGGTCTCGAGCAGGAGGTTGTGCAGGTCAACCCGGTGAACGATGATGTAGGGATATTTGAAGCGGTCGCGCAGGGACGCGCCCGTTGGGACCCGGGTGACCTCCTTGCCATTAAGGGCGTCGAACATCAGCAGGGCGGACGGCGCATCGGACGTCGCGAGCACCGCGTCGCGCAAGCCGATGCGATCGAACACATGAAACACGTTCGGGCCGAACTGAATGCCATAGCCGATGGCGCCGAAGGCCGGCGCGCCCTCCAGCACGCGGACCGGCTGCCCGTGGCGCGCCAGCGCGAGTGCGGCCGTTAGGCCGCCAAACCCGCCGCCAACAACCAGAATCGGCAATTTTGCAGTCACGGCGCCCTCATCCCTTTGGTCTATTTCATGCGGGGTAGCATTCTGCCCGCTAGCACGTGTATTGTACGGCGAACTGCCGCGGCGGGAACTTCAAATTCGCACGATGGCGGGAGACGAAATGCCGGGTCGCAACGGCTCAACGAGGAGGAACAGCCCTATGCAGCGTCGTCAATTCTTGAAAGTTGCCGGAGCCGGAATGGCCGCGTCGACCGTGGCCGCGCCGGCCATCGCGCAATCAATGCCAGAGGTCAAGTGGCGGCTGACGGCGAGTTGGCCGAAATCGCTCGACACGCTCTATGGCACTTGCGAAGGCTTCGCCAAGTACATCGCTGAGGCGACCGACAACAAGTTTCAGATTCAGGTCTTCGCCGCCGGCGAGATCGTTCCCGGTTTGCAGGTCCTTGATGCCGTGGAGAACGGCACGGTCGAGGCGTGCCACACCGCCACTTACTACTTCATCGGCAAGGATCCGACCTGGGCCCTGTTCTGCGCGGTTCCCTTCGGGCTCAACACGCGCCAGCAGAATGCCTGGTTCTATGACGGCGACGGCCAAAAGTTGATGGTCGACTTCAGTCGCAAATTCAACGCATATCCGCTCGTCGGCGGCAATACCGGCGCGCAGATGGGTGGCTGGTTCCGCAAGGAAATCAAGACCGTCGAAGATCTCAACGGCCTCAAGTTCCGCATCGGCGGCTGGGCCGGCAAGACATTGGAGAAGCTTGGCGTCGTGCCGCAACAGCTCGCCGGTGGTGACATCTACCCGGCGCTGGAAAAGGGCACCATCGATGCCGCGGAGTGGGTCGGCCCCTACGACGATGAGAAGCTCGGCTTCTACAAGATCGCGCCGTATTATTACTATCCGGGATGGTGGGAAGGCGGCACCGCCAACCATTTCCTGATCAACATCGAGAAATGGAACGCGCTGCCGAAAAACTATCAGGCAATCGTCACGGCGGCGGCGGGTGCGTCCAATGTGGAGCAAACCGGACGCTACGACGCCCGCAACCCGGGCGCATTGAAGCGGCTCGTCGCGGGCGGCGCGCAGCTGCGCGCGTTCTCGCTGCCGATCATGGAAGCGTGCCTGAAGGCATCGAACGAGGTCAACGCCGCGACGTCGGCCGCGAACCCCGACTACAAGAAGGTCTGGGCCTCGATCGAGACGTTCCGCAACGACGGCTATCTGTGGTGGCAGGTCGCCGAATACGGCTACGACAGCTTCATGATCCGCAGCCGCTCGAAGGCGTAAAGGATATCAACCTGTGTCGATTCGAGGACGCACGTGAGCTACCAGACCATTGAGGTGCGCAAATCGACACCCCGGATCGGCGCCGAGATTCTCGGCGTCGATCTGTCAAAGCCGCTCGGAAACCAGCAATTCCAGGAGGTGCATGACGCCCTCATGGATCGCCTGGTCATCTTCTTTCGCGATCAGAGGCTGACCGTCGAGCAGCACATGGACTTCGGCCGGCACTTCGGCAAGCTGCACATGCACCCGGCGTCTCCGGACGTGGTTGCGGAGCACCCCGAGGTTCTGGTCATCAGGGCGGACGAAACATCCAAATCGGTCCCCGGCGAGGATTGGCATTCCGACGTGTCGTGCGAGACCGAGCCGCCGATGGGCTCCATTCTCTATCTCACCGAGGTTCCGGCCGACGGT
>Ga0306920_100016747_pt1 | contig 10105 bp, 9 predicted proteins | sample flu12Cox44000170_FD_204666 | JGI IMG/M metagenome (GOLD analysis project Ga0306920, IMG submission 204666) | Lab enrichment of tropical soil microbial communities from Luquillo Experimental Forest, Puerto Rico - flux4day.12C.oxic.44.000.170 (v2)... | ecosystem: Environmental > Terrestrial >...
TACTTAAAAAGGCGATGACGTTGTCCCGGACATACTGCATTGTGCCATTTCAGCCCTCGCCTTATTATCCTACTCGGGGGAGGTTTCGCCTACATCACTCAGAAACCGTCAGCCAAACAATGGAGGTACTTCGCAAGCTTAACCCGCTCCCGCCTCTAATGCGCAGGGCCACCAGTTTCGCGGTGTCGCTACTGACCAAGCCGGTCGCGCGCTACACTGTACCGATTCCCAACGACGTTTCGCAGCTACGGCGCGTGTTACGCAAGTGTGACGTTATTCTTGTCGAGGGGAATGAGCGGATCAGCGAATGTATCAAGTACCTGACTCAGAGTTCATGGTCGCATTCTGCTCTCTACGTCGGTGATGAACCGCTTAAGCACGACGCCGAATTGCGGCGCGACTTGACCGCTAAATTTGGCGACGAGGCCAACTGGCTGGTCCTCGAAGCGCTGATCGATGGCGGGGTGGTGTTGACGCCGCTGAGCAAATACCGCGATTTCAATATCCGCATTTGCCGGCCCTTCAAGCTAACCACCGCGGATGAGCGCTCAATCATTGATTACGCGCTGGGTCATGTCGGTCATCTGTATGATCTTCGCAATATTTTTGATCTGTTGCGCTATTTTTTGCCGGTCTCAATGGTGCCTGCGCGTTGGCGCCGCCAGGCTCTCCATTTTGGCAGCGGCGACCCGACGCGGGTGATTTGTTCCAGTCTAATTGGGGAATGTTTCCATCGCGTCCGCTATCCGATAGTCCCGCTGTACGAGCCTTTTCCGCCTGGATTCGAACCTATGCGCCGCGTTGCAGGGCTGGTGGGAAGGTTTCGGCGGCCGCCACGGGCGCCGGGATTACTGCGGATGGTTTCGCCAACCCTGATTACGCCCCGTGATTTCGACCTATCGCCATATTTCGAGGTTGTGAAATTCAGTGTGGTCGAGGGTACTCGCTTTGATTACCACAGTCTGCTCTGGTTAGATGAGCCAACGGATCCCAGTGGGGACCTGGAAAAATCGGCGTGAGGCACTTGCTGGAGGGCGCCCTAGTCTGCGATAAAGCATTTACCCGGACGCGGCGTTCGGTTGAAGTGGGGCCGCGCAAACGAGAGTGCAGGGAACGCTTTGGCCGGGCCGCAGGTCTTGGTGTCGCCAGGTGCGCCTGATTATACGAGTGCACTTGATACTCACATGAGGCCGGATAACCAGGTCCTCGTAGCTGGAGGGCGCAGTTTGGGAAACGAACAGAGAATGTCTAACCGGCGCGAGTCGCTCGAGAAGACCATAGCCAAAATCCTTCATCGCTACTGCAATTTTGGCTGGGCCAACTACTATATTCCGGGAGAAAAATTCCCCAGCCTAATCGAAGAACTGGTCGAAATCGCCAGTCCAGCCGGACAGGCAGGCTACGAAGAAATAGTTCTTTTTTTCCTCCGCACCCAGCGCATGGCCTCAGCGCAGGAACGCGCCGCCAAGTTGATGGATGAATTTGGCGTTTACCGCAAGGCGTAGGCCGAAGAGAGTCACTCTTCTAGACTTGCGTCGCAGACTGCCCGATGCTTCCCGCCTGGCAGGCCATACACTGGTTCAGACCGCTTTCTGCCTGAACGGTTGATTCGGATTTCACCCGGAGAGACGCGCAACCAAAAGCGCCACTTCGGCGCACGCCAACGGAGAACGGAGATGGACGCTATCGAAGCGATCATGACACGCAGGGCACAGCGAGCGTTCGGACCCGGCCCGGTGGAGTCGGAGAAGCTGAAGCAGGTCGTCGATGCGGGCCGCCACGCCATGAGCGCTCGGAATCTGCAGCCATGGCAGTTTTTGATTATTCGCGATCGTGAAAGGCTCCGCGAAATCGGCGCTCTGTGCACGACCGGCAGGTTCGTCAGCGACGCACCGGCGGCAGTTGTCGTTCTCAAGGATACTAATAATGTGCGATGGGCGGATATCGATTGCGCCCAAGCGGTGCAGAACATGGCGACAGCGGGGTGGAGTCTTGGCTTGGGAACGTGCTGGGTCGGTAATTTTGATGGGCAGAAAATCGGCCAGCTGCTGGGTGTGCCTGCCGAATGGGCTATCTTCACGATTCTCGCCTTCGGTTACCCGAGCACTGCAAATCCCCCGCAATCCCGACCGTTAAAGCCGCGGCGGGATGTCCTTCACTATGAGCGTTGGGGCCAGCAACTGATATAGCCAGGGCGATTGCACTTCAGCGCACTCGGTACCGTGCTAGACTGAGCTTCATAGCGAACAAGAGCGAAAGCTCTGGATGTTTCTGAAGCGGCAGGCGGGAAGGCCTGCCTCAATCAGCGGAGAAAGTGATGGCAATCAAGCAGGTTGAACCACCACAAGCCTACGAGATCCTCGAAGGAGACCCTGACGCGATCTACGTCGACGTACGCACCGAGGAGGAGTTTGCTCAGGGTCATCCGGCTGGAGCAATGAACCTGCCGGTCGTTTTTCTCAAACCTGGTGCGACGCCTCAACTGAATGATTCCTTTCTGACCGTTGCGGAGAAGGTTCTCCCGCAAGGCAAGAAACTTGTGGTTGGATGTATGGCGGGCGGCCGTTCCCAGCGAGCTTGCGAAATCCTCGAGCAGGCGGGTTATAGCGACCTTACCAATGTGCGTGGTGGTTTCGGCGGCGCGCGTGATGCGACCGGCGAGATCGTTGTTGTAGGATGGCGTGATGCTGGACTGCCGGTATCACGCGAATTGGAACACTCGTATCGCGCGCTGCGCGACAAGGCGGGCGTTGAATAGGCTCCAGCTTTTGGTGAGACAATGGCGATTCGGCTGACGCGAATTTACACTCGCACCGGCGACCAGGGCATGACTGCTTTGGTCGGCGGTCAACGTGTTCCCAAGGAGTCGGGCCGGCTCGAGGCGTATGGCACTGTCGACGAGCTTAACGCAGTTATCGGAATCGTGCGCACGTACCTGCCGACTTACCGTGAGCAGTTCGGTGAAGAGTTCGAGTGGTACTCCGAAATGCTCCGCCGCGTTCAGAACGAATTGTTCGACGTTGGCAGCGAACTCGCAACTCCGCCAGAAGCGGAGTACGACGGCATGCATCGAATGAGTGAAGGGGAAGTGGCCGAACTGGAACACGAAATGGACCGGATGCAGGAGGTCTTGGAGGCACTGAACTCATTTACGCTCCCCGGAGGCGGCGTGCTCAACGCGTTTCTGCATCAGGCGCGTACGGTTTGCCGGCGGGCGGAGCGAATATGCTGGGAGCTTAAACGTGAGGCACCGATTGGAAGTCATCTTCTGGCATACCTTAATCGGCTGAGCGACCACTTGTTTGTACAATCGCGATGGGTCGCCAAGAAGCTGGGTGAGCCGGAGTTCCTGTGGGACCGCGGCCTACGGCTCGACCCTCGAGCTCCACACAAGGCCCGGCGATCTGCCTCAGGTGACTCGGGCGCCAGCGGCACGAGTTGAGATTTATCCGTCTACTTTCAGCTGCCGAGGAAGTCCCGCGCTTTCAATCCTCGGCCCAGAATCGCACAGGACGAAGCGGGCGGGGCCGCGCTGAGGAAATCGCAAGTGGAGTCTAATATGACGGTTCAGCAAAAGAAGCTTTCCCTCGTCCAGGCCCAGTTGGGGCCGATGGCTAATTTTGTCTACATTATTGCTGACCCGGTTACGCGCAAGGCCGCGGTGGTCGACCCTGCCTGGGATGTCAAACGGATCATCGATTATACGGAAGGCAAGGACTATGACATCGAAAAGATTCTCATAACTCATTATCACCAGGATCATCTCGGCGGGAACATGATGGGGCAGAACATTCAGGGAGCCGCCGAAATGGTCAGCCAAGTCAAAGCCAAAGTCTATGTGAACAGGAACGAAGCTGAAGGCGTTAAACGAGTATCCGGCCTAAGCGACTCGGATCTAGTTAAAGTCGAAGCCGGTGACGTTTTCAAGCTTGGTGATCTGGAAGTTAAGTTCATTCACACCCCCGGCCATACACCGGGCTCTCAATGCTTTCTCATCGACGGCAACCTGATTTCGGGGGATACGCTCTTCGTGAATTCGTGCGGGCGCGTCGACCTGCCCGGCTCCGACCCTGAGCAGATGTACTATAGCCTAAACCAAACTCTGCGGAATCTCGATGATAGTACGGTTGTTTATCCGGGACATGCGTACGCGCCTGAATCGAGTACCACGATCGGCGAGCAGAAGCGGAACAATATGTACATGCGCTTCAAAAACCTCGACGATTTCCTGATGGCGATGGGCTATAGCAGATAGGTTCTCTCGCTCTTATTTCAGGAATTAAAGCAAGACCAGGCGCTATGGACTATGCTACGCCGACGGCTTCACTTCCGCATTTGATGCTTGTAAGTCTCACGAAAGTTATAGCAAAGCGGGCTGCCGATTTGGCAGTGACGCATCGGGTACGCGCTGCTAACGCAATATACCTGGAGGTTGCCCGGTGATATGCGACTACATTTGTTTCGCGTGATGATGGGCAACTCAGGCGCGGACCTGTGGTAGCACTCTGTCAGGCGCCTGAAGTAGCACTCGGCAACCGCTGATTGCGTCTCCGATACTCCGTGAGCAATCTCCGGAGCCGAAACAAAGCAGACCGGTTACCAAAGCAACGAAGTAGAGTTTCCAGATGCTGAGTGGAGAAGCGGCGAACTGTTAAAGGTGCTAACCGGGTCAGGCTAGCAGCGCTCCGATACGTCGATGGAACAGCGAAATCTTGAGCAGCTTGAAGGCGAGGCCCAATCTCTGCGCGAACAGCTCAATCATCATAACTATCGCTACTACGTCCTCGACGATCCCGAAATAACCGACACCGAATATGACCGATTGATGCGGCGGCTGGAGGAACTGGAGCAGGCTTATCCGGAACTTCGGACTCGGGACTCCCCCACCCAGCGGGTTGGTGCCGCTCCCAGTCAGGAGTTCGGAGTGGTCCGCCACCGCCGCATGATGTTATCGCTTGGGAACGCTATGAACGCCGACGAAATGCTTGAATTCGACCGCCGGATCAAGCGTTTCCTGCGTAGCGACGATGAAGTTGAATACGTGGCCGAAGTCAAGCTCGACGGCCTCGCAGTTGAATTGGTCTACGAGGATGGACTCTTAACCGGCGGATCCACCCGCGGGGATGGGATCCAAGGCGAAGACGTTACTCAGAACATTCGGACAATCAAGAGCATACCGTTGCGCCTGATCAATCCTCGCGGCGGACAGATGCCACGCCTGCTGGAAGTTCGTGGCGAAGTAATTCTGCCTCGTCGGGCGTTCGAGCGGCTTAACCAGGAACGGATTAGGGCAGGCGAACCACCTTTTGCGAACCCTCGTAATGCCGCGGCCGGCTCTTTGCGACAGTTGGATCCGCGAAACACCGCGGCGCGGCCGCTCGACATCTTTTGTCACTCTCATGGGCTGATTGAAGGTATCGAATTTAAAACCCAATGGGATTTCCTCAACGGCGTCAAGCAGCTTGGTCTCAAAATCAATCCACTCTCCGGGCTTTGCCGCAACGTCGACGAGGTTCTCGAATATTGGAATACCATTACTGAACAACGCCATGACCTGGACTACGAGGCCGATGGCGTTGTCGCTAAGGTCAATTCGCTCGAACTCCAGGAGCGCCTGGGCGAAGTATCGCGTTCACCGCGATGGGCCATCGCTTACAAATTCAAAGCTCAGCAGGACGAGACCAAGGTGCGCGAAATCAACGTCTATGTGGGTCGTATCGGCTCGCTGACCCCTGTCGCCAGCCTTGAACCCGTGCAACTGGCGGGCGTAACGATCTCGAACGCTTCGTTGCACAACCTTGATGAGATTCGGCGCAAGGACGTCCGCGCAGGCGACACAGTCCTGATCGAGCGAGCAGGTGACGTGATCCCCTATGTGGTGCGTGTCACCGCCAAGGGCGAACCTCGGTCGCCACAGTTCGACATGCCTGAGATTTGTCCCGAATGTGGCGGCGCGGTGGTCCGTGAAGAAGGCGAGGTAGCCTTCTTCTGCGTCAACGTCAACTGCCCGGCGCGAATGCGGGAATCGATACGTCATTTTGCCTCAAAGAATGCATTGGATATCGATGGCTTAGGTGACAAGCTCGTCGCTCAACTTGTCAGCAGAGGCCTGGTTCGCGAGCTCGACGATTTATTCAAGCTCAAAAAGTCGGACCTGCTAGGCCTTGAGCGGATGGCGGACAAAAGCGCGCAAAATGTCCTTGACGCGATCACGCGCTCGCGTGAAGTTGCACTGGAACGCCTGCTCAACGGGCTTGGGATCCGTCACGTCGGCGAGCATACCGCGCGTCAACTCGCTATGCGTTTCGGCAGCTTGCGCGCGCTGATGATTGCTTCCGAAGATGAGCTGCGAGCCGTTCGCGATATCGGCCCGGAAGTGGCGCTCAGCATTCGTCAGTATTTCGGCGAGCCCCGTAATCGGAGCGCCGCCGAACGCCTGACCCAACACCTCAAGATAGTGGCGCCGCCGACTCTTGCTGGGCGGAGCGGTTTGCGGGATCGCAGTTTCGTGCTCACCGGCACATTGGCGGCCATGACACGCGAGGAAGCGGAGGAGAAGATCCTAGCGGCCGGCGGACGTGTAACCGCATCGGTCAGCCGTAAGACGGATTTCGTTGTGGTTGGGGCCGAGCCAGGCACCAAGTTGCGGAGGGCGCGTGAACTGGGTGTTACAACTCTGGACGAGCAGGCATTTGCGGACTTGCTGAGCGCCACATCTGATGGAGTCTCTTCATGACTGCTCGCGAGCGCGGGCGCGTATGCATTATTGCCCACGGGCGAGTGCAGGGGGTTTTCTTTCGACGCGCGGCTGCAGAGCAAGCTCGCGGGCTTGGCATTAATGGATGGGCTCGCAACCGGGACGACGGTTCTGTCGAGATCGTCGGTGAAGGTGAACGGTGCGATCTTGAGATGCTGTTGGCATGGGCGCATCGCGGCCCTCCTCAAGCATGGGTCAATGAGGTTCAAGCGCATTGGGAGCCGTATCGTGGTGAATTCGTGCGATTCCAGGTGCGTTAAGGCACAAACCACGAACCCTTTTGTTTCAGCCGACCATTAGCTATACTTCTGCCGGGAACTTTCTTTTATTGATGCGGCTTGAAAAGCAGGGAAGTGGAACGTACGACTCTCTAGCATAAGGAGTGGTGATTGAAATGGCTCTACCACCTGAGGCGGCCGGACATGCCGCCCAGTCTTCGGCGCTCGGCGGTGCCGCTCCTAAGAGCGGTGAACGCCGGGACAGCGTTGTAATTCGATTTGCCGGAGATTCAGGCGACGGGATGCAGCTTGCAGGAATGCAATTCACTGCGGAGTCAGCGCTCGCCGGTAACGATATTGCAACCTTGCCGGACTTTCCGGCCGAGATTCGGGCTCCGGCAGGTACGATCGCCGGTGTCAGCGGTTTTCAGATCAACTTCTCGAGTGGCGAAGTATTCACCGCGGGCGATGAACCCACTGTATTGGTCGCGATGAATCCAGCGGCGCTCAAGGCCAATATCGATGACGTGCCGGCCAACGGAATCATAATCATCGACCGCGAAGCGTTCTCCGAAGCTAATCTGAAACGCGCCGGATACACAGCCAATCCCGCCGCGGACCATTCGCTCGACAAGTTTCAGGTGATTCAGGTTGACGTTACAAAACTCACCACGCGGGCCTTGCATGACAGCGGTCTGAATAATCGTGCAGTGTTTCGATGCCGCAACATGTTCGTGCTTGGAATGATTTCGTGGTTGTATCAGCGGCCGATTGAAAGCACCGTCAACTGGCTGGAGGGCAGGTTTAAGCGCACTCCCGACGTCCTGAACGCGAACCTCAAGGCATTGAAAGCAGGCTTCAACTACGGGGAAACGACCGAGTTGTTCGCCAGCTCTTACGAGGTTCCGGCCGCCCGGATAGTGCCGGGCACCTACCGCAATATCACAGGAAACAGCGCCACGGCGCTGGGATTCGTCGCAGCAGCCGTAAAGGCAGAGCGTCCGCTGTTCCTCGGCTCCTATCCGATCACACCCGCCAGCGATGTGTTGCATGAGCTGGCTGGCTACAAGAACTTTCCGATCTATACGTTTCAGGCCGAGGACGAAATTGCTGGGGTTTCGGCCGCTATCGGAGCGGCGTTTGGGGGTGCCATTGGCATTACCACGACTTCGGGTCCTGGTATGAATCTCAAGGCAGAGGCGATAGGCCTCGCTGTCAAGACCGAGCTGCCGATCGTAGTTACAGACATTCAGCGCGCCGGACCGTCAACGGGAATGCCGACCAAGCCCGAGCAGGCCGACCTGTTGATGGCAATGTACGGCCGCCATGGGGAGTCGCCGATTCCGATCATCGCGGCTTCAACCCCAGCCGATTGCTTCGACTGTGCATATGAGGCCGTGAGGATAGCGGTCAAATACATGACCCCGGTAATTCTGCTAACAGACGGTCAGCTAGCCAACGGGGCTGAACCGTGGCTACTGCCGGATACCAGCCTCCTGCCCGAAATCAAGGTCGAGTTCCGCACCGATCCCGAGGGATTCCTGCCCTACCTCCGTGATTCTGAAACCCTTTCAAGGCCCTGGGTAATCCCGGGCACGCCAGGCCTCGAGCATCGGGTCGGCGGCCTGTCCAGCGAGGATCTCACCGGCAATGTCAGTTATTCGCCTGCCAATAACGAGTTGATGGTGCGCACGAGAGCGCGCAAGGTCGCAGGCATCGCACGCGAGATCCCGCCTTGCGAGATTTTCGGCGACGAGCAGGGCGGGCCCCTCGTGGTGCTGGGCTGGGGTTCCACTTACGGCTCTATCCGGGAGGCTGTCAAGCAGTTGCGCGAAAAAGGCAAGCGCGTCTCACACATTCATCTGCGCTATCTGAACCCGCTGCCTGCGGATTTGGCCGAAAAGCTGCGCGGGTTTGGCAAGGTGATGGTTGCCGAAATGAATATGGGCCAGCTATTGAGGCTGGTTCGTGCCGACTATCTGATAGACGCGGTTGGCTGCAACAAAATCCAGGGACGTCCGTTCAAAGTGAGCGAACTGACCAATCGGATTTCGCGTGCCCTGGAGGGTTGAACACAATGGCTACTGCACTTTCCCGCAAGGATTTCATTTCAGACCAGGAAGTACGCTGGTGCCCTGGATGCGGCGACTACGCCATTCTGGCGCAAGTACAAAGAATAATGCCGGAGTTCGGCATTCCTCGTGAAAATATCGTCTTCATTTCCGGCATCGGCTGCGCCAGCCGCTTCCCTTATTACATGAACACGTATGGTTTCCATACGATTCATGGTCGTGCGCCCGCGGTTGCGACAGGACTAAAGGTAACCAGGCCTGACCTCGACGTGTGGGTGGTGACTGGAGACGGCGACGGGCTCTCGATCGGCGGCAATCATCTCATCCATTGCCTGCGCCGCAACGTCGATATGAAGATCCTGTTGTTCAACAACCGGATCTATGGTTTGACCAAGGGACAATATTCACCGACTTCGGAAGTCGGCAAGGTAACGAAGTCGACGCCAGCCGGTTCGGTCGATTTCCCGTTCAATCCCATAACCATCGCTCTTGGGGCGCATGCCAGCTTTGTCTGTCGAACAGTGGATGTCGAGCAAAAGCATCTGGGCGATATGCTCAAGCGCGCGCATGCGCATCGCGGCGCCTCGTATATGGAGATTCTCCAGAACTGCAACATCTTTAACGATGGCGCCTTCAACGAGTTGAGCGACAAGCAAATTAAAGCAGAACATCAGCTTTTGCTCGAGCACGGCCAGCCGCTCGTCTTCGGCAAGAACAAGGATCGTGGTATTCGGATGAACGGCCAGCGCCCTGAGGTCGTTCAGCTTGGCAACGGTATCGCGGAAAAAGACTTAATCGTTCATGACGAAACCAACCTGGCACTGGCATTCATGCTGGCCAATTTCGAACCGCCATTGCCTACTCCCCTGGGAGTGTTCTACGCGGTCTCGCGTCCCACGTTTGACGCAGCGGTCAACGAGCAGCTTAGCGAAGCAAAAACCAAGCAAGGCCCAGGCGACCTGAAGTCGCTGCTCACTCGCGGCGACACCTGGACCGTGAACTAGACTGCCTTCTCCGCGAAATAAAGCGCCCGCCAGTGAATCACATTGGCGGGCTCT
>Ga0306920_100016748_pt1 | contig 10105 bp, 7 predicted proteins | sample flu12Cox44000170_FD_204666 | JGI IMG/M metagenome (GOLD analysis project Ga0306920, IMG submission 204666) | Lab enrichment of tropical soil microbial communities from Luquillo Experimental Forest, Puerto Rico - flux4day.12C.oxic.44.000.170 (v2)... | ecosystem: Environmental > Terrestrial >...
GCCCCGGACGCCACCACGTGGACCTGGGAGGGGAGGCGCGCTTCCGACCCGGCCTCTATCTGGTCCGGTTGCGCCAGTCCGGCCGCATGCTCGGCGCGCGTGCGGTGCTTCTCAACTAGCCCCGATTCACGCCCCGCCCGTTTGCGTCGCCCCTGATTTCGTGGTGATCTGGCTCCGGCCGCCCTGAATTCCTCGGTCCTCATAGCCGATAACTGGACGACAGGCCGACCCCGAGGGCATCGGAGACCATGAGCCAGACTCCCCCCAGCTCCCACGTCTCGGAACACGAAGCGCGCGCCATCGCCGAGGCTTCCCGCGAAACCACGTGGGAGGCCCCCTCGTTCGTCCGCGAGCTGTTCCTCGGCCGCCTGGCGATCGACCTCATCGACCCCTATCCCGAGCCGGACCGCGAGGAGCAGGGACGGGCGCGGGTCTTCCTCGAGCGCCTCGAAGCGTTTCTGCGCGACGACGTGGACCCCGAGGAAATCGAGCGCGACGCGAAGATCCCGGGCCACGTGATCCAGGGCCTGCGCGAGCTCGGCGCGTTCGGCATCAAGATCCCGCGCGAATACGGCGGGCTCGGTCTGTCGCAATACAGCTACGGCCGCGCGATGGGCCTGGTCGGCACGCGCAACGGCGCGCTGGTCGCGCTGCTCTCCGCGCACCAGTCGATCGGCGTCCCGCAGCCGCTCAAGCTGTTCGGCACCGAGGAGCAGAAGAAGAAGTATCTGCCGCGGCTCGCGAAGGGCGCCATCTCGGCGTTCGCGCTCACCGAGGGCGACGTGGGCTCGGATCCGGCGCGCATGACGACCGTCGCGACGCCGACCGCCGACGGGACCGCGTACGAGATCACGGGCGAGAAGCTGTGGTGCACGAACGGCTCGGTCGCGGAGCTGCTCGTGGTGATGGCGCGCACGCCCGGGCGCGAGGGAAAGCCGGGGCCGATCAGCGCGTTCATCGTCGAGACCGCGACGCCCGGCATCGAGGTCGTCCAGCGCTGCGAGTTCATGGGGATTCGCGGCATCGAGAACGCGCTGCTGCGCTTCGAGCGGGTGCGCGTGCCGAAGGAAAACCTCCTGTGGGGCGAGGGCAAGGGCCTGAAGCTCGCGCTCGTCACGCTCAACACCGGACGGCTCACGCTGCCGGCGACCTGCGCGGCGTCCGGCAAGTGGTGCGTGCAGGCGGCGCGCGAGTTCGCGGCGCAGCGCGTGCAGTGGGGCCGGCCGGTCGGCCAGCACGAGGCGGTGGCGCAGATGATCGCCGACATGGCGGCGCGCACGTACGCGATGGAGGCGATCGCCGATCTCGGCGCGCTGCTCGGCGACGCGGGCAGGTCGGACATCCGGCTCGAGGCCGCGATCGCGAAGCTCTGGAATACCGACGCGGCCTGGGAGATCTGCGACGAGGCGCTGCAGGTGCGTGGCGGACGCGGCTACGAGGCGGCGCGATCGCTCGCGGCGCGCGGCGAGGCGCCGGTGCCGGTCGAGCAGCTGCTGCGCGACCTGCGCATCAACCGGATCTTCGAGGGCACGAACCAGGTCATGCGCCTCTTCATCGCGCGCGAAGCGCTCGACCAGCATCTGCGCGTCGCGGGCGACGCCGTGATGCCGGACGTGCCGCCCGGCAAGCGGCTCGCCGGTCTCGTGCGCGCTGGACTCTTCTACCTGCGCTGGTATCCATCGCGCTGGCTCGGCTGGGGACACTGGCCGAGCCATGGACGCTTCGGTCCGCTCGCGGATCACGTGCGCTTCGTCGAGCGCACCGCGCGCCGGCTCGCGCGCCAGCAGTTCCACCTCATGGTGCTGAACGGCCCCGCGCTCGAGAAGAAGCAGGCGCTGCTCTTCCGCTGCGTGGACATCGGCGCCGAGCTCTACGCGATGGTCGCGACGTGCTCGCGCGCGAAGCGCGACGTCGAGCTTCATCCCGCGAACCGCACGCCGTACGAGCTCGCCCACGTCTTCTGCCGCCATTCGCGCCGCCGCATCGAATCGCTGTTCGCCGCGGTGCGCTCGAACGACGATGCCGAGACCTACCGGCTTGCCCGGGGTGTCCTCGACCGCCGCTTCGCCTGGCTCGAGGAAGGCATCATCGAAGTGCCGGGCGCGCCCGCCGAGTCCGGCATGCGCGATCTCGCCGCGGTGGCCGCCGGGCGCTGAAACCCGCATCGCGCGGGCAGCTGACCGAGCGCCCGCCGGGCCCGCACCGGGCCGTTGCCCCGGGCGTCGCCTTGTTGCAGAATGTCGGGTCGAGGCCCGCCAGGGAGGCGGGCATTCCGCTTCCGGACTCCCCGGTCGGCCCACACCCAGGAAGGCGCCCGCCCCGTATCGTGGCTTCCATTTCCGAGCATCGCCAGCGCCAGATCCTCGCCCTCCTGCTCGGGGCGTTCGCCGGACTCTCGCTGGCGAGCCTGATCTCGTACCGCGCGCCGCTCGTCGGGCTCGGCCCCTGGAACACCCGCAACGCCTGTGGTCCGGTCGGAGCCGCGCTGTCGTTCGCCATGGTCTGGGCGTTCGGGCGTGTGGCCGCGTTCTCCATCCCGCTCGGAGCCGCGATCTGGTCGTGGAACCGCGTGCGCGCGCGGCCGGCGCAGCCCCTCGTCATCAGCTCCGCGCTCGGCATGTTGCTGCTTTTCGAAGCGTGCGCGCTGCTCGCGCTCGGCGGCGCGGATCGCTGGATGTGGGCGGGCGCGTGGGGCGTGGCCGCCTCGATGGCGCTGCGCTCCTCGCTCGGCGGGGTGGGGTCGTGGATCGTGGCGAGCGCGCTGACGGGCGTGACGCTGCTCGCGGCGAGCGAGTTCGGCTTCCACTGGATCGCCCGTCTGCTCCATCACGCCGTCGTGCGGCCGACCACCGGTCTCGCCGGCTGGATTGCCGAATGGCGCGAGCAGCGCGCGCGCGCGGCCAAGGCAAGGCCCCGCATCCGCACCGTGCGCGCCGAGCGCGACGAGGCCGAGGCGCCGAAGCCGCGCATCGCGACCGCGCTCGCGGCCGCGGGCGCCGGCGCGGCCGCGCGGACCTCTGCGGTCGAGATCGAGCCGGGCGGCCAGGTGCGGCTCGCGCTTCCCGGGCTCCGGAAGGTCGAGAAGGTGCGCACGAAGCCCGCGCGGAACGCTGCGTCGGCGGCGGAGGACGGCGCGGTCGCGGTCGCGACGTCGAGCGAGCCGTTTCCCTCGCTGAGCCTGCTCGCCATGCCGGCCCAGCCCGAGGACCTGATCACCGCCGCGGACCTCACGGCCGAGGCGAACCTGCTGGTCGCGAAGCTTCACGATTTCGGGATCGAGGGGCGCGTCACCGAGATCCATCCCGGGCCGGTCGTAACCACGTTCGAGGTCGAGCCGGCGGCGGGCGTCAAGGTGAACCAGATCGTCTCGCGCGAGGACGACGTCGCCCTCGCGCTCAAGGCGCAGCGCATCCGCATCCTGGCCCCGATCCCCGGAAAGGGGACGGTGGGCGTCGAGATTCCGAACCGGCACCGCCGCACGGTGTATTTGCGTGAGGTGCTGGCGTCGGGCGCCTACGAGCGGAGCGATGCCGCACTCAAGGTCCCGCTCGGCGTGGACGTTGTCGGCCAGCCGTTCGTGTCCGATCTCACCAAGATGCCGCACGTGCTGGTCGCGGGCGCGACCGGCTCGGGCAAGAGCGTCTGCCTGAACGCCATCATCACCGGCCTCCTCTTCCAGCACGGTTCGGACTCCCTCCAGCTCATCATGATCGATCCCAAGATGCTCGAGCTGTCGGCCTACAACGGCATCCCGCATCTCGTCATGCCGGTCGTGACCGAGGCGAAGAAGGCGAGCCGCGCGCTGCGCTGGGCGGTCGGCGAGATGGAGAAGCGCTACAAGCTGATGGCGACCTGCGGCGCGCGCCACATCGTGGCGTACAACGAGAAGGTCGCGAGCGGCCAGCTCCCGGAGCCGGAGCCCGGAGCGGATCCGCCGCGTCCGCTCGGCTACCTCGTCGTGGTGATCGACGAGCTCGCGGATCTCATGCTCACCGTGCCGGCCGAGATCGAGGAGCCGATCGCGCGGCTCGCGCAGATGGCGCGCGCGGTCGGCATCCACCTCGTGCTCGCAACGCAGCGTCCGTCGGTGGACGTGATCACCGGCGTCATCAAGGCGAATTTCCCCTCGCGCATCGCGTTCCAGGTCGCCTCGAAGACCGACTCGCGCACCGTGCTCGACATGAACGGCGCCGAGAATCTGCTCGGCCACGGCGACATGCTGTTCACGCCGGCGGGCAAGCCCGAGCCGTATCGCATCCACGGCGCGTACGTGTCCGAGGAGGAGACCTCGCGCGTCGTCGAGTTCTGGAGGGCGCGCGCAAATCCGGCGGTGCCGGCGCCGCTCGCGACCGACGCGAGCGTGGTCGAGCGCGAGGAGGAGGACGGGCTGGAGGAGGGCGGCGACTTCGACGACGAGCTGATCCGCGAGGCCGCGAAGCTCGTGGTCTCGCACCAGCAGGGCTCGACCTCGCTGCTCCAGCGCCGTCTCAAGGTCGGCTACTCGCGCGCCGGCCGCCTCATGGACCAGCTCGAGCAACTCGGCGTCGTCGGCCCGTTCCAGGGCAGCAAGGCGCGCGACGTGCTGGTGGACGAGCGCTGGCTCTCGGACCGGGGCTACGAGTGACGGCTGGCGTCTCCCGGATCCATCCGCCGCGTGGCGCGCGCGCGCCTCGGCCTGCGCGGGCGCGCCGCGGCGCCGCGCCGCCGGCGGTCGCGTTCGTCACGCTCGGCTGCCCGAAGAACACGGTGGACTCCGAGAACATGCTCGGCCTGCTCGCGGCGTCGGGCTTCCGCGCCGTGGGCGAGGTGCGCGAGGCCGACGTCGCGGTGATCAACACCTGCGCGTTCCTCTCGAGCGCCGTGCGCGAATCGAAGTCCGTGATCGCGGCGCTCGCGGAGCAGCGGCGGCGCGGGCGGCTGCGCGCGCTGATCGTGACCGGCTGTCTCGCGCAGCGCGCCGGTGCGTCGCTGCTCGACGAGTTCCCCGAAGTGGACGCGGTGCTCGGCACCGGCCAGTGGCGCGAGGTCGCGACCGCGGCGCGCCACCTGCTCGATCAAAAGAGCGCGCGCTTCGCGAAGATCGAGTATCCGGGCGGCGCACTGGATTCGCTCACGCCGCGCGCGCTCTCGACGCCGCGTCATCTCGCGTACCTCAAGATCTCGGAAGGCTGCGATCACCGCTGCACGTTCTGCATCATCCCGCGCCTGCGCGGGGATCAGAAGAGCCGGACGATCGAGGACCTCGTCGCCGAGGCCGCGCGCCTCGCGCAGCTCGGGGTCCGCGAGCTGAACCTGATCGGGCAGGACACGACCGGCTACGGCACCGACCTGCCGGGGCGTCCGACGCTCGCCGATCTGCTCGCCGCTCTCGATCAGGTCGAGGGCCTGCGCTGGATCCGGGTCCAGTACACCTATCCGCGGCTCTGGGACGACCGTCTGATCGAAACCTGGGCGCGCGCACGGCGCGTGGTCCCGTACGTGGACATGCCGCTCCAGCACATCGCGCAGGACATGCTGCGCACGATGGGGCGCGCGATGACCGAGACCGCGACGCGGGCGCTGCTGAAGCGCATCCGCGCGGGGATCCCGAACGTCGCGCTGCGCACGAACTTCATCGTCGGGTTCCCGGGCGAGACCGAGGCGCATTTCGAAACGCTCCTGCGCTTCGTCGACGAGGAGGTGTTCGACCATCTCGTCGCGTTCGTCTACGAGCGCGAGCCGGAGACACCGTCGCATGCCATGACGCCGCGGGTGCCGATCCAGGAGCGCCACCGCCGCCGCGCGCGGCTGCTCGAGCTCCAGCAGCGGCGCTCCGCGGAGCGGCTGCGGCGCTGGATCGGCACGAGCGTGCCGGTCATGATCGACGGCCCGATCGCGGAGCCGCGCGCCGCCACGCGGGGTGCGCCCGCGCGTCCGCGCTGGGCCGCGCGCACTTCGGGCATGGCGTTCGAGGTGGACGGCGGCGTCGTGGTCGAGGGCGGCGCGCATCTGCCGGGCGAGGTCGTCGACGTGCGCGTGACCGGCGCGGCAGCGTATGATCTGTTCGCCCGCTCCGAGCCGCCCGCCCATTCCATGCTCAACATCCTGAAAGGATCCGCCTGATGCGTCGCTGGATGTTGTGCGCTGCCCTTGCGATTGCGCTCGTCGCGCCTTCGCCCGCCGGCGCCAAGAAGTACCGCTATGCGAGCGGGCCCCAGCCCCCGGCCGACACGCTGGGCTGGATCGCCCAGAGCGACATCCAGCCGCTCACGAGCTCCCAGCATCCCAAGGTTCCGCTCACGAACCTGCAGCTCACCGCGCTCGTCGCGGACACCGCGTTCGCGCGCGCGCTGCGCACCGCGCCGCTGGACTCGGGGACGCGCGTGGTGCTGGCGCCGGCCCAGAACCACCCCATGAATCCGGTGATCGAGCGCGTGATGCTGCGGCAGCTGTCGCGGCGCGGCATCACCTCTGCGGTGCGCCGCACGGTCGTGACGGATGACAGCCTGCGCGTTGCCTCCGCCGAGGGCGATCCGGTGCTGGAGTACGGCGTGACGACGGCGCGCGTGACGTACCTCCGGCTGGTCGGCTTCCTGCCGGGCCGGGTCAAGATCGAGCGCCAGGCGCTGGTCGAGGGCGGGCTCACGCTGCGCCTGCCCGAGCACGCGACGGTGCCATGGAGCAACGAGGCGAGCTTCAACATCGTGGACCGGTTTCCGAAGGGCAATCTCGCCCTGGTCGAAGACGAGCGATTCGCGGAGCTCAAGGGCGCGGTTCCCGAGCGCAACTTCGAGAAGGTGATCGAGCCGGTCATCGTGGTGCTCGTGGTGGCCGGACTGGTGGCGCTGTTCTTCCAGAACCGTCCGTGACCCGGCGACCCATGAACCGGGCGGCCCTCCGGGTCGCGCTGGCCTGCCTGCTGCCGGCCGCGCTCGGGGGGTGCGGCGCCGGGACGCTGCCCGCCGTGCATTCCGAGGCCGAGCGGCTCGAGCTCGCGCACCGCATGGCGGCGAAGCAGGACTACATCGACGCGATCTCGCTGCTCAAGACCTACATCACGAACAACGCGGGCAGCGCGGACGTGGATCATGCGCTGTACCTGCTCGGCGACTGCGAGCTCAAGAACAAGGAATACTCCGCGGCCGAGGTCGACTTCGACCGCCTGCTCAAGGAATTCCCGGAGAGCGACTCGAGCGGGGCCGCCTCGTTCCGGCTGGGCGAGGCGTTGTACGGTCAGTCGCGCACGTCGGATTTTGATCAGGAGTTCACCCACAAGGCGATCGACCAGTGGCGCAAGTACCAGTCCGAGTTTCCGGATCACTGGCTGTACGCGGAGGCGCAGCACCGCATCCAGCTTGCGCGCATGCGCCTCGCCGACAAGTGGCTCCGGAACGGCGACGTCTACTACAAGATGGGATACCTCGAGCCGGCGCGCGTGTACTACGAGAAGATCGAGGCCGAGTACGCGGATCTGCCCGAGCTGGGAGACGCCTGGGTCGGGATCGCGCTGATCGACGCGAAGGAGCACCGGAAGGACGAGGCGATCCAGCTCCTCAAACAGGTCGAGCAGCAGTTCGCGGGGCGCCCGGTCGCGGCCCGGGCGGCGCGCGAGCGCGCGCGACTCACGCACTAGAGCGGCCGATGCGCAGGGTGGGACTGTTCGGCGGCACGTTCGATCCGCCGCATCTCGGCCACCTCGCGATCGCGGAGTGGGCGCGCACCCAGCTCGAGCTCGAGCGCGTCGTGTTCATCCCCGCCGGCACGCCGCCGCACAAGCGCCGCCGCGAGCTCTCGAGCGCGCGCCATCGCGTCGCGATGACGCGCCTCGCGGTGCGCGGTCAGCCGGCGTTCACGGTCTCGACGCTCGAGGTGCGCCGCGGCGGACCTTCGTTCACGGTGGACACCCTGCGCCAGGTACAGCGCCGTTTCGCGCGCGCGCAGCTCTACCTGGTGCTCGGCGCGGACAGTCTGGACGACTTCTCGAACTGGCACGCGCCGCGTGAGATCCTGAAGCTCGCGACGCTGGTCGTCGCGGCGCGGCCAGGGGCGGGCCGCCGCGCGGGGCTGCGCGGCGTGCCGCGCCGGCGCCTCGTGTGGCTCGACAATCCCGTCCTCGCGCTCTCCTCGAGCGCGATTCGCGCGCGCGCGCGCGCCGGCCGCTCGATCCGCTACCTCGTGCCGGATGCGGTGGCGCGCTACATCGCGCGGCACAGGCTCTACCGGGAAGCGCCATGACGTACCAGCCGCGCGAGTTCTGGGAGCGCCGCCTGCGCGAGCAGTTCGACTTGCGCGGCACGGGGGAGACCGGGCTCCCGCTGGCGTACAATCGCGCCTGCTACGCGCTGCGCCGCGAGGTGCTGGCCCGCGCGCTTGCCGACGCCGGGCTCGATCCGCGCGGCCGCACCGTGCTCGACGTGGGATGCGGCTCGGGGTTCTTCACCGCCTATTATCTCGCGCGCGGCGCCGCGGTAACCGGGCTCGACATCGCGCCCACGTCGATCGAGCGCCTGCAGGCGCGGCACCCCGGGGCGCGCTTCCTGCTCGCCGATGTGGGCGACCGGCCGGTCGAGGGTGGGTTCGATCTCGTGAACGTGTTCGACGTGCTCTATCACATCACCGACGACGAGCGCTGGGAGCGGGCGCTCCGCCATGTCGCGCGCGCCGTGGCGCCGGGCGGCGCGCTGCTCGTCACCGACACGTTCGCCGCGCTCGGCGCGGGGGCCGCGCACAACCGCATGCGCCCGCTTGCGCGCTACCGCGCGGTGCTCGAGAGCGAGGGCCTGGTGCCCGGGCCGCTCTATCCGACGCACGTGCTGCTGAACCGCGAGCTGGGATTCTTCCGCTTCATGAACCGCCTGCCGGGCGTGCTGCTCGTGCTGGATCGCGTGCTGCTGCGCCTCGGCGCCGGCCGCGGCCCGCGCGTCAACCGGCTGCTCGTCGCGCGGCGGCCGGCCTAGGAGGAGCGCGGTGGCGCGGCTGATCGTGCTCGATGCGCTCGGACTCGCGTACCGGGCGTACTACGCGTTCATCTCGCGCCCGCTCAGGAACTCGCGCGGTCAGAACACCTCGGCGATCTACGGGTTCGCGAACACCGCGCTCAAGATCCGGCGCGAGGAGAAGCCGGATTTCTGGGCGCTGGCGTGGGACGGGCCGGGCCCCACGTTCCGTCACGAGCGCTTTCCCGACTACAAGGCGACCAGGAAGCCGATGCCGGACGATCTGCTCACCCAGCTCGAGCCGATCGAGGAGGTCGCGCAGGCGATCGGCCTGCCGGTGATCGAGATCCCCGGCACCGAGGCGGACGACGTGATGGCGACACTCGCGCGCCGCGGCGTCGCCGACGGGCACGACGTCGTGCTCGTCACCGGCGACAAGGACATGCTGCAGGTCGTGAGCGAGCGCGTGAAGGTGCTGCTGCCGCAGACGCGCGACGAATACAAGTCGATCGACGCGGCCGGCGTGGCGGAAAAGTGGGGCGTGGGCCCCGAGCACATCCGCGACGTGCTCGCGCTGATGGGGGACACGAGCGACAACATTCCGGGCGTGCCGGGGATCGGGGAGAAGACCGCGGTCGAGCTGATGAAGCAGTTCGGCTCGCTGGACGAGCTGTATGCGCGGCTCCCCGAGGTCACGCGCCCCGCATTGCGCGAGAAGCTCGAGGCGAATCGCGATTCCGCGTATCTCTCGCGCGAGCTCGCGACGGTGCACGCCGATCTCGAGCTTCCGTATCACTGGGAGGATCTGAAGTGCGGGCCGATCCGGCGCGAAGCGCTCGCAGCGTTCGCGAAGCGCTGGGAGATCCGGCGGCTCGAGCAGGTCGCGGAGTCGCAGGGCGTCGCCGACACGGAAGCGGGTGCGCTCGCGCCGGCGCGCGCGCCCGAGCGGCGCGGCACCGGCGCCGAGACGCCGGCTGAGGGCGTGAAGCTCGCGGACGCTCCGGGGCCGGGCGCGCGCGCCGGCGCACGTCCGGCGACGCTCGATCCGCCCGGCGCCGCCACTGAGGCCGGTCGTCCGGGCGCGATCGCGCCGCCGCGCGAGCGCTTCGGCGTGCCGGTGATCGCGCCGCCTTCGGGTCCGCTGCCGCGCGCGCTCGCTCCCGGCGCGCAGGGGACGCTCGATCTCTGGA
>Ga0306920_100016749_pt1 | contig 10105 bp, 10 predicted proteins | sample flu12Cox44000170_FD_204666 | JGI IMG/M metagenome (GOLD analysis project Ga0306920, IMG submission 204666) | Lab enrichment of tropical soil microbial communities from Luquillo Experimental Forest, Puerto Rico - flux4day.12C.oxic.44.000.170 (v2)... | ecosystem: Environmental > Terrestrial >...
ACGAGATGAACTTGGCCAACAATAACGGCACGTTCGATGAGGCCAAAGCCAAGGCCGTTGCCGATGAGCAGGCGGCAACGATCTCGTCGTTGCTGGTTGAGCGCCAGCGGATGATCACGAAAATCTACAACGAGGTGTTGACGCCCGATCAGCGCACAAAAGCGGACCAGTTGCGGGAGCGCATACATGGCCGTGTCGAAGGCTTTCTCGATGGGATGGAGAGCTCGACCAACTAACGAATTGCCGTTGTGCCTTGCGAAACCCGGTGCTTTCCACAATGCGAACGCAGGGACCGGATTGGCGAAGACGAAACTCAAAACCAAGTTCGCATTAAAGGAGTCGATAATGAAACGCATTCTATGGCTTATCGTCGCGACCTTCGCGATCAGTCTGACTACGCTGACGACGTACGCGCAGAGCGGCAGCCTCAAGCTGCGCTTTAGCGTGCCGTCTCCATTTACGGCTGGGAACACTGTGTTCCCAGCGGGTGAGTACGAAGTAACTCAACCTGAACCCTACGTTCTGTTGCTGCGCAACGTGGAGACTCAAGCTTCGGGGTTCGAACAGGTTCAGGCAAAATCGCGAACGAATGGGGGCGGCTCGGCAAAGGTTGTCTTCCATCGTTACGGCGCCGAATATTTCCTGGATCGAATAACGGATGGACCAGCGAAGTCCGCTTATGACCTTCGTCCGTCGAAGCAGGAGAGGCGGCTCGCGAACGGGGGTTCAAATCCCCAACCAGACGTCGTAAGCTACCTCGCAAACGGGGGGCGGTCACAGCAGTGAGGACGGCCGAAAGTGAGGCCAGAATGGCTTTCGTAGCCGAAAACCGTTCTCAGCACGAACGAAGGCGGACCATCAGAGTCCGCCTTCTAGCTTCCACCTCAGGATCAATCTGAGAGGACTCGAATATCTACGTCGCCATCGCTCTGGAGTGTCCCCGCTCTTGCTCGTTGAAGTGGATGCCGGCGGTAACTGCGAAGAGATGGCGAGCAAAACCGGAAGTAACCCTGATGCTCGGCGTTGTTTCGACTTACTGGCCGATATCGGCCGCTATCCGGGACCGCGACAATGGACATCAAACTAGATTTTCCCGAAGCCCGCGTTTGGATGGCATTCTCGGACCGTTATTGCAGGTGGCCGTAGAATTCATGCAGCCTCTCGCGATAAGTCGAGCCTGCTGTCTCGACCAGATCATTGTGTCCCGCTTCAGGAATTTCCATGAACCACTTCGGCTCCGGTGCTGCATCGAACAGGTTGCGCCCAAGTTTTAACGGTATGATCTCGTCGCGGTTGCCGTGGAAAAACAGCACCGGTGCGCGGATGTTGGCGATCTTACTTTTCGAGTCGAAACTCCGGAACACTACGGGCCCAATGACGGGGAGAACCGTGTTGGCCACATCGCCCCCTGAAGTGAATGCAGCTTCGAGCACCACGCCAGCACACGCTTTTCTGGATGCAAGATCCACAGCAACGGCGGTGCCCAGCGATTCGCCCTGCAAGACGATGTGCTGGGCATTGTACCCATGACTCAGCAGATACAGGTATGCCGCATCGGCGTCCGTATACAGACCGTGTTCACTGGGAGAGCCTCCGCTCTTTCCGTAGCCCCGGTAATCGAGCATCAGAATCGACGAGCCTGCGGCGGTGATTTCCCGGATTGGCAGAAAGCGGTGAGTCAGGTTTCCTGCATTCCCGTGCAAATACAGTGTGACCAGAGACGCCTGGGGCGCCTTAACCCACCACGCGTGAAGCCGGACGCCGTCAGAGGTGAGAATCCAGACATCCTCGGCTACTAGTTTGCTCTGCAGTTCCCAGAATCCGTTGGGATACTTGATCGGGTAATATGGCGCGCGGCTCGCGACGATAAACAGAATGCCGACAGCGAACGCAATCACAAGCGGCCAGCCGATGTACCACGGAATCTGCATGCCGGAGCCAGTGTAGATCGCTTTGGTCGGGTGGAGTTGAAGACCACTGAATGGCGCTCTTGCAGGCGTCTTGGCGCAGTCTTCCGACTGGGACACGTTGACCGGAGCCGCGGAACGAGCCAGAGGGGCAGCGTCCGCAGACGCACAGGACACGCCCGCTTTTACTGCCCCTTCCTGTCTGGCCGCGTCTTCAGCGCTGGGCTGATTCTTGGCTCGTAAACCGAAAAATCATCCGTGTGCCAACTCGCAGAATCAAAAACGAGGATCAACTTCTCCTTTGAGGTGCTCGCGTGCAACTGAAACCCTTCCTGCTCGACGCCTGGCTCGACCAGTTCGAGCACGACATAGAATTCAACCTCGCTGCGAGCACTGGACCCAATTGGACCGTCAACGACATTCTCGCACTCGCCGACGAGGAGACGCGCCACCGATTCCTCAACCACAAGCTGGTCTATAGCCGCCCGGCGGGAGCCGATAATCTGCGCGAGGCCATTGCCGAAATGCAGGGTGTGCCGGCAGAGACGGTACAAATTGTGACCGGCGCTTCGGAGGCGCTCGTGGCTCTGATGTGGCTCGCAGCCGAGCCGGGAGCGAACGTAATCATCCCTCTGCCTGGCTTCACGACTTTTTCGGCGCTGCCGGAATCGCTTGGTCTGGAAACTCGCTTTTATCGCGTGCGCCGCGAGAATGGATTCCGCATCGACCCCGACGAGATCACGCGGCTTGCCGACTCGAAGACCAAGCTCATCCTAGTCAATAGTCCGCACAACCCTACGGGATCGACCATCGCCGACGAAGAGATTGAAGCTCTGCACGACTTCACCGCCAAGCACGGCATCCAGCTGGTCAGTGACGAGGTTTACCATCCCATCTATCACGGAAGGCAAACGAAATCGGCAGCGCGCCTGCCACATGCCACCGTGATCTCCGACCTGTCAAAGGCATTTTCGATTGCCGGCGTACGCACGGGATGGATGATCGAGCACGATGCCAGGCGCCGCCAGCAATACTGGACTGCGCGCGCCTACTTCTCAATCTGCAACAACACCACCGGAGAGATTCTTTCGGAAATCGCAATCCACAAACGTGACGTCGTGCTCGGCAAGGCTCAGGAAACCGCCACGCGAAACCTCGAGCTTCTCGAGCGCTTCATGGCCGAGCATCGCGACGTACTCGGCTGGATCCCGCCGCGAGGCGGCATGACCGCATTCCCCTGGCTGGTGAGCGGAGAGCCCGACCGCCCGTTCTGCCAGGCCGCCACCGAGCATGGAATCCTGCTGGCTCCCGGCGATTGTTTCGATACGCCCTCGCATTTCCGCCTGGGCTTTGCCGCCGCCGGAGACGATTTCTCCAAGGCGCTCGACCGCTTCGGAGCATTCGTAAAAAGCTGGTCGGCGAAGATGGTCACAGCATGACGGGTAGGAACTTGCTGTGATGCGCTCGAGTTGAAGACTTTTTCTTAAGCAGGGGGACTATTTAGTCTCTACACGATCGTTGCCAAACTTCCGGAAGTCCTGATCAAGTTCTCTTATATTTTTCGAATCGGGCCCGGGTACTACGCCACAACCGGATCGTTGGTAAGCAGCGTAATGCCCTCGACCGTCGCCTGCGCCACCAGAACACGATCAAAAGGGGTCTTTGTGAATCGGCGGCAGGCTCTCGATGGCAACGACGTGGTCGCTGACAATCGGCAATTCGCTGTAACCGTTGTCCACCAGGCCGCGGCGCAGCAGACGGGCCTCGACCCGAAAGTCTTTCCGCCCCATTTCGCTCTTGATCACGACCTCCCACAAGCTGGCAGCACTGAACAGCAACTCGTTGTCCCTATCCTCCAACAAGATGCGGATGCCTTTCGGCAACCGCTTGGGCTCGCCGGCCGCCCACAACAGCAGGTGCGTGTCCAGCAGGAGCTTCATTCCCCACCACCGAAGATCCTCTCGATCTCCTCACTGCCCATTTGGTCGAAGTCGTCTGGTACGGTAAATTGTCCCACCATAAACCCGAGCCGCTTCACCTGGTTGCCAGTGGGAGTGGCCAGGGCGGTAACCTTAACGACTGGTTTGCCCGTATAAGCGCCGGAGCAAAAATAGACCGCATTACGCCGCGGTAGCGGCGTGATGCGGCGGAGTAAAAGTAGACCGCCGGATTCTTGTTTCACGGAGCACCGAGGCTTGCGGAGGTGACGGAACTGGTTCGCTTCCGTTGAGCGTACAGCCGCGATCGTGGGACACCGGAGGGATGTACCAGGTGGAGATCTATGGGCGCATACGGCGGGCGGTTTTAGTCGAGGGCAGAAGTCAACGATCGGTAGCGCGCGAGTTTGGACTGGCCCGGGTGACCGTACGCAAGATGTTGGGTTATTCGATTCCGCCGGGCTACCGGCGGAAAGAGCCGGCGAAGCGGCCCAAGCTGGGACCGTGGGTGGGCGTGATCGACGCCATTCTGGAAGAAGACCAGACCAAGCCAGCCAAACAGCGGCATACCGCCAAGCGGATCTTCGACCGTTTGCGGGCGGAGCACGCGTTCCCCGGCGGCTACACGATCGTAAAGGACTACGTGCGCGCCGCGACACTGCGCAGCCGGGAGATGTTCGTTCCGCTGACCCATGCTGCGGGGACGGCGCAGGCTGACTTCGGCGAGGCGCTGGTGATCGTCGATGGCGTGGAGCAGAAGGCCCGCTTTTTCGCGATCGACCTGCCGCACTCGGATGACTGCTTCGTCATGGCGTTTCCGGCAGAGACGACCGAAGCTTTCCTGGAAGGCCACATGCAGGCCTTCGCTTACTTCGGTGGCGTTCCCACCTCGATTCTGTACGACAACACGAAGCTGGCGGTGGCACGGATTCTGGGCGACGGCACCCGGCAGAAGACGCGAGCCTTCGCCGAACTGCAGAGCCACTACCTGTTTGCCGACAAGTTCGGACGCCCGGCCAAGGGCAACGACAAGGGCAACGTCGAAGGGTTGGTGGGCTACGTCCGTCGCAACTTTCTGGTGCCAGTGCCGCGTTTCGCCAGTTGGGAGGCATTGAATGCCTACTTACGGGAGCAATGCCGCCAGCGCCGCGAGCAGCGGGTTCGTGGTGAGCCGGAGACGATCGGCGAACGCTTTGAGCGAGATCGAACGGCCTTCTTGCTGCTGCCGCTGAGCGCGTATGAAGCCTGCGAGAAGCGGGTAGCGCTAGTGAGTTCGCTGTCGCTGGTGCGCTATCGCACCAACGATTACTCGGTGCCGACCGAGTATGGGCATCGCAATGTGCTGGTGAAGGGCTACGTGCATGAGGTGGTCATCGTCTGCGGCAGCCAGGTGATTGCCCGTCACCGGCGCAGTTACCAGCGCGAAGACATGGTCTTCGATCCGCTGCACTACCTGGCCTTGCTGGAACAGAAGGCACGGGCCCTGGATCAAGCTGCGCCGCTGGTGGGCTGGGAGTTGCCGGAGTGCTTTGCCCGCCTGCGACGGCTGCTGGAAGCACGACTGAAAAAGGGCGGCAAGCGGGAGTACGTGCAGGTGCTGCGTTTGCTGCAGACGTTCTCTATCCAGGAAGTCGAAGGGGCCATTCTCGATGCGCTGCATCTGGGCACGATCAGCTTCGATGCCGTCAAGCATCTGCTGCTGTGCCGCATCGAGCGGCGACCGCCGCGGCTGGACTTGGAGAACTATCCGCATCTGCCCTTGGCTGAAGTACAAACCACGCAGGCCGCCGACTACATGGTTTTACTTTCGCCGTCACCACTCAGCTTGCCGAACGAGGTGACGCGATGAACGGGCAACCCAACACCGCTACGGCAGACACTCCACAGGTACTGCTGGAACATCACCTGAAGCAGCTGCGGCTGCCGACGTTCCTGCGCGAGTACGACAAAGTGGCGCGGCAGTGTGCCGCCCAGAGGGTGGATTATCCGCGTTACCTGCTGCGTTTGACCGAACAGGAGCTGCTGGACCGCGAACGGCGGGCCACCGAACGCCGTATCCATCAGGCCCGCTTCCCGGTGGTCAAGAGCCTGGACACTTTCGAGTTCCTGGCCATCCCAGCGGTCAACAAGGCGCTGGTGCTGGAGCTGGCACGCTGCCAGTTCTTGCTGCAGCGCGAGAACGTGTTGTTGCTGGGCAACAGTGGAACGGGTAAAACTCACCTCGCGCTGGCTCTCGGACTATCGGCCTGCCAACACGGCCATCGCGTGCGTTTCACGACGGCGGCGGCGATGGTGCATGAACTGTTGGAAGCCCGCGATGAGAAACGGCTGCTGCGTTTCCAGAAGCAGATGGCCAGCTACGAACTGCTGATCGTCGATGAACTGGGCTTCGTGCCCTTGTCGAAGTCCGGCGCCGAGTTGCTCTTTGAGGTCTTCAGCCAGCGCTACGAACGCGGCTCGACGATGGTGACCAGCAACCTCCCGTTCCAGGAGTGGACGGAGGTGCTCGGCTCGGAACGACTGACCGGCGCGCTTCTGGACCGGCTCACCCACCACGTCCATATCCTGGAGATGAACGGCGAGAGTTACCGGCTGAAGCAGAGCAAGCGCAAACGAGGCTCACAGACGAACTCCTGATTCCGCCAACCGCCGGCCTCAACCCCCGCCCACCACCCATGCGGCGAACACGCCTCGGGGAGGAGGACGTCTTCCGCTCCGGCCTAAACGCGCCGCCTTGCAGGCGGCGCAGGCCTTCGCTCCAGACGCCCTCCTCCCCGACAAACCCCGATTCTCCTGCCTGCTCCCCTGGTCTACTTTTACTCCGCCGGACTGGTCTAGTTTTGCTCCGCCCTTGACAGATATGGCTGCCACGTCCTCCCTGGGCAAAGAATGCACCCTTTAGCGCATGATTATTGGATTCACTTCCACCGCTTGTAAATACGACCTCGTCCGAACTGCAGCGCAATAGTGCCGCCACTTGCGCCCGCGCTTTTTCGACGGCCTCTCGCGCCGGCCGCCCCGCCCAGTGCTCACTGGAAGGATTGCCAAAGGGGTCAGTGAGTGCCTGGGAAATCGCCGTTGCCACCTCCGATGCGATCGGAGTCGTAGCGTTGAAGTCGAGATAAATGCGCTGTCCTGGCATCGCAGTAATCAGAAATATGGGCTGAGGTACGCTGGCCTGCCTGCTTGTGGAGGAATGCGGCGGCAATGTGATTCTACAGCGGAGCTGAGGTATTTTGGTTGAATCGCTTCCGATGGCACCATGCGTGTTCGGATCGTCACCTACGCATAGTCGCCAAACCGGAGGCTGGTCCGCCACCATGCCTTACGATTCGCTCGTGACTCGCCACTATTCTCGCTCGCCAAATCAGTCAGCGACCGCAAGGGGCTGTTACCGCTAGTTATCCTTTTGCGGATGCTAGTGCGCCTTTCGGGGGTACTGGAAAAAACGGCACGTAAGCCTTATAAGTTACTTGGCCGAAGACTATGAATTACCAAGAAAGAGCGCGTGGAGTTAAGCGAGCGTGGAACTGGCAGATCTGGACAGGGTTTCTGCTTGCCCTGGCGGTCATTCCCGTCTATTTCGTGCTCTTTGCAAAATATCCCATCACAAGAGACGTGCCATGGGCGAGCTGGGTCATGTTCGCGGTGGCCGGATGGCTGTTATGGACAGGAGTCCGCAGGGCTTTCGCGAGTTCAGGAGTCTACCGCGGAAAGATTGCTGGCCCAATCCTTGCGGTGTTGAGCCTTGGGGCCGCTGTTTTCTTCGGATATGCAACGTTGTATGCCTCGCGCCAATTGCCGGCAGCGGCGAGCGCACCCAGAGTTGGAGAGAAGGCGCCCGAGTTTACGCTCGCAGACACCAGCGGAAATACGGTGGCGATGTCCGCACTGCTCTCCGAGCCAATGCCGGGGATCAAAGGGCAAAAGCCACGAGGGTTGCTCTTGGTTTTCTACCGGGGATATTGGTGACCGTTCTGCAACTCCGAGTTGCGGGGTATTCAGGAGAGTTTGAGTGAGCTTGAGCGCCGGGGAGTGCGGCCAGTCGCGATCAGCGTGGATACGCCTGATGAATCCGCGGCGCTCTGTCGCAAGGCTGGATACACTTACACATTTTTATCGGACCCTAAAGCGGAAGTGATTCGTCGCTATGATCTGCTGCACGGGAGCGGCAGTCCGGACGGGAAGGACATTGCGCGCCCTGCGGAATTTCTGGTGGACGATTCGGGAGTGGTGCGCTGGCGGAACCTGACCGAAGACTACCGCAAACGAGCTACTCCTGAAGATATTTTGAAAGCCGCAGGTGTGCCGTAAGTGTGCCGTACGCTTCGGTCCCAAGTGAGCTAAAGTGCTTCGTTTCAATACCAGGTCAAAACGCTTCCGTGCGGGCTCGGTTGTGGGTAAGTCATTGATTCTGCGATGGGAAGAAATATCTGACTCCTCCGACCCTCGACTACTCTTAATCAGAAGGCTGCAGGTTCAATTCCTGCCGCGCCCACCACTCTTAGAATCAGTAACTTATAGAGGACATCCTCTTCTGAATGAATCTCATCGTCTTCTACCTTCAGTATCCGGTCAGTAGTTTTCAGGTATTTGCGGAGGCGGGCAACAACTGATTCGGATCAGTTGTGCGCTCCGCGAGAATTTGACGACTGCCTTCTGTTCAATCAGTTGAGCTGGCCCGCGACGATCTGCGGAGAAAGTGTGGCTGTTGGATGTTTCCGAGATGGCTAATGTGCGTCTACCCTTTGGGCCGTCTGCACGGTCACGTACGAACTGTCATCGTAGCCCAAGAACCAGGCGACGTTCCACACTTCTTCAGGCGAGGGGCCTCCATTGCGAGCTTCTTCTTAGGTACTGCCGTTTCAACTTGCTTCGGACACGTCTACCTGAGTCGCCGATTGCCACTGCATCCCAGTTTCGGTTTCTTCGACCAAGGAACTTATCACATTCCTGTTTTTTGGCCGTGAGACCCCGAGCTTCTTCATTTTGGTGATGAGACTAGTTCTCGGCAATCCCAGTCGAGCCGCGGCGCCATCAGGTCCGCCGATCACCCAGCCAGTGTCTTCTAGTGTGCGCAAAATGAAAGATCGCGTGTAATCGCTCAATGTGCCCGAGGTAGATCTCGGGCTGGTCGCTTTCTGCGGCGATGCAAGCGTCTGAGCAAAAGACGTCGGCACCGGATTGGGAAGCACGCCGTCATTCGAACGGATGACGGCCCGTTCGATCAGGTTTTGGAGTTCGCGGACGTTTCCGGGCCAAGAGTAGGAAGTAAAGGCAGCCATTGTTTCTGGAGGTATCAGTCGAATTGACTTGCACATGCGCCTGGCGAAATCCTTCACAAAATGAGAAATCAACTGTGGAATGTCCTCAGATCGCTCTCGCAACGGCGGCAGCTCGATGGGAAATACGTTCAGCCGATAATATAGATCGGCGCGGAACCTGTTTCGCGCGACCATCTCGATCAGATCTCGATGCGTTGCGGCTATCAGACGTACATTGATCCGATGCGTCCGTCCGCTACCGAGGCGTTCGAACTCCTGCTCTTGTAAAACGCGCAGCAGTTTAGGCTGCAACGCGAGCGGCAAGTCTCCGATCTCATCTAGGAAGAGAGTGCCGGTATCAGCCATCTCGAAGCGGCCAATTTTTTGAGAAATAGCTCCAGTAAAAGCCCCTTTCTCATGTCCGAACAGTTCGCTTTCGAGAAGATCAAAGGGAATCGCAGCGCAATTCACCTTTACGAATGGAGATCTGCGACGGGAACTTAGATTGTGAATCGCCTTGGCTATCAATTCTTTGCCTGTTCCAGTTTCTCCCAGTACCAGTACGGTAGAGTCGGTTGGTGCTACTCGCTTTACGTCCGCGAGTACAAATTTCAAAGCAGGGCTGCTGCCGATAATTCCATTGAACGTAGCCTCGTCATCAACCTGTCCGTCGGATTGGAATCGGTTTCGTTCGTTTATAGTCACGATTTCTACGCCATCGTATCGAGATCGTGTGTGCTGCTGCTGAACATCACTGTGATCGCTCTCCACACTACAGATTGGAAAAGCTGCGGTCGCCATTGGATCCCCCACAGGCCATAGAGTCTTCATGAAGACAGTAATAGATTGCTGCCGAAGTGCATAAGCCTAACCCGCATTATTCGTGATTTTGAAGACAAAAGAAGCCTCCTGTGCTACAAACACGGTGACTATTCGGTGTTTGGAGCACGTCCGGAGGCTTCTTCGTGTCTGACGATAGCACAACACAGTGTCTGTT
>Ga0306920_100016750_pt1 | contig 10104 bp, 8 predicted proteins | sample flu12Cox44000170_FD_204666 | JGI IMG/M metagenome (GOLD analysis project Ga0306920, IMG submission 204666) | Lab enrichment of tropical soil microbial communities from Luquillo Experimental Forest, Puerto Rico - flux4day.12C.oxic.44.000.170 (v2)... | ecosystem: Environmental > Terrestrial >...
TTACGGGCGAGGTACCGGATGGCATCGGCGTCGTGTTTCAAGAGGATGCGAGCTTTCCGTGGCTGACGGTGTGGGACAACGCCGCGTTCGGCTTGCGTCGCAACGGCGTGGCCGCCGCCGAGATCCGTCGTCGCGTCGATGATGCGCTTGCTTTCATGGGGTTGACGGAGTTCGCCCGCGCCTATCCCGCGCAGCTTTCGGGCGGTATGCGGCAGCGTGTGTGCATCTCCCGCACGCTCGTGCTCCAGCCACGCCTAATTCTGCTCGACGAGCCGTTCGGCGCCCTCGATGCGCAGACAAGGCTGCTCATGGGCGACGAGGTGTTGCGCCTCTGGCGGCGCACCGGCGCAACCATCCTCCTGATCACGCACGCGCTCGACGAGGCAGCAATGCTCTCGGACCGCATTGGTGCGATGTCGGCCCGCCCAGGCCGGTTCCTTGACATTGTCGCGACCGGCTGGCCGCGCGAGCGCGACAGCACGATCGTCAGCGAAGCCGCGTTCGGCGAGATCACCGGTCGGCTGTGGGACAACCTCCGCGGCGAATCTATGAAATCGCTCGGCTATTCCGGGATGGCGGCCGAATGAGTCGAGTCGGCTGGATCAGGATTGCGGTCCTGGTGATCGCGATCGGGCTGCTCGAATTGTGCTGCCGCCTCGGCCTGATCGATCATCGCGTCGTGATTCCCCCCTCGCAGATGGCCGACGCGCTGGTTCGGCTTCTGATCTCGGGGCAGGCCAATGACCAGATCGTCCGCACATTCGGCATCGTCGTCGTGGCGGCCCTGATTTCCGTGGTGGCGGGCTTTGCCCTCGGCCTCGTCATCCATGCGCTGCCGCGCGTGCGGCAGGCGCTCGATCCGTTCTTCGCCACCTATTATGCGGTTCCGATCTTCATCTTCTATCCGGTGATGATCGTGATCTTCGGGCTCTCGGTCATCCCGATTGTGTTGATGGGAGTGGCGACCGCGATCGTGGCGATGATCATCGCAACCTTGAACGGGCTCGACCGCGTTCCGCGGGTGCTCTCCAAGGTCGCGCGCGTCCATCGCATGGGGACCATCGCCACGGCGCTGCTGCTGAAACTACCGGCGGCGGCGCCGCATCTCTTCACCGGGGGCAAGCTCGCCGTCAGCTATGCTTTCATCGGCGTCATCGCCAGCGAGTTCATCCTTGCCCCTGCCGGACTTGGGCGCGTCATCTCCGACGCCTATACCGATTTCAATAATCGGCAAATGTATGCGTTGATGCTGCTGTTGATCATCGTAGCCACCGTCGTCAACATGCTGCTGCATGTGGTGGATCAGCGTTGGGCGGAACGGCGCGGGATCGCCAAGCCATGATCGCGACCAAACGCGCAACCGACACTCTGATCATGCTGATTGTCCTGCTGCTGGCATGGCAGGCGCTGCATCAGGTGGTTGGCGCCACCGCGCTCCCGGGTCCGGTACCGACGCTGGCTTATCTCGCCAAGCTCGTGCCGAGCGAGCGTTTTGCCGAAAACGCGTGGGCGACGCTCGTCTGTTTTTTCTACGCGCTGATGTTGTCCTACGGGATCGGGCTCGCGATCGGCGTGTGGATGGGGGTCCATCGAGTGTCCGGGGCGGTCGGCGAGCCGATCCTCATCTCGCTCTACACGCTGCCGAAGGTGACGCTTTACCCAGTGGTGCTGCTGATCTTCGGGCTCAGCGTATCGGGCCGGGTGACATTCGGTGCAATGCACGGGGTGCTGCCGGTGGCGCTTTTGACCATGACTGCGATCCGCAATATTCCGCCGGTCTATTTGAAGTCGGCAAGAACGCTTCAGCTATCGAGCTGGCAGACCATTCTCACGGTGCTTTTTCCGGCCACGCTTCCAGAGGTCATCGCGGGACTCCGAATCGGCTTCTCTCTGACGCTGCTCGGGGTGCTTCTGGCGGAGATGTTTGCGGCCAAGCATGGACTAGGCTTTCTGATAATCAACGCCATGCAGCTGATGCAGGCCGAGGAGATGGTTACGGTTGCTGTGGTGCTGTTTGCATTTGCAGCGTTCGCCAATGCGATTCTTCTGTGGATTGAGCATCAGCTTCATCCCCGAGTGTAGTGGGCTGAAGACCGATCCTGCGCAGAATGCATAGCGTACCGGCCGGTGGCGAGCTTTGCCATTAACCGATGCGCCGATGGCGTGCTGGCATGCGCTCGAAATATCCGATGCCATTGTGGCTGCGCTTTCCCGCGAGCGCGAAGATGGCGCCCTGAGGATCCGTGCATCGCAGGATCCATCTCTTGCCCAGCACTTCAATCGGGCCGCTGAGGATTTGGCCGCGACCAGCCTTTACGCGCTTCATCGCCACGTCGATGTCGCCGACGTTGAAGTAATAAAGCCAGAACGGGACCGGCTCCATCGCGGGCTTGGTGAACATGCCGCCGATGGTCTCCCCTCCGGCGGAGAACAGTTGGTATGTGCCCACCGGGCCCATATCGGCCTCCGCTTTCTGCCAGCCGAAGAGCTCGCGGTAGAAAGCCCATGCCTTCTCCCAGTCGGCGGCGAGCAACTCGTGCCAGCCGACGCGGCCCGGCGCGTCCAGCGCCGGGGGCTGCTCTTGGCCGCCCTCCAGCCACTTGAACAACGCAATCGTTGCCATTTGCGGGTCAACGGCGATCGAAAAGCGGCTGATGTTGGGGATGTCCTTCGGTGCGACGTGCACGGCGCCGCCAAGCTCTTTGATGCGGTCGGCGGCGGCGTCCACGTCGCTGACGCCGACATATCCGAGCCAACTCGGCCGCAAGCCCGATTTCCTTGCGTCCTCCGGCAGGTCCATCAACCCGCTGACCGAAGTTCCTCCAGCGGTAAACAGGGTATAGGCCATGCCGGGCATTGACGCGTCCTGCGTGCCCCAACCCAAGACATCGGCATAGAAGGTCTTGGCGGCTTCCATGTCCGTCGTCATCAACTCGTACCAGACAAAGCGGCCATGAGCATTGGCCATGTCTGTTTCTCTCGTTCGCGCCTGCAAAGACGTCGCGGCGCCCGCATTTGCGCCGACCTAGCCTACTTCATAATGGAGGCAGCGACGTTGTCATTACATAAAATCGGGGAACTCGCTGCCCCCCGGCGCGTTTTGTGAACCCACGCCGGCCGCGATTCGAGTGTCTTATGAATCGAGTGTCTTATGAACGGTTGTTCACGTTGCCTGCGGCAGGGTGCGTTAGCCTCGCGTAAGCTACGCCGATCAGCATGCGTAATTGGTCTTGCCAGGTCGGTAGCCAAAGCGTACCAATAGTGTTTCGGGCGTCGAACATTCGCTAGCAGGCGTGGGAGGACTCGACTATGCCGCACACGAAGCGTGCTTCGAAGCGAAAACATCCGAAGGAAGTCGTACCGGTGGTGGGAGTCGTCGGCGTGTCCTTGTCGCTGGCGAGCGGCGCATCCGCGGCAACCGCTGTTCCGGCCGCGGATGTACCGTCGTGGGATACCTCCCCGCCCCAAATCACTCTCAGTGAGGAAGAAGTCGCCGACGTCAGCTTGGGGACGTTCTACGTCTTCGACAAGGAAAACGCTGGAACGCCCCGACTCGGCGAAAAGTTTGCCCGAGGCTGCGGACGCTGCGGCGGCTGCCGCTGCGGGGGCGGCTGCAGATGCGGCAGAGGCTGCGGCTGCCGCTGCGGAGGCGGCTGCGGAGGCTGTGGCTGCGGAGGCTGCGGCTGCTGCTTGTCGTGGGGAGTTTGCCGTATCTGCTAGACTTGGCGCGCTCCGATTAGGTTGACAGACGCAAGGTCATGGCCGGGTTGACCAGGTTCGACCCGGCCAATTATGTGTTGTTTGCGGCGCCGCATGACGGCCGAGTGGATGGTCAATCCTAGCGAGAAACGCCAGCGCGCGAGGGAGACGACGGCGCTCTCGCAAGCTCGAGAATACGTGTCTTGCAATGGCGATCCGGACCGGTCGCGATAAGCGTAGAACCGCGCGTGCTCACCGCATGACAGGCGATCACCGCGATCGCATCGCGCAGCATAACAGCAAAGATGTTCCGCGGTTCGCGCCGAATTTCACCGTCTATGTGCTGCCGTCGAAGGTCGTGTGCCTCTATTCCGAGGACCGCAAGTTCTTTCTTCACGGCGAGCTCTATTGCGCGCTCGCTGCCGCGATCGGCGAGGGTGGAAAGAGTTTTCGCGAGCTCGTTCGAGTGCTGGAAGGGAATTTTCCGTCGGACAAAATCCACGAAGCGCTGAAGCGGCTGGTCGATCGCCGCTTTATCATCGCGAAACCGCGCGCTTCGGCGGACACCGTGGCCGCCTATTGGGCGAGCCTGGGCCTGTCGCCGGAGGTCGCGGAGACAAATCTCCAGAAATGTCGCGTGCGCATTCAATCGGTCGACGTACACGGTGCCACCGAGCTCGCTACCGCCTTGAAGGCACTAGGCGCTCGCGTCGTGAAGCGCTCCGCCGAGCTGACGGTCACGCTGGTAAGCGATTATCTCGAAGGACAGCTAGCCGAATTGAACCAGGAGCACTTATCGGACCGCACACCTTGGATTCTCGTCCAACCGTGCGGCATTTTCCCCCTGGTGGGACCCGTGCTCAGCCCGGGCAAGGGCGCCTGCTGGGCTTGTCTTGCCGAACGCATGAGACGCAATCGGGAGATCAAGGCGCTTCTCGATCGCGGGCTGGCGCGCCGCCTCGTCACTTCGCCGCTTGCCCGGGACATGGTCGGCCACAGCGGCATCCAGCTTGCGGCCGTCGAGATCGCAAAAGCAATTGCCACCGACTTCCGTACCGACCTGCGCAATCACATCATCAGCCTCGACCTGCTGGGCGCGACCATCGTGAAACACTACGTAGCGGCCCGTCCGCAATGCCCGGCCTGCGGCCGCAAGAAGTTGCGCGACCCCCGTCGCGCACCGGTGCCGGTCGAACTCGGCGCCGGCGGCAAGCTGGTCATGACGAGCGGGGGCTACCGGACCGTTTCGTCGCGGGCGACGGTGGCCCAATTCCGCAAACACGTGAGCCCCCTTACCGGCGTGGTCTCGCGGCTCGAGCGGATTGAAGCCGATTTGCCCATGAACACCAACTACCTTGCCACGCACAATTTTTCGGGGCCGGCCAGGACGGTCAATGAGCTCAAGGCGGGGCTGAGCGGCGGCAGCTTCGGCAAGGGCAGCACGGCAGAGCAGGGTGAAGCCAGCGCACTCATGGAGGCGATCGAGCGCTATTCCGGGATTTTTCAGGGCGACGAGATCAGAGTAACCCGGCGCTTCACGGATTTCCCATCGGGCGACGCCATTCTACCGAACGACGTCTTGCTGTTCAGCGACGCGCAGTACCAGCGAGATCAGGCGCAGGCGATCGACTGGGACGCGACGCCGATGCCGTTCCCCTTCGATCGATCCGCCGAGATCGAATGGTCGCCGGTCTGGTCGCTGCGCGACGAACGGTTCAAATATCTTCCGACCAGCCTGTTATATTTTTTTTACCGGGGCCCGCCTACCGCCTACCATGTGCATGCGGATTCCAACGGCTGTGCGGCCGGCAACACGCTCGAGGAGGCGATCGTCCAAGGGTTCCTCGAGTTGGTGGAGCGGGATGCATACGCGATCTGGTGGTACAATCGATTGCAACGGGCGGAAGTCGATCTCGGCCAGTTCGATGAAGCTTACATCCGTGATCTGAAAATCCAGCTTGCCGAAACCGGACGCCGCCTCTGGATGCTCGACGTCACCAGCGATCTCGGGATTCCGAGCTTTGTGACCATAGCGCACTGGATGGAAAACTCGCAAGAATTTGTCGAGTTCGGTTCTGGCTCGCATTTCGATGCGCGGATCGCGGCGTTACGCGCGATGACCGAGCTCAACCAATTTCTGTCCATCGGCCTCATGGGCGGCCGGGACCCGAATCCGTCGAGCCAAGAATTGAACGATGGTGTCGCCACGCCTCCATTTCGACTGCAGGACCATCCCTATTTGACGCCGGGTGGCGCTGCGGCCGTCCGGCCGGACATTGGCTCGAAGTTCGGCAGTCTCGACACACGCGAGCAGGTGACTGCGTGCGTGAACCTCACCAAGCGCGCGGGCCTCGACTTCCTTGTGCTCGATCAGACGCGCCCCGACATCGGGGTCCCGGTCGCCAGAGTGATCGTTCCGGGATTGCGGCATTTCTATCGCCGCTTCGCACCTGGCCGGCTTTACGATGTGCCGGTCAAGCTCGGATGGCAAGACCGACCGCTGTCGGAAAGCGAGCTCAATCCGCTTCACCCCCAGACCTGAGGGTCAATTGGCTTGCGCGCTCCCGGAATAAAGCGAGGGCGGCGGGCTGCAACCTTATCCGCCCGGCTCAGCGCTCACGTCACGCTCGAGGCGCGCACGGATGGAAACATCGTCGCCTGCCTCGGCGGATACTCGGTGGGCTTTGGACAGTTCGGCGCAGCTGCGGCGGATAGTGCGCAGGAGCTGCGCAGGGGTTTGCCGCTCAGCTCGTTTGCATCGCAACGACGAAGCGTCGAAAAAGAGATTCACCTGTTGGTCCGGCGATTGGCCCGGCACGGGTTATTGGAGTACGCCCTTGGCCGCCCCCGCGGCGAGGATCAAGTCGTCATCGAACCGCAGCTTCCCGACTATTGGCCGCAAACGTCGCCGCTCGGCGACGCCGATGTTCTCGTGCTGTCGCGGTTTGCGTATATGCGCCGGCGCGGCAACGAGATGGTCCTGGAGTCACCGCGCGCCGGCGCGCTGTTCAGAATCTGCGATCCGAAGACTGCGACCGCCCTGGCGACCCTGTCTTCACCGCAACAAGTCAAGCAGCTGCGCCGGCGGGACGGTTTTCCTGGATTGGAGCTTCTCGCCCTGCTGGTAGATTGCCAGATCCTCTTCAAAGTCGACGCCGCTCGCGCCAGCGGGCTGCGGCCGGCCGAAGGCGACGACAACCTCATTCTCTGGGATTTCCACGATTTGCTATTCCACGCGCGCAGCACGGAAGGCCGACACGCCAACCCGCTGGGCGGAACTTATCCGTATGCAGGGGTCATGGCTCCATTGCCGGCGGTGCGGCCCCGTTGGCCCGGAAAGAGCATCCATCTGCGCAAGTTCTCAGCCGCGCCGCCGGAGGCAATCTCGCCAGCGGCGAAGCTCTTGCGCGCGCGGCACTCGACGCGCAGCTTCGATGATCGGCGGCCGATCACCCTCGCTGAGCTTTCGCGGTTTCTCGATGGCACCGCGCGTGTGCACACGAGATTTAGCAGCAGCGTCTACGACGGCGGCCCGGTGGTGGCGTACGCGCCGAGGCCATATCCCTCGGGGGGCGGCAGCTACGAGCTCGAGCTCTATCTGGCTGTCGATACATGCGAAGGGCTGGCGCGAGGATTCTATCATTACGACGCCGGGGGACACGCGCTAGCGGCGATCAGCGTCCGCCCGCATGAGTTCGACGCGCTGTTGAAGGCAGCCCAATTCGCAATGGACGCGCCTGCCGCGCCTCAGATCCTGATCACGATCGCGGCGCGCTTTGGGCGGGTTTCATGGAAGTACAGCTCGATCGCCTATGCGCTCGTTCTCAAGGATGTCGGCGCACTGATTCAAACATTCTACCTGATGGCGAACGATATGGGGCTGGGCGGATGCGCGATCGGGATCTCCAATATTGAGTTGTTCGCGAAGATGACGGGGATCGACTTCCACATCGAGGGTCCGGTCGGTCAATTTGCGATCGGTCGCGGCATGAAAACGGAGCCTTCCGACTGAAACGGCGCGCCAGCGGCTGGCGGCGTAAATGGCCAGATCGCGCGCTTTCAAGTGTGACGCGAGATGATGTGCTGAGCCCCGATCACACCGGCGTACTTTTTAAACGCGGCATCTCCATGCCGTGAGACCTGGGTACGCTGGTTTGATTCTTTGCAAAGAATCTTCTCATTTCCGCCTTTATTGAGCCCCGGAAGCGACGCTTGTCGTTGCTGTAGTCGCGGCGCTGCCCGGGGGTGGGAAGCTGCACAAAACACATCGACTAAGAAGTTACTTCCAGCCGGCGGCCACGCTTCCGGTGCGCGTTTTGCGCTGTGCAGGGGGAGGGGGACTATGAGCTTTGAAGTCGTGGGTCATGAACATCCCAACATTTTCGTGGTGAACAGACAAACTTACGAGACGTACCGGTTCACCGTTGGTGAGGATGGGGTTCTCGCGCACGCCGAACCGCGGTCGGACTTGGGTGAAGCCCGTCGGACTGCGATTGCATTTTTAGCTCGGAGCCAAACGGCGCGCGCGCCGCGTCGATAACGGGTCGTTTTTTCGAGGGGCGGTATCGACCAAGACAGCCACCCACGGCGAAATGGTGCGCGTTGCATCCCATGCGTGAAGCCAGGCAATTGTCCGAGCATAGAAGCCAGCACGGCTCTCGGCACGGCGCCGCCGATGCCGATCTCAATCAGCGGAGCCGGCGCGATCTGAGACTCGACCTTTTTCGCGGTCTGTCGCTCCTCTTCATCTTCATCGACCACATTCCAAATAATGTCTTGTCGTATGTAACGCTGCATTCGATCGCATTTTCCGACGCTGCCGAGGTCTTTATCTTTATCTCGGGTTACGCCGCGGCCACAGTTTATGGAGGGGCTTTGCAGCGACATGGAGGAGTCGCCGCAACGGGCCAGATCTGTCGCCGGATTTGGCAGCTCTATGTCGCACACATCTTCATATTCGTGATTCTTGCCGCGGAGGTGTGTTACGCAACCCTCAGCCTCCATCAAACCTATAGCGAGGATTTTGGGATCGATAATTTTATCGACGAACCGCAAGTCGCGATCATCAAGGTTCTTTTGCTGCAATATCAACCTCAGTTCCTCGACATCTTGCCGATCTACATGATTTTGTTGGGGGTGTTTCCCGTGGTGCTGCTGCTGTTGCAGCGGTGCCTGCCGCTGCCATTGATCCTCTCCGGCGCGCTCTATCTCTTGACATTGCGCTTCGGTTGGGGGCCGCACAGCTATCCTGACGATGAGGCGTGGTACTTCAATCCCCTTGCCTGGCAGTTCCTTTTCGTCATTGGCGCGACTGCCGGATATTCCCGGCACAGTCGTTGGGTGTTCCCGGGGCAAGGGTCGTGGCTACCGAAACTTGCCATCGCCATTACGGTTGCGGTCGGCATCGTCAGCATCTCGTGGACCATCCACGGGGCCTATGATGCGTTCCCGGGCTTGTTGTTGCGTGAGCTCTCGCCCTTAGTCGAGGATAAGGGCAATCTCGCACCGTTACGCCTGGTCAGCTTCCTTGCACTGGCCGTGACTGCGGCCCATTTCGTCGGTCGCGACAGTCGGGTCCTGCGCTGGCGCGTTGCTCAATTGATCATCCGCTGTGGCCAGCATTCGCTACAGGTGTTCTGTCTCGGTATCGTTCTCTCAGTCCTCGGTTATATCCTCCTGACCTTCTTCCGCGACAACATCCTGACTGAGCTTGCGATCGACCTTACCGGGATCGTGACGATGATAGGGATCGCCGCGCTCCTCACCTGGTACAAGGCAAACAACGTAATGAATGCCGACGCCGTCATTGCGGCAAGTGTGAACTCCGAGGTTCGAACGCGGAGCATCGAGGAGATCGAGCGTCACGTGATCGTATGGATCCAGGGTCTCGGACGGCTGTGGGGACGATCAAAGCGGCCCCAAATGGAGGTGAGGTGGCGTTCCCAGCCTTACTCTATGACCTGACGCTTGCGTAATTGTCCCCACTAACTTCTGCGAATCCACCGCGTCGGTGCGGTGTCCCATCACATCCAGACACTCGGTAGCCCGTATCAATTCGCTCGTACCGTCGCGCCGCAGGCGCCGACGGCCAGCGTCGAAAGCGCAAGAAGCTGTGGCAGCCTCCCGGACGAGCTTGCGTTCGAGTGCCGAGCCAAACAGAATGTACCGGGACGATGAGCTTAACGACAGGAATAGGACGTCGCGCCTTTTGCAAGCGAAGAGGACATGCCATGAGCGAGATTCAGACTCTGGATGTGCGAATTCCTGCAGAGATCATCCATAACTGGGGCTGGTTTCTGGCTTTCGGTATCGGCTTGGCGCTGCTCGGGATTCTCGCGATCGTGCGCGCGGTGACGGCCACGGTCGTCTCCATGCTGTTTTTCGGGTGGCTGCTGGTGATTGCGG
>Ga0306920_100016752_pt1 | contig 10104 bp, 7 predicted proteins | sample flu12Cox44000170_FD_204666 | JGI IMG/M metagenome (GOLD analysis project Ga0306920, IMG submission 204666) | Lab enrichment of tropical soil microbial communities from Luquillo Experimental Forest, Puerto Rico - flux4day.12C.oxic.44.000.170 (v2)... | ecosystem: Environmental > Terrestrial >...
CAACCGGTAGAGCCCGTAGCCCGTCGGACCAGCTTCGTAGCAAAATGTCAGTCTACGGTATTTTGCCGCAAGCTTGGCAACGAGCTTGTGCATTGCCGCCTCCGTGGCAGGAAACTCACCAAGATAGCGCACCTCGCCGCCACGGCCGCCTTCGGCGATCGCCACTGCATTACGCAATTTCGACGTATCGATTCCGATGAAAGCTTCGGCTCAGATGCCCTACGACTCGCCCTCCATGTATGAGGCTCTGCCCGGCCCATCCGGGCAACCCTCGACGCTACATCGAGGGTGAGTCGCCTCATTTGTGGAGGGACATACAGTCTAAACAAACACGCGCTCTCCGAGGGAGACCGCCTGATCAGACAATTTGCCGATCCCCTAACGCCGGTGCAGTCGCAAATACTGCAATTGCTCTCGATACCGACAGCCGCCTACGGTCCAGGCAAGTAGCTCAGCCGCCCGGCGTCGGGAACGCAAATAGTGCGTGGTCAAAGTGCGGAACGTAGGCTCGTAGGCGCAGGCGAGAAGACGAGATCAGGATATCAGGCGATCGCATATCGAGCTCACTGGCGATTGCTGCGCTGCAATGGGCGCAGATCAGTCACGGCGACTATGGGTCAACTTCGCCCATACCAGCAAGGACTTCCCTATGGGGAATGTTACACCGTTCTCTGACGTGGAGCTCGGCCCAACCCGCAGGTTTGGCTATGGACCCAGGATTTTGCGCGCTCACGTTCTCTATTCTGTGACCAAGCTCATGACATGGACGTCCAAACTTGACGAAGATCATCTGAATCCGGATGCGCTAGAGAGCGCTTTAGGCTGGGCGCAGAAAGCGCTGCAACTCGACCCCACTTCGCCCCAGGCGCACGTCCAGCTTTGTCCTCTGCTACAGGCAAGCGCATGAACGCGCTGTTGAGCACTTGGACCGCGCCGTTGAATTGAGTCCGAACTTTGCCCAACTGGCGAATACCGGCTGTTCTGATTCTAGCCGACCAGGCCGATCGGGCGGTCAATGTCGCGAGGGCAAATTTACGCTTCGACCCGTTTGGCCCGCCAATCACCTGGGGTATCTCGGCCTGGCATACCTAGTGCTGCAAAGGTATTCGGAAGCAATACCTCATCTGTGCGAGTTCGTCTTGCGATCGCCGAAAAATCGCCTTGGCCGCGCATGGTTGACGGCGGCGTATGCTCATTTGGGCAAATTCGATGAAGCGCGAGCGCAGGCAGCTGAACTGCTGCGGGTTGATCCTGACCTTGGAACGACCAAGATAAGCATTCAGATACAGATCTATCCCGGCCTGAGCAACTTGTTCACATTGCAGACGGCTTGCGCAGGCGGGGCTGAGTCTTCCTTAGCAAAGGGAACTTTCCCTCGGGTAAGTAGTCCAGAAGCCCGGGTCTTCGTTGGGTGAATGACCGTTCAGGGTCATGCTCTGCTGTTTGCAGCCGGCTTTCATCAATACCAAACCCCGGTCCGAAGTGCCTTCGATTGCTGACAGTTTGCCGCACTGCAGAGCACTTCAGCGTCGTGCCAGAGAACGAAACCGCTCACGTGGTACCCGGCGGCACCGGCCTGCCGTGACACCCTTTAGAATCTGCAATCTAGTGGGTGTCCGTGGACAATCCGCCCGGCCAGTGCGCGAGCAAAACGGAGAATTGAGCCTGCGCCTGATACGGCGCGTCGGGGGCACGATGCTCCTGCTCCAACCAGCGCTCCAGCCGGCGCGATGCCTCGGCGTGAATGTCGTCCGAATGATGCCAATCGCTACTGAAGATCCGGTCACGGTGAAGACCGACCATCTCACGCGCTGTGATTGGGCGATGTTGATACTCGGCTAGCGTCACATGTTCCACGCTCGCGCCCATCTGACGCAGGGCATCGTGCACCTCCTCGTTTGCCAGCGATTGGCCGCGCTGCCGCCGCGAGCGATCCTGACCCAGCTCGTTCATGATCTCGTTCCACTTCTGGGTCACGAGGTGGGGGCCCTCGTGCGTGCGGTCAGCGGTCGCGGAACGTCGCTTCCGTTCCGCGCGCTCATTCGACGAGAGCACCAGCCAGCCCCCCTCGCCCAATACTCGCCGGCATTCTCGAAGCGTCTCTCGCCAGTCGCTCACCAAATGCAGCAGGTGGATCATGATGATTACGTCGAAACTGGCGTCGGCGAACGGCAGGGCCATCGCGTCGGCGAGCGCCAGCTTTAGCCGCCGCGCCCCTTCAGGGATCGGAGCGATTTTCCTACGCAGCACCTCCATCATGGGCAGCGACAAGTCGGCGCCAGTGTAGTCGGCGCCGATCCGCACGAATGGCAGCGCGATCCGTCCGGTTCCAACCCCGATTTCCAGGAAGCGTGTATTTTGCCCGGCCCCGGTGCGCCGGACGATTTGGTCGCGCACCTGCTCCGGCACGCCCGTCGGAAGGCCGCGCGTCGCATCGTAGAAGCTGGTTGCGCGGTCGAATCCAACGCCAGGCATAGTTTTTCCCGCGGCATTGACTAACGACTAAGACCCGCGAAAGTGACCGCGGGCCTGGTCGGTGTGACGCACGACCAGCCGATGCAGAACCGTGGCGTCGGCGAACCCAAAGCGCATCGCCACCTGTCGAGCGGTGCCGGGTTTGATGGATGAGGCGCAAGGCGGCGTCAAGCCTGATTTCTGGACGAATCGGCCAGGCCGAAGCCCCCGTCGCGGCCATCACCCGGCGCGCCAGCGCCCGCCCCGAAATTCCCAACTCCTTGCTGCGTCGCTATGACCGCACGTAGGCGAGGACCGGTCTGGGTCACAAGAGGCATGCCCGCTGCCTCGTAGGCAGGTCAGAGTTCCTGAGACTGTATGTCCCCCCACAGATGAGGCGACTCACCCTCGATGTTGCGATGAGGGTTACCCCGATAGGCCGGGCAGAGCCTCAAACAAGGAGGGCGAGTCGTGGGGCATCTGAGCCGAAGCCTTTGTCGGAATCGATACGATAATGCAGTGGCAAATGCCGAGAAAGCTGACCAATCGCTACGGGCCCCTTCACCCACCAGCACGAACGGTGCCCAGTTGGCGGGATGGGGATACTCAATGTTGGCCTCGACCGCCGCAACGGCGCCTAGCGTTGACCCCTCCGCGATGGCGTCTTACGCTCGGGCCAGGCTTGCAGCCCGAAGCAACCTGGCCTGCCCCATGCGGTGTTCGCGGTGCCGCGCTGACAATAGGTCGGGCCGCCGCTTTTGTGCAGCGTGTGGCGCCCCGCTGGCCGCAGCCTGTGGCGCCTGTGGATTTGCGAACGAGGCCGAAGAGCGGTTCTGCGGAGGCTGCGGGCGGCTGCTGCCCTCGGCCGAGCCGCCCTCGCCCACCGCGCGCACGCCCGACACCTACACGCCCAGCCACCTCGCCGAGAAGATCCTGACGGCCAAGGGCGCACTTGAAGGCGAGCGCAAGCAGGTGACGGTGCTCTTCGCAGATCTCAAGGGCTCGATGGAGCTCCTCGCCGACCGCGACCCGGAGGAGGCACGCCGGATCCTCGACCCGGTGCTCGAGCGGATGATGGAGGCCGTGCACCGCTACGAGGGTACCGTCAATCAGGTCATGGGCGACGGCATCATGGCGCTCTTTGGGGCGCCCCTCGCCCACGAGGACCATGCGCTGCGCGCCTGCTATGCGGCCCTGCAGATGCAAGAATCCATCCGACGGTACTCGGACGAGACCCGCCGACGCTCCGGCACGCCCGTTTCTATCCGCGTGGGCCTCAATTCGGGCGAGGTCGTGGTTCGCTTAATTGGGAGCGATCTGCGCATGGATTACAGTGCCGTGGGGCAGACGACGCATCTGGCTGCCCGCATGGAGCAGGCGGCGCTGCCCGGCTCTATCGTGATCACGCCGGCGACGCTCCTTCTTGTCCAGGGCTACGTCGACGTGCGGCCGCTCGGACCGATGCCCGTCAAAGGCGTGAACGGCGCGATCGAGGTCTTCGAGATCAAGGGTACCGGGCCGGTCCGGCGCCGACTGCAGGCCCTGGTAGCACGCACGCTGAGCCGTTTCGTCGGCCGCGATGATGAGCTCGAGCGCCTCGCCCGTGCCCTTGAGCAAGCCGCGCAGGGCCATGGACAGCTGGTCGCAGTCGTCGGCGAGCCAGGCGTCGGAAAATCGCGGCTCTTCTTCGAGTTCACACACGGGCACCGGGTCGGCTGGCTGGTGCTCGAGGGTGGCTCCGTGTCGTATGGACGGACGACGCCATACCTCCCGGTGGTCGACCTGCTCAAGACGTATTTCAAGATCGGCGATCGCGACGACCAGCGCCAGGTCCGCGAGAAGATCATGGGCAAGCTCATGACGCTAGATCGCGCCCTTGGGCCGTCCCTCCCCGCCCTCCTCGCGCTCTTCGAGGTCGGAGTTGACGACCCCGAGTGGCACGCGAGCGACCCGCGGGAGCGCCGGCAGCGGACGCTCGATGCCGTAAAGCGCCTGCTGCTGGCCGAGAGCCGCATCCAGCCGCTCCTGCTCGTCTTTGAGGACCTCCACTGGGTCGACGCCGAGTCACAGCTCTTCCTGAATGTGTTGGTCGATAGCCTCCCGACCGCGCGCATCCTGCTCCTCGTCAATTACCGTCACGAATATCAGCACGCCTGGGGGCACAAGACATATTACATGCAGTTCCGCATCGATCCGCTACCCGAGGAGAGTGCGACGGAACTCCTGCGCGCGCTGCTTGGACCAGATCCCGGGCTTGATCCGCTGCGGCGGCTCCTGATAGAGCGCACAGAGGGCAATCCATTCATTCTCGAAGAGAGCGTGCGTGCGGTCGTCGAAACGGGGGCACTCACCGGAGAGCGCGGCGCCTATCGTCTGGCGCGCGCCGTGGACACCCCTCAGATTCCCGCCACCGCGCAGGCAATTATCGCCGCCCGCATCGACCGGCTGACGCCCGAGCACAAACGCCTGCTTCAAGCCGCCTCGGTGATCGGCAAGGATGTGCCGCTTGCCCTTCTTCATGCAATCTCCGGCCAGGATGAGGGCGAGCTGGGCAGCGGCCTCAGAGAGCTCCAGGCCACCGAGTTCCTTTACGAGACCCGGCTCTTTCCCGATGCGGAGTACACGTTCAAGCATGCGCTCACTCACGAAGTGACGTACGGCTCTCTGCTCCAGGACCGGCGGCGCGCACTGCACGCGAGTATCGTTGACGCCATCGAGCGGCTCAATGCCAAACGGCTGGGCGAGCACATGGAATTGCTGGCCCACCATGCCGTCAGAGGCGAGGCCTGGGACAAGGCCGCGCGCTATCTCCGGGAGGCCGGAACCAAGGCGTTCCTGCGCTCGGCCACTGCCGACGCCGTCGGGTACCTCACGAAAGGGCTCGAGATCCTCGAGAGGCTACCAGAGAGCCCCGACCGTGACAGAGAAGAGCTGGCGTCGTTGCTGACATTGGGCCCGGCGCTTCACGCACTCAAGGGGCTTGGCGCCCCGGAAGCCGAGCGCGTGTTCGTCCGGGCACGGAATCTGTCCGAGCGGACGGGCGAGACCGTCCCGGCCTTTCAGGCCCTCTGGGGCCAATGGATGGTTTCGGCCGGGCTCCGACGGATCGCCCCGGCTCGCCGCATCGGCATCGAGCTGCTCAACCTCGCGGAGCGCGCGGATGATCGCTCGCTCCTGCTCCAGGCACACCACGCGATGTGGGCGACGTCGTTCTGGCTTGGCGAACTCGAGGACGCCGAGCACCATATCGCCTGCGGCATCAACCTCTACGATCGCGACCAGCACCGCTCGCTCGCCTTTCTCTATGGCGGCCACGATGCGGGGGTATGCTGCCGTCACTTCTCGGTCTGGACGCAGTGGATGCTGGGCCGACCGACCAAAGCAACGGCGGAAGATAAGGCGGCAATAACCCTCGCGGAGCAACTCGCACATCCGCCGTCGCTCGCCCAGGCGTTCACCTGGTCATGCTCGCTCTCGTACTTCGAGCGGGACGCCCCGGCAGCGGGAAAGATGGCGCGGCAGCTCATCGACCTCTCTACGGAACGGGAGCTTCCGGCCTGGCGGGTCGCCGGAACCATTTTCGAAGGCTGGAGCCGGGCAGAGGTGGGGGACGGGACGGCAGGTATTGCGCAGATCCGGGAAGGGCTCGTCTCGGCCAAGACGACGGGAACCCTCATGCCGATCGAACCGCTCTACCTGATGGTGCATGCCGACGCGTGCCTAAAGCATGGGCTGACCGAAGAAGGCCTGCGCACCGTCGACGATGCGCTGGCTATGATGGAGGCGGGCGGGCAGGGGACCTGGCAGAGCAACCTCCGCCGGCTCCGCGGTGAGCTGCTCCTGCTGCAGGGGTCCGCGAGCCACGCGGAGGCCGAACGGTCCTTCCGCAACGCTCTTGAGATTGCGCGTCGGCAGCGGGCGCAGGCCTGGGAGCTGCGGGCGGCCGCAAGCCTCGGCCGGCTCCTCGGGCAGCAGGGTCGGCGGGGTGAGGCGCGGGAGACCCTCGATGATGTCTTTGGCCGCTTCACGGAGGGGTTCGAGACGGCCAACCTCACCCAGGCCAGAGCGCTGCTCGCCCAGCTCTCGTGAGTGACGAAACCTGGTGTTTCGTGATCGCTGCACCAGGACTGCTCACGGACGTGTAAGCTCGACCGCGCAGCTTGCAGGTCATGCACATCGAGCGTCGCGGCACAACGGTGTGCTCGGATGTGCCGTAGCTTCCCCTGAGGCAGCAGCGCACGTTGGCGGCCCATCGTATCGCCGAGCAGCGTGTGGATCGACCATGCCCGTCCTGAACCGGCGTCAGGCGCCAAACACGAGCTTCGTGCCGGTGTACGACCGGATCACCTTCTTCGGCAATTCCGCATTGAGAATCTCGTAGAAGGGTTCGCCCGAACAATGCATCGAGACGATATAGTCGACGTCGAGATCGACCAGTTCCTTGATGGTCTAGCGTACATAGTCCTCCTTGTGCGGCGCCAAATGGAAACCTCCAACCACAGCGTGGACCTTTCGCACGCCCGACACCGCTATCGCTTGCTTCAGCGAGTTCACCGCCCCGCGGTGCCCGCAGGAGGTCAGGAGGATTAGCCCGCGTCCCTTGACGTTGATGCAGGTCGAAATCTCATGGTCGAACTCGTCCGGAGCCCAATCGATCGGGCGGCGATCCGGCGGCATCTTGTCGGGGAAGCAGCCAGACCGTTTTCGATTCCCACCTTAATGCGGGTTGGCGATAGCACCCGTTCGAACGACGCCCGTGGTATGTGACCGGTGACGAAAGCATGCTCGGCGATCAGCGCCGGTCCTTCCGCGGTGATGACTGAGAGATCCGCTTCCGCGATTGCCTTGCGATCGCCGAGCCGCCACTGCAAAGAATGTCACGCCGTGCAATGCAACTTTCGTGAGAGCTGGATGACATGATTTTCCTCCTGTGGCCAAAAGCTGGTGCAGGGTTATCGGAGTTCGCGCCAGCAACGCGGAGATGCGAACAAGACCACCGTTAATTGACGCGTTCCCACGCAAGCTTTTTTGCCGGGTTCTCGACCGGATTAAGGATCACGCGGTGCCGTCGAATGTCGAATGTGAGTTGCCATGCGACCCTCCCATGGGGGTCGTGCCCATGCAATGGAGGAGACGATATCACGCTTTAGCGAAGGAACGAACTGTGCTTTTGCGCTGCGAAAGCCTTGAGGAGCCCATGTCTCAGATGGGGTCAAGGGCGGGCATGGTGTCGACGCGACTGGCATGTCTCTTATACCCCCGCATACCTGTCGAGGTTGTTGCCCTGCCGAGATTTTTTGCCTAGTGCCAAAATGTATGGCCCGGCCGTGCGTTGCGCGCGCGAGCGGCCTGGCGTAGGATCCTGCACCGGCATCTGTTTCCCCTGCTCGTCATCGAGTAATTCGGTTAAGTGTTCAAAGGATTGGTCGTCATCGTGCCGTCCCAGGCGTCGAGCGCTGGTGAAGTGCGGGAACTTAGCGAGAAGGTGAGTGAGCTCGAGCGTGAACTTGCCAAAGCGCGTCGCCGGGAGGCCGCTACCGCCGAGATTCTGAGGGTAATCAGCCGCTCACCGACCGACCTTCAGCCGGTACTCGACGCAGTGGCAAAGAGCGCTGCCCGCCTGTGTGATGCGGAGGACGCGAGCATCTTCCGCCGCAACGGTGACCAATTACTAATTGTTGCCCACCACGGCTCGCTGCGGCAGGGTCTAGTTGGCGAGTTCTCGCTTCCACTTACTCGTGGGACTGCCAATGGTCGCTCTGTACTCGAGGCGCGATCCGTCCACATCGCCGATCTGCTATCCGAAGGTACAGAGTACCCGGAGGGTAACGAGAATGCGCGGAGATTTGGTCACCGGACCATCCTCGCGGTCCCATTGCTGCGCGAAGGCGTTGCTATCGGGTCGATCGGCCTACGCCGCACAACTGCTCAGCTCTTCACGGAAGCGCAGGTTGGTTTGCTCGAGACCTTCGCCGACCAGGCTGTGATCGCCATCGAGAACGCCCGGCTGTTCGAGGAAGTACAGGCGCGCACGCGCGAACTCGCCAAGACAGTAGAACACCTCGAAAATGCAAGTCAGCACAAGTCGCAGTTCGTGGCCAACATGAGCCACGAACTCAGGACTCCGCTCGCCGCCATCCTGGGCTACGCCGAACTGATGCAGGATGGATTGTATGAGCCCCTCGGTCAGAAAGCTCTGGATGCCGTCACGCGTATTCGCACCAACGGCAGGCACCTGCTGGGGTTGATCAACAGCGTGCTTGACATCGCCAAGATCGAATCCGGCCAGTTCAATCTGAACATAGCCGAATATGCGATCGAGAGCGTGGTCGAGACGGTGCGCGCCGCAACCGAGTCGCTTGCGCAGAGCAAGAACCTTGCGCTCAAAACCGAGGTGGCGAAGTCCCTGCCCATCGGCCTTGGCGATGAGCAGCGCCTGACACAGGTGCTACTCAATCTCGTCGGCAACGCCATTAAGTTCACGGATAGAGGCGAGGTGCGGGTGACTGCCAAAGCCATCAATGGACACTTTGCAATCAACGTAGCTGATACCGGACCGGGCATTCCAGAGCACGAGCGGACCCGCGTCTTCGAGCAGTTCCATCAGATTGATAGCTCGAGCACCCGCGCCAAGGGTGGCACGGGGCTCGGTCTGGCCATTGCCAGAGCGATTGTCGAGAGGCATGGCGGGCGCATTTGGGTCGAGTCGACGATGGGTCGGGGCTCGACGTTCCACATGGAGCTGCCCGTGTGCGCCGCAGCCGCCACCGGTGCAGCATGAGCAAAGCGGATCTGGGTCCGGGTCCGCTTTAGAGGCGCCATGTTAATGAAATGATCGCGGCAGTGACGCGCCTGGCAGGTCTCTTATACCTCCGCTTACTGTCGAAGTTGTTGCGGTGCCGAGATTTTCCGCCCTGTGCCAGCTTGAGACATTGGCGATCAGTCCCGCGACCAAGCGAGACGCCGAAAAGCGAAATCCTATATCGACACCTGCATGGCGAGTGCGAACGCCCTGGCGTAGGATAGTTCAGGCTCGCAATACTTCGTCAGCAGTCATTGGTAAATTCTGCTGATTATCCAAAGGGTTGAGTGTCATCATGCCGTCCGAAGTGTCGACAATCGGTGGCGATCAATCAGTGGAAGAAATTCGGCGCGAACTAGCCGAGGCGCGGGAACAGCAGGCCGCGACCGCGGAAATTTTGGCGGCAATCTCAAACTCACCGACCGATCCCTCCCGTGTATTCGCGCAGATAGCGGCGAGCGCGGCCCGTCTTTGCGAGGCCTATGATGCGGGAATTCTTCAGGTCGCCGGCAACCATTGGCGCATTGTTGCTCATCACGGGCCAATTCCCATCACCGCGCAGGGCCCACTGACGCGTGGGCTTCCTACAGGACGTACTGTCCTCGACCGACAAACGCTTCACGTCGCCGATTTGCAGGCCGAAACAGATGAGTATCCGGAGGGCAGCGAGTTTGCTCGTCGACTCGGTTACCGCACCATACTCTGCGTTCCTCTGTTGTGCACGGGTGAGGCGATTGGCGTGATTTTCGTCCGGCGCCCAGAGGTTCGTCCATTCACCAACCGACAGATCGAGCTTCTGAAGGCTTTTGCCGATCAGGCCGTGATCGCCATCGAGAATACGCGGTTGT
>Ga0306920_100016753_pt1 | contig 10104 bp, 10 predicted proteins | sample flu12Cox44000170_FD_204666 | JGI IMG/M metagenome (GOLD analysis project Ga0306920, IMG submission 204666) | Lab enrichment of tropical soil microbial communities from Luquillo Experimental Forest, Puerto Rico - flux4day.12C.oxic.44.000.170 (v2)... | ecosystem: Environmental > Terrestrial >...
CTTGCGCTCCACTTTCCCGATCCGCCGGATGAGGCTGCCGTTCGCTCGCTTATCGCCACAGCGATAGTGGCCGGGGACAAAAGCCAAGCAGCGTCCGCGCAAGCGCTTGCCCAGAAGTTGAGCTTCGAGACGCTTGCGCCCACGGACTGGGTACGCAGGAGTCTCGAAGGACTGCGCCCGGTCGAAGCCGGTCGGTTCCTGGTGCATGGAGCGCATCATCGCTCGCTGCTCCGCGCCAGCCGCATCACTATCGAGATTGACGCGTCGCTGGCTTTCGGCACCGGTCACCACGGCAGCACGCGCGGCTGCCTGCTCGCCCTCGACCGCATCGTGAAGCGGCGTAGGACCGTTTCTCGGACGTGGCGAATCGCCAGCCAGCGGAACGCACGCGGAATACCTCCCCCTAAAAGGGGGAGGTATAGCGGAGCCCGCTACACCGTTGGTGCAAATGCGCCAACTCTGACCTTTCTGCATCGATCGATGAAGAACGCTGCGGCGCTGGATGTCGGCACCGGTACCGGCATCCTCGCCATCGCCGCGGCGAAAGCGTTGCATCGGCCGGTGCTCGCGAGCGACATCGACGCGCGCGCGGTGACGATTGCGCGCGACAACGCGCGCATCAATGGCATTGCCGCGCAGATCGAGCTTCTGCGCGCGGCCGGCGTTGGCGTCCGCCGGTTTGCCGAGCGCGCCCCCTTCTCGCTGATCTTCGCGAACATCCTGCTCGGGCCGCTCAAGACCATGGCAACGCCGCTCGCAAGGTTGCTGGCGCGCAATGGCCGCGTGGTGCTCTCAGGTCTCCTCAACTCGCAGGCGAGCGCTGCGCTTGCGAGCTACCGCGCCCGCGGCTTGGCACTCGAAGAGCGCATTGCAATTGGCGGCTGGACAACGCTGGTGCTCCGGCGCGCGGGCAATCGAGCGTATTGATCTTGACGGCGCATCCTCCGCGGCTTCTCATTGTTTCCGGTTCTGGGAGCACAGGCGACCGGTGACAGTCGCACCATTGTTTGAATTGCAGGGGATTTCCAAGGAGTTCCCCGGCATCAAAGCGCTCGACGATGTGTCGCTCGAAATCCGCGCTGGCGAAGTGCACATGCTCGTCGGCGAGAATGGGGCCGGAAAGTCAACCCTGATGAAAGTCCTGTGCGGCGCCTATCGCGCCGACCGGGGCTCGTTCTTTCACAACGGCAAGCAAGTTGCGATCAGTGATCCCGCCGCCGCGCGCGAGTTCGGCATCGCGGTCATTTTCCAGGACTTCACGCTCGTTCCCTATCTCGACATCGCGCAGAACATATTCCTTGGTCGCGAGCTCTCGGGCCGCGTGCCTGGCCTGATCGACCGCCGCGGCATCTATACCGAGGCGCGGCGCGTTCTCGACATGATTGGCTTCGACGTCAATCCGCGCACGCTGGTGCATCGGCTCGGCGTCGCGCAGCAGCAGATGGTCGAAATTGCCAAAGCGCTGTCGCAGCAGGCCCGCATTCTGGTCATGGACGAGCCCACGGCAGCGCTTTCCGAGCGAGAGATCGAGCGGCTGTTCGCGATCGTCGCCCGACTGAAGCAGAGCGGCGTTGCCATCATCTACATATCGCATCGCCTATCGGAGGTATTCGCTCTTGGCGATCGCATCACGGTGCTGCGCGATGGGCGCAAGATCGCCTCGCTCCTGCCGGGCGCGACCACGGCGGATCAGCTCGTCACGCTCATGGTCGGCCGGTCCGTGGACAGCACCTATTCGCGACCTTCGCGTCCCGCTCCGGGCGAGGTGGTGCTTGACGTCAGAAATCTGGCCGGCCCAAGCGGCCTTGCCGGCATCACCCTTAACGTGCGCGCCGGCGAGATCGTCGGCCTGAGCGGATTGGTCGGCTCCGGCCGCACCGAGGTCGCCCGCGCCATCTTTGGCGCCGACCGGGCAATCACCGGCGAGATCAGATTGTTCGGCGAGCGCACCGGCGGCTCCGCGGAGGATTCCGTGCGCCGCGGGATGGCGCTCATTCCGGAGAATCGGAAGACTCAGGGTCTCGCGCTCGCGCGCTCGGTGGGCGACAACATCGTTCTTGCTGGGCTGCGCAGACTGTTTCCATCGGGAATGTTCCTGCCGGCGCGAGCAATGAAGGCGGCGCGCAGCATCATTGAGAAGCTGCGGATTGCCACGCCGACGCCGCGGCGGCCGGTCGCCACCTTGTCCGGCGGCAACCAGCAGAAAGTCGTCCTTGGCAAATGGCTCAATGCAGGCGCAAGGTTCTTTATCTTCGATGAGCCAACGCGCGGTATCGATGTCGGCGCCAAGGCTGAAATATTCCGGCTGCTCGATGGCCTGGTGCATAATGGCGCGGCCGTCCTTATGATCAGCTCCGAGCAGATCGAAATCGTGCGCATCTGCGATCGCGCCTACGTCATGCGCGATAAACGCATCGTCGGCGAGCTTTCCGGCAACGAGCTTACCGAGGCCAATATCGTTCGGCTGGGAACGCATCAATGAGCATGCCAAGCCTTGCTCAACTGCCAATGTCGGTGGCTCGCGTGCCAGGGGTTGCGATTGTGCTCGTCGTATTGAGCGCCATATTCGCCCTGACCAGCCCCGGATTTGCTTCCCCTGCAAACATCGCAAACATCCTGACGCAATCGACGATCCTGCTGCTGCTGGCTCTGCCGATGACCGTCATTATCATGACGGAAGGCCTCGATCTCTCGATGGGAGCGGTTCTTACCTTTGCCTCCATCGTTCTGGCGATCACGGTACTGGCCAGCGGCTCGCCGGTGCTTGGGTTTTTCGCCGCGCTGGCGGTCGGATCTTGCTTCGGCTTGGCCAATGGCCTTTTGATTGCGGTGCTTGACATCCCGCCGTTCATTACGACGCTTGGCACGCTTGGCGTCGCACAGGGCCTGTCGCTCCTCGCGACCGACGGGCAAAGCGTCGTCGGCATTCCGCGATCCATCGAGAATATCTACTCCGGCGCTTTGGCCGGCATCCCCTTGCCGGTCATCATCGCAGCTATTGCCTACTGCGGCACTCATGCGCTGCTCTACCACACGCGGTTCGGCACCTATGTTTTCGCACTCGGCGGCAATCGAGAGGCGTTGAAGATGGCGGGGATCTCCGTGCGCGGTGTGCTGATCCGGGCGTATGTGCTCGGTGGATTGATGGCGGGCTTTGCCGCGCTGCTGATGACGGCACGGCTCAATTCGGCGCATCCGACTGCCGGGATCGGCATGGAGTTTGATGCCATTGCCGCCGTCGCAGTAGGAGGCACCTCGTTTGAGCGCGGCAATGGCTGGCTGCTCGGCACGTTGCTTGGCGTCGTCGCCGTGGGCGTGTTGCGCAACGGCCTCAACCTGCTTGCCGTGCGCTCATCCGCACAGGTCGCTTGCATCGGCGCTCTCGTCATCATTGCGCTATTCATCGATGGGTTGCGGGCCGAGCCGTGAGCAGCGCGAGCAGCATGCTAGCGCGCCCGCGCCTCGCGCTATCGCGCGACGTGGCGCAGGCGGCCTATCGTCTGCTGGCTGCGGCGCTGCTGTGCGCAATGCTGGCAATGCTGAGCGATGTTTTCCTGACCACAAGCAACATCTTCAACGTGCTGCGGCAGACCTCGCTCTTGTTCCTGATGGCCTCCGGCCTGACCTTGGTCATTCTCACCGCCGGCCTCGATCTTTCCGTTGGCGCCAACATCGGCTTGTCCGCATGCTTGGCCGCGACCGCGATCAAGGGCGCGGATTCGCCAATGCTGGGAGTGGCAACCGGCATCGGCTGCGGCGCCTTGATCGGGCTCGCCAACGGCATCCTGGTGACGGCGCTGAGGATACCCTCATTCATCGCAACCTACGGCGTGATGTGGATGCTCGCCGGAATGACCTACTACTACATGGCCGGCGACACCATTCACGGCTTTCCACCTGGTTTCCGGCAGCTGGGCAGCGGCTATCTGCTTGGCGTGCCGATGCCGGTTTATGTGATGCTCGTGTTCCTGCTGATCGGCACGCTGTTCGCGCAGCGCACGACCTGGGGACAGCAGATCTATGCGATCGGCGCCAATCCCGTCGCCGCCCGCCTGTCCGGCGTCCCGGTCGAGCGGCGCCTCATCCTGGTCTACACCGTGAGCGGAGCGATGGCGGGCCTTGCCTCGCTGATCGTTCTCGCCCGCATCAACTCGGCGCAGGGCGACATCGGCGAGGATCTCACATTGCCCGCAATCGCGGCGGTCCTGGTCGGTGGGACCTCGTTGTTCGGCGGCTACGGCACGGTCGCGGGAACGCTGATCGGCGCGCTCATCCTCACCCTCGTGCTCAACGGCATGAATCTCCTGCAGATCAACTCGTCCTGGCAGCCCCTCGTCACCGGCGTGATCATTCTACTTGCGGTCTGGATCGACAACCGCACGCGTCGGATCGGCGAATAGACGACAACCCCACAAATCCATGATGCAAACGGAGCAGACAAAATGAAACATCTCCTCATCAGCGCAACGGCGGTGCTGACAATGCTCTTTTCCGGCGCAGCGCTTGCTGACGGCGAGACCATCGCGGTGTTCACAAAGAATCAGACGAATCCATATTTCCAGGCAGTGCGCGTCGGATCGGAAACGGCGGCCAAGTCGCTGGGAGTCAAGGTCATTCAATATATTCCGACCAAGCCGGACAGCATTCCCGAGCAGCTGTCGCAGGTCGAGGACGTCATCGTGAAGAAGCCGGACGCAATCGTCTTTATTCCGGTCGACTACAAGGCCATGGTCCCCGCCGTGGAGAAGATCAACGCGGCTGGCATTCCTGTTGTCAACATCACTGACCGCTCGGCGGCCGGCAAGTTCGTCGCTTTTGTCGGCGCCGACGATTACAGCATCGGCCTCGCCACCGCGCGCGCTTTGCTCAAGGCCATCGGCGGCAAAGGCAATGTCATCATCCTGGAAGGCGTCAAGGGCTCGCTGACCAATACCGATCGCGTGCGCGGGTTCAACGATGCGCTCAAGGAAAGCCCGAACGTCAAGCTGCTGGCCTCCCAGCCCGCCAACTATCAGCGCCTGCAGGCGCTTCAGGTGATGGAAAATCTGATGCAGTCGTTCCCATCGATCGACGGTGTGCTGGCGGCAAACGATCCGATGGCGGTCGGCGCGATCGAGGCGCTCGAAGGCGCCAACCGCAAGGCGCGCGTGATCGGCATCAACGGCAGCAAAGAAGCCGTCGAACTGATCAAAGCCGGCAAGCTCCTCGCGAGCGGCGACTTCAATGGCTTCATCCAGGGATGCGTCGGCACCGAGATTGCGGTGCGCAGCCTGCGCAAGCAGCCGACGCCGAATGAAGTGATCTTGAAGCCGATCGTGATCGATAGCACGAACCTCACGCCCTACGAGACACCGGTTGAGCAGCGGGCCTGCCCGACGCTGGAGCAGATCGTCTCGAACTGATTGCGATGGCGCTGCGCAGGCGCCCGAGCCCGGCCGGCTATGTGGCCGCGCGTAGTGGATGCGCAGCAACCGGCGATGCCGGCTGTCGGATTTCTGGCCAGTCACCCGATGATTACGCGCCGCTTCCGGAGGCGTTTCGGCGAGGGTTGAGCGAAACAGGGCAGCGCAGTTACGGCCCTGCGTTTTCGGGGATCAGCTTAGCCGGCGCTAATGCTCTTCTTTCTTTTCCTTCGATGAGGCAAATCCAACCCCCGCGCCCACGATCGCGCCGATCAGGGTCCCGAGCCCCGGCACAATGGTCCCGGCCGCGCCGCCAATGAGCGCGCCAGAAATTGTGCGGTTCTTATCGGCCCAAGCTTTAGTCCGCTCCCACAGGTCAACCGGTTTTGTTTCGTCGCTCATGTTGCTTCCTCACTGAAGAATAGCTGGGATGTTAGCCCATCCGCCGCATAGGCGCGAGACTGCCAAAATGCTCGGCCTCACCTTCCCATTAACGTTGCTGGGCCGCGCCGGCGACACGAGCCAATGTCTCCTCTTGTGCTGTGGCAATTCTCGCACGTAGCCTCATACGACGGCATGTCCGCAGCTGGTGGGAGCCGACGTCATGAAATCCGATCCGTCGCTCGGCCGCGCTGAGGCGCTGCGCCGCGCTATGCTCGCCTACACGGATGACACCTACGATCCGCGCAACGCATACCCGGCGTACTGGGCACCGTTCGAGGTGATAGGCGAAGGGGCGGCGCGGTAACCGGCGGCGCTGCCCGTATTCACCAGAAGTAGAACCCCAGACCCCAGGTCACTGCAAACCACATCAGACGTCGTCGACCGTGGCTCACGACGAGAAACGCAAACAGGCAATCGATCTCTGCGTGGTTCCAACTCTGACGTTCGAGTGGCTGACGTGGTGGGGCTCAGGGGGCGGTGACCAAACCTCTGCTTGTCGCAACTATCCAACGGCTGCCCCATAGAACTATAGAATCGACCGTTCCAAGTCCCGGCACGGTGTCGCCCCGGGCTACCTTCCAGACGCCGTTGGGTCCTTGCAATAAAGCCGTTCCATTAGCAACCTCACGTACTACCCAACCATCAATGGTTGTAGGCTTTGTTTCTGGGAACGGTGTTGTCGGCCGGCGATGGACGGTGGCAGACGGCGACACTGACGCGTTCTTCTGCGGCGGTATGGCGGCCGTTCTGGCATCGTCAAGTGACCGAACAGCCTTTTGTGTGGAATCGCTACCGTCGATTTTGCCGTTAGTTGGGACGGCCGGCACTGCTTGCTGAGGTGCATCGACTGCGCTTGGAGGAACGGTTCCGACCGGCCGGTCGGAACCGAGAGAAGCGACTTTATGATCGATTGGAACTGATCTCGGAACGGCTCCGACAAATTGAGGGGAGATCCAGCCGCCTAACCATGCAATGCCCAAACCCAGTGAGAGCGCGCCTCCAATAATTACGGGGCACCTCATTTGAGCAGCAGATGATGATGCAGCATTCGCGAGCTTCTCCGGGTCATAGACCCTGATATCGGCGTCCCACACAGGCAGTTCGTGACAAGACTTATCGAGATCGGTCGCCAGTTCCGTTGTTGGCGTATTCGCTCCGTCAGTTTCGTTCCTGGCGTCGGCCAACTGCTGCGACTCCCTGGATGCTTCGTGGCCGATGATGCCCATCACGCGATCGAGCCATTGCCTCTCAAGCTTCGTCGTTGTCACGCCAACGGTTCCTTTGTGCGCACCAATGCTGCGTTCAGTCCGAATGAAAGCCATCCGGCGCGACAATTTATCGTCACACTTGGCGGTGCGGGGACCGCGCAGCCATTCGCTACGCGCGCAGAGTTATTCGCCGCGAATATACGGCATTCACCGGGAATGCCCCCTTCGCCTTTCGCCCATATCCCTCCGGGCGTCAGCGCGCTTGCGTCGACGGTGACGTCACCGGGGCCGGTTTGCGCGCCGGGGCTGCGGTTGGCCGCGGCGGAGCCGCTGAAAGCTTTTGAAGAATTTCCTGCTCGTCCGCCTGCAGCTTCTTAGCGATGTCATCCACCATCTGCTGCTGACCGGCCGCGAATTGGGCTGCGAGCTGGTCGACGCTTTGGCGCACCGAAGCGAGACCGAGCGCGAGCCGTTGCAGATCGGGTGAAGCGGCGGCAGCCGCGGCTGGCGCCACCACATCGGGAGCGGTCTGCACAGGCGCGGTTTGAGGCGCCAACCAGCCTAGCTGCGGCGACGAGTTCGCAATCATTGCTCGGGCAGCATCGCCGTACGACTGCCAAGCCAAAGTGGCAGCGATACCGATGCAAGATACGACAATGAACCGCGCGAGTGCCCCGGAGACTCGCCTGCCGAGCGACCGGCGCATGACGGCGGTATCGAGAGAGGATTGCTTCGCGTTCAATGGCCTAGCGGCTCTCAGCTGCGCAGGGAACTCAGTTTGTGTCGGTTTAAAGGCGTCATTCATCGGAGCACCTTCCTGTCTTCTGCGCCCGGTTGTGCACTGCTCGTCCTCGCGAGCAAACTCTGCATCAAGGGCCTCCAACGTCGGCATGAGCGTGGGCGATTCGAACTTTTTTACCCGCATTGTTGCAACTCCCTACTGGAATCTGGGTCCATGGTGGTGAATGGATTGACGCCATCGCGCAACATACGCGCGACCCTCGCAGTGGCCACTCGAATACGAGAAGCAGTCGAGATTTTCCGGACATTGAGATGGCCGACCCAACTGGCCGTCGGCATAGCCTTCTTCCCAGCTATCTAGATCGATGTTCATTTTACGCCCCCCAAATGGCAGCGCGGAGGTGCCGAACGTGGATAGGGGTAGTTCGGCGGAGTTGTTCCCCTGTCTCCCCGCGCGCCCTTGAAGCTTACTCCATTATGCCGCAGTCAAGCGGTAGCGCGCTGCTGATCGTTCCAAAACGGCACATTGTTGGCAGTCGTGCTCTTTACGTCACAGTATTCCGGAAAACAGCGCGCGAGAGCGTCGGCAAGATGTGGGTCTCGGCTGCCCAGCGGTCGGCAGAGCAGCTAGTGACCGCTCATGGTAGTCCGCCTAAGTGGTAACGTACGCACCTGTAGGAACTGCGGATCCGCTGGGTGGGTAGGATTCTTGCAGGCGAGCGATGCGCAGGCGACCAGAATCGATTGGATAACGTGGAATTGCTGATCAGCGTGGCGATGCTGTTAGGTGGAATGTATTGGGTTCAGAGGAACGCGGAGAGGAGAGGTATCGGGTTGTTCGGCGCGGTTTGTCCACGATGCGCAGAACCTCTTTCGACAATTCGCAAAGTTTCGTCGTTCCGCGAAGTCTTGTGGGGTGGGTGGACGTGCCCGAATTGTGGCTGCAAAGTCGATAGATACGGCAAAGAGCGCGATTGGAACTGAGCGCGACAGCCTGCCGTTTGGCTGCAAAATCCTCGTCATGCTCGCTGACCGATGGCCGCCAATTCGGTATCCTGCAAACCGACCCGGGCTGGCGGACGGATCGTATGCCATTCGATCAACTGAAACGACGCGAGTTCATATCGCTGCTTCGCGGAGCGGCAGCGTGGCCCTCGCGGTACGCGCATTCTCTCGCGGACGAGGTCATCGAGTAACTAGCCTCATGGCACCTGGCGACGCAGGCCGAAACCTTGAATTACGGCCGCTTCCGAGGAGCTGCGGGCAAATGCTGGCGGTCCGCCGTGATCGCGTTCGCCGCCCTTGGCCCGTTGCGGTCTTTAGAGGACCGCGGCACACTCCTGCCAGGATCGATCGACCTACTCCTGACGGGAGGACAGTCATGCAAGCTTCTCCGAAAGTCGTGACCGCGGCGCTTGCGCTCAGCATTGTATTACTGTCGTTTGTCTCCAACGCTTTGGTAGGGCCGAAAGAGGAAGTGGCCGAGGCGACCTTGGCGTGGGGACAGGCTCTTGGCGAAGACGATCCCGACAAGGTGTTGCCGTTCTATTCCGATGATGCAGTGCTTTGGGGAACACTGTCACCGACCGTGCGCGCCGATCGGACGGCGCTGCGGGACTATTTTGTGACGGCATTTAAAGTTCTTCCGGGCCTTAAGGTTGCCTTCGGCGATCAGCTGATCCGCGTGTACGGTGGTATGGCGGTAAATACCGGCCATTACACATTCTCCTATGTGAAGGATGGAGAGACGAAAACCTTGCCTGCGCGCTACAGCTTCACCTACGTTAAGAGCGGCGAGCGTTGGCTCATCGTCGACCACCATTCATCGGCCATGCCGTCACCTCCGAGATAATCCGCCAGTATCACGAGGCTGCTTGCTGCGATTGCTCACAGCCGCTTATGGCACGAAGTGTGAGTGCCGGCTTGTCCCGTTTATGGCTGCCATCGAATTAGCAGCAGACGCTAAAGAAAGACGTAGCTCTTAGGCTACCGATGAAACCCATTTTGAGGGTCGCTCTTTTAAATGCGCTTTCAACCGCGCTGTACGTCACAGTTGTCGGATCATTTTTATTTTACGCCGCTCAGATGAGGCTAGGACAAGCAAAGACAATTCTCGTTCCAATTGCCATGCTGATGCTTCTTGTCTTTTCCACCGCACTTGTCGGTGTGCTTATTTTTGGCAGACCACTCTTGTGGTACTTAGAAGGAAGAAAGCAAGATGGTCTGCTCTTGCTCGCCGGCACGCTGGCCATTTTGTTTGCGATCACTGCGGCGGCTTTTGTGACGTTGGTCGTTCTCATCGCCTAGGC
>Ga0306920_100016754_pt1 | contig 10103 bp, 10 predicted proteins | sample flu12Cox44000170_FD_204666 | JGI IMG/M metagenome (GOLD analysis project Ga0306920, IMG submission 204666) | Lab enrichment of tropical soil microbial communities from Luquillo Experimental Forest, Puerto Rico - flux4day.12C.oxic.44.000.170 (v2)... | ecosystem: Environmental > Terrestrial >...
AACTGAGACGCACGAGATTCGTCGGGAAGCAGTCAAATGTCCGAGTTGGGTCACAATGAGCCATCGCGCTGCAGAACTCGAACGACCGCTTTAGAGGCCAAACCGGGCAGACCTGTCGCATGTCGCCGAGTGCCTGCTTTCGGCGCAACTTCGTCACTCACCTTGGCTTCGACGAAGGACCGCCTACGACCCCAACTGAGCCGATCCCGAGGGGGATTACGAACGGCAGGTGCCAGGATAACAAGCGCAATTGATATCAGCGTACGGACCTCAGTCGTCTGCGGGTCGATGTCAAATCCTTTGCCGGCGCTCGGTTCAATAAATCCCAGGAAGCAGCCGCGCGGTGCGGCTGCGATAGGCGTCGTATTCGCGGCCGAACTGCGTGCGCAGCAGCCGCTCTTCGGCGCGGATGCGGGCGCGGTCCGGCGTTAACCCCCTAATTGGGTTTCTCCACTCTGCCAGCGTGCCGCTTCCGCAAGGATTTACCATCAGGACAGCAAAGGGCTCCAATCGCGAATTCCCGCTCACCTCTACTGTACACTTCGTGATGTCAGCGCACCGGCCGAGTCGGGCGGGCACGACGTCGCCTGCACCCGGGTGGGAGCGGGCGGCGAAGGCCTTGTCTGAGTGCGCAGCTCGATAGGGTTGGGAGCGACTATGGGATCTCGGACCGACGCCGACCGCACTCCCGCAGAACCCGGCGAAACCGTCATCCCTCTTCTCGCTGAAGAGATCGCGGTCTCGAAACGGACTGTGGAAACGGGGCGCGTTCAGGTTGCTAGGATCACCCATGAGCGCGAGCAGTTGATCGACGAGTTGCTTGCACATGAAACGGTGGAAATCGATCGAACCCCGATAAGCCGGCAGGTCGACACAATGCCCGCTATCAGGGAAGAGGGCGACACCATCGTGATCCCGATTGTCGAAGAGGTGCTCGTCATCGAACGCCGCCTGCTCCTCAAGGAGGAGGTGCGTGTACGGCGAGTACACTCGACGGAGAGACACCAGGAGAGCGTGACCCTTCGCCACCACGAAGCGGTGGTTACGCGCCTTCCGGTGGAGCCGCCAGCAGCCGGGGAAGACCCCGAGGCTAGCGCAAAGCCTCAGCAGTCCAACCAGGAGGGATAGCATGAGTTACCAGACCATTGTTGCCGCTTTCGACACCGCCGCACACGCCCAGGCCGCAGTTGAGGCGCTGAAAGCCGGTGGTTTCCATGCCGACGACATCAGCATGTTCGACAAGAACCGAACCGGGTTGCGCGAGCCCGGCCTGTGGCAGCGCATGTTCGGCGGTGGGCTGGCGCAGCACGAAGCGGATGTATACACCCAATCGCTCGAGCGGGGTGGTATGGTTGTCTCGGTGCGGGTGCCGGACAGCGAAGTCGCGCACGCAACGGGTATTTTGGACATCCACCGTCCGATTGACGTGCATGACCGCGCGATTACCACCGGCATCGCACCGGCCGCCAAAGTGGAAGCCGCCGTCGCTTCGATCGCTGCTAAGCCCATCGAGGTTGTGCAAAAGGTTGCGGTTTCTCCCAAATTGGCCGAGGCGCATGACGAGGTGCTGCGGCTCGCCGAAGAGCAACTCGAGGTCGGCAAACGCATGGTCGAAACCGGCAGGACACGCGTCCGCCGTTTTGTGACCGAACGGGAGGTCTCCGCGGACGTAACCCTGCACGAGGAACACGCCGACGTTCTGCGGCGCGCCGTTACCGACGCCAAATATATTGGTGAGATCGACTGGGCGGACGCCACGATAGAAGTTCGAGAGACCGCCGAACAGGCTCTGGTCAGCAAAACTGCACGGGTGGTCGAGGAAGTCGGGCTAAGGAAGATCGGCAGCGATCACGTCGAGACGGTGCACGACAAAATCCGCCGTCAGCAAGTCGAGATCGAGCGGCTGGGCCCCGACGGCAAGCCCATCCCTGCCCGGACTTGAACGGCTGGGGGAATAGCGCTTCGCTCAAGGGACTGCGGAAGGGCGATAACCCTTCCGCAGTCCAATTGATCTGCGAGTTCCGAAACACCGCCTCCTCCGCCGCAAGAGCAAGCGTCCGCGATAAGGAGAGATCAGATGGCCATGTTGGACAACGTAATTGAAGATGTCGGTAGCCGGTTCGGCCTCGGCCCGCAGGCAGGCCCGCTGCTGCGCGAAGTCGTGCAGCTAATCACCGGCTCGCCCGGGGGGATTAGCGGTTTTATCGACAAGTTCAGGTCGGCCGGTCTCGGCTCTCAAGTCGCGTCGTGGCTAGGAAGGACCGACGGACCGGCGCTTACGGGGCCTCAGGTCGAGCAGGCGCTCGGCAGCTCGGCGCTCGGGGGGATCGCGAACAGGCTTGGTCTGGCGGGCGGTGTTGTTGGAACAGCAGTCGGTTATCTCTTGCCCAAAGTGATCGGACAAATTACGCCCGGCGGGGTCATCCCATCAGGCATCCCGGCCGCGTTCTCCAGCTACATGCAGGGTACGCCAATCCAGACTACGACGCGCCGCGTGGAGCAAGCAGCACCTCGGGCGATCAGTGTGATCCACGATGCGCCGCATCTGGGACGATGGCTGATTCCGTTGCTTGCCGGACTGGGCATTCTCGGCCTCTTCTGGTACCTGCTGTCGGGCAATCAGCCGGCGCCAGTGGTGGCGACAGCCCCGGCTCCGGCCGTCTTGCCGCCGGCGCCGATACCGTCCGTGCCGGCCCATCTCGCGCTTACCAATGATGACGGCATCATTACCTATTCTGGTGTCGTGCACGACGAATCAACGCGCACTTCGATTATGGACGCGCTCAAGGGCACGTTCGGCGCCGACAAGGTCAAGGGGGACATCACGATCAACGCCAATGCCGGACCGGCGCCTTGGCTGGTCGATATGCGGACCGCGCTAGAAAACCTCAAGACTTCCGGCGTGCAGGCGGTGTTCGATGGCAACTCGCTCAAAGTCGGCGGGTTGATCAGTGACGCCGACCGCGACGGGATCATTAGCTCGTTGCGGTCGGCGCTCCCCACCGGCTTGGTGTTCGGCGCGCTGACAGACAGAGTGGCGAATCTGGTCTCCGACATTACCAGCAAGACAGAGACGGCGCTGGCTGGCTTGCATCCAGGGTTCACCACCGCCGATCTGCTCAACATCCTCAACCAATCGATCATCAACTTCCCGACCAACAGCGCGGAGATCCCGGCGGCCGGCAAAACGCTGCTGCAGCATGCCGCGGCAGCGTTCAAGCAGCTTCCTTCGGGGACAGTTGTCGAGATCGCCGGCTACACCGACAACACCGGCGATCCGGCAGCAAACGTGCAACTGTCTCAACAGCGGGCGGATGCCGTCCGCGCAGCGTTGGTTTCGTCGGGCGTGGATCCGAGCGTGCTGGTCGCGAAGGGTTACGGCAGCGCCAACCCAGTTGCCAGTAACGACACTGCGGAGGGCAAATTCCACAATCGCCGCATTGAGTACCGGGTCGTAAAACCGGCGTAACGGTCAGAAACCCATAGGGAGTTGAAAATGTCCTATTCGGCATATGATGAGACCCATCTTCCTACCGCGGTGCGGGTAGGATCGCGACGCGCCTACAGCCGAATGTCCTGGGGTTCGGTGCTGGCCGGGGCTGTCGTTGCCGGGGCGAGCATGATCCTGCTCAGCCTTCTCGGCGTGGCGTTTGGCGCCGGGGGCCTCCGCTTCACGCAGACCACCGCCTCGGACATGGCAGGCTATGGGCTTGGCGCGGGGATCTGGACCGCTATCAATTTGATCCTGTCGATGGGGTTTGGTGCTTACGTCGCTGCACGCCTCTCCGGAACACATAGCCACCTCGATGCCGAGCTGCACGGGATCACGGTCTGGGCCGTTGCCATATTGATCATGACCGTCTTGCTGGCCCAAGCCGTCGGCGCCATCGTCGGTACCGTAACGTCGACCGCCGGCACTGCCGCCAGCGGTGCAGTATCCGGTGCCGGATCGCTTGCTAGCGGCGTCGCGCAACAGATCAGCCCGCAGGCTTTGACGGACCAGCTACAGCAATCATTGACCTCCAGCGGGGATCCGACGCAGATGACGCGCGCTCAAATCACGAGCGAAATAGCGGCATTGGCAGGACGCCGCATAGTCAATGGCAGCCTGACCGACCAGGAGCGCGATCGCCTCACCACCTTAGTGGCGGCACAGGCCGGCATCAGCAAAGAGGAAGCTGCACGGCGGGTAGCGCGAATGGAGCAGGATGCTGTAGCAGCGCTGACGAGCGCGGAGCAGCAGGCGCGCAAAGCAGCAGAAACTGCAGCGCATGGCGCGGCTGCGGGCGCCAAGGCGCTGTTCTCGGGGCTGCTCCTTAGCTTGGCCGGGGCCCTGGTGGGGGCGTGGCTCGGGACCCGCCACGCACGGGTGCTGACCCCCCACGAGCCGGAATACGACACGCACACGACGACGACCGTAACCCACCACGCCTACGAGCCAGTGGTCACAACCGGTCATACTGTTGTCCACGAACCGTTGGCCGCTGGGCCGACAACCGTCCGGGTGTACGACGAGCCCGCTGGCACGGTACCGGCTTATCTGCGCGGGGCCTCTTTCCCAGCCACTAAGCAGGATTTGCTGCGGCTGGCACGGGCGAACACCAGCGAGCCGATGACGCTGCGCAGGATCGAGCAGCTTCCAGATCGCAGCTACAGTAGCTTGAATGACCTGACATCGGCCCTTCTTGCGGCAGCTTGACGGGTGTTCGTTTCGAGGGACACACTCGACGCGCTGTCGGCCAAACGACGCGGACCATGTCACCAAATGATTACGGCGCCGCGGTAACCGCGTTCATCTGCGACAACGGCATTACCTACTGTCCGACCGCCTGCGTGCTCCTACGCAGGCCGCCGGCCGAGCGGCTCTCGCGGGCATTGCACCAATGTGAATGGCGGACGGGCTTAGCAGCGTCCTCGCACTGATCTCGACTCCGAATATCCCGATGAGGCAGCGATGCCCGATTGGATAATCGAATGGCTGGACGGGTTGCCGGCGGGACAGCTGGCGCTGGTCTTCTGCGCCTTTTTTGTCGGCATAACTTGGCTGGGGATCCTGTTCGTCCATCCGCTGATGCGGCGCCTGTTGCATCGCGATCAGCCATCGAACGAGCTCATCATCCATATCGCCGGCACATTCGGGCTGGTTTACGCTGTCCTGCTCGGTCTGCTGACCGTGGCAACGTTCCAGAATACGAAGGATTTGCAGGACAATATTGGCCGCGAGGCGTCCAGCCTCTCAACTATTTATCACAGCACCGAAGGCTATCCCGAGCCGCTCCGCAGTGAACTGAAAGAGCAGCTGCGCGACTATACGCATTACATAATCGACAAGGACTGGCCGGCCCACCAGCGGGGAATTGTGCCGATGGGCGGCGAGCACCGGCTCCAGGTGATCCGCTTAATGTTGATCTCGTACGAGCCGGATACCAAAACGCGCGAGCTGCTTCATAGCGAAATGCTGCGTTACTTGGACGCAATGATGGTATCGCGCGAGCAGCGTCTCGCTACAGTCAGCGCGGCAATCCCGCGCGTCCTGTGGTATGTCGTTGTCATCGGCGCGTTTCTGATGATCGCATTTGTGTGGATGCTCCACATGGAGTTGGTCTCCCAGATCATGCTGGGTGGGATCACCGCCTTTTTCCTGGGGATCATGATTTTTCTGATCTACGCGATGGATCACCCGTTACAGGGTGCGGTCAGTGTTCCGCCGGACTCGTTCAAGTCAGTCTACGATCTGGTCATGAAATGGGACGAGCCCACGTGATTGCCAAAACCATGCGTTGGCGGCTCCCTAGACTGCGGCAGACCATTTCCACGCTGATTACATTGCTCGGCGCCATGGCCGCGGTCCTGCCGGCCTCTGCACAAGCGGGTGAGGAGATCTTCGCCTCTATCGGCACTGGTGAGGTGAATGGCATTTACTATCCCGTAGGTAAAGCCATTTGCGAGATCGTCAACCACGATTTACATACATACGGCGTCCGCTGTTCGCCGGAAGCGACCCCGGGATCTGTATACAATGTGGAAGCGCTCCATACCGGCGAACTGGAGTTTGGCATAGTCCAATCCGACGTTCAGTTTGCCGCCCACAATGGCGAAAACCAGTGGAACGGCAGACCCTTCCGCGGCTTGCGGTCGGTGCTATCGCTTTATCCTGAGCTCGTCACAGTAATAGCCCGGTCCGATTCCCGTATTCGGGATCTCGCAGGCCTGGCAGGCCGCCGAGTGAATGTCGGCGCCCGAGGCAGCGGTACCCGGGCGACGTGGGATGCGATTGAGGCGCAGCTCGGCTGGAAGGATGAAGAGCGGGTGCATCCAATGGAATTGCGGGCGGAGGCGACAACGTCGGCGCTCTGCACCGGGACCATCGACGCCAGTCTGCTGATCGTCGGACATCCCTCGCCGGTGGTGACGCAACAGCTGGCTGCCTGCGCGACGAATTTGGTCGCCATTAGCGGACCTGCAGTGGACAAGCTCGTGCGCGACCAACGATACTACCAGCGAGGCGTCATTAGCGCCAACCTGTATGGGATCGCAGCCGATGTGCAGACCTTCGGCGGCCGCGCGACTCTGGTGACAGCGGATTCGGTCGATGCCCGCGCTGTCGCAGTGATTGCCAAGGCGGTGCTCACCCATATTGCGGAGCTGCGCGCGCTTCATCCGGTGCTCGCCGGGCTGAAAGCAAGGGAAATGATCAACGACGGGCTGACGGCGCCACTGCATCCGGCAGCCGAGCAGGTCTACAAGGAGCTTGGGCTACTCGAATAGGTATCATGAATATTCCGGCCGCCCTCGGAAACGCCTTGGGAGTTGCGATAGCGTTGCTGGCGCTTGGCACTCCGGCGCTGTGCGCATGCGCGCAAGCCGGAGGCCCGAATGTGATCATTCTGCTTCGTCTCGCTGGCGAAAGTAGAACACTCCTACAACTCCAATCGTGCCTCACATCCCGGCTTTCAAAAATGCCGGATAGGGAGATTGCCGTCACACCGACCGATGGAGTGCGTTTCGTTGTCGACATCATCGCCACAAAACGCGCCATGGAGACCGTTTTTGCTAGCCTGGTCGTGGCCGAAACTTTTCCGCTGGAGCAATTTCGCCCGCGCATCAAGGAAGGCGAAGACGGCGATGCATTATTGAGCAGTATACGCTTTTATACGCTACTCAGGCTTCACGAGTTCTTACTCAGTAAATCTCCTCAAGCGCTTTGTACGAGGATCGCCGCGGAAATGGGCGATAAGGTGCTGTCAAAAGAATACACTGAGCGTAATGACTGACCTGCGAAGCCGCTGGATCGCATTTGCACTGAACAATAACAGTAGCGTCGCATCGCAACACGATGAGGATCGAGCTGCCCTTGGGAGCCGCCACCGCCGGGCCGAAGTGTTGGGCGGCGCGCTAGCCGCCGCGACCGCAGCGGCCTGAGCTACCCGCTCTTCGGCGCCGGCGAGTAATTGGATCAATTAAGCGGGTCAACAAAACTACTCAGCCGCTTGCTGTCGTTTTGGTGAGACCCTGGTCTTGTGACGGACGTAGAATCTACACTAAATGCTGCAACAGGATGGAGATATTAGCGCGCATTAACATAATGCGAGGTGTCGTTACAAAAAATTACTTAATACCATAAAGCCGTCATGTAAGCGTTGCGGTGCGGGCGTATTAGCGATGACGAGAGATTGTAAACAGTCTCGTCAGTGCAATCGGAGATCCGGATCAGGTCGAGCTCCGATGTGTGAGCTGGAGGGTCGAACATGGCAAACCACGCTCGAAACGTCGTCGGACTCGCAAATAACGACGAGAATTACTTACCTCGGAATTGTTACGGTTTCCATATAGAGAAAAGACGGTGCTGGGGCCCCGTCACTGTCGATCTGATCGACCGGCCAGCGGGTGAGGTGGTTTGCCGAAGTAATTGCTATCGGCTCACCTATTTTCTGACCGATTTCCAGGCCATAATGGAAGACGATGATGGGCCGCAGCGGGAATATGAAATGTTACGCGACAACTTCGTGTTTCGTCCACCGGACACGACGTTGCGCAGCGCACTGAGTGCCGGCCGATATATCCAGCTTCTGCAGAGCGGAGACACCTACGCCAATCTCACAGCAGAGTTGGTCCGCGGAGGTGCCGTTGATCTTGCGCCAAGATACAACATCAACGATCCTCTGATCTCACAGCTAGTGTTGACCATTGCCAACGAAAATTCGAATGGTTTTCTCGACCGGATTTTGGTCGATGCGCTCAATACGGCGCTTGCTGTTCAGATTATGCGAATATGCGGTAATCCAACGACGATCGCCCTTACGCCGTCGAATGGCCTATCGCAAGAACGGTTGAAGCGCGTGTATGACTATATCGAGGCGCATCTGGATGATCGGTTGACCTTGAGCGATCTCGCCGCAGTCGCATGCCTCAGTCCCTATCACTTCAGCCGTTCATTCAAGCAGGCGCTCGGCATCGGACCGCAGCGTTACGTCACACAACGGCGGCTCGAAAGGGCGAAAACTCTGATGCGGCGGACCAATCAGCCTCTGGCTCGGATCGCACAGGAGGTGGGATTCTCCGACCAGAGCCATCTGACTTCCGTTTTTCGCCGGGAGATCGGCGTAACACCGGGCCACTTTCGCGCCGTGCTGGCCTGAGAGGCTTCATCCTCCGAAGACCTCCGGAAGTTGAGCGAATAGCGCTTTGTGAACATCCAGCGCAGAAATCCCGAACTCGGCTGCTAGCGCCGCGCAATGGTCGATCCAAGTCTCCAGCGAGGCAGGGCGATCTAGATATGTATGCTCGATGAGCATCTCCCCGACCTGGAGGCTGTGCAGCCTGCGGGTCTGCCGGGTCTTAATCTGGCCCAAAGAACTGCCGATGCTTTTGCGGGAACCAAAATCGTCAAAAACCACTCTATATCCCTTTCCAATCTCAATACGATACAAAAGACGCCTGATGGGACCCGCCATTCCAGCTGTGCTCGAACACCGTCAAAGAGCCCGCCCTATACTCGAAGCGGCAGTCAGCTCAAACGCCACCTCGGCTCGCAGGTTTAAATATAGATGCGATCAAAAGTTTGAAGATGCGGTTTACGCGGCATGACGGCTGAAACCCCGGCCCGGAAGCGAGCGGATTGGCATGTTGTATGTGCGTCTTGCCGTCGCAAGTCTAATGCGGGTTAAAGACCTATTGCTCGTACGGAGCCCCTCATCGTGAAGATGCAGTAGCGTCGCGCGTCGCGGTCGGTCGCTCGCTGCAATGGTCGCGGAGGATAGCTTAGGATGACAAGCGCAATTGGTATCCGGTGGCGCGCTTAAGTTGTCTGCGGATCGACGCCAATCCTTTACAGATGTTCGGATCAATAAAGCCCGGGAAGCAGGCGCGAGGTGCGGCTGCAATAGGCATCGTATTCGGGGCCGAACTGCGTGCGCAGCATTCTCTCTTCGGCGCGGATGCGGGCGAGGAGCGGCGGGAACATGAGGGCGGTGAGGAGGACGCCGACCGCCGATCGAAATGCCAGCGCCCAGCCCAGCGCGTTGACGAGCAACCCCAGATAGCTCGGGTGGCGGATGACGCGATAGACGCCGCTCGTGACCAGCTGGTGTCCGGGCTGGATCGCGACCAGCCCGCTGAAGCGATGGCCGAGCACGAAGACCGGCCAGAGCCGCAGCGCTCCGCCAACCGCGAAGAGGAGGACGCCGAGCCAGCGGATGGTGTCGCCGTCGATCGTCCAGAACTCCTTGCAGTCGGTGTAGGCCGGGAGATAGCCGCCCAGCACTCCGAGCAACCCGAAGGCAATGAGGACCCAGCGGTTGCCGCGGTCCTCGCGCTCGCCGGGGCTCAGATTTCCGCGGGTAAAGAGCGCTGTGCCAGATAAAGCGAAGAGCACAATCGCCAGCACGATCAGGGGCGGATGAGAGAAGAACGCGGCAAACCCGCCCCAGCCGAGAACAGCGAGCCCGAGATAGGCAAGGGTCGCCGCTATCGTGATGAAGGCCAGTCCGGGTGTGGTCATCAGGGCCGTCTCTTCTCCAGAGATCGCGGGGCTGGTCCTCCGTACAAAAGACCAAGTTTCGCGGTACGTTCGTCGGCGTGGATCGATTTTATTTTATCTGATT
>Ga0306920_100016755_pt1 | contig 10103 bp, 7 predicted proteins | sample flu12Cox44000170_FD_204666 | JGI IMG/M metagenome (GOLD analysis project Ga0306920, IMG submission 204666) | Lab enrichment of tropical soil microbial communities from Luquillo Experimental Forest, Puerto Rico - flux4day.12C.oxic.44.000.170 (v2)... | ecosystem: Environmental > Terrestrial >...
TCAATACTGTTCACGCCGCCTATGCCCGCAACAACAAGCGAATTTTTTACTCCTCTTCGGCCTGCATGTATCCTGAGCACAATCAGCTCGACCCCGACAATCCGAACTGCGCAGAATCGTCGGCCTATCCGGCCGCACCGGATAGCGAATACGGATGGGAGAAGCTGTTCAGCGAACGCCTTTACCTTGCTTACGGCCGCAATCATGGCATGGAAGTCCGGATCTCACGCTACCACAATATTTTTGGGCCGGAGGGAAGCTGGAACGACGGTAAGGAGAAGGCTCCGGCGGCGGTATGCCGAAAAGTCGCAATGGCGCCCAACGGAGGAGAGGTGGAGATCTGGGGCGACGGGAAACAGACTCGATCATTCCTCTACATCGATGAATGTCTTGAGGGCACTCTGCGGCTGATGCGTTCGGACTTCACCGGGCCCGTTAACATCGGTTCCGACGAAATGGTGACCATTGATCAGCTCGTCGATATGGTTGCCGGAATCGCAGGTAAATCGATCCGGAAGCGCCACATCGACGGTCCGACGGGAGTGAGGGGCCGCAATTCCGATAACCGGCTCATCCGCGAGAAGCTCAGCTGGTCACCCTCGACCGTGCTGGTCGACGGGCTGCGCCCAACCTACACCTGGATCAGCGGTCAGGTGATGCGCAACGCGCGAAGCGCCGGCGAGGTGCTGCGAGTATCAGTGGCTGCATCGAAACCAGCAGGCGTCCGCGCGGTCTCGTGATCGCTGGGGAGTAATTACCATCGCTCAGCATGACGCGATGATGGCGAAGCGGCTCGTCTACATCTGCGACTGGCTGCCGCCGGATTTCGGCGCAGTGGGTCAGTATGCCGTTCTGTTCGCGCGCCAGTGGGCGGGCGAAGGGTGGGCGGTGACACTGGTCGGATTGACCAGCGGGTCATCGAGCCGACAGGCCGCAGAAGCGGTGGGCGATGGCTCGCTCGAGGTGATTCGCATCCATCGCCACACTTACAAGAAACAGAAATTCCTGGCGCGGCTGGTCTGGACGGTGGTCTCGAACGTGCTGTTGCTCGCCGCAGCTTTCAGGGCCATGTGGCGGGCGGATGCGGTTCTCTTTACCGGCAGTCCGCCGCTGATGGTGCATTTCATCGCGCCGCTCAATCTGCTACTCAGGAAGCAGCTCATCTATCGCATCACTGATTTTCATCCGGAATGTCTCATCGCCGAGCGTGGAAGCAGCGGTCTTATTCTTTCCCTGCTGCTTCGTCTTACCCGGTTCTGGCGACGGCGTGTCGATGCCTTTGAAGTGCTGGGCCTCGACCAGGCTCGGCGACTCGCGGACAGCGGTGTTGCGGAGGAGCGTATCCGTTTGAAGCGCGACCCATCGCCCGTCGCATTCGCGTCGGGGATCGTCCCTCTACTGCTACCAGACAAGTTGCGCGGTGGATCCGGAATCATTCTTTACTCGGGTAACTGGGGCGTCGCCCACGATGACCACACATTCATCGAAGCATACGCCGAATACCTTCAACAGTCGAAGTCCGGTCTCAGGTTCTGGTTGAATGCCACGGGAGCGAAGGCTGATCGGGTCGAACGTGAACTTCGCTCGCGAGGCGTTCCCTTTTATAGATCGAGCTTGGTTCCGCTCCATCATCTTCCGCGACTTCTCATCGCCGCCGATGTGCACTTGATCACGCTGCGCGATCCCTTTGTCGGTTATGTACTTCCTTCCAAAGTGCATGCCTGCATCGAATCGGCAAAACGAATTCTATTCGTCGGCAGCCACAGATCCGACGTCCATCTCCTGGCAAGTGTGCTGCCCTCGGGCAAGTACCGTCGAGTCGATGTGGGTGACGTGGAAGGACTCGTGAATGTGCTCCACGCGATGGAGCGCGCAGTGATCAGTGAGCGCAAAATGGGACATCTGGTCGGTAACCCGCTCGAGCCTGCGATAGTATCGGCTGACTTTCGCTCCAGCGCTTATGCCGCATCAGGAGCCACGCAGGCATGAAGACAGCGGGGACATTTCCCGGTGCAGGAAAAGTTACCCGGATTGCCATACTCAACTCGCATCCGATCCAATATTTTGCACCACTCTACGCCTACCTCAACAGAGCTCCTGACCTCGAGGTGACGGCGCTCTATCTGTCGGATTTCTCCATTCGTGGAGGAAGGGATTCTGGATTCGGCCAAGATATTAAGTGGGACTTGGATTTGCTTCACGGATACAGGTCAGTGTTTCTCGGCGATGCGGCGCGTACGCGCGAGCCGGGCGGGTTCTGGTCGCTCGTGGCACCACAGGTCTGGAGCGAGTTGCGCACGGGCAGGTATGACGTCCTTTGGCTGCACGGGCACAATTATGCCGCCAGCCTGATCGCCCTGACAGCCGCCAAGACGACCGGCCTCCCCATCATGATGCGCGGAGAGACGCACCTTGCGTTGCCCTGCCATGGAATCAAGTCGATACTACGCCAACCACTCATGGGCGCGCTCTATCGCTACTGCGACCGGCTTTTGGCGATTGGATCAGCGAACGCAGCTTTCTATCGGGCCATGGGTGTACCCGACCACAAGATATTCCTCGTACCTTATTCCGTGGACAACGACCGGTTCGTGCATTCTGCAAACCTGACCGCCGATCAGAAGACGGAGATTCGCAAGCGATACAATGTGCCGGCAGACCGGCTATCGGTGCTTTACGCGGCTAAGTTTACCCAGCGTAAGCGGCCTCTTGATCTTCTCGATGCTGTGCGACGCCTCAAGACAGATACGGACGTCAGATTTACCCTAACCATGGCTGGTTGCGGAGAGCTCGAAGAGGAACTACGTGCCTTTTGCGCTGAGCATGCGCTCGACAACGTCGTGTTTACAGGCTTCGTCAACCAATCAGAGCTGCCCGCTCTTTATGCCGCGTCAGACATTTTCGTGTTGCCATCGCAGGATGAGCCATGGGGCCTTGCCGTGAACGAAGCCATGTGCGCCAGCCTTCCCATTGTGGTTTCGCGCGAAGTGGGTTGTGCGGCCGATCTCGTTCGGGACGGCGTGAACGGCTACACGCCAGTAGCCGGGGACGTCGCCGGTCTTGCCAAAGCTCTCCAGTCTCTGATCGAAAATGAAGATCTGCGGCGCCGCCAAGGCGAACAGAGCCTCACGCGCATTCTGCAGTGGGGATACCGCCAATGCTTGGAGGGCATTCGCTCGGCGCTGGCGGGTTTGGAATTTCGGGGCACCGAAGCCAAGCCGATTCTGCGCACGAACGGCATCTGAACCGGCCGGCAATTTAATTCATGTGTGGCATCGCCGGCATCTACGCGTATCATTACGCTGCCAACGCGGTTGATCGCGCCGAGCTGCGGCGCATTCGCGATCATATGGCTGCGCGCGGCCCCGATGGCGTTGGGGAGTGGTATTCGCAAGATGAGCGTGTGGCTTTCGGGCATCGTCGGCTGACGATCATCGACCTCTCCGAACGTGGCGCGCAGCCGATGACGAGCGCCGACGGCAAGCTCGTCGTCACCTTTAACGGGGAGATCTATAATTACCGGAAATTGCGTGCGGCGCTCGAAACAAGGGGGTGCGTGTTTCGCAGTGAAACGGACACCGAGGTCCTGCTGCATCTTTACGCCGAAAAAGGCGAGGCAATGGTCAATGATCTGCGCGGCATGTTTGCGTTCGGTCTCTGGGATGCCGAGAGGAACGCCCTGCTGCTGGCGCGAGATCCCTATGGCATCAAGCCGCTCTACTATGCCGACGATGGGTGGACCTTCCGGTTTGCGTCCCAAGTCAAAGCGTTGTTGGCAGGTGGGAAGGTCTCCCGCAATCAAGAACCAGCTGGCTGGGTTGGATTTTGCCTGTTCGGCAGCGTTCCTGAACCCTTTACCACGTATCAGGAAATCCGTGCTCTGCCTGCGGGTTCGACGCTTTGGGTGAATCGTATCGGCACGCGCGAGACAAAGCAGTATTTTTCCATCGCCAGTGCGTACAGAAGTGCCGAGACCGCACGCTCGCCCGCAAACGACCAGGATCTGCAGCTCGCGGCCCGGGAGGCGCTCCTCGACAGCGTGCGTCATCACCTCGTGGCAGATGTCCCGGTTGGCGCCTTCCTTTCCAGCGGAATCGACTCCGGGGCCTTAGTTGGTCTGATGCGCGATGCAGGGCAGCAAGACATCCAGACGGTAACGCTGGCATTTGAGGAATTCCGTGGCGCGAAGGAGGATGAGGCCCCGATCGCTGCGGAGATCGCGGCGCGATATGGCACGCGGCATACTACGCGTTTTGTGACGGAGCGAGAGTTTCGAGACGATCTGCCCAAAATTCTCGACGCGATGGACCAGCCTACAATCGACGGGCTCAACACATGGTTCGTCAGCAAGGCCGCACGGGAACTGGGGCTCAAAGTGGCAATTTCCGGCTTGGGGGGCGACGAGCTTTTTGGCGGCTATCCGTCGTTTCGCGACGTGCCTCTCTGTGTGCATGCGCTGGCAATTCCGGGGCGGATACCGGGGTTGGGGGATCTCACTAGGCGGTTACTGAGCAGTCTCGGTTATTTCTCTCGTGTCGCCAATCCCAAAGCCGCGGGTCTGCTAAAATATGGCGGAACTTATGGAGGTGCATATCTATTGCGCCGCGGCCTGTTCATGCCCTGGGAACTTGAAACTGTAGTTGGAGCAGATACTGCCCGGCTGGGTTTACGTCGGCTCGACCCAATTAAACACATCGAAACTCGATTGAGACCCCGGCCGACGACAAACTTTGGCAAGGTCGCCGTGCTCGAGTCCACGCTCTATATGCGCAATCAGCTGCTGCGCGACACCGATTGGGCTAGCATGGCCCATTCTCTCGAAGTGCGAGTTCCTCTGGTCGACGCTAAACTACTGAGCCATGTGGCACCGGTCACCACGAAAAACGGCTCCCTATCTAAGCGAATGCTCGGGAACAGTCCGCGCGCGCCGCTTCCTGCCAAAGTAATCGAACGTCCCAAGACCGGCTTCGGAACCCCCATCAATGCGTGGCTGCAGCGCGACAATCGCATCCAGGAGTGGCGGCGTGTTCCCGCCCTTGCTGTGGATAAATGCGCGTGGGCGCGGCGCTGGGCTTTTCAGGTGGCAGCGGCCTAGCGGGAGAGCGATGGCTGAGCCTTCTTTACGAGTTCTGGCCCTCGTGAGTGATGCATTCGGCGGGCGGGGCGGAATTGCGCAATACAACCGCGATTTCTTATCCTCGCTCGCGGAATGCGATGATGTCAGCGATGTGATCGTCCTGCCGCGTGTAAGCGCTACGCCGCTCGGCACGCTGCCGTCTGGTGTCCGGCACCTTCCTCCCGTGCAAGGCAGGCTCGCATACTCGCTCGCCGCGCTCAGGGCCGCGCGAGCACACCGGCCCATCGACGTCGTCTTTTGCGGCCACCTGTTCATTGCGCCGTTGGCGGCCGTCATCGCCAGACTCTTGCACGCCCGGCTCTGGGTCCAGGTGCACGGGATCGAAACTTGGCAGGAACTGTCGCGACTACATCGGCAGTCGGTGGAAGCGGCGGATTTGGTCACCGCGGTGAGCCGCTATACGCGACGGCGCCTGCTCGAATGGATCGGGATCGACCCCGCCCGGGTGAAAGTACTTCCGAATACCGTCCATCCACGTTTCAATCCGGGGCCAAAATCTAGTTATTTGCTCGATCGCCATGATGCGCGCGGCAAAAAGATCCTCATGACCGTGTCTCGGCTGGCGAGCTCGGAGCGCTATAAGGGGCATGATCGAGTTATCCGGAGTTTGCCGCAAATTTTGCTGCACCATCCCGAAGCGATCTACATCATTGTCGGCGACGGCGATGATCGTCCACGCCTCGCGGCGCTGGCCTCGGAATTTGCTGTTGAGGACAAGGTGAGGTTTGCAGGCCCGGTCGCCAGCGAGGAACTGCCCGATTATTATCGTCTGGCGAATGTGCTGGTAATGCCGAGCACAGGGGAGGGCTTTGGGATAGTGTTCCTCGAGGCAATGGCATGCGCCATCAATGTGATCGGAGGAAACCAGGACGGCAGTGTGGACCCGCTGGGTGACGGCGCTGTTGGATCGGCCATCGATCCTAGAGACAGTGATGAGCTCGTGGCCGCGATCTTGGCCGCATTGCGTAAGCCTGCCGGCAATGTCGGTCGTGCTAGCAGGTTTGAGCCGAAGGTCTTCGGTAAACACATTCAAGCACTGGTCTGCTCGAACTTCATCGCTCGTTCGTAGATGCAAATCATGGATGGTCAAAAAAGTCTATCCGACCTCTACTTCGGCCATGATCGCGTGACGATCATCGAGCCGCAGAGTGGCTGGCAGCTGCTCGACTGGAAGGAGCTGTGGGCTTACCGCGAACTGCTTTATGTGCTTACGGTGCGCGATATCAAGGTCCGTTACAAGCAGACCGTGCTCGGCTTCGCTTGGGCGATCATCCAGCCGGTCATGATGATGGTCGTGTTTTCGATATTCTTCGGCGGCCTCGCGAACATGCCGTCCGATGGATTTCCTTATCCGATCTTTGTATACGCTGCCCTGCTCCCATGGACCTTTTTTGCCAATTGCATCGCGAATTCGGCGAATTCCGTTGTTGGCTCCGCAAATCTAGTGAGCAAGGTCTATTTCCCACGGGTGATCATCCCGCTCTCCTCTGTTGGCAGCGGGCTAGTGGACTTCATGATTGCGACTGCCATTCTGCTCATCCTCATGCTTTATTACAGGGTCAGCTGGTCACTCAATCTCCTAATGGCACCCGTCCTCGTATCCGCAGCGGTTCTTACTGCGCTCGGTGTGGGGACGTGCCTCGCGGCCCTAAACGTCGCGTACCGCGATTTTCGCTACGTGGTCCCGTTCCTGGTACAACTTTGGATGTTCGCTACACCGGTAGTCTATCCAGCAAGCCTTGTACCTCGGGACTGGCAATGGGCGCTGTATCTCAATCCGATGGCTGGTGTCATCGAGGGATTTCGGTCGGCGTTCCTGGGCAGGGCCTTTGACGTTCCGGGGATGATAGTTTCGGCTGCTGTTGCAGCCCTGTTGTTCGCCGCCGGGATTGGATATTTCAAGAGTGTCGAGCAGCGTTTTGCGGACATTATTTGAACTTGTTGAGGCATTTCCTTGAGCAACTACGCAATTCTGGCCGAAGGGCTGTCAAAACAGTACGTTGTTGGCAGCCGGCAGCCCTCTCCTACTCTACGCGACGCTCTCACCAAAGGAATGGCAGCGGGATTACAGGCCTTATGGGACCGTCAGATCCATCCATCCGTGAAAGAGACGTTCTGGGCATTGAAGAATGTCAGCTTCCAAGTTAAGTCCGGGGAAATTGTTGGGATCATCGGGCGGAATGGCGCCGGCAAGAGCACGTTGCTGAAGATCCTGAGCCGAATTACGATGCCGAGCGAGGGACGGGCGGTTGTGCGGGGACGGGTCGCGAGCCTGTTAGAAATTGGCACCGGATTTCATCCGGAATTGACTGGGCGCGAAAATATCTTCCTTAATGGCGCGATTCTCGGAATGACCCACCGAGAAATCTGCAGGAAGTTTGACGAGATCGTGTCCTTCGCCGAGGTCGAGCGTTTTACCGATACGCCTGTAAAGCGCTACTCATCGGGAATGCATATGCGGCTCGCCTTCGCTGTCGCGGCGCATCTAGAGCCTGAGATTTTAATCGTTGATGAGGTCTTAGCGGTCGGGGACGCGAAATTTCAAAAAAAATGCTTAGAAAAGATGCATGAGGTTTCGCGTCAGGAAGGCAGAACGATTTTATTGGTGACCCACAACATGGAGATGATGTTAAAGAGTTGTAATCGTGCAATCCTTTTGCACGCTGGGAAGATTGTAAACGATGGCGATCCCAAGCTGATTGCACCAATTTATTTCGAGAATCAACTATCCAATACTTCTAGAGTCGTGGATCTGCGGAGCGTACAACGCGGAGGTCGATATCCCGGCACGGTTCGCTTCGTGCAAGCCGCCCCTTGTAAAGAAAAGGCAAATTGGTCCTTTCCCTTTGGGGAAGAAGTGGCGCTTGATTTGACTATCCATGCTCAGATGCCGTTAGACAATATAGACGTCGCCATCGGCCTATATTCAATGCGCGGCTTTGAAGTGGCGTCCTGGACAAGTGCCTGCGCTGGCACGCAAATTTCTTTGTCGCCGGGGCGCAACACATTTCAAATAATTTTTGAAAACATGCTATTGCTCCCGGGTCAGTACTATCTCGGACTGGATATTCGCTCAAAGGAGAGGTCCGAAGATTACATTCCGAATGCCTTCCCATTCGAGGTAGTAAAAAGTGATAAGTTTGCGGAAATTAACGGACATCTTGGAGGAGCCTTTGTCCCTAGCGCTACGATTTCCAAGGTCGAATAAATATGCTCGATTTTTCAACGAACTCCGAAGCGTGGTCAAAAAGACATCTGAAAGGACAAATGGAGAAAATCATCCACATCACGATTCCACAGAAGCCATCACCCCTCCAGCTAGAAATAGTTGAGGCCGCTCGACAAAGTAATCCGACGTGGGAGATTAAAGTTTGGCAGGACCCCATTCACAGGGATGGCTTTTTACTAGAAAAATACTGGCCAAAGGCAAATTCTGGGGCCCAATTTGCTGATCTGCTTCGGCTCGATGTTTTATATAGATTTGGGGGCGTTTACGTCGACAGCGATCTGAGGCTTCTTAAGCCCTTGGATAATTTGGCTGAAACATTCGATTTCTTTATTGCGAGCGAGGATGGTCACCATCTAACTAACGCCCTTATCGGCGCTCGGAAAGATAGCCCTATCATTCGCTATTTGATCAACCAGCTACAAAACAATGAACCGGATTGGAGCCTTGCGCCTAATATCACAACTGGCCCAATCTTTTTTTCTCATCATCTTAAGTGGCAGAAAGACATAAGCGTACTGCCTCGAGAAACATTTTACCCCTATAGGGGAAAGTTGGTCGGGGACCGAAGCGTTCATCGGCATTCGTATGGCGAACATTTGTGGACAGGCAGCTGGATGCCTGGGGAAGGCAGCGTAGCGTCTCCAGCGAGTGTAAGCAGGTTGCAGCGTTGGAGGCGCGATCTACTCGAGTGGGCAAAGCCGTACTTCAAGAAAAGCCTGCGACGGGCATTTCAAGCATGGCGGCGACTAAAGTCTATCGATCCACTACCTCAGAGTAGATATTATGTATGTTCCGATGAGTTGGTCATTCAGACGATTCATGGCTTCAACATTGTTGTTGATGGTCATGACCTAAGTATAACGCCCGAATTGGTATTTAAGGGATACTACGAATTACCAGAGCAAAATTTTTTGAAAGCCACATTAAATGGAGGCGATTGGATAATTGATGTCGGCGCAAATGTTGGGTCATTTTCTTTGTTGGCTGGCCAGCTAGTTGGGCCATTTGGGCGTGTTTTCGCGTACGAGCCCAATCCTCGACCCTTACAGCTGATGGCGAAGTCGTTGGTAATGAACTGGATGCACGAAAGAGTTGTGCAACGGCCGGTGGCGGTAGGGGACAGCTCTGGCACCGTAGAGCTAACGTTCGTGGCGCATCGTCTGGGCGATGGACGGATTGGGGATGGCGACCTAGCCGGTCCGGCGTCCGCCGAGAATTCAGAGATCCTGGGCCTCGATCGAACGAGCGTATTAGCTGTGGCGTGTGTCCGGCTCGATGACGAGTTTCCTGTCGATGTACCGATCAAGGTGCTTAAGATTGACGCAGAGGGATATGAAGCTCATATTTTGGCGGGAGCCAAGCGACTTCTTCGACGCCGATGTGTCGACTTCATTTTGTTGGAATTATTGGACGAGGTCGCAGGGTCTAGCTGGCGAGAAATACTGGACGAAGTGAACGATGTCATTGCGTATGGGTACGAAACCTGCACACTCAGTGACGAAGGGACGTTAATTAAGCAAAGCGATTTGGCCGCTGCCATCAGAACTGGAGCCAGAAATATTGTTCTGGCGGCTCAAAAACAGCACATCACGGTACGCACTAGCACTTAAACCGTTCTTGCCGGTCCGCGTATCGGCGAGCATCTCACCAGCCAACGCGGTCAAGCCAAGCGCGTCGTCAAGTTCGCGATAGGCGAGCAGTCCGGCATCGGAGGTGACGACACAGCCGCGAAACTGC
>Ga0306920_100016756_pt1 | contig 10103 bp, 10 predicted proteins | sample flu12Cox44000170_FD_204666 | JGI IMG/M metagenome (GOLD analysis project Ga0306920, IMG submission 204666) | Lab enrichment of tropical soil microbial communities from Luquillo Experimental Forest, Puerto Rico - flux4day.12C.oxic.44.000.170 (v2)... | ecosystem: Environmental > Terrestrial >...
ACCAGTAGAAGCTGTCGAATGCTGGCCAACCTTCCATCCTGCCGACGGCCTGTCCCAGGATGATGATCGCCAGCCCTAGGCTAAACAGCACGGGAAAGCTGACCCAGATCCCCACGCCAAATTCCTTCAAGAACGTAATCGTCAAGCCTGTAAGGAACACTTGCTTACTCCGTGTCGGGATTCGGCGCCACGTCGCGAGCACTGACACGCGCTTTCAGTCGCACGCTTACTCCGGCGATTGCAGCAGGCAGCTCAGTACTCGGATTGGCAGCGTCTTGTGAGATGTGTTGTGAGATGTGTCGAAAGCATTAACCTCAGTACGCTGGGATGATCCATATCATGCCACTTCGGTGAACAACGGCGGAACCTGCGCGCACTCCGCCATCTTCACAGGCGCTCTTTAACACGTCATCGCCAGTGCAATGCGTAGTTCCGCCTTGATCCGCACAGACTATTTCTACTGATGGACAAACGATAAACCGTCATTAATGATGGGAGACTAGCTCGCGAAGATCGTGTTTTAGCAGTGACGGTGGGTCTGGCCTTTCGTTGGAACCTGCGTGCCGAACTCCTAACCCGCAACCCAGCTCTTATCTAATCCTTCTCCTTTGCATTCCAGTCGATAATGTTGACCAACTGCCAGGGGTTCTTGTACAGCTCGAACTGGAGTTCCCCTTGTTTGTTGATGATCAGCTGGGCCGCTGGAAACAGAACGCCTGTGCTCTTCTTACTGTCTTTATCGTTAAGGTCGAACTCCCCGGCTGTCAGGTTGTAGCTCTTACTGCGGGTGTCCGCGTACGCCTCGCCGAAGGCGATCCTGCGATTGGCAGCAAAGCGGATCTTACGGCCAGCAGGCGTGGAAATCATCCGCGCATAACCCAGTTCGTAGCCTACCGTCCCCGGTATTTGAATACGGCCCACGGCTGGCATCTTGGAGAGGGCGTCGGCCAAACCCTGACTCTGCCCCTTGGCGAACGCTTGTTTCAGCGCTGCCCGGTCCTCATCTGTGGAATAGCTGTAGATCAGCACCTTAATGTTGACGTCTCTCCCCATCTGCGTGCTGGTGCCGCGCGCTGTCGCGTCGATCGTTTCCCTTGCGTCCGCGGCGAAGCATGGAAGCGCGAATCCGAGGATTAGGGACGCGATGACGATACTGATTTGGGCGCTCATTGAACTGAACCATCGAATGCTCATGTTGTTCTCCGTTGCAGGACCATTATGCGCCATCTGCGTGGCGCTAATGTCATCCGTATTGCCGGTCGGGACACGCCAATTTCTAAAAGTCCGCCCAGCGATTAACAACTAGGAATATCCCTAAACCGATTGAGGACGGTCATGAATCCAGGGAACACCTGTCGAGTCCGTAATCACTAGCGCGGTTGCGGCCCGAACCAGGCGCGCGTCCTCCGGAGCGTAAACTTCCTCACGCGTGCTGCATTGCGCTGACCTCGGCGAAGCTGCAATTTCACCGGAGCAGCGTAACGGCGGCTCCGATACAATCTGCAAAGCGAAATCAGACTCACGTCCGAGGAGAACCATGGCCGCCAAGTACACGAAAATCGCCGGCAGTGAACGTAAGCCCATCTCTGGTGCCGCGAAAGCGGGCTCTCTTGACCCTAATGAATTAATCCGTGTGACAGTAGTCCTAAGGCCATCGCCTTCGGCCAAGAAACAGCCGCCCCTCGACAAACTCATCAGCAATAAGGAGCGAATCAGCCGCGAGGAATACGAGTCTCGCTACGGTGCCGACCCCGCTGACATAGAGCAGGTTGCCGCGTTCGCCAGTGAGAGCGGTCTCACAGTATCGCAGGTGAATCGGGCTGCGAGAACTGTCGTCCTGAGTGGCCGCTGCGAAGACTTCGCGAAAGCTTTCCAGGTCCCGCTCGCACGGTACGAGTATCCGGGTGGAAGTTATCGAGGGCGCACCGGGCCGGTATATGTTCCCTCAAATCTGGCCGACGTCATTCGCAGCGTGCATGGGCTCGACAACCGTCCGCAAGCACGTCCACATTTTCGCCTCTCGGGCCGCTCAGGTAAGGCAAGCTCCGCCGCCACGCCTGTTTCCTACACACCACTGCAGATTGCGAAGGCTTACAACTTCCCGACCACAGGCAATGGAGCCGGACAAAGCATCGGCATCATCGAACTGGGCGGCGGCTACACGCAAACCGACCTTCAGACATACTTCAAGGGCCTGAGGCTCGCCGTGCCGACAGTGATTGCTGTTTCGGTCGATGGCGCGCAAAACCAGCCCACGGGCGATCCTAACGGTCCAGATACCGAAGTGGCGCTTGATATTGAAGTCGCAGGCGCAGTCGCACCGGGGGCGCTGGTCGTGGTGTACTTCGCTCCTAATACAGATGCCGGATTTCTCGACGCGATCAATCAGGCTGCCATGGACAACATAAACAAGCCGTCCGTGATTTCCATCAGTTGGGGCGCGCCAGAGTCGAGTTGGACAGCGCAATCCTTGCAGGCGTACAACAGCGCACTACAGGCAGCGGCGGCGCTCGGCGTATCAGTTTGTACGGCATCCGGTGACAATGGTTCCGATGATGGAGTCGGTGACGGCCAGGATCACGTTGACTTTCCATCTTCCAGCCCGTATTCGCTCGCCTGCGGCGGTACCAGCCTGCAAATCAGCGGCACCTCGATTACCAGCGAAGTGGTCTGGAATGGCGGAGCGAGCGGCGGAGCAACTGGCGGTGGTGTGAGCGAGACATTTTCGCTTCCTTCCTATCAGGCAAACGCCAACGTTCCTCCTTCTGCAAATCCCAGCAAGTTCAAAGGTCGCGGTGTTCCTGATGTAGCCGGTGACGCCGACCCCGCTACCGGTTATCAGGTACAGGCCGATGGTTCCAGCTTTGCGGTCGGCGGCACCAGCGCAGTAGCGCCGTTGTGGGCGGGCCTGATCGCTTTGTTCAACCAGTCAATTGGTAAGCCGGTTGGCTATCTCAATCCCAACCTCTACCAGACCGTCACAACGACTTCGGGTACGTTCCGTGACATCACCTCGGGAAATAACGGCGACTACACCGCCGGCCAGGGCTGGGATCCTTGTACGGGCTGGGGAAGTCCGAACGGCGCAGCCATTCTGAATTCGCTCTCCAGTACCGCGCAGACGCCGCCTCCTGCCACTCCTCCTCCCGTTAAACCGCCACGACATCCCCACCGGCCCAAGCGGCCCAAGGCGCGTCATCATAAGCGCTGAGATCAGGCTCCGGATTGGCGAGAGTGGACGGGGACTTTCCGTGTGAATGAGCACTGTCCATGCCGCGCGGATTCCCGTCCCTCATCACTTTTACGCCACCATGAGCACTACAGATTCGTTCTGGCTTAAAAACTCGAGTCTGCTATTCTGCTGCCGATTCGATGAACCCCATCCTCACCAGCATTCTGCTTGGGCTGACCGCTGCCGCCGCCAATGTGTTTGGCGGAGCTATCATTGTGCAGAAAGACTGGGAACGCCGATATCTCCGCTACTTCGTGGCGCTGGGCGCGGGCTTTATGCTGGCTACATCCCTGGTCGAAATGGTGCCGGAGAGTCTGCGCCTGGAAGGCCGCTATGGTGCGCTGTTGGTGCTCGCGGGCTATCTGATTGTGCATCTATTCGAGCACACCATAACGCCGCACTTTCATTATGGTGAGGAGACACACGCGGACGAATTCGTCCACTCGCATAAGCGCGCTTCTGTGCTGCTAGGTCTGATGATCCACACGTTCTTTGATGGGATCGCGATTACCTCGGGGTTCCTTATTTCTACTTGGCTGGGCTGGATCATTTTCCTTGCGGTTTTCCTGCACAAAATTCCGGAAGGGTTTACCGTGACTTCGGTGATGCTCGCCAGCGGCCTGAGCAAAAAGAGATCGTGGCTGGCGTCGGTACTGCTGGGACTAGCGACTCTGGCTGGAGTGCTGACGATGGCGATCGGACAGCAGGCGGTGCGGTACGGGTTGCCTGTCGCAGCCGGTGTAACCATCTATGTTGCCGCTTCTGACCTTATTCCAGAGGTGAATCGCGAGCCGGGCGTCAAAATGGCCCTGGTCGTGTTTGTCGGAGTAGGCGCCCTGTTCGTTCTGGACCGCCTGGTACACCTCTGATCATCCCTTCCAGCGCCTGGCATCGGCGAGAACAGCGGCAACAACCGGCATCGAAATTAGGGGGTGCGCGTTGCCCGCGCTAGCTGCGCGCTTTCGGACTAAGATATGAGGGTATTGGACCCTGCCCTGTCTTGCGCAGGCAATTCACGTTTGGTGTGGCCATGATGAAGAACGTAATTGTTTCGAGACGGCTGTCATATGTGATGGCAACATTGTTGTTAGCCACGCAGTTACAGGCGGTCGTAGGCGAGCCACAGCTTCCTGATCCCGGTCATCCGGGTATGAGCCGGGAAGAGCAGATCCAGCTCGGCTATCAGGCAGCAGCGGAGGTCTACAAGCAGACTCCGGTGCTGCCCGACAGCAGTCCGGAAACACAATACATCCGCCAGTTGGGCCAGAAATTAGTCGCGACTATACCGCAGCAATACTCCTGGCCCTTCCAGTTTCACGTGATCCCTCAAAAAGAGATCAATGCCTTTGCTCTGCCCGGAGGACCGATGTTCGTCAACATCGGCACCATCACCTCTGCCGATAACGAGGCCGAGCTGGTCGGCGTCATGGCACATGAGATGGCGCACGTTTATATGCAGCACTCGGCCAAGCAGGCGGGCAAAAGCAGCACCATCGCCGGTCTGGCCGGGCTTGCGGGAGCCATTCTCGGATCCTCGGGAAGTCTGCTGGGACAACTGGCCGGCGCTGGCATTGAGTTCGGCGCGCAGGGTCTGATACTGAAATACTCCCGCAGCGACGAATCACAGGCGGACGCGGTGGGCGCGATCATCATGTACAAAGCGGGATACAATCCGCAAGCCATGGCTGATTTCTTTCGGAAGCTCGGCGCCGAAGGAGGACAAGGCCCGCAGTTTCTGAGCGACCATCCCAACCCAGGCAATCGCGAGCAGGCCATCGAAAAAGAGGTTGCGTCCTGGCCGCCGAAACGTTTCCAGCCCACCAGTGCCGCGTTCACCCGTACAAAACAGCAGGCGGAGACCGTTAAGGCCTACACTGGGCAACAAATTGCGGAAGGTGCTAAGAGCGGCGAATGGGCAGCCCTGAACCAGCGGAATGGGGCTGTGTTTCAGCCTCCCTCCGGCGTCGCGGTCAGCCAGCCCGCCTCAGCGAGGGGCACCGCGTCAGGCGGACCTGTTTCTTTGCAGGACGTTCTTCCCAGCTCGCAACTTGTAACCGAGGATCTCGGCCCCATTCGAATTGCGAGGCCGCAAAATTGGCAGATTATTGCACCACAGCAGAAGGGTGCTGACGTTAGGATCGCGCCTCAGGCCGGCTTGGCAGGAAAGGCAATCGGTTACGGCGTAGCGATCAACGGTGTCTCGCCACAGAATCAGCAGATGAGCCTCGACCAGATTACCTCCGAACTGGTGCGCAGCTTCGAGAGCAGCGGAGACATGCAAACTCTGGGAAGTCCGCAGCCCATCGCTGTCGCCGGAGCTCGAGGCCGTTCGGTAATGATGCAGTCCACATCGCCGTTCCCTGATGCCCAGGGTCAGCCGCAAAAGGAGCGCGACTGGCTGGTCACCGTTCCGCAGTCGGACGGGTCCGTTCTGTTCCTGGTCTTCGTCGCGCCGCAAGCGCAGTTCGACCGGTTCCGCCCAACCTACGAAAACATGCTGAAAAGCTTGCAGTTTTAGGAATGTGCGGCATGCCGGAAAGTAGTAGCCCTCGCTATGCGCCGCTTCCGTACGCGCTTGCCGCAAGCACGCACACTTCTTCGCCAACTCGAATCTTCGCTCCTGCACCCTCAGGACGATAGTACGCGCCGAAGGCGACATTCGGGCCCTTGCGACGAAACGCCGCGAGGGTCTTCAGCGGCTCGGGACCGCTGAACGCACCTTCCGCCTGGTCCACCGTCGTGATCGCACAACGCTCACACTGCTTGATAAGGCGAAAGTCCGTTTCGCCAATCGCGATCCTCTGCCACGAGTCTTCCTCGAACGGATTGGCGCCGGTGATAACCAGATTGGGGCGAAAACGATTCATCGGCAGCGGCGTCGGAAGTCGTTTGTTAAGCTCGTCCAAAGATGCCTGGCTGATGGCCAGTATCGGTGAAGAGTCGTGAAACGCTACCGCTGTTGTTACCCGAAATACGTCACTGCGGATTGAGAGGAGGCAGCAAGTTGTCTGGATCGCATCGCTGAATGCTCTGTTGATCGCATCAGAAGCGGCTACCCCGACGTATTGGTGTCCGAATACATCCACGGTTGCCTGCTGATCGCTCCAGGCGCTGCCGTTCAGCGAGACGTCGATGACGTTCCCGTCACGGACCTGCACGCGCAAGTGCCCGTTCTCGAGCCGGGGCGCCAGCGTTGCCAAGCGAGGGCATTCGCGCTGTGTAATCATCCGCGAGCCGGCATCCACCAGCATCCACCGCCGATCATGCTCCAGTCCATAACCGCACACCCGCGCCTCGTTCACGCTGTTCCCCCGCAGCGACTTGATCGGGTATACGTTGATCTCAGAGATGTGCATCTGCTTTGGAGCCTGCATTTTCATGAACTGAGGAGACTCAGCGTCGCGGACGCACAAGTCACGCCTGTTTCAAGGCAGTGTAATCCGCGCTACTGCGCCTGCTTCGAAGTGACATAGCCGGTTCGCGCTCGCACAGCATATTGCGGGTTATGATTGCTCACTTTTATGCGGCGAAACTCCCCATCGCGCTTCGCAGGTGGTGGATAGTACGCCAACGAGTATTGGTCGCGGAGTTCGGCGCTGATCGCCAGCGCAGCTGCGTTGATCGCATCCCTTCCCTGGCGGTTGTGCTTTGCCTGGATGAGAAATGCCTTTCCGCCAGACGCAGCTGCAATTGTTCTCAGCGTGTCGTAGTCAACAGTCGGATCAGTACCAGTCCTGTCGACTTCGCCGCCAATCGCCATACCGTAAATCAACGCGGTCGAGCGGTGTGCCGCTTCCACCACCTCCTGCAACAGGGCGCGGCTTCTGGTGTCTTTTCCATCCGTAATGACCAGGAGCGCCTTTTTGTCATACTTGCTCGCCCGCAGATGCTGCAGGCCTTCAATGATGGCGTCGTACAAGGCGGTTTCACCCTTGGGAGTGAGTGAGCCAAACGACTTCTTCAGTTGCTTGCGGTCATCCGTGAAATCACGCACCAGCTTAACCTTGTTGTTGAAGCGGATCAGAAAGACCTCATCCTGCGGATTGATCGTGTTGCAGAAGTTTGTGAGCGCCTGACGCACATAGTCGATCTTCTCGGTCATGCTCTGGCTGACATCGAACAGCACTCCGACGCTCACGGGCGTCTCTGCGTCCTCGTGAAACGACGCAATGCTCTGCTGCAGGCCTTCGTCGAATACCGCAAAGTCCTCCTTGCCAAGGCCGCGAACCGGATGACCTCCGTTGTCCGTTACAGTGATGTTAAGGTTCACCATCGACACGTTGACGCGGACCGTCATCGACCAATCGTCAGCCACAGCGGATGACACCGAGGCAGTTGGGCCCGACGCGGCTGCAATCTGCGCGCGCGGATTTAGGGTCAGCATCAGAACAATACTGGTGCAGAAGAACAGTCGTCTGAAGCGGTAATTCATGGCCGTCACAACCTTTGACAGCAATGGCGCTGCCTGGCTTGTTACGGTGGCGGAAGCCTTCGCCCCAACGAAAGCTCCCCCGCAATTGCCCCACGTGTGGCCCGTACTTTACTGCATTTCCCGCCACAAAACAATCGCCATGATAAACCTGCTCCGGTGCTATCCAAATTGCTCGTATAAACCCTGAGTCGGCAGCCTGCCATGCTCGCTACAGAATCCCGAGCGCCGCCTACAATATCCGCACCGGTTCATTCGTCTACAACACTAGATGAAGCAAGCGGCGCACGCGGCCATGGCAGTTGAACAAGACCAGCGCATCACCGAGGTGGTCGAGCGCGAGCAGTCGCGGCTGCGCAACTTCATCCGACGGCGTGTGCCTGATCCGCGTGATGTTGAAGACATTCTGCAGGATGTCTTCTACGAACTGGTCGAGGCGAACCGCCTGCTGATGCCCATCGAGCACGTTACCGGCTGGCTGTTTCGCGTGGCGCGTAATCGCATCATCGACCTCTTCCGCAAGAAGAAGCCGGAGAGCCTGAGCGATAGCCTTGCCGCGAACGATGAAGGCGAGGCGCTGCAACTGGAAGACCTGCTGCCTTCTCCTGACGCGGGACCAGACGCGCTGTATGCGCGCAGCCTGCTGCTGGATGAGCTGGAGCTGGCGCTCGATGAGCTGCCGCGTGAGCAGCGCGAGGTGTTTATCGACCACGAACTGGAAGGGCGCAGCTTCAAGCAGATGGCTGCCGACAGCGGCGTGACCATCAATACACTGCTGGCGCGCAAACGTTATGCGGTGTTGCATCTGCGGCGACGATTACAGGAGACGTACGACGAGCTCATGGCTTCCTGAAGCTTTTGAGATACGAGGAATTGAGATGAAAAGGAAGAAGTGGTTCTTTATCGTTCCGGCCGCGATCGTGGGGATGGCGCTATTTATCTTCATCGGCAGCGAGCTGGTGAAGCTGCTGTGGAACTGGCTGCTGCCTCCGCTCTTCGGCTGGGGCCAGATCACCTTCTGGCAGGCATTCGGCTTGCTCGTGCTGTGTCGAATCCTCTTTGGCGGGCTTGGGATGCATGGCGGCCCGCGCTCCAACGTGCGGCACCGCATACGAGAGCGTATGGCCGAGCGCTGGGAACACCTGACGCCCGAGGAGCGCGAAGTCATGCGGCAACGCTGGCGCGAACGCTGCGGCTTCGGGCCGCCCGCCAGTAACGCGCCCTCCGCCGGAGCAGGTGAATCGTGAACTCGGCCCGGGTTTGGCGCAGATTTTCCCGACCGAGATCTCCAGGTGCAGTCCGAAAATCCAGGGTGCGCGCAATAGAACGTTCACTCCGGCTGAATATTCATCTCCTTCCTGAGATTCATTTGCGCTGATTGCAACGCGGACAACTCCTTTTCCAGATGTTCGGCGAGGCTTCCCAGCTTCGCCGTATTCACAGGAATCCGCTGCACCTGCTGTGACAAGCTATCAGCATCCTTGCTGATGGCATGAACGGACTTGACCAGTTTGGTCATCAACTTTTTCAGCTCCTGATCCTGCGGATCTGAAAGCGAGCGCCGAAATATGCGGTAGTCGGTCAGCGCCTGGTCCAGGTCGTCTTCCAGAGTCGTTGCGCGATGCATGATCTCGATCACATCGCCTGCCGAAACCGCCTGCTGCTGAAGTTCCTGCGCCTTCCCGCGTGCCTCGGCGGTGCTCGCAAGCATCAATCGAAACTTTCTCGCCTGCTCTTCGCTTGCCTGCACGTCGATGGCATGCTTGAACTTCTCAACATCCGGATCGACTGCCGGCGTCTCTTTCTCCTGTGGGGCGGAACTCTTGGGCCGCTCCCGCTGTTGTCCCTGGGCCGCCAGCGTGAGCGACATCACCAGTCCGCTGAAAATCACCAGGCAATGACGAGTCACGGGTACTTGGCTCCTCGTCAGTCATGGTAAACGGCGCGGTCTTTCCCGCTGCTAGCTGCCGGTTGGAACGATGCTGCTGGTCTCCACCATCAGCATGACTGTCCGCTCGGGAGCGCGCGGCCGATGCATGACGCCCTTGGGAACAACGACTCCCTGCCGCGGAGCAAGCTCCAGGGTCCGGTCCTCCAGATCGATCAGCAGCCGCCCCTCGACTACATAGAAGAACTCATCGTCGGCCTCGTGCTTGTGCCAGTGATACTCGCCCTGCACCACACCCACCCGCACCACGGAATCATTCACCGCGCACAGTGTCTGGTTGAACCACTTGTACTCACAGGCATCGGCGATGGCTTTCTCGTCGATGACCTGCAGCGCCCCAAAAAGCACATTCAATCGCGTCTCGTAGGGGAACTCTTTGACTTCGGCCATGACGCACTCTCCCTGTGACTACTACCGGTCGATGATGTTAGCAGCCCTCAGGAGAGCTTCTGTCATGTAGAGGTAACGGGCGCGAACACCCATAAGCCGCCGTC
>Ga0306920_100016757_pt1 | contig 10103 bp, 9 predicted proteins | sample flu12Cox44000170_FD_204666 | JGI IMG/M metagenome (GOLD analysis project Ga0306920, IMG submission 204666) | Lab enrichment of tropical soil microbial communities from Luquillo Experimental Forest, Puerto Rico - flux4day.12C.oxic.44.000.170 (v2)... | ecosystem: Environmental > Terrestrial >...
CTCCCGGTCGCTGGCCCCGGCCTCGATCATCTCCGCGGCGGCCAGCCGCACCCGCTCCCGGCGGGCCCGCTCCGCCGCGTCCAGGCCACCGCCATCGGGGTACCTCATCACTCAGGCATAACGCACTACGCGCCCCGTGACCAGACCAGGTAACCCCCGTTATTGAAGATCGTTAGGACCTGTCGGCTCCCACCGCGCACCATCTGTCTGACATTTACCCTCATTAAGGGGATGAGGGTAAATGGCCACCTGGCTAAGTATGCAATTGGCGGATCGCCGAGACCGCCCGATCGTAGCAGTACCAGGAGAGGCACGATGTGATGGATCCCAACACCCCGATGACGATGGCCGCAGCGAAGTATGCGACCCGGCCCGAGGCCGTAGAGTCTTTCAAGACGATATGGGGTGCCCGGCACCAAGGCGAGTTCGATCACATGGCGCTTGCGGTGATCACCAAGAACGCGAACGGGGAGCTCCAGGTCGAACGGCACGACAGCACCACCAAGCACCTGGCATGGACAGGCGTTGCCGTCGGTGCCGCGCTGCTCGTGGTGTGCCCTCCGGCTGGCATCGCCGCGGTTGCAGCGGGCGCGGGGGCCGGTGCGGGCATCGGAGCCTGGGTCGGGCACTTCTGGAACACAATCCCGAAGGAGGATATCCACGAATTCGGCAATCTGCTGGAATCCGGGGAGTCGGCGATTTTCGTCGTTACGGTCAACCCGAAGCAGACGGACATCGAGCCGCTGCTGATGCACCCTGAGAAGTATAAGGTGTTCCAGACCAATGCTGGGGACTGGGACAAGGTCGCTGCGCAGGCGCTCCAGAAGGCCGAGCAGGAGAAAGCCGCAGCGGGTACTCCGGTCGCCTCATAGCCCGGATCGAAGGCATCCTAGGCGGAGGCAGGCATCACCAGGTACTGGGCACCCCGCGCGGGAGGAGCTAACGACCCGATCGCCTACGGCCGCCGCCGCCTGCAGGCCCGGGCGCAGGTAGTGGCCTTTGCGGTCGTGGCCGGGCATGACGTGGTTGCTAATCGTCTCGGCCGCGGGGCTGCGTCCGCAGCGGGGTTCGGCGCAGCTGCGGCAATGCTGGGGATCGCGCGCGGGGCCGGCATCTCATGGGCTGAGCTCGGACTAGGCCGAGATGAGCTGGGCAGCGGAGTCCGCACAGGTGCGATAGCGGCGGCCAGCGCGGCGGGAGCCGTCTTTGCGGGTGCGGCACTGCCCGGCACGCGGTCGTTTTTTCTCGATGAACGGGCTGCCGCTGACCGCTATGGCGGTCTTGCCGCCGAGCTGGCCCGGATCGCTTTCGTTGCGGTTCCGGCCGAGGAACTCACCTACCGGTCGGCGTTGCTCGGCCTGCGGCTCGGGTGCGGCGGGCGGCCCAGCGCAGTGGCGTGGTCGAGCCTGCTGTTCGGCTTGTCGCATGTCCTGCCGACGCTGTCCACGATGAGCCAGACGGCGCTAGGCCGCCATCTGGCGCAGCGGCCGCTGCGGCAGGCCGCGTTCGTGACTGGCAATGTTGCGGTCACCGGCCTGGCCGGAGCGGTGTTTGCCTGGTTGCGGCTGCGTTCGGGCAGCGTGGCCGCACCGCTGCTGGCACATGCGGCGCTGAACAGCGCGGCGCTGCTCGCGGCCCGCATCGCTTACGGGCGGGCCGCGCGGCGGCCTAAAGCCGCGTCCCGCTGACCCGGGACGCCGGGGTGGTTTCCCCTATGCGGTGCTGGCGGAGGGACCGGTGCCAGTTGGCGCCGCCGGTGCGGGTCCCGTCGGGGGCCGGCTTGGATGATTTGATCCGCTGGCCCCGGTCGAGCTCAAGCTCGCGCAGCACCCCTTCGGCCGCTTGCATCTGGTCCTCGGTGACCGCCGGGAGCCGGAAGGCGGCGTGGACGAACCGGGCGGTGTCGGCCCGGTAGTCGTGACCGAACGACTTGAACTCCCCCGGCACGGTGCGCATCGCATTCATCGCGTCGACGGCCACATGCACGAAGGTGATGACCGGGAACCACCGCATCGAGGCGGGTACGCCGCGGCCGCGGCGGCTCGCGAGCCAGTGGGGCCTGGCGTAGATCAGCCGCGGGCTGACCGAGGCGATCGGGTCGTTGTCGTGGTCGAGCACGACCACCCGCAGCCGGCCGCGCTCCTGCTCGGTGAGCGCGGCGAGCTCCTCGTAACAGTCGAAATGCCCGACCGTGCCTGGCGGCACCAGCGGGCTGCGCCCCTCCTTCATGCCGGTCTTGGACCAGACCGCAAGCCCGGGCAGGCCAAACCACAAGGCGCTGTCAACGCCGTAGGCGTCCAGCCCGGCGATGCCGTCGCGCATCGTGACATCAGAACTGGTCCAGGCGCCCAGGCTCTCGCCGAATACCAGCACCCGCGGCCGGCGTTCGGCCGGCATGGCAGCCAGTCGCTGCCTGACTCCCCACAGCAGCGCGCGGAACTGCGCCCGGCCGGCTGGCACCTTCTGGGTACACAGGAACGAGGGGAACCGGCCGTACTGGATCGCGCAGGTCGCGATGTCCCCGCGGGTGAACAGCTCGGCACTTTCGATCATCGTCTGGTCGATCCAGCCGGTCCCGGTCGGGCTGACCAGCAGCAGGTAGGACCGGTCGAATGCGCCCATTCGCTCCAGTTCGTCCAGGGCGATCTCGGCCCGCCCGTTCGCGTACAGCGGCTCGCTATCGAACCCGACGTAGGCGCGGATCGGCTCGGCCGCGGCGGGCTCGCTGAAAGTCTTCTCGATCAGTTCGGGCGTGATGACATCGGTCACGTACCGGCGTCCCTCCCGGCCCAGTTCGTGGAATGGCGCCCTGCTCTGCGCTGATCCCGACCGCAGCGGCGAGGCCGGCGGGGTCGCGTAGGCGGGCTCGATCTTCTCGTTGGCCCGGCCGATGTAGGCGACGCCCACGTGGTAAGCCAGCAGCCCTCCAGCGCACCAGCCGGCCATGTTCACCACGCGGGCGATCACCTGGTGGGCCGGGCCGGGGCCGAAGAACCGGACCGACAGGCCCCTGGTACCGATGAAGGCCCGGGCCAGGCCGGTCCCGGCCAGCACCACGCCCTGTGCGATCAGCGCGGATTTCGCGAGCCCGGCGGGCTTGTCCTCCGCCGTCCACTCCTGGATCAGGTGCTCGCGCGTGCGCAGCCGCTTCCTTGCGACCAGCGCCGTGCTCGCGACGCCCACCAGGCTCATCAGGACGATGCGCGGCGCCGCCGGCCCGGGAATACGGTCCCGGACGACCGATGCGGTGTCGTAGATTGCCCCGCTCATCGCGCCCATAGCCATCAGCCTCCCGCCACTGCGGGCCGCCGACAGCGCCAGCGACTCATCGTCAGCCACCCGAATACGCGCCAGGCCCTGGCCAGCTGCGACGATCGCCGCGGCAGCAGCCAGCCTCGGCCGGAGCGAGGAACTGCCACCAGACAGAACCCCGGTCCCGACCTCCGCCATGCCGGCGACACCGCGGGCCGCCAGAACGGCCATTCCGGCCGCCACACCCTGGTGCAGCGAGGCCCGCGGCATCAGCGACGGCGCGAACGCACCCAGCACTGCCTCTGTCTCCAGCGCCGAAGCGGGAGAACCCGCGATCGGATGCCACGAGGCCACTACACGGAACGCCGCCCGCCTCACCGGTCCTCGTGGAAGCATTCCTTTACCTGACATAACCTACCCTCCAAGCCCGACAGCGAGCCCAAGGCCCACGGCCCACGGCCGCTCATGCGAAGGCCGACGGCCCGCCACAACGCGGGCCATCATGCCCTGCCATTTCCGATGAGGGCACAGCGCGCTCTTCGCGACCATCGATTCCAGATATGTCAGCTGACCGGCCATGTGACATCCCCCTGTTCGAGTTAAACGGGCATGACCGGTCTGCGGTACGACGTGCCCGTGGACGTCAGATCATGGCCGGACACTTATGTCCCTGTTACACGCGCAAGTGCCACTTGACTTGATCCAGGCCTCGCATCAGCATATGAGAGCAGGTCCTTCGGAAGGGCAGGGGCTGTCGGGGTCATGGTCGACAGTGATATCCGTGCCCGGCCCGGCCAGGCACGTCATCTAAGCAAGCCGCTATTTAACCTGGTTACGGCGAAGCTCCACCCGCCGCTGATGCGGCCGGGTACTGTGATCCGCTCGGCGCTGGTGGACCGGCTGCGGCGGGATGATTCCCGGCCGGTCGTGTCGGTGGTCGCGCCGGCCGGGTTCGGGAAGACGACGTTGCTGGCGCAGTGGGCTGAGGGCAACGGCCCGGCGTTCGCCTGGGTGTCGGCCGATGAGCAGGACAATGATCCCAAGGTGCTGCTCGCCTATGTCGCCGCGGCGCTGGATGGCATCGAGCCGGTCGGCGGGCGGGTGTTCGACGCGCTGGCCTCGCCGGCCAGTTCGGTGTCGGGGTCGGTGGTGCCGCGGCTGGGGTCGGCGCTGGCCTCCTTGTCGGGGCCGGTGGTGCTGGTCATCGATGACGTGCACCTGGTGCGTAACTCCGAGTGCCGGGCCGCGCTGTCGGTGCTGGCCGATCACGTGCCGCGCGGGTCGCGGCTGGTGCTGGCGGGCCGGGATCAGCCGCCGCTGCGGGTGGCCCGGCTCCGCGCCGAGGGCCGGATCACCGAGGTCGGCCCGGGCGACCTGGCGCTCACCGTGCAGGAGGCGGCGGCGCTGCTGGCCGCGGCCGAGGTGACCCTGGGCGATGATGAGCTGGCCGAGCTGTACCAGCGGACCGAGGGGTGGGCGGCCGGGTTGTACCTGGCGGCGCTGGCCATCGGGGGTGGCGGCTCGCCCGGGACCGCGGCGTCCTTCAACGGTGCCAACGGGTTCGTGACCGAGTACGTGGAGTCGGAGTTCCTGGCCCGGATCCCGGCGCGGCAGCGGGAGTTCCTGACCCGGACCGCGGTGCTGGAGCGGATGTGCGGGCCGTTGTGCGAGGCGGTGCTGGGGCCGCCCGGCCGGGCCGCGGTCCTGGCCGAGCTGGCCCGGTCGAACATGCTGCTGGTGCCGCTGGACCACCGGGGCCAGTGGTACCGCTACCACCGCCTGCTCCGGGACATGCTGCTGGCCGAGCTGAAGCGGGTGGAGCCCGGCCTGGTCCCGGTGCTGCAGCGCCGCGCGGCCGGCTGGTGCCTGCGCAACGACCGGCCGGCCGAGGCCCTGGAGTACTCCATGGCCGCCGGGGACGTCGACGCGGCCGCTTGCCTGGTGCAAAGACTCTGGCACCAGGCTTACAGCCAGGGCCTGACAACAACCCGCCAGCGGTGGATCCAGTGGCTAGATGACCGGGACGGGATGCGCGGGCACCCGCTGCTCGCGGTGCAGGCCGCATTTACCGCCGCGCAGACCGGCCGGGCGGCGGAGGCCGAGCGGTGGGCTGACGTGGTCGATCGCTGGCAGTACCAGGACCTGGCCCGGCCCGATGACCCGGCTGCCGAGGCCTGGGCGGCTGGGCTCCGGGCACAAATGTGCCGTCGCGGGGTCGAGCAGATGCGCGCCGACGCCGACGAGTTCGCGGGCAGGATGGCCGCGCAGACGATCCCGCCGGCGCTGGCCCCGTTTGCGGCGCTGCAGGCCCCGCTGTTGCAGGGCCTCGCGCGCATCTGGTGCGGTGACCCCGACGGCGGCGACGCGTTCCTCGAGGCGGGCCTCGGCACCGGAGACGCTGGCGCGTCCGAGCTTCGGTCCCGCGCGCTGTGCCAGCGGTCGCTGCTGGCCATGACCCGCCACGAATGGAGCCAGGCCGAGGCCTTTGCCTGCCAGGCACGCTCTGTCGGGCGCCAGGCCCGGATCGAGGACGGTTACCTCACCCCGCTGGTCTGCGCCGTGCAAGCCCGCCTGGCCACGCACCGCGGAGATCCCGCGGCGGCCCGGCAGCAGCTGGTCAGGGCCCAGCGGCTGCGGCACCTGCTGACCTACGCCTTCCCCGATATAGCCGTTCAGGTCCGGATCGAGCTCACCCGGGTCCACCTGGCCCTGGCCGATCTCGGGGGCGCCAGGACGCTGATGCGGGAAATCGACGAGCTGCTCAAGCGGCGTCCCGGGCTGGGCACCCTGGCCCGGGAGGCCGAGGTGCTGCGCGTCCAGCTGTCCCGGCAGCGCGGTACTGGTGGTCCCGGGGCGTCGGCGCTGACCGCCGCCGAGCTGCGGCTGCTGCCCCTGCTATCCACGCACCTGACCGCCACGGAGATCGCCGCCGAGCTGTACCTGTCCCCGCACACCATCAAGGCCGAGGTCAAGTCGATCTACCGCAAGCTCGCCGCCTCCTCCCGCAGCCAGGCGATCACCCGAGCCCGGGAACTGGGACTGCTGGAAGAGTGACGGCTTCGAGTGCGACGGCCATCAGCACGGCCCGGTGCCGGCGAATACCTCCATCAGGGGGATGTCCGAGGTTCTCGCGCGATTCACGATGACGATCAAGGACCTGGCAAGGACGGTGATGTGTGTGACGGCAGGAAACGTGGTGGGCGACCCAGGTCTCGCAATTCCCCATCCGTGCTCGGGTCACTGTCGTGTTCAAAGACACTTACCCAGTGCGGTGGATGGGCCGGCAGGCGGTCGTCGCGCTTCCGGAGCACATCGACGTGTCCAACGTCGGCAAGATCCGGGAGGAACTGCTCTGGGTCATCAACCGCGGCGCCGCCCCGCTGGTCGTGGACATGACCGCGACGCTATCGTGCGATCAGTCCGGTGCAGAGGCCGTGATGCGCGCCTACCAGCGGGCCCACGCCAACGGCACGCAGCTGCGGCTGGTGGTTACCGCCCAGACCGTCCAGCGTGCGCTCGGCATCAACGGGCTCGATCGGCTGGTCCCGGTCCATCCATCACTGGAGGCGGCCACCGTCGCCGGGACGCCAGAGATCTCGGCGACGCCCAAGCCGGGCGGTCCGGATGCGCCGCCACCCCGGGAACCGACCGGGCTGTCGTAAAGGGGACAGTCGTGACGACCCTAGACCAGCTGCCGCGCAGCGCTGCCGCTATTCCGCTGACCGGGAAGCAGTACCAGATTGCCGCCGGCCAGTACCGGGCCACGGTGACCGAACTGGGCGCGGGCTTGCGCCAGCTGCTGTTCGGCGGCCGGCCGGTGATCGCCGGCTACCAAGCCGACGAGATGCCACCCGACGGCGCGGGCCAGCTGCTCGCTCCCTGGCCGAACCGGATCGACGGCGGCCGGTACACCTTCGGCGGCGCCGACTTCCAGCTCGCCTTGACCGAACCCGCGTCCGGCAACGCGATCCACGGCCTGACCCGATGGATGGCCTGGACGCCCGTCTGGTGTGATGCCAACGCCGTGCTGCTCCGCAGCGCCCGGCACGGTCAGCAGGGATACCCGTTCTGCCTGGAACTCGACGCCGAGTACCGGCTCGATCCGGCCAGCGGGCTGCACGTGGTCATCACCGCGCGCAACCGCGGCAACCGTGCGGCTCCCTACGGCACCGGCTCGCATCCGTACCTCACCGCCGGGACACCCGTCATCGACGCGTGCGAGCTGACCGTGCCGGCGACGTCCTGGCTGCCCACCGACGACCGCGGCATCCCATCCGGGCCTCCGGCCACCGTCGAAGGCACCCCGTACGACTTCCGCAAGCCGCGCCCGATCGGCGCCACCCGGCTGGATCACGCGCTGACCGGGCTGGCCAGGGACGCCGACGGCCGCGCCTGGGCGCACCTGACCGCTCCTGACCGAGCGGGAGCCGGGGTGGGCCTGTGGGCCGGGACCGGCTACCACTGGCTGCAGGTGTTCACCGGCGATACGCTCGGCCCGGACCGCCGCCGCAAGGCGGTGGCCATCGAGCCCATGACCTGCCCGCCGAACGCCTTCGTGACCGCCGCCGACGACCTGATGGTCCTCGAGCCCGGCCAGACCGTCACGCACGCCTGGGGCATTCAGGTCTTCGACGGGAAAGCTCGCTAATTCTCCCGAACGATCCGTGGTTCCTCCGGCCATGCTCTCATGAGCCGATGGCCGAGGTGCCCACGGTGTTGGCCGCATCCGGCGCGTTCCACAGGTCCGCCATCATGTGCACGCAGCGCCGCTCGATCTCGGCGGTCTGATCCTCTAATAACACGATCCGAGGGATGAAGCTCACGCGGACGAGAGGTGAAATGGTGGCACCGGGATGGGCGGACGCATGTTAGCCCCGCCGCCCGGGTACAGCGAGGAGGCGCGCTATGAGCCGGTTGGACGTTAATCAGGCGCGGCGCGAGGCGCTGTTCGCATCTGGTCTGCAGCAATCGGACGCCCCGACCGCGGACGCCCTGACCGAATTGATCAGCTGTACCGTGCGGCGGCTCGGCATCGGCGGCTGCATCAGCCTGATGGCCCAGGAATTCGGCGACCACCCGGAGACAGCCGCCAAGCGCATGCGATGGATTCGTCAGCTGGCCGATGAGGCGTTTGCCTCGCGTGCCTCGCATCAGGCAGCGCAGAGCATTCGGGCGTCTGCGGCATCTTCCCCACCTGCCGCTCAACCCGACAGCGCGCTCAGCGCCGCTTGACCCGCTTGAGGCCAGGCCAATAACTCGTGGTCCGCGTCCGGCGCGGCCGAGCGGTATTTAGCCCAGATGAGGGGACGACACCCTGATTCGGCTCGGCCACGATTGGCATCAGCGGCCGCGGGCTCACCGAGGTTTCTCCGGCGCTTCTTGTACGGAGGTCAGCAATGACATCGGCAACAACCACGCCGGCCAGCGGCGCGCGAGGGTCCGTCACCAAAGGCCGCGGTTATGGCCTGGTCCTGTACGCGGCCATCCTGCTCCTCATCGTCGGCGTCTTCAACCTGATCGACGGCATCGCCGCCGTCGCCAACTCGCACGTCTTCGTCACCGACGCGCACTATGTGTTCGCCAACCTGCGCACCTGGGGCTGGATCACCTTGATCCTGGGCGTCCTGCAAGTGCTCGCCGCGTTCGGGGTGCTGGCGGGCAACCAGGTGGCCCGCTGGTTCGCGGTCGCCGTGCTCGTACTCAACGCCATCGACCAGCTGTTCTTCCTTCCCTCCTACCCGTTCTGGTCGCTGGTCATCATCGCCCTGGACGTCATCGCCCTGTACGGACTGTGCGCCTACGGCAGCTACGAGAACCTGGCCGCCGCCTAACGGTGCCGGGCCCGGGGCCCGGTGCGGCCGCCTGAGAACATGGCCATGTCGCCCTGGGCTGGAGAGGTCGTGCCATGCCGGAAAGCGATCGGGCAGAACTCCCCGCTGATGTAAGCGAACCCGAGAGCCCGCCGAAGGAGCACGCTTTCTGGACCGAGCTGATCGAGGTCGTCGAGGTCATCGTGCTGGCCCTGGTCGCGATCGCCACCGCCTGGAGCGGTTACCAGGCCGCCAAGTGGGACGGTCGGCAATCACTGCTATACGGCACCGCCTCCACCGATAGGTTCAAGGCCGATGCGGCCTCTACCGCGGGCGGCCAGGAGCTGGTGGCGGATGCCTCGCTGTTCACCGCGTGGCTGCAGGCCACAGCGGCGCACGACAGCACGCTCGCCGCCCTGTACGTGCGGCGGTTCACCCCGCACTACCGGGCCGCGTTCCAGGCCTGGCTGAAGACCGACCCGCTGACGAACTCGGCCGCGCCGGCGGGCCCGGCCTATATGCCGCAATACCGTAACCCGGACCTGGTTGCGGCGGCACAACTCAATAACCGTGCGGCGGCGGCCTTCGGCCAGGGCAATACAGCCCGCGCAAACTCAGATGACTACGTGCGCGTTACCGTGCTGTTCGCTGCCGTGCTGTTCCTGGTGGCCATCGCCCAGCGGTTCAAGATACGCAACATCCGCGTCGCCACGACTTCGGTCGCCTTTGTGCTGCTCGTCTTCACCGCGCTCTCTGTGGCCCAGCTGCCCCGGACGTGACACCGGGCGCTGGCCAGGTCCGTCAAAGATGGCAGCGCGGTCAGGCCGATAGAGAAATGCTGCTCGCCGGCATCGAGGGCGTCGCTGGCCGGCATGTCAGTGCTCATGCCGCTGACTGCCAGCTCCGGTAACTGCGTTTATAGCCATCCCAGTCCCAGGCAGGCTGTCCCGGCGCGCCGTCCAGGAACTTCAGGGTCGCCTCGCGCCCTTTGCGGAACAGCAAGTCCTGCGTGTCCCGGTCCAGATCGAAATCGGTGACTCT
>Ga0306920_100016759_pt1 | contig 10102 bp, 7 predicted proteins | sample flu12Cox44000170_FD_204666 | JGI IMG/M metagenome (GOLD analysis project Ga0306920, IMG submission 204666) | Lab enrichment of tropical soil microbial communities from Luquillo Experimental Forest, Puerto Rico - flux4day.12C.oxic.44.000.170 (v2)... | ecosystem: Environmental > Terrestrial >...
GTCCTCGCCCGGCATCGCCAGCCCGGCTTGGGTGAAGCCACCCTGGGTGTTCCACCACACCGGGTCATAGTGGAAGTGACAAACCATCCAGATGGTCCAGCCCGGCTCGGCGACGGTCAGCTCGCCGGCCAGCTCGGCCCGGGTGCTGCGGCCCTCCGCGATGACCGTGACGCCCAGCCTGCTGCCCGGCCCGTGCGGCGCGGCGACGGTCACCGGAACCTCCGCGGTCAGCTCCGCCCCAGCCGGGAGGTTTTCGATGATGAACGGCTGCCGCGTGGTGACCCCCGGCCCCGCCGCGCGGACCAGGATCGGGGCCGGTGCGCTCCCGCCGCTGCTCGCTACCGTGACCCGCATCACCTGGCATGGGCCGTGGCCGGTGGCGACGAACAACGGGGTGGACTCAGCCCGCACGATCCGCATGACCTCATCGTCACACGCAGCGGGCACCCGCCCGACCCGCCGGGGTGCCCGCGCGGCAACGGTGGTGTGGCGTCAGCCGGGATTCCGCCGCACGCCGGCCGCGCGGAGCAGCACGGTGACGCCGAGCGCCCCGGCCGGTACCAGGGTGACCAGCGCGGGGAGCTGGTAGCGCCAGGAGAACTCGAACAGGTCGGAGACCAGCAGCACCGACACCGCCGTGGCGAAGAAGAGCAGGCAGGCCCGGGCGGGCTCGCGGGCCAGCCGGGCGGCGCGCCCGCGCGCCAGCAGGCTCACCGAGCCGGCCAGCCCGGCCAGCGTGCACAGGGCCAGCAGCGGCCCCGGGGTGTAGCCGCCGTGCAACTGGTAGCCGCGGAGGAACCGGGCGCCCGGCGCCCAGACGGCCGGGCGGCCGCCGCCGAAGCGATCGGTCGCGGTGTCCACGACCTGTCGGGAGGCGTGCGGCGGGAAGTACGGATAGGCCGTCTGGAACTGCCAGCGGGAGATGGCCGTCACGCCTGCGCTGCCGTCGCGGGTCAGCGCGAACAGCCGCACCACGTCGCGGGCGTAGGCGCGGATCACGCGCAGCGGCTGCTGGGTCAGTACCCGGTTGTTGAAGTCGACGATCAGGTTGTCGACCGTGTCGCGGGGGAGGCCGTTGTAATAGGGCCGGATCGGCGCGTACTGGTCGAACTCCAGTGAGTCGGGCCCCTTCGCCTGCTGGGCCCTGGTCGGGCACATGCCCTGCTCAGCCGGTGTCAGCCGCAACGTGGCGCAGTCCGCGGCCGCCGCCATCCGGCCGTACACCGAAGTGACGCCGGTGCGGGTCGGGAGGAAGTTCCCGGCGGCCACGTAGTTGATGGTGCAGTAGGCCAGGATCGGCAGGGCGAAGGCCGCGCACAGGACGCCCACCTTGGTGAGGGCCTGCCGCCAGCCGCCGCCGAGCGCGAGCAGGTAGATGACGGCGGGCAGCAGCAGCGCCTCGCCGATCTGGGCGACGATGGCCGAGGTGCCCAGCACCAGGCCAGCGGCCAGGACTGTCCGCCAGCCCGGCGCCGGCCGCCACAGCAGGAGGGCCAGGCCGGTCACCACCAGCGCCTCGAACCAGGTGTCCGGCATGAGCATCTGCTCGATCTGGATCTGGTAGGCATCCAGCAGCAGCGGCGCCATGGCCAGCGCGGCCAGCCAGCGCGGGGCGCCGCGGCGCAGCAGCAGGACGTAGAGGGCCACGGCCATGGCCAGGCCCAACAGGTGCTGCACGGCGGCGACGGTGTTGACGTTCGTGACCGCCAGGATCGCCCGCAGCGGGCCTTTGTAGCCGACCGGGTCCATGCCCGGGGCGTCGTTGTACAGGTACCGCGTGGTGTCGATGTAGAACAGTGCGGGCCGGTAGGCGAACTGGGCGAGCACCCGGAGCACCAGCCCGGCTGCCAGCAGCACGGCGGCCAGCCAGTGCCGCCGCAGCACGGCGGCGGCGAGGTGCGCGCGGGCCGGTGCGGGGCGGGGCGCGCTGGCCCCGCTCTCCACGGTTGCGGGCTCGACCTGGCTGTTCTCAAGCATGACTATCCACGGACATGCGTGATCAGCGGATTCCCGGTGTCGTCTGGCCGCCGCTGGAATGGCACAAGGCGAGGAACACCGTGACGAGCGTCAGCCACCGGGTCATCCGGTTGCGCGGAACCTGGGTCAGCGCGACCCAGGCGATCCCCGTGTACCAGGCGAACACCCAGGGGGCGACGAGGATCCAGGCGTAGGTCAGTGCGAACGGCGCCACCACCTCGCCCGGCTGGTCGGAGGAGATCCGCCGGTAGACGAACCAGGCGACAATCACCATGGCGAACGGCCACAGGTACCCCATGACCGTCGCCACCGTCGGCTCCGCGCCGAACGCCCCGCCGACCAGCTCGAAGACCCGCCACGGCGAGGGCAGGGTGGCGAGCTTCAGCCCGCCGAAGATCGGTTTCAGCGCGACCAGCCCGTACGGCCAGTACTGCAGCGCGACCGTCGCCAGGGCCACCAGCGCGATCCGGGTGGTGCGCATCCATTCGTGCCGGCGTAGCAGCGGCCAGGCCAGGCCGAGCGCGATGAGCACCGCGTTGATCTTAATCCCGCAGGCCAGGCCGATGACGACGCCGATCAGCACGTCGCCCCCGTGGCCCGAGACCCGCCGCGCTACCTGGATCACGCAGATCGCCGCCGCCGCCACCAGTGTGTCGAGGTGGCCGCCACTCACGAGCTGCTGGATGAGGACCGGGTTCGCGGTCCAGAACAGGGTCGCCCGCACCGGGTCCTTGGAGGTCTTCAGGAGCAGCCACCCGACCCCGATGAACACCGCCCCGTTGAGGATCATCAGGGCCCAGATGGTGGCCCAGACGTGCGATCCGCCGATCCCGGCCGCGAAGGACTGGATCACCGTGGCGAACGGGCCGTACACCGACGGCTGTTTCTTCCACAGCGTGCCGACGGCATGCGTGTAGGGAGAATGCACCCCCAGGAACGCCACCGGGTTGGTGACGTAGGGGTTCCCGCCCAGCGAGTCGATCCGGCCGTAGGCCGCGTAGCTCCCGGTGTCGGAAGAGCCGACCGGGGTGAGGCAGACCATGACCGCGATGATCGCCGTGCTGGCCCACAGCAGGTGCTTGGGGTTGGGGCGCCAGCCCTGGCTGTGCGCCCACAACATCCCGGCCAGGCCCAGGCAGGCCAGGATGTTCGCGGTATAGAGGAGGATCGACGCGATGACGACGTTGGTTTCCGAACGGCCCAGGGCCGGCAGGATGAAGGACAGCGGCAGCCTGACCGGCACCGTCTCGGCGTTCGGCGCGGTCGCCCCGACGATCATTCCGAGCAGCAGGCCAGCCCCGGACAAGCTGAGGGCGACCATGGGATCCGACAGCGGGCTCCAGGCCAGCTTGCGGATCACCCGGCTCATGACCCACTCGACCGGGCCGTTGCGTACGACGAGACCAGGTGCTGGCGGCAGGTCGATCGTCCCGGCCTGCCCCGACGGGCCAGCCGGGTGGGTCGACACCCCTGTCACTTGGTCATACCTCCGTTGGCGGACCTGCGCGGCCACCGCCGGCGGCCGCGTCGCGCCGCCCGATCGCAGGCTCTCCGATGCCCTCATTACCGCATTGCAAAACCCCGGACCCACGTCTTAGCCCAGCGTAGGGGGCCTGCGGAGGACACACGCAAGATTCGCCTGAATAGCGTGGCGCGTCGTCGGTGTGTCGCATGCCATATCGCCGGTGGGAACAGCCGGAACCTGCCCGGATGTCGTAACAAGTGTGATCGATTCTAGTGATATCCACCGTGCCGTCCCGCCGCGGCCGGCCAATCTCATCCTCGTCGAGCAGTCCGGCGCCAAGCGCGAGATTCCGCAGCCGTCGGCCGCGAGCGGGATGATCGAGGCTGAGCAGGCGATGCACCGTCACGGGAACCGGTTGCGCGAAGTCAAGGTCGTCAGCCGGCACCGCGCCATCGCCCGGTGGAAGGTGAGCGAGCTGGGCTGGCAGCGGGTCGCCTGACCATCTCACGTCGGGACGGCAGGTGCGGGTGACCGGACGGGTGCAGCGGGAGTCCTGGCTGGCGCGGACCTCCCCGCCGGGCGAGCGGGTCCGCCGCCCCGGAGGCCGGGGAGTCCGAAAGATACGCATCGGTAACTTAGCCTTCGCGGCGTCTCGATCTTTAGCGGCCCCGGGGTCTAGGCTGCGACCCATGCTGCGAGCCATGGGCAGGGTGGGACGTCATTGGTGGGTTTCTGCGATTGCTGCTGCGGTGGCCATCAGCACCGCCGGCTGGCCGGCCGTGGCGGCGAACGGGTCGGCCGCTTACTCCCCGCGGCCGGTCTACCGGGCTCATGACTTCGCCCGCGGCCAGGCCATGTATATCCTTCCCGCCGGGGAGAACGGCCTGGTCAACGCGGCCCAGTGGAAGAAGTTCCTGGCTTCGCGCCAGCGTCCGCCGCACAGCCAGGACCAGCTCGCGCCGTACGAGAACCTGGAGTTCGGCTACCCTGCGCTGACCGACCCGGCGCTGCACAACTACTACCTGGACGAATCGTTCGGGGTGAAGCCCGGCCAGATCATACGGACCGAGCACCCCTCCCCGGCGGTCCCGGTCGTGATCTACCGGGACAGCCACGACATCCCGCACATATACGGGAAGACCGACTCGGCGCTGGCGTTCGGCGCTGGGTTCGCGCAGGCCGAGGATCGGCTGTTCCTCATGGACGTGCTGCGCCACTTCGGGGCCGGGACGCTCACCTCGTTCCTCGGCCCGAACTGCGCCGACGAGCAGATGGACCACGACGAGCTGCTGCTGGCGCCGTATACGACCGCGCAGGCAAACGCGCAGATCAACGCCCTGCCTGCCGAATACGGAGCCCAGGGCAGGCTCGCCGTGACCATGATCCGCGAGTACGTGCAGGGGATCAACGCGTACATCGCGAGGGCTGGCACGGACCCGGCGCTGCTGCCCACCGAGTACCCGCTGCTTCACCTTCCGCTGAAGCCGTGGACTGCCGCGGACGTCGTCGCGGTCGCCGCTCTCATCGGCGGCATCTTCGGCGACGGAGGAGGCGGGGAGGTCCGCAACGCGGCCCTACTGAAGTACCTCCAGGGCCAGCTTGGCCAGTCGGCGGGACCGACCGCGTTCGGCGACTTCAAGGAGCAGAACGACCCCGCCGCCCCGACCACCGTGGTGGACAAGTCCTTCCCCTACGAGATCCCCGGGCACGTCAACCCGGCGACGATCGCCATCCCGGACAACCCCAGCGCCCCGCTGAAGGGCGGGCCGGTGGACACCATCGGGAGCTGCTCGGCCACCGCGCCCAGCAAGGCCGGGCTGTCGGTGATCGAGTCGCTGCTGCGCTTCCCCGGGCAGATGAGCAACGCCCTGGTCGTCGGGGCCAGCCACTCGGCCACCGGGCATCCGCTCGCGGTGTTCGGCCCCCAGGTGTCCTACTTCGCTCCCGGCATCCTCATGCAGGAGGACCTGCACTCACCGGACTACGCCGCCGAGGGGGCGTCCTTCCCCGGCACCGGGTTCATCGAGCTGGGCCGCGGCGAGGACTACGCGTGGTCGGCCACCTCCGCCGGCAGCGACCTCACCGACCAGCGACTGGAGCTGATCTGCAACCCGAAAGGCGGCCCGGCGTCGCCGACCGGGACGTTCTATGAGTTCAAGGGCAAGTGCATCTCGATGGTCAACGAGCAGTTCCCGGACATCACCGGGCTCGACCACAAGATCCACCTGACCGTGCACGGCGTGGTCCAGGGCTGGACCACCGCTCTGGGCGGCAAGCCCGTAGCCGTGGTCAACCAGCGCTCCACCTACAACCACGACGTGGACTCGGTGATCGGCTTCCTGCACTTCGGCGAGCCGGCCCTGACCCACAGCGCCAAGTCGTGGATGGCGGGCGCCGCCAAGATCGACTACACGTTCAACTGGTTCTACGTCGACAGCAAGCACATCGCCTACTACGTCAGCGGCCTGGACCCGGTGCGCCCCTCCTTCGTCGACCCCAACTTGCCCACCTGGGGCACTGGCGGGGCCGAGTGGCTCGGGTTCCTGCCCAGCGCCAAGCACGTGCAGGAGATCGACCCGCCGCAGGGGTTCTTCGATAGCTGGAACAACAAGCCGGCCCCGCTGTTCTCCGCCTCCGACGGCGAGTACGGGTATGGGCCGGTGTACCGGGTGCAGATGCTCACCGTGCAGATCCGGCATCAGTTCGCCCTGCACCATGGGAAGATCACCCGGGCCGACCTGGTGCAGGCGATGGAGACCGCGGCCAGCCAGGACCTGGACGGCCTCACCATCTTGCCGGCGCTGTTGCGCGCGGTGCAGGAGCGGCACGAGCCGGCCGGCGTGGACCAGATGCTGGCGGCGCTGCGGTCCTGGCACGCTACCGGCGCGCACCGGCTGCTATCCGCGCCCGGCGACCCGCAATATGAGCAGGCCGACGCCGTGGCGATCATGGACCAGCTCACCCCGGCGGTGATCAGGGCCCTGTTCAACCCGTTGTACGCGGCGGGCGGGACCAACCCCGGCGGTTACGACGTCTTCCCGATGGGATTCGTCAACGAGCCGTTCAACGGCGGGGCCCACGTGGGCAGCGCCTACGACGGCGGCTGGGAAGGGTACACGGTCAAGGCCCTGGATCAGTACACCGGCACCCGCGTGGCCCAGCCGTTCAGTTCCGCGGTGACCGGCAAGCTGTGCGGCAGCGCCGGGCTGAGCAGTTGCGGCGCGGCGCTGGACGCCGCGCTGAAGGCCACCTACCAGGCCCTGGTCAAGGCGAACGGCGGAAAGAAGAACGTGGCCTTGTGGACGCAGGACGCCAACACGGTGGCGGCCGGGCTGACCATGCGGGCCTACGACGCCATCGGCTTCCGGCCGCTCGGCATCGTCCCCCAGCCCAGCATCCCCTGGCAGAACCGACCCACCTTCCAGCAGGTCGTGTCGTTCCCCGCGCACCGCCCCGGGTGAGCGGACCGGCCGATCAGGGTGTAGCTGGGTTCGCGATGCAGTAGCCGACGCCTGGCGTGGTAGAGATGACGGGCGGGTCGCCGAGCTTGCGCCGCAGCCGCCCGATGGTAACCGTGACCGTGTTGGTAAACGGGTCGGCCTGCTCGTCCCAGACGCGCTCCAGCAGGTCCTCGGCCCTGAGATAGCCCGGCGCGGCCTGAAGCAGCGCCTCCAGCACCCCGAACTCCTTCACCGACAGGTCGAGCTGGCGCCCGTCCCTGCTGACGGTCCGCCGCAGCGGGTCGAGTTCGATCCCTGCCGCCCGCAAGGTGCGTGCTCGCGCCGCCGGCTGCCTGCGGGCCAGCGCCCGCACCCGGAGCACTAGCTCGGGGAAGTGGAACGGCTTGCCGAGGTAGTCGTCCGCGCCGAGGCTGAGGCCGGTCACCCGGTCGCCTGGCTCCCCGGCAGCGGTGAGCATCAAGACCATGGCCCGGTGGTCGCGATCGGTGATCATCTGGCACAGCGCGTCCCCGTGGATGCCGGGCAGGTCCCGGTCGAGCACGACGACGTCGTAGCGACTGAGGTCGAGCTTCGCGGCTGCCTCCAGCCCGTCGTGGGCCAGGTCCACCGCCATGCCCTGATCGCGCAGGCCCTCGACCAAGACCTCGGCCAGCGACCTGGAGTCCTCCACTACCAGCACTCTCATGCGGGCACACCGGCCTCCGCCGCCGACGGGCGGGCGGCGGCGGAGGGCAGCTCGACGCAGACGCGCAGCCCGCCGCCTTCCCTGGCCTGAAGGTCCAGCGTCCCGCCGTGCGCTTCGGCTATGGCCGCGACGATCGACAGGCCGAGGCCCGAGCCCTGGGCCGAGCCGGTCCGGTCCGCCCCCAGCCGCCGGAACGGCTGGGCCAGCTCGGCTACCTGCCGCTGATCGAGGACCTGGCCGCCGTTCTCCACGACCAGGCTGGCCCGGCGGCCGTCGGTCTGCGTCGTGATCCGGATCCAGCCGCCGTCGGCGTTGTGGCAGACGGCGTTGCCGATAACGTTTTCCACCAGGCGGGACAGCAGCGCCTGGCTGCCGGTCACCCACGCGCCACCCGGTCCGCTGGTGTCCTGCACCGTAAGGTTCCTGGCGTGGATGGCGGCGGCTTGGTCGGCCAGGGCAGCCCCGACGACATAGTCCAGGGGCAGCGCTGTGGAGCCGGGCAGGTGGTGGTGCTGGGCCCGGGCCAGCACCAGGAACGCCTCAAGCAGGGCGTCGACCTTGTCCAGCTCGGCGCGCAGTCGCCCGGCCAGGGCGACGGTCTGCGGGGGCACGGGCTCCGGTTTAGCCAGCGCCACATCGAGGGAGGCCCGCATCGTGGTCAGCGGGGTGCGCAGCTCGTGCGAGGCGTTGGCGACGAATCGGCGCTGGGCGTTGAACGCGCCCTCTAGCCGCGCCAGCAGCCCGTCGATGGTGTCGCCGAGTTCTTTGAGCTCATCTCGCGGACCGGCGACGGCCAGCCGCTCGTGCAGGTTGTCTTCGGAGATGTGCTGTGCGGCGGCGGTCATCTGCCTGACGGGGCGCAGCGCCCGCCCGGCGACCAGCCAGCCGAGCGCCGCCGACACGATCGTCATGATCGCCAGCGCGATCAGCGACGAGATGAACAGGACGTGGCCAAGCTGATTCTGACCGACCAGGTCGACCGCCTGCGGCGGCCGGTGGGCGGCCGGGGGCTGCGACATGTGGGTATGGGCGCCGGGCTGGCCTGGCTGCAGGGGTGCTGTGGGCCCGGCCACCACCGCTGATGAGTGGACCGTCACGCCGCTGGCGATAGCCAGCAGCAGCGCCCCGGAGAAAAAGAACAGGAGCGCGTACAGGACGGTCAGCCGTACCCGCACCGTGCGGCCCGGCAGCCGCACCCAGTTCGGCAGCCTCATCCGCGTCTCCCTTGCATTGGCAACGGGCCTGGTCAGGGGCCGCTGCCGGCTTCCAGCATGGCTCGGCCGACCTAACAACGGGATAACAGCGTCCGTGCGGCCCATGTTATGGCCACCTCGGTAGAACGGGTGTCGGCAGGTTTCCGCTGCGATCACGAAGGAAGGGCCGATGCAAGCCGCAATCGAAGTCCACGGGGTGCGCAAGCGGTTCGGGCCGACGCTGGCGCTGGACGGCATGTCGTTCACTGTCGAGCCCGGCCAGGTCACCGGCTTCGTCGGCCCGAACGGGGCCGGCAAGTCCACCACCATGCGGGTCATACTCGGCCTGGACGCGGCCGACGAGGGCAACGCCCTGGTCGGCGGCCAGCCGTACGCGAGCCTGCGGCAGCCGATGCGGGTCCTTGGCTCGCTGCTGGACGCGGGTGCGCTGCAGCCCAGCCGGAGCGCCCGCAACCACCTGCTCTGGCTGGCGCACTCGCAGGGCCTGGCCGGCCGGCGGGTGGACGAGGTGATCGAGCAGGCGGGCCTGGAGGGCGTGGCCAAGCGGCGGGCGGGTAGCTACTCGCTGGGCATGCGACAGCGGCTGGGGATCGCCGGGGCGATGCTAGGCAATCCGGCGGCGATCATGCTGGACGAGCCGTTCAACGGGATGGACCCCGAGGGCATCGTATGGATGCGCGGGTTCCTGCGGTCGCTGGCCGCCGACGGCCGGGCGGTGCTGGTGTCCAGTCACCTGATGAGCGAGCTTCAGGACGCCGCGGATCATCTGGTTGTCGTCGGGCGCGGCAAAGTCATCGCGGACACGACGGTGGCGAGCCTGCTCGCGGCCGCCTCCGGTGACCGGGTGACGTTGCGCACATCGGCCCGGCCGGAGGCGGTGGCGGCGCTGGATCGCGCGGGGGCCACCGTCGTCGCGTCGAGCCAGGACGTGCTCACGATCTCGGGACTGACGCCGGAGCAGGTCGTCGCGCTGCTCGGCGAGAAGGCCGTGCCGTTCTCCGAGGTGTCCGCCCACCGGGTGACCTTGGAGCAGGCCTACCTGGAGCTGACCAGGCAGGCCGTCGAGTTCCGCCCGGCCGGGTTTGACGCCGGCGCGGCGCAGGAGGTGCCGCGATGACGACCCAGGCGATCTCGGTGCCACGGCCCGAAGCCGGGCTCGGCGATGGATCCCGCAGTGGCTTCGGGGCCGTGCTGCGCGCCGAGTGGACCAAGTTCCGCAGCGTGCGCGGCTGGGTGATCGGGATGATCCTGGCCGCGCTGCTGATCATCTTCATCGGCGTATTCGCGGCCGCCAACGCAA
>Ga0306920_100016760_pt1 | contig 10102 bp, 8 predicted proteins | sample flu12Cox44000170_FD_204666 | JGI IMG/M metagenome (GOLD analysis project Ga0306920, IMG submission 204666) | Lab enrichment of tropical soil microbial communities from Luquillo Experimental Forest, Puerto Rico - flux4day.12C.oxic.44.000.170 (v2)... | ecosystem: Environmental > Terrestrial >...
ATATCGCGTTCGGCGAGCACCTTCCGACCTACAAGCCGAAGCCTCTTCCAGCCCAGTATGCGGACCTGCGCTTCAGCAAAGAGGTTGGGCCGACCAAGATGCTCAACTACCTGACGCCACATGGTAAGTGGCACATCCACTCGACCTATGGGGACAACCACCGCATGACGACGCTGTCGCGCGGTGTGGAGCCTTTCTGGATCAACGACAAGGATGCCGCCGAGATCGACATCGTGGACAACGACTGGGTCGAGGTACACAACGATCACGGCGTAGTGGTGACACGTGCGGCTGTGAGCGCGCGCATCCCGCGCGGCGTGTGCATCCAGTATCACTCGCCGGAGCGCACGTATTCGGTGCCGACTTCGCCGCTGCGTGGACACAAGCGCGCGGGTGGTCATAACTCACTGACGCGCATCCGCCTCAAGCCGAACCTGATGGCCGGCGGCTACGGGCAGTTCACTTTCCACTTCAATTACTGGGGCCCGGTGGGACCCAACCGGGATACGCATGTTCTGGTGCGCAAGCTGCCGGAGCTGAGATGGTAACGGGAAGACTACTTAATACGAGGGAATCATGAACGTACGCTCGCAAGTTTCGATGGTCTTCCACCTGGACAAGTGCATCGGCTGCCACACCTGCTCGATCGCTTGCAAGAACATCTGGACCGACCGCAAGGGCACCGAATACATGTGGTGGAACAACGTAGAGACCAAGCCCGGCACAGGATATCCGACGTGCTGGGAGGATCAGAGCAAGTACAACGGCGGATGGGAGAAGAACGGCAACGGGCTTATCCAGTTGCGCTCGCAGAACAAAGGCAACGCGCTGTTGAAGATCTTTCACAATCCCAACCAGCCCACCATGGACGACTACTACGAGCCATGGGCCTACGATTACCAGCACCTATTCAATGCGCCGGAAGGCGCCGACCAGCCAACCGCGCGGCCAATCTCGATGGTCACCGGCGAGTACATCAACATCGAAGCTGGGCCGAACTGGGACGACGACTTGGGCGGCTCGCCCGTATACGCGGCCAATGATCCCAACCTGGAAGGCCTGACGCCGGAGCAGCGCATGCAGTTGCAGGCGACTGAGCGGCTGGTGTTCTTCTACTTCCCGCGCATCTGCAATCACTGCCTGAATCCGTCGTGCGTGGCGGCGTGTCCGTCGGGCGCGCTCTACAAGCGCGGCGAGGACGGCATCGTGCTGATTGATCAAAAGCGCTGCCGGGGCTGGCGCGCGTGCGTGGCGGCTTGTCCGTACAAGAAGACTTTCTACAACTGGAACACCGGTAAATCCGAGAAGTGCATCCTCTGCTATCCGCGGCTGGAGACCGGACAGGCGCCGGCTTGTTTTCACTCCTGCGTGGGACGCATCCGCTACCTCGGCGTGGCGCTCTACGACGCCGACCGGCTGGAAGAAGTCGCCAAGTTGCCCAACGAAGAGCTGATCAACGGTCAGCGTTCGCTGATTCTCGATCCCAGCGATCCGGAAGTGATCGCTGAGGCGCGAAAGAACGGCGTGCATGAGTCGGTCATTGAGTCAGCGCAGAAGTCGCCGACGTACAAGTTCGTGAAGGTGTGGAAGATCGCGCTGCCGCCGCACATCGAATTTCGCACGCTGCCCATGCTGTTCTATGTGCCTCCGATGTCGCCGGTCATGGCGAGCAAGGAGAACGGCACTCTCAAACATAGTTCGGACAACTTGTTCCACGACATCGACGAATCGCGCGTGCCGCTGAAGTTCCTAGCCAACCTGTTCGGCGCCGGACAGGAAGAAAAAGTCCGCTACGCCCTGCGCAAGCAAAAGGCAGTGCGCTGGTACCGGCGCGCGCTGACCGTCGGCGACGTGGACATGGAAACCGCGCACCGCATGCTCAGCCACGCGGATTGTTCCGTCGAGGAGGCGGAGGCCATCTACCAGCTCACATCGCTGTGCACGTTCGAAGACCGCTTTGTGATTCCGCCCATGCACCGCGAAGAAGCGATCCAGATGATGGAAGACCCGATGGAGCACAAACAAAGCACCGGTTTCGGCTTCGTGTCGGCGCCGCACAGAGGGGCCTAATGAAAGCCGTGATCGAAGCAACCCGAGTGCAAGAGCTACTCGCCGAGCTGGTGAAATATCCGGAGGCCGGATACTACGAGCATGTCGCAGAGTGCCGACGTGCGCTGGCAGAGGCACAACCCGCCGTGGCGCCGCTGCTCGATGATTTTGCGCGGGCTGTTGCACCGCTTTCAGTGGAGGACCTGCAAGAACTGTTCACGCGAATCTTTGACCTCAATCCGGTGTGCTCGCTGGAAATCGGCTGGCACTTGTTTGGCGAAAACTACGATCGCGGCGCGCTGCTCGTGAAGATGCGCCAGGAGTTGCGTCGATATGGCGTGGCCGAGTCGGCGGAATTGCCAGACCACCTGACCCACGTGCTGACGCTGCTGGGACACATGGCGCCGGAGCGTGCACAAGAGTTTGCCACTACTTGCGTACTGTCGGCCGTAGGAAAGATGCTTGCTGCCTTTGCCGGCAAGGCCGAAGGCAAAGAGTCTATTTCCGCCGAGGCATTGACTCCTAACCGGACCCCATACCTCAACGTCATGCAGGCGATTGAGCGCGTGCTGCACAGCTTGTATGCCGAACCGTACGGCACCGGAGTTTCTCATGACTAGTCCTCTTCTGAATCAACTGTTGCTCGGAGTGTTTCCCTACGTGGCGCTGTTCACGTTCTTTCTGGGAACGATCATGCGCTACCGCAAGGCGCCGTTCACGTACTCGAGTCTTTCGTCGCAATTCCTGGAAAACCGGCAGCACTTCTGGGGACTGGTCTGCTTTCACTACGGCATCATCGTCATTTTGCTGGGACACCTCGTCGGCATGCTGGTGCCGCGGTACGTGCTGGCGTGGAACCGGCAGCCGCTGCGACTCTACATTCTGGAGATTTCGGCACTGGTCTTCGGCCTGCTTACGGTAATCGGCCTGCTGGGGATTATTGAGCGGCGCATGACCAATTCCAAGGCCCGCATCGTGACCTCACCCGTGGACTGGGTCACGTTGGCCCTGCTCCTGTTTCAGGGTGTCACCGGCATCTTTATCGCGGTCTTTTATCCCTGGGGATCTTCGTGGTATGCGACTAGTGCTGCCCCGTATCTGGTGTCAATTTTCAAGTTCCAGCCCAACATCAGCTATCTGGTCAATATGCCGCTTGCCGTGAAGCTGCACGTCATCAACGCCTGGGCGATTGTACTAATCACCACATTTACGCGACTGGTGCACTTCCTGGTAACGCCTTTGCCGTACGTGTGGCGTAAGCCCGAGGTGGTGCGCTGGTATGGCAAGCCCGGCGATAGCCCGGCGCCTATGCGCAACTTTCGCACACCCGTGTCGCGAGCCAAGGCTTCAGGAGCATAAGTATGGAGACCAACGGTTCCAAGCCAGGAGCCTCGGCGACGATGGAGTTACTCGCCAGTCCGTTCGTGACCAGCGTTTTGCTGGTTGCACTCGCGGTGGGGATCTTTTTGCTTGCACCCAAACTGGCGGCATTCCGCACTCCCGGGAACCAGCAAGGATACGAACCGGTGCAGCCTATCGCCTACTCGCATCGGTTACACGCGGGCGAATTGCAGATCGCATGTCTTTACTGCCATTCGGGACCGATCCGCAGTCGCTACGCAGGAATTCCTTCGGCCAGCACCTGCATGAACTGCCATCGGTTCGTGACCGCGACCATGGGTGCGGTCCGCGCTGAGGATGAACTGGCGAAGAAGGAGAAGCGCGAACCGCGCCCGGTGATTTCACCCGAGATCGCAAAGATCTATGCGGCGCTCGCGCTGAATCCGGCGACGCGAAATCCCGATCCCGCCCTCCCGCCGCATCCCATCGTGTGGAACAAAGTCACAAACCTGCCTGATTTCGTTTACTTCGACCATCGGCCGCATGTGACCCGAGGCGTGGCTTGCCAACAGTGTCATGGTCCGGTGGAAACCATGGAGGAGGTCCGGCAAGAACAAACGCTCAACATGGGCTACTGCGTGAACTGCCACCGCAACGTCGACCAGAACGGACTGCCGGGATCGAGTGCGTCGCCTGTGCAGTTAACCGCGTGGGCGCAGCCGGGGAAGAGCGTTCATGCGTCCACCGATTGCTCGACGTGCCATTTCTAGGAGGAAGGGTTGGCTGACCAAAGCAAACGATTCTGGAAGAGCCCGCGACAGCGCGACCATGATCCTGAGTTGCTGGCTGCGGCCCGGAACGAATTCCCGGAAGAGTTGGAAAGGCCTGCGGTGCAGCTTCACCGCCGCGACTTCCTGAAGCTGTCCGCCCTGAGCGCAGGGCTGGCGGTGGCCACAGGGTGTTCACGAGCGCCGGTGGAAAAGGCGATCCCGCTGCTGGTCGCTAACGAAGAGATCGTTCCCGGACGCTCGCTGTATTACGCAACTACCTGCGGAGGATGCAGCGCCGGCTGCGGCGCGCTGGCCAAGGTGCGTGATGGACGTCCAATCAAACTGGAGGGCAATCCGCAGCATCCGGCGTCGCGCAGCGGGCTGTGCGCTATCGGTCAAGCGTCGGTGCTAGGGCTGTACGATTCGCAGCGCATCAAAGGCCCCAGGAAGAACGGGTCGGGAGTTTCGTGGGCGACCATCGATACTGATATCCAAAATCAGCTAATGACTATCGCCGGTCAAAGAGGTGCGGTGCGCTTCTTAACCGGCACCATCACCAGTCCCACATTGAAAAATACGATTGCCGATTTCCTCAAGCCTTTCCCAGACGCCAAACACGTCACCTATGATGCGATCTCATCATCGGCCATTCTCGATGCGCACGAGCAGACCCATGGTGTACGTGTGTTGCCGCGCTACCGGTTCGACAAAGCAGAGGTTATCGCCGGGCTCGATGCAGATTTTCTGGGGACGTGGATTTCGCCGGTGGAGTTCACCGCTGGCTACCACGCAGGACGCGACCTGAATGTGAATCCGCCTCGCATGTCGTGGCATGTGCAACTTGAGCCGCGAATGACAGTCACCGGCGCGAAGGCCGACCAGCGTCACACCGTCGCCCCATCTGAGGTCGCCACGACGCTGGCGCTACTGGCCGAGCGCATTGCCGCCAGGGCCGGGGCTTCCTTCAGTGCTGCGGGCCTGGAGACGAGTGTCTCAGCAAAGACGCTCGACGATGCAGCTGGTCGGCTGTGGTCGGCGCGCGGGCGCAGCCTGGTGGTAAGCGGCTCGCAGGATATCGCGGTCCAGACGCTGGTCAATTTCATTAACCATGCGCTCGGTAACTATGGTTCGACCATCGATGTCACTGCACCATCGGCGCAGAAGCAAGGCAATGATCGAGAGTTGGCCGCGCTAATCGAAGAACTGCGATCCGGCAAGGTCAGGGCTCTGTTCGTCTATGGCGCGAATCCGGTGTTCGAGCTTCCCCAAGGGAACGCGCTTGCGGATGCAATCGAGCGCGTATCGCTGGTGGTGAGCTTCGCCCAGCGCGCGGACGAGACTGCGACGATCGCAGGCTACAACTGCCCCGATCATGATTATCTGGAGAGCTGGTCCGATGCTGAGCCCATCGCGGGCACAGTAGGTGTAATTCAGCCGACCATTCGGCCAGTGTTCAACACGCGCTCCGTGCTTGAGTCGCTAGCCGCGTGGTCAGGGCAGCCCAAACCCATGTACGACATCGTGCGCGATAACTGGCGGCGATCGATCTTCTCGCGGCAGAAGACCGAACCGAACTTTGACGCATTCTGGGAGCACTCCGTGCAGGACGGCTCTGCGCACGTAGATCCCGCAACGATCACGCCGAAGCCATTCAACTTGGCTGCGGTTGCGAAGCGGCAGGCGGTTGAGACAACGGGCTACACGCTTATCCTTTATCCAAAAGTAGGGATGACAGATGGCCGCCATGCCTACAACGCATTTTTGCAAGAACTGCCAGACCCCATCAGCAAGATCACCTGGGGTAATTACGCAAACCTCTCACCCAGGACTGCGGCGAAGCTTGGCGTTACCGAAGGCGACACGGTGCAGATCTCGGCAACTACGGGAAGCGAACGACAAGAGACGATAGTCCTTCCCGTGAACGTTCAGCCCGGCCAGCACGATCTTGTAATTTCCGTTGCCCTTGGTTACGGAAGCGTGCTGTCGAAGCGCTTTAGCGACACAGGGCCGAAGTGGATTGACGCTAAGCCCAGTGTCGAAGGCGACGGGCTGGTCGGACAGAACGCGGCGCCGTTTCTACGAATGGATAAGACAGCGATGCGTTACGAGGGGTCCGATGTGCAAGTCGTTCGCGGCAATTCACGCATGCCCCTCGCCGCCACACAAGAGCACAACACGCTGATGGAGCCGAAGCCCGCTGTACCGGGCGCCAGCGGTCCGCGCGACATCGTGCAGGAGACGGTGCTCCCGGTCTTGGCAGCCGAAGCAGGCAAGCCCCAATCTAAGCCGAAACCCACCGAGGATATCTGGCCGGCAGACCACCCATACAACGGGCATCGTTGGGCGATGGCCATCGATCTTGCTGCTTGCACCGGTTGCTCCTCGTGCGTGGTGGCGTGTCAGGTTGAAAACAACATTCCTGTCGTCGGCAAGGACGAAATGCGCCGCAATCGCGAGATGCAGTGGCTGCGCATCGATCGCTACTACGCCGAGACGTCCGACGGCCAAGTGGATGTCGCCTTCCAGCCGCTGATGTGCCAGCAGTGCGACAACGCTCCTTGCGAGACGGTGTGTCCGGTGCTGGCGACAGTGCACAGCGACGAAGGCCTGAACCAGCAGATTTATAACCGCTGCGTCGGCACCCGCTACTGCGCCAATAATTGTCCTTACAAGGCGCGCCGCTTCAACTGGTTCGACTACGCCCATGCCGATCTCGTAGAAAACCTGGTGCTCAACCCCGACGTTGCCGTGCGCACGCGTGGCGTGATGGAAAAGTGCACCTTTTGCGTGCAAAGAATCCAGGAGCAAAAGATTGCCGCAAAAGTGCGCGGCCAGGCAATCGCCGACGGCACCATTCAAACCGCGTGCCAGCAGTCATGCCCCGCGCAGGCGATCGTTTTTGGCGACCTGAACGATCCGAAAAGCAAAGTCGCCCAACTCGTGAAGTCAGGTCGAAGCTATCGCGTTCTTGAGGAACTAGGAGTCGGTCCGGCGGTGACGTACCTCAAGATCGTGCGAAACCGCGAGCAAGGCGAGGGAGAGAATAATGGCTGAAGTCACCTCGGCACCGCAACGGCCGTGGATCCTTGGCAACAAGTCGCTGACAGAGGTGTCGAACGATGTTTTCTCCGCCATGGAGAACCGGCCTAGCGCGGCGTGGTGGGCCGCGTTTCTGGTGTCCTTCACGGTCATGGTCACCGGCTTCGCCGCGATTGCGTATGAGATTCGCACTGGTATCGGCACCTGGGGTTTGAATCGCACGGTGGGTTGGGCATTCGACATCACCAACTTCGTCTTCTGGATCGGCATAGGCCATGCCGGGACGTTGATTTCCGCAATCCTTTTTCTTTTCCGGCAAAAATGGCGCACCTCAGTGAACCGCTCGGCCGAGGCGATGACCATCTTCGCCGTGATGTGCGCAGGATTGTTCCCGCTGATCCACATGGGGCGCCCGTGGCTGGCGCACTGGATGTTCCCGTATCCGAACACGCGTGGTCCGTTGTGGATCAACTTCCGCTCGCCGCTTGTCTGGGACTTCTTTGCCATCTCGACATACTTCACCATCTCGCTGACGTTCTGGTACGTCGGCCTGATCCCGGACTTGGCGACCATTCGCGATCGTGCCACCCTTAAGGGACTGCGTCGCACGCTGACCGCCATCTTTGCGCTGGGATGGAACGGCTCCTACCGCACCTGGCAGCGTTACGAAATTGTGTACTTGCTGTTAGCTGGCCTCGCCACGCCGCTTGTGGTTTCGGTGCACACGATCGTGAGTTGGGACTTTGCCACTGCCGTGCTGCCGGGCTGGCACGCGACCATCTTTCCGCCCTACTTCGTGGCGGGCGCGATCTTTTCCGGGCTGGCTATGGTGCTGACGCTGATGCTGATCGCGCGGAAGGTCATGCACCTTGAGGACTACATCACGGTGCGCCATGTGGAGGCGATGTGTAAGCTCATCATTGCCACCGGTGGCATCGTCGGTCTCGCTTATCTCACCGAGTTCTTCACGGCGATGTATTCCGGAAACCGCTACGAGATGTTTGTCTTCTGGAACCGCGCTCTGGGGCCATTCTCATGGGCTTACTGGACGATGGTCACCTGCAATGTGGTAAGCCCGCAGTTGCTGTGGTTCCGCAAGGTCCGAACCAACCTGGTCGCGGTGTTCTTTCTCTCCATCGTTGTGAACATCGGAATGTGGTTTGAGAGGTTCGTCATTATTGTGACCTCGCTGCATCGCGATTTTCTGCCGTCGAACTGGTGGAATTATTCGCCGACCATCATCGAAGTCCTGACGTTCTTGGGCAGTTTTGGGTTGTTCTTCACTGCATTCCTGCTGTTTTGCCGCTACCTGCCCGTGATCGCGGTATCTGAGGTGAAGGGTGTTATCGGCTACAAGCGGCATGAAGCCCTTCAGCCTGAACCCGAACTGGAGCGCCCGAAACAGTGGGCCGAGATCCCCACTGAGGAGGTGCCTGCATGAGTCGCCGCGTCTTCATTGGAGTATTTGAAAACGAAGAAGACACCATGAACGCCGTGTCGGCGTCGCGTGCCAGAGGCCTGACCGTCGTTGATGTCTTTGCGCCGTACGCCGTACATGGTATGGACAAGGCTATCGGTCTGGAACCCTCCAAGCTGCCGTGGGTGTGCCTAGCGTTAGGCCTGGCGGGAGCGACGCTCAAAGTCTGGTTTGAGTTCTGGACCACGGCCGTCGATTGGCCACTGAATGTCGGCGGCAAGCCCTGGAATTCGCTGCCGGCATTTGTTCCGGTCACCTTCGAAGTGATGGTCTTGTTCGCCGGCGTCAGCACCGTGATCGCTCTCTTCATAACAGCCCGGCTTTGGCCGGGAAAGCGTCCATCCCTTCCTGTTCCGCGCGTTACCGATGATCGCTTCGCTGTTGTGCTGGAGGAAACCGACGCCACCTTTGACAAGAACGAGGTCACGCGGATGTTCGAAGTTTTTAATGTCCTGCAAACCGAAGAGCGGGCCGAATCCGAGCAGGAGGTACGTTGATGCCGCGCCGCGCAGTCCTCAATCTGGTATTGCTGCTACTAAGCGCAGTGACGCTGCTGGGTGGTTTTGCCTTGCACTGGGATCCCGGCAAGCCAAATTACGAGTATTTCCCGGACATGGCACACTCACCGCGATATGACACCTTCTCGCGGAATCCTGTGCTGCCCGGTGGCGAGACGTTGCAGCCTTCCGTTCCAAACACGATTGCCCGAGGTTACGTACCACTGCACTATTCTCCCGGCAAGGAGAATGCGGTTCGTGCAGGTGAGGAATTGACAAGCCCCTACCCGCTGAACCAGAGTGATCAGATTTCGCGCGGCGAATTTCTGTTCAGCAACTTCTGTGTTCATTGCCACGGGTTAGCGGCACTTGGTGACGGTCCAGTTACCAAGCGGGGATTCCCAGCACCTCCTTCGTTACTGGCAGCGCATGCACGCGAAATCAAGGATGGGCAGATCTTCCACATCATTACCTTCGGGCAGGCAAACATGCCTCCACACGGAGCTCAGATCGCGCCCGAAGACCGCTGGGCGCTCGTTGCATATGTGAGGTCGCTGCAGGCACAGAACCCGCCGGCTCCGGCGCCGACAACGGCAGCAACAAATTCGACGCCTCTGCCCGCGAAGACCGGAGGACAGCCATGATGTCGCAGTCTCTGCGTCGGCTGATTAACATCTGTGCCCTCATCGGTGTCGCTACTCTGCTCGCCGGCGTTTTGATCACGCCCCAGCGAACGTGGGCAAACTTCCTGCTGGTCAGTTTTCTGCTGGTGTGCATCGGATTGGCCGGAACTATCTTTATCGCCTTGACGAATGTGATCGGAGCCGCATGGAGCGTAGCTTTCCGTCGTGTGCCGGAAGCGATGACTGCCGCACTGCCACTCGGTGCAGCGGGGCTCTTCATTTCTTTCCTGTTCCATGCCTCGCTTT
>Ga0306920_100016762_pt1 | contig 10102 bp, 8 predicted proteins | sample flu12Cox44000170_FD_204666 | JGI IMG/M metagenome (GOLD analysis project Ga0306920, IMG submission 204666) | Lab enrichment of tropical soil microbial communities from Luquillo Experimental Forest, Puerto Rico - flux4day.12C.oxic.44.000.170 (v2)... | ecosystem: Environmental > Terrestrial >...
CCGCATCTTCGAAATGAAACCGGGCGACATCTTCTATATCGAGCCTGGCCACGACAGTTGGGTCGTCGGCGACGAGCCCTACGTCTCACTGCATCTGATGGGGGCTTCGGACTACGCGGCCCACAAACCCGGCACAAAATAGCGACGGCCGACCGATTCCTTCGGCAAGCCGCCTGTCTGACCCCTGATCCCTGCCTACCGTCCCTTGCCAAACCTGCACACCAACCCATACGTCGCGCCCCAGTCGTTTTGTATCCCTCCTCCGAATCCGGAGCCAAAATACTCGGGAGCCAGCCGCAAAGACAAGCTCGGGCTGATGTTCACCTCGCCCACTGCCGCCACGCTGATGGCATAGGTTGTTCCGTCGGGATGCAAGCCCAGAATTTTGGTTCCAAAGCCGTTCGTGTCGCCTGAGAAGTTTCCGATCGCGACTCCTCCCATGACGCGTCCGCCAATCGAGTATTTTGGCCGCATGATCACGCGATAAGTCGGGCCGACAAGCGCGTCATAGTGGCTGATCGCAGGCCGTGTCAGCGACGTCGGGTTCAGACCGACAAATGCCGTCCCGTAATTCCCCCGCCCATCGAACGTAACCCCGAGCCGTTCGCTCAGGTATCGCGTGACACCGGCGTCCCACGAGTACATCGTCACGTGCTGCAGGTTCGGGCCGGGTTCAAAGCGCTCGTAGTTGCTGCCGATAAAGACCTCGTACGGTTGCGCATAGGTGTCGTGAATGGCTTGCGCCCGGCGCTGTTCCCGGCGGGCTCGAATGCGCGCCTCAACACTGGCCTGCCCCGGTTGGCCGGCAGCGGGTGTCTGCGGCGCGGCCTGTCTCGGGCTGGCAGGCGCCGGAGCCTGAGAAGTTGATTCGGGACTACTGCTCGTACTCTGTGCCACTGCTGAAATTGCGACCGGCAAAAGAAGCGCCAGCAAGCCTGCAAAACGGCGGAATGAATACATCGGTATTGGCTTTCCTCCACGACTTTACGGAGGCGCACCGCCTGAGCAGAGATCCCCCTTTGTTATTAAAACATCCGGAACCGGTATCTCGCGGGCTTCGGGGCTTTGCACGTGTCAGTGACTCGTCTTCAAAATGTTACGGAAGACTGCGGTTCGTCTCCGGGCACGAGGACGGCTTTGTCGGCTGAGGAATCTTCTCGCCCGTGGGTGAACCATTTTCTGCATCCCTTTGAGTCGTGCCATACGCCGACCAATGCTCTACGATGAGAAGCACCGGAGGCCAATTCTCCATGGCTCGTTTCATACTTGGGATAGTTGCCGGAGTTCTGTTGGTGCCCGTCGCCGTCTACGTCATGTTTTTGTTCGGCAGAATGCCGGTGGCTGTGGCTGATCCTCCACTGCCGCGCGAACGCCTCATCACCTCCGTGCCGCTTCATGCCCGTATCCAGCGCGAGATGATCGGCGCCGCACCCATTCCGGCCAATGAGACCAACCTCATTGCCGGAGCTGGTATCTACACCGAACGCTGCTCCGTCTGCCACGGCCTGCACAACAAACCCTCCGCCATCGGGGCGGATATGTATCCGGTGGCGCCGCAGTTGCTTGAAAAACACGGCAAAAACAACATCGTCGGCGTAACCGACGACCCGATCGGCGAGACTTACTGGAAGGTTTACAACGGCATTCGCCTCACCGGCATGCCCTCCTTCAAGGATCAGCTCAGCGAGACCGAAATGTGGCAAGTCAGCCTGCTCCTGTCATACGCCGACAAGCCTCTCCCGCCCAACGCCCTGCTTATCCTCAACAATGCGTTGACGCCTCCCACCGGCAAGCACACTCAACCCCCGCCGCCTGAGCAGCCGCAGATCAAGTCCCTGCACGTCCCCTACTCAACGGACGAATCATCGGAGCAGGAATCAACGGAGCAGCAGTGACCCTTTACCGGGGGCCCCTTCGCTGGGCCCTGAAATGAAAGGATCGATTCATGAAGCTTCTCGACTCACTCCGGAAAGGATTTCGCTTCCTTCTGATGAGCTTTGGCGTCTCAACTCCAGCGAAGAAGCCCGGCCCGTCGTCGAAGCCCGGTCCGAAGCCGGAACCTGGCCAGTGAGAGCCCATCTATCGGTTTTGCATCCCACCGCGTCCTGCCATTCTCTAACTGGTTGAATGAGCGATCCCGGAAACACCAGAGAACTGCGCCCTGTGGCTCCCGAACCGAAGAAGGGCTTCTTCCGGGCGTTCTGGGATTTCTTCGTCCTCTTTAGCGGAATCTCCACACAGTCCAACCTCTCGCGCACCCGCCGCGAACCGGTCCAGAGCCGCGGCCTCTTCCTCTTCCGCAAACCAAAGCGCCAATAGCCCTGTCGGTTTAAAAGGACGCTTCAACCACGCCAGCACGATCGGTACTCTTGAATTGTCATCCTGAGCGGAGCACGCGTGTCGGGTCCCCAGCGACGGGTCCTTGTGGCGGGGGTGACTTGGGGCCCCGCGTTCGCCTGCGAACGTGGGGTAAGCGGAGCGAAGGACCTGTTTTTGTCTTTTTGCCTGCACGAACGGAAGCGTCTTCCTGAGCCCGCTTGTTAAAATCAAATCGATGTCGCTCACACGCCAACAGGCTCTTGACTACTTCAATTCTTCTGACCTGATCGGGCTCGGATTCGAAGCGGACGCAATGCGTCGCCGTCTCCACCCCGAAGGCGTGGTCACCTACATCATCGATCGCAACATCAACTACACCAACTTCTGCACCGAGTACTGCACCTTCTGCGCCTTCTACCGGCCTCTCAAGGGACCGCGCTCCGACGAGGGCTACATTCTCGACTTCGAGAAAATCTACGAGAAGATCGCCGAGACGCAGGAGATGGGCGGTACCGGCGTACTGATGCAGGGCGGCATTCACCCCGATCTCAAAATCGAGTGGTTCGAGCGCCTCTTCACCGGAATCAAGCAGCGCTTCCCGAAGATCTGGCTCCACTGTCTCTCAGCCTCCGAAGTGATCGCCATCGCCGAGTACAGCAACCTCACCCTGCGCGACACCATCGCGCGCCTTCGCGATGCCGGCCTCGATTCGATCCCCGGCGGCGGCGCCGAGATCCTCGACGACGACGTGCGCAAGCGCATCGCTCGCCTGAAGTGCCGCACTGGCGACTGGGTCAATGTCCACCGCACAGCGCACCAGCTCGGCATGCGCACCACCGCCACCATGATGTTCGGCGTCGGCGAGACAATGGATCAGCGCATCAACCACTTCGAAGTTGTCCGCAATCTCCAGGAAGAAACCGGCGGGTTCACGGCCTTCATCCCCTGGAGTTTCCAACCGAAATACACGGCCCTCGGCGGCCGAGGCTGGGATGAAGCCACAAGCGTCGAGTACCTGAAAGTCCTCGCAATCTCGCGTCTCTATCTCGACAACATCGAGAACGTCCAAGCCAGTTGGGTTACTCAGGGACTCAAGGTCCTCGAGCTCGGACTCCACTTCGGCGGCAACGACGTTGGCTCCGTGATGCTTGAAGAAAACGTCGTGAAAGCCGCGGGAACCAGCAACTGCACCACCGAGGAAGAGCTCCGCCGAATCATTCGCGACGCCGGCTTCAAGCCCGTCCAGCGCGACACGCTCTACCGCACCATGTTCCTGAACTAGACCGGAGTGTGCTTTCCAGGGCCTCAAACAGAGACCCGGGACACTCACGAACCCTGGGGTCGGAAGAGAACCCGCAATGAGAACCCGGCTTTCTCCAGCTGATGGTAGCCGCCCGATCCCGATGCTAATCCGCCACTGGTTGGTTGCCACAATCGAATCGACGTGTAACAATTCTTCCAAACACACGCGACTGATTGCCTGTCGGTCAAACAATTACCTTTGCAGGGATTGTGATCCACATATGGATCGACGTCTCGCTCGTCCTTTGATTGAAGATACAAAAGGCTTCACCGAAATAGCTCGACAAGATATTGCATTTCGCGGATTGCCTTCGTAAGAGAGGTTGTTGAGCAGATCGAGCGAGGCCTGCGCAACACAACCTACAAGAAGAGAACTTCAGCGTTGATCGCTCCTTTCTGAGAGTTCAATGGAGCCTTGTACCTGAGCCTCGCCTGGGCATCGCCCCGCGACCTCGCGTGTAGGTTTGTCGGGCTGCGACATTTTTTGGAGTGAAGGAATTCTCGATGAACATTTTCAAGAATCTCTCGTTAGCCGGTTTGGCGCTGGCGGTATCGATCCCTGCCCTTGCACAGACAATCGTGATCAGCCCGACCGACGGTTCGCAGGTATCTTCGCCTTTCAACCTCAACATGAGCGCAAGCACATGCTCATCCCTGCCCGTTACCGCAGTCGGATACTCGCTTGACAGCAGCAGCAATACTTCAAGCTGGCCGGTTCAATACATCAACGGCCCTGTTGGTGCACCGCCTGGGTGGCACACCTTGCATGTGAAGGTCTGGAACAATGCAGGTGGGGTCTGCGTGACCGATATCTCCATCAACGTGGTCGGCGCTTCGATCATCCCGTCGAATGCAATCAAAGTCAGCAGCATCCAGTCGCTGGGAAACTGGACCGCCATTCACGACGGCGGAACCCCCGGTTGGTCGAGCGGCACAATAAGCCTCGTGCAGTCGCCTTCTGTCACGGGTACAGCCCGGCTCTTTGCCAACGAGTTCAACAACTACGGCGGCGAACGCTTCTCAGTCCAGTTTGACGACAACTCCACTTCGCAGAACTTCTTCTACGACACCTGGGTCTACATTGCCGGCTCAGCAGATGGCTTCTCGAACCTTGAGTTCGATTTGGACCAGACGATGCCCAACGGCCAAACCGTGCTCATGGGATTCCAATGCGACAGTTGGATCCAGCGATGGGATTACTCCGTGAATGCTGGATCGGCAACAAGCCCCCATGACACTTGGTTGCACTCCTATGCGCCGTGTAACTTACGTGACTGGGGAGCCAACCAGTGGCATCACGTCCAGATCTACTTCTCGCACGACGACTCCGGCTGGGTCACTTACCATTCCGTCTGGTTCGATGGAAACAGACAGGACCTGAACTTCACGGTCTTCTCCGCATACCAGCTCGGATGGGGTCCAGCAATCCTGACGAACTTCCAAATCGATGGCAACAGCAGCGGCACCACTTGGGGAAACGTCTATCTAGACGAATTGACCGTCTATCGCTGGTAAATCGATCGACACTCGGGATCTCGATTCTGAGACCCGAGTGTCGGAGCAAATGAGGAGGAGCGCCACTGATGAACAATTTGATGATGTCCATCTCTCACTGGCGCTCCGGAATCGTCCATCGAAGTGCATTTGTCTTGATTGGATGCGTGGTAACAAGTGCCTCGGTCTCTGCTCAGAGCGCTGAAACCCGACTCGACAAGGCTGCAGTGTCGGCTGAATTTGAGGCGGCAACGATCAAGCCCCATCCTCCAGGGGACTTCGTCACCTCAGTCGGCGGCCCGCCGGAACGATTTGAAGCCACAAATGTCACGGCGAAAATGCTTATTCAGATGGCATTCAACGTTCCAGCTGATCAGGTCTCTGGAGGCCCGACCTGGATCGCGTCCCAGCGCTTCGACGTGGCAGCAAGGATCTCCGATCCGCATTGGCAGAATCTCAGCAAGTCCGACAATGATCGCGATCAGCTCATCCAGCAGATGCTGCAGACGCTTTTGATGAAGCGCTTCCAGCTCGCAACATCGCACCAGCAGAAGGATCGCCTCGTTTTTGCTCTTGTCGCTTCCAGGAGCGGTGCGAAGCTCCGCCTTGCCGGCACGCCAAAGCCGGAGCCGGCCGAAACCAAAGAGCTGGTGATGTCCATGGATCAGGAGGATGTTCCTGTAAGTGCGCTCGCCAACGCACTCTCTGCGCACTTCGGACGCACCGTACTCGACAACACTGGTTTGTCGCAGAGGTATGACATCAATCTGCGGGTTGAGATTCCAGATGAGAACTCTCCTGAGGCTGTGGATCGGGCCATCTTCAGAGCGCTTGAAGATCAACTTGGACTAAAGCTCGTCACGCGGAGATGGGTCTCCGATACGATCGTGATCGATCACCTGGAAGAACCTTCAGCAAACTAGACCCGCCCATATGCCTGTCTGCGTCCGGTCGCCCAGGACATATCCTGAGCCTGTCGAAGGATTGCTTCTTACACGCAGTACTAAAATCCTCACTCCGCATTTCTGCGGGTTCATGTCCCGCCCGATATTCTGAGCCTCTTTTCTCTGCATTTTGTTCATCATCCGGGCAAAGCGCGGCAGGGTACCCGATTTCGGAGATATCTATGCTCGTACCTCTGTAACCTGTACGGCTGCAAAAACCCCATGTACAAATGCGAACGGATATAGCCAATGAAGCAGATCCTGTCGTCATGTCTTCAGGCCCAGTTCTGTGCAGAAGAGCGTTGATGTTCGCGCTTCTTCGATCTAATGCCGGAGAGTCGGCGAAAAGATAAGGGGAACAGTCGTTCACAGCCCCTTGATAAGCGAAGCCGAAAGTCAGGCGGGCGAGCACGAGTCCCGCCAGTCATTGCATCCCTGATCGGTCAATCGTTGCCTGGCCAAAATACTCCCCATTCTGGGGAAGGGAGAGATCTATGTCTAAGTACGTGTGTCTCGCTGCTGTGCTCGCTCTCGCCGGTACAGGGGCAATCGCGCAGAACGCCAGTTCCAAGGCGACTGCAGCCGTCAATACGGCGGTGTATTGCACCATGTCGAGTACCTCTAACAATATCTCCGGAGTTGCCATTCCCATGACGTGCCAGGATGTGTTTACTGGCTCAGCAATCTCGGCGACGCCAGATAACTTCGTCCCGATCATGCAACCTTCCATCAAAGTTTCAAACAGCCAATCGCTCTTCGTTACACCTTCTCTGGTTACGGGTCTCTATACAAATACCGCAGTGAAGAGCAGCCCCGGCGGCGGTAAATCTACCGCAACGGCTGAAGGAGGTGTCTACCTCCGAGCTGTTCTACGGGACCCAAACACAAAAAACGTCGTGATGATTGCCGACCCCATCGCAGTCTGCTCAAACGACATTCTGGGGTGCCAGGCGAGTTCAAGCGGCGACTGGGGTGTCACATTGGACTCTCGCGTTCAGACGCTCAGTCAGGAACTTAGTGCGTGTGGCGTGACCATCGCTGGCGTCAATGCCGGTACATGCACCTTCGACCTGACGACCCAGCTGATTCTTCAAACAACCAGTGCACACAGCTTCGGTTTTATCTTCCCGAACGTAGGTGTAGGTACCTATCTCGTCTCAATTGAGGCTGCAGTAAATTCGTCTGCAACCCTCACGGGCAGTGGAGCCGCTGTAGGTGCGGCGGCTTTCGGCCTGGGCTCGGTAACCGTCGAAAGCGTCCGTCTCGTACATAACTTCGCGTTTTAGCAATGCTGTTGATGGCCGGGTGCCCCAGGTCTCGATTTTGAGACCTGGGAATCCACCAGCGACTCCCCGTCTTCTTTCGACTTGAGTCACCAACTCGGCGGAACCCAAGTCGAAAGATCCGCACTCCCTGCCTCTTCTCAAAGAGAATCCTTCTAACGAACTGCCCCGCACGCAATGCTCTCGCGTTTAATATTGCTCACAACAATGAAACGAATCCTTCTCGTAAGAACCCTTGGACTCGCACTTCCCATCTGCGCGGCAGCAAACCTCTCGGCGCAACAGCCTTCAACCGCAAAGGCTCCCTACCAGCGAGCGGATCTGCCGATTGAAGCGCGCATTAATGATCTGCTTACTCGCATGACAGTCGAGGAAAAAGTCCGCCAGCTCGATCTCTATTCCGGAGCGGGAGCGCTGATCGACAAGCAGCTCGATGAGACGCACGCGGCCCGCGATGCGGTCTTCCTTCCAGACAAGGCGACAGAGCTGCTGGGCACGCTCGGAGTCGGCGGAATTCACGACCTGTATCCCACCCCCGAACAATCCAACTCAATTCAGAAATGGGTCATCGCGCACAATCGTCTCGGAATCCCAGCGCTCTTTATCGAGGAGGGCCTGCACGGTTTCGATAAGGGAACCGTCTTCCCATCGCCGATCGGACTCGCCGCCACATGGAATCCAGAGATCGTTGAACGAACCGGTGCGGCCATCGCCGCCGAGATGCGCGCCACCGGCGTTGACATGGTGCTTGCGCCCGTTCTCGACCTCGCGCGCGAGCCACGCTGGGGTCGAGTCGAAGAAGACTACGGCGAAGATCCATACCTCACAGGACAGATGGGTCTCGCCTACGTGCGCGGCGCGCAAGGCCAGAGCCTCGATTCCGATCACACCGTTGTTGCCGAGCCCAAGCACTTCGCCGCTCACGGATCGCCCGAAGGTGGCACCAACACGTCGCCCGTTCACATGGGTGAACGTGAACTGCGCATGGTGATGCTGCGTGGATTTGAACCGGCTTTCCGCCAGGGCCACGCGATGGCTACCATGGCCGCTTACCACGAAATCGATGGCGTCCCCGTCACTGCCGATCCGTTTCTCCTCAAGAAGGTTCTGCGCGACGAGTGGGGATTCAAAGGGTTCGTACTCTCCGACCTCGGTGCAATCAGGCGGCTCTACGATGTCCATCACGTCGCTGCATCACCCAAAGACGCCACATGCATGGCGATCCGCTCGGGCGTCGACATGCAGTTCTACGACTTCGACCATTCCCTGTTTCAGCGATCGCTCGTCGAGTGTGTACACGAAGGCCAACTCTCCCCTGCCGATCTCGACCGCGCAGTCGCCTCTGTGCTGCGCGTCAAATTCTCTCTCGGACTCTTCGATCACCCGCTGGTGGACCCGGCTCTGAATTCCCGCACCGCTCGTTCTGAAGAGCATCTTGCCGTTTCGCTCCAAGCTGCGCGCCAGTCCATGACGCTGCTAAAGAACGAGGGAGATCTCCTGCCGCTCGCACCATCCCTCAAGCGCATTGTTGTCATCGGTCCCAGCGGAAATGTGGCTAGGTACGGCGACTACGAAAAAGAAACAAATGGTCAGCGCATCAGCATTCTCGATGGCATCCGAAAGCTGATGCCTCAAACAACCGTTGCATTCAACGACGGCAAGGATGTCGCTGCCGCAGTCGCTATCGCGAAGAATGCTGACGTCGTGATTCTTGCCCTGGGCGAATGGGAGGGCATCTCTGGCGAAGGCTTTGATCGCAGCAACCTCGATTTGCCCGGCAACCAGGAACAACTCCTCGAAGCGATCGCCGCCACTGTCAAGCCCACTGTTCTTGTATTGCAGAATGGGCGGCCACTCACAATAGGCTGGGCCAAACAGCACATTCCAGCCATCCTCGAAGCCTGGTATCCGGGCGAGTTTGGCGGGCAGGCAATTGCCGAGACACTCTTCGGCCAGAATAATCCCGCCGGCAGGTTGACCATCACCTTTCCCCGCAGCACAGGACAGCTGCCCGATTTTTACAACTTCGATCCATCGCGAACGCACAAGTATGTGGACGACGATGGCGCTCCGCTCTTCCCCTTCGGATTCGGACTTAGTTACACCACGTTCCGCTATGACCATTTCGCCGTGCAGGCCCCGGCGCCCGGAAGCAAGAGTGCCATTCAGTTTTCAGTGGACGTCACAAATACAGGCGACCGCGAAGGCGATGAGGTCGCGCAGCTCTATCTGCGGCAGGACGTAGGCAGCGTCGAGACTCCCGATCGATCACTCGCTGGCTTCTCCAGGATCCACTTGAAGCCTCACGAGACGAAGCACGTCACATTCAGCGTTCCACAAGATCAACTCGCCGTCTGGAACGCGGAGGGCAAATGGGTCGTCGAGGAGGCGCCCTTCACAGCCTGGGTCGGCGGCTCTTCACAAGCATCCCTCTCCAGTAGCTTCCAACTGCGCCCATGATCAAACGCGCCCTTCCCGAATTGTCATCCTGAGTGCCGCATGCGTCGGGGTCCCCAAGGACAGGTCCAGGTCCTCGGGGTGACTTGGGGACCCCATCTCGTCAAGCGATGGGGTAAACGGCGCGAAGGATCTGCTTTTGCTTTTTTCTCTTTCTCTCTTATCGGAGGGATCCCCTTCTTCGCCTTGTCATCCTGAGTGCCGCATGCTTGGGGCCCCGACGCGCGATAGCGCGATGGGGTAAACGGCGCGAAGGATCTGCTTTTGCTTTTTTCTCTTTCTCTCTTATCGGAGGAATCCCCT